>Ga0181573_10000707_pt1 | contig 34663 bp, 22 predicted proteins | sample 101ome_25_FD_148643 | JGI IMG/M metagenome (GOLD analysis project Ga0181573, IMG submission 148643) | Coastal salt marsh microbial communities from the Groves Creek Marsh, Skidaway Island, Georgia - 101409BT metaG (spades assembly) | ecosystem: Environmental > Aquatic > Marine > Intertidal zone...
AGGACCCGTCCGGCGATTCGACGCCGGTGTGGGACGTACGAACGCGACTCTGTCGACGCCAAGGTGGAGGCCGACGGCTGGCGCCGGGGAGGGTGGCCGTTGGGGAAGGCCGACGCCGGCGCGGGGGCTCTCGAGGACCCGGGCGGCTGTTCCGTCCTCGTCCTGTCCCCTCGCCGCTCTAGGACGTTGAAGATCACCGCACTCTCTAGAGTGAGCAACCGCGACGGGCGATTGCCCGTTGGTCCCGGGTCGGCGGGCCCCCCCCCACCCTCACCACGAGCCGCTCTGCCGTCTCGCGGAGCACCAACAGAGACCGGCGGAAGGCGACCTCGTCTAGCTCACAGCGGAGCAGTCGGAGTGGGCGAATCCCGTGACGCCGGCAGCGAACTCGAACTCGAAATCTCTCCCCTCTCCCCCCAACGGCGCGCGATCCCAGCGGCGGAAGGGGCTCGCGCCGCCCGCGGTCGCCCTCTCTCAGCGTCGCATCTCGGAGAGAGCCCCCTTCGCGGTGTCGTAGAGCCCCGCGGGCGCTGCGGCGGCGGACGCTGCCAGAGCGATGGCGAAAGATCCGACCGCGACGCGTGCTGCGGCGTCTGCGCCCGCGAGCGCGGGAAACGACGCCGTGGTCCAGAGCCTGACAGGCGAGGGACAAGAGCGCGCGCGGAACGCCGACCTGCCCGCCCGCCGGTGCCTCGGCCGGACGGCCGGTCAGCCCCGGTGCGCGTCCTCCAAGTCCCGGTCCCGATCCTCATTCATCCACCCCCCAGTCTCCGCAGCGGGCCCCTTTGCGAAGGAGCGGGCCCTGGCCAGGCGCGCCGTCGCCCGGGTGGCGCGACCCCTCGACGCGGCCCGCCGCCCCCTCGCCCGGCTCGTGTCCCGGTCGGCTGTCCTGTCCCGGTTTCCCACATCGGGCGAGGCGGCGATGATGAGCCTTTTCGCCCTGTCCACCCTCACGTCCCTCTGGGAGCAGGACGTGTGGTGGCAGGTCAGGGCGGGAAGCGTCCTCCTCGATCTGCCCGCCTCCTCCTTTTTGAATGGCCTGGTGGGCTTGGCCGGGTCCGGGTGGCAGGAGGAGGACGCCTGGTCCTACACCGTCCCAGGGGTTGAATGGCGCAACGCCCAGTGGCTAGCCACCCTGCCCCTCGCCCTGGCGCACCGTTGGGGCGGTGTCCCGGCCCTGGTGGTGCTGCGGGCGTGTTGCGCCGCCCTCCTCTATTTCCTCCTCAGCCGGTGCGTGGACGCGGCGCCCGCCCGGCTTCGACGGCGCGATGGATACGGAGAGGGGCGGGCCGTCGCTACCTGCTGGCGAGCCGCCGGGCCGGACCGGGGGAGGGGGGCGAAGGAAGGTTTGGGGCCGGCCCCCCTCACTGCCACCTCCATCCCCGTCCGCCCCGGGCCCACCTTCTGTCCCCTCCTCCTGCCTCACCCCCCCCCCTCATGTTTCTCTCTCCCAGCGCCATGGTCGCCCTGTCCCACCGTATCCAGCTGCGGTCGGAGCTTGCAGTCATTCTCGCCTGCGCGTGGGTCGTGTGCGAGGTGACCGTTGGGGGCACCGTCCAGGCCGAACTGGAGGAGGCCGCGACACGGGCCAGGCAGGCTGTCCTCGCCGCCGAGGCCGAGGCCGAGGCCGCTGCCTCCTCCGGGCCCGTCCCACCCCCTCGCGGGGGGAAGTCGGCGCGCCTCCTCCAGCGGGCGCTTTCGTCCCAGAAGGCTGCGGCGGTGGCCCCCCCCCGGGCAGCGACCACCCCGACGCCCGTGGTCGACGAGAGGAAGGAGGCGAGAGAGACAGAGAAGGGTTCGCCACTTCTCTCGTGCGCGCATCTCTCCCGACCCCCACCAATTCTCCGCCGCCCAACTCCCTCACTCTCGCAGGCCGCCCTCCAGCGGACGTGGCCCGCCCGGCTCGGCCTCCCCCGGGCCTGGCGCCGCGCTCTGAGGGGCTCCCGCTGGAATGACCCCCCTCCTCTCCGCGTCCTCGTCCTCCTTTGCTCCTTTTGCTGCCTGGTGGCGAACTTGCACTTCGGGTTGGTCCCCTTCTCCCTCGCTGTAGCGTGCGCCCTGTGGGGATCCGAGACCGGCCTCGCCGGACGCCCCCTGTCCCTGGTTGGCGGCGGCGTTGCCCTGGCGCTCTCGTCCCTCGCGTGCCCCCACCCCTGGTACGGTCTGAAGTACGTGGCGCACCATGTCTTCTACTTCAAGGATAAGCTACTGACCAACCCCGACCACGTTCGTCTCACTTGGAGGCTAGCGGTGCGCGATCCTTCCCTGGCCGCCACGCTGGCGATGGCCGCTCTCCTCTCCCTCGTCCTGTCCGACGGCGCCGCCGCACTCGACCGCGAGAGCGTGGGGGGTCGCTGGTCGGCCGAGACGGCCACCGTGCGAGCCCGCTTCGCCTCCGCGGGGACTGCCGCCGCGCGGATTGAGGCGGAGAACCAGGCGAGAGAGAACAATGGACTGGCGGCGGCAAGGTTCTCGGACGAGAGCCACTCCTATGCTTGATCATCGCCCCCGCCAACCACGACGTCTAGCCACTCCACCAACCACCCTCCCCCCCCCCCCCCCCCCCCCCCCCCCCCCCCCCCCCCCCCCCCCCCCCCCCTTAGGCTCATCTCGTCCGTCCCCGCGGCTACAGCTGTCTGGCCGTCTGTGCCCTCTCAGCCTTTGCCCTTGCCTCTGCCACGGTCGACCGCGTGAGAGCGGGCGTCTTCTTCGTCCTTTGGGCGCACCCCCTTGTGTCGTTGGCGTTGGTGGATTGGGCCTGCGGGGCTGAGGGCGTGACTGGATGGTGGGGCACGGTGGCTCTGTGGGGCTACTCGGACCCTGACACGGCCGCCATCGCCGCTGGCCTCGCCGACGGCGACGACGGGAAGGGGGGTGAGGGGACCAGCGGCCGGTCGGTTGGCCCCGGCCCTGCCCTCTTCCGCGTCATTGAGGCCATCGCGCTCTGGCTGGAGAACCAGGGGAGAAATGCGCGCGTGACGCTGACGCGCCCTGCGGTGGCCTCTGCTGCGGTTCCCAAAAGGGGAGGCAAAGGCGGAGCCGACCACAAGGCCTCGTCGGCCGTCGCAGTCGCGTCGGCGTCGCCTGGACCTCTTTTGGTGACGACTGGCACAGCCGCCCCCCCCCCCCCCCCGCGCCCCGTGCCGTTGCGTGTGGCCGTGGCGGGCATCGCCGCGCTCTACCTCCTTGGCGTGTACGCCCGTCCCGCCGTCCTCCAGGGCCTCTCCCTGGGCGTGCGGCCCCGGATGTGGCCTGTCCGCACTGCGGCCTTTCTCCGCGACCACGCCGACAAGATCCAGCCCAACCTCTACCACACCAACACCTTTGGCAACTGGCTGACGTGGCAGCTGCCCGAGTACCGCGTCTGGGCCGACACCCGCGAGACCATTTTCGCCCCCCTTGAGTCATGGTACCGGCACGCCTTTGACAAGCCCCCCGCCCTCCGCATGCTCATCAAGAACTTCGACGTCGGGTCCATCGTCACCAAGATCAGCGGCACCGCCTTTGAGCCCGCTGGTCCTGGCCTCGGCGGAGTGCTTGGGGGAAGCTTTCGTGACGTCCACGCGGAGTTCACCAGCCCGGCCGACTGGGGCCTGGCCGCGTGGGACGACGTGTCTACTGTGTGGCTTGAGCGAGCACGACCGGGCCATGCCGAGGTGCTCGCCGACCACGAGTTCATGCTGTTGCGTCCCTCTTTGCCCCACAATCACTACGGGGCCTTTTTGAGGAGGACGCGCGAGTGGGACGCCATCTGGGCCGAGGACCTCGCGCGGTGCGAGCGGTGGCAGCCGGGTGACGAGTTTTGCGCCGCGGCCAACGCCGCCTGGCGCCGCCGCACGGGGCCGCCTGGATGGAACGCCGCGGATGAGCTTGCCGCCCTCGCCCGCGTCGGACCCTACGCCACGGAGCAGTGGCCCGCGGGTGCGATCCCGGGTGACAACCGGGCTCGCGCGATGGGCGGTCCCTGGGGGGTCCTGGGTCGCTTCTTCGCTGGTGCCTCCCAGGTCCCAGCTTCTGCCGGCCCAATGCCCCCTCTGTTCGCGCCCCACCATCTCGTCGCGTCGTCGGTGGGTGCCCGTGGCGGCTACGCCCAGCCCCAGGACCGCGTACGCGCGGACCCCGTCGTCCTAGCGCCCCTGCCGCGGGAAGAGACGCACACGACCCCCGCCCCCCATGCTGGCGTCCCCCTCGTTGGGCCCCCGATTTGGCCCTCGGCCCGCGACGCCCCCCCGGATCTCCTGGATGTGTTCGGTCTCCGGGAGCCCGGCCCCTTTCTCACTGGCCCCCGTACCCGTGGATTGTCGGACGAGTGGGGCCGGCACCGTGCAATCCTCGTCGAGGCCCGCATCCTCGAGCGGTGCGTCGAGATGGGTCACGTCCATCAGTGCACCATCGACGAGACGGATCCGGCCCTGGCGGCGTGGGTCGTCGAGTGCTATACCGGGCAGCGGTGGCCTGGCTTCTCCTCCGACAGTGCCGACATGCCGGGTTCGGGCCGGGGGGGGGGGGGGGGGGGGGGGGTATGGGTTCCGCAGTGGATGATTGGCCGGTGGATGGGCCAGGGCAACCGCGACAACAGCGGGAGCAACAACAGCCAGATGATCTCCGCCGCGGTCGCCGAAGCGCACGAACGGGACATCCGAATCGAGGCCGCGGTCGAGCGGGCGCGCGCGGCGGGAGTGGCCAAGGCCGTCGGAGTCCTCGACCCGACGTGAAGTAAGCGGATTTTTTTTTGACGAATCTGCCGCACACGACATGAATCGACTACCCATCCTCCGTCTTTTCCAGAGACAGTGCCCTAATAGTGCCCCGCATCGCATCGCAGTCCGCCTCGGCGTCCTCGAGACGCGACTTCAGCGCCTCAAGCTCACCTCGCAGGCGGCAGACCTCCGCCTCACCCTCGGCGCAGTCCAGGGCGGCGGCGTCGCGTTCGGCTTCGGCATCGGCTCGTTCCGCCCGCAGGACAGGGCACCGCGGGCACTTGTATCGCTCGGCCAGCTGAGCTGCGAGGCCGTCGGCCCTGGCGCGCTCGGCCTTGGCCTCGGCGCGCGCCGCTGCTAGTGCCGTCGCCGACTCTGCCTCGACCGCAGTCAGTCTCTTTTCGGCTGCCTCCACACGCATGGCGGCGTCAGCTTTGTCGGCGGCCGCGGCGGCCTCGGCCTCGGCGGCCCGCTCCATTGCCGCCTCGGCTGCCGCCTCGGCCTCAACGCGGGCGGCCTCGGCGGCGTCGGCCCGAGCGCGGGCGTCGCGTGCCAGCCCCGACAGTCTACTCTCAATGTTGCGGTCGAGCTGGGCTGACGTCGCCGAAGCCACCGCCGCTGAGGCGGCCCTGGCCTCATCACGCTCGGTCCGGAGCGAGTCGGCCTCGGCCGCGAGATCCGCCGCTGCCCGTTCAGCTGCCGCCCGACCCGCCGCCGCCGCCCCCGCTCGCCGCGTCGCCTCGGCTGCCGCCCGCCGCGCTTCTTCCAGCGACGCCTCGGCCACCCGCGCCCGCTCCTCCATCGCCGCTCTTAGTTGCTGCTCCCGCTCGAGGGGGGCGCGAACAGGGACGGGTGGAGGAGCAGGGGGAGGAGGAGGGGGAGCGGGGGATGACGCCCCCGAAGGAGCCGCCGGCCGTGCCCGCGGAGGAGACCCCGGAGCCAGGACGGGAGGCGGGGGAGGTCCCCCCGTCTCTCCCCAAACCGTCTTTAGGACGTCCGCTGCCTCGGCCCAGGTTTCGGCCACGTCGGCCCCGACGGCCGCCGCGCCCCGTCGTGCTGCCGCCTTGGCCGCCCGTGCTGCCGCCTCAGCCCGATCCCGCAGGGCGGCCGAGGAAAAGAGAGCGATACTCGCGGGGGGGCGCTTGGGGGGGGGGGCAGAAGGGGACGGCTTTGTCGGCGAGGTGGGGGGGGGGGGCTTAGGTGGCGAGGCGGGCGGAGCCGGCAGCTCGGGCGCCAGCGGGTTGCGCCGCTCCGGTTCCAGCGGTTTGGGTGCCAGCTTGGGGTGTGGTGAGGTGGGGGGCGGAGGCTTAGCGGTGAGGCTTAGCGGTGAGGCGGGCGCATCGGCCGGTGGCTCGGGCACCACTGCCGCGCCCACGGCTTCCTGCTCGGTAGTCGTCCCCACCCTCGCCCCAACCCCAACGACGGCGACCCCCGGCGAGGCGTCGGCAAGGGCAGCAAAAGCCACTGCCGAGCTGGGTGTCGTCACTGGATGCGGCACCGCGGGGCCTGACTCGGTCTCTGCTGCCATCGTGACAGAACCATCCGCGTCCCCATCCCTGTCCCCGTCCCCGTCCGCGTCCACCGCCCCATCGGCCAGGGCGGCAAAGCCTGCGACGGTGCCGGGCGTCGCGGGGGTGGCTGATGAGGCCGGCGCCACAAGGGCGTCCCCCGTCTGCGTCCACCCGGTGTTGTCAGCTCCGCCGGCAGTGCCTTCGCCCGTCATCCTCGTTGGGCCGACCCTCCCGCTCCTTCACCCTCACCCCCTGCCCCCCCGACCAGCACCCGCGGGCGAGTGGGAAAGACGACCCGGTCCTTGATCACCCCTCGCACGGCGAGGGCGGGACGGCGACGCGGCCGACGGCCGGTACGTTCAACGCGGCCTCCTCCTTCTCCTCCAGTACCTCCCGCTCCAGAGGTCCCTGGCTCGCCGCCCTCCTCGTCCTCGTCCTCCTCGGAGTCGCTGCACTCGACGCGCTCGAGCACCAGGAGGACCTTGCCCTCGGGCAGGCTGTCGACGGCGCCCGACAGGCGGTGGCTGCCGACAGTGAGCTCGACGGCCCCAACCTTTGCCGACCCGGGCGTTCGGCGGTAGTCGCCCACGCAGAAGCCCTCGGCCCGGAGCCGCTCGTCCCGCAGCGCGAGGTCGCCCTGAAGTTCGACGAGGCCCTGGGGGAGACGAGCAGAGGCGGGAGCTGGGCGAGGCGAGCGCGGCGAAGCATGCCAACGAAACGTCCGACATGGAAGCAGCAGCGCGTCGCTTCTGCTCGCCCACTGAGGCAGCTCGGCGCCGTCCGAGGGTGGTAACAGAGGCACGCGCATCCCCGGCGGAGCTGTCGAGAGGCCGAGGGTCGTCGGCCGATTGAAGTTCTCGACTCGAACGTTAGACGCACGCACGGCGCGGACCCTTTGAGCTACGGTCTCGTCCAGCGCCGGGTTCGAGCGAGGCTATTACGCCGGCAGCCAAATCTTCACCATCATCTCGTCATTGAAGGGGAAGCTCGACTCTGTTTCCCTCGAAGAAGGTGAGTTCTTTTGTCGGGGTTGATGTGATCGACTGTTTCCGGTGCCACCCCCCCGTTCTTCCAGGACCCAGTCCACGGACGGGAGAGGAAAAGTGTGCACGAAATAGTTGCTTATCGCTCCTGTCATGCCTGTTGGGCTCATGCGGGTCAGAGATGCCAATGAAAATCCTGGGGTCCACCTTGTCCATCTCGCCACTTCGCAGCACATGACGCCCTGCGACGTCGCTGCCGCACCTACCCTCCCCTCCCATCTTTCGGATCCTGAGTCCGGGGAGAATGGAGTCGAGGCGGCCCCCTGTGCCGCTTGCCAGAAAAAAGAGCCAAAATGGGCCAAACGCTGTGGATATGTCCACTCGATTCGCAACTGCCTCCGCCGTCCTGGGGGGGCCCTTCCAGAGGCCAAGCCGCGGACAGCGCGGGTGCTGCAGGTGCGGTCGTCGTTGCCTTCGTCAAGCTCGCCATCGTCGTCGTGCTTGCCATCGCCGACGCCGGGGCCCGACGCCGCCGATGCGGAGGCCGGCCGAGCGGCTCTTCTGCCCCCCCCCCCCCCCCCCCCCCCCCCCCCCCCCCCCCCCCCCCCCCCCTGGTCCCTGCGCCCCCTGCGAACTGCGGAATATTGCGTGGCAAAAGCGGTGTGGCACCCGGTACTCGGCGCGGGACTGCGACCGGCGGCCAGACGGGCCGCCGATGGGCAGCCGACGACGCAGGCGAGGGTCGGTTGGGAGAATAGGAGGGGCAGCGCGCCGTGGTCCGGCCTTGGCAGCGCCCTGCCTGCGGTGCTTGCCGTGGCGCCTCGGGACTCGGGTCGAGACCCGAGTGACGGCAGGCCTCGCCAGTGGTGCCACCCGCAGCTGACCTCTCACGCACCCCCCCTCACGATTACTGCAACAACAGAGCCCCGCGTGCCCCTCGCCCCCCCGCGCGATCGCTTCCTCGCCGGGCCGCGCGCGATGGGACTGGCGGCCGGTGGGCCGGGGTCGACGACTCAGACGACGAGAGCTGCTCGGACGACTCGGCTGACAACTACGATGCTGCCCAGCGCCGCCGCCGGGTTGGCCGCACCCCGACCCGGCTCGATGCTATCCCCGGCCTCCCCCCCCACCGCTCCGCCTCCGAGGGCGACTCGGCCGACGAGGATTGGGCGGGGGTCGTCCAGGCCGGCCCCATTGCCCTCGTTGCGGCGATCGATGGAGTTGGACCGCCGCGGCTGCCGCGTGGCCCGCCCCCCGAGGCCAAGAGGGCCGAGGCCCTTGCCCTCGCTGCCCGCAGCCGCCCCCTCCGCGCCCTCGCCGCCCTAGCCGCGCAGGTCGAGGCCGAGGCCGACGCCGCCGATGCCGCACGCCGCCGCCGGTCCGTTGTGGCCGCCTCGACCGCGCGGGGAGGAGCGCCGGTTGATGCCGGGGCCATCGTGGGTGCGCCGCGGGGATCGACGCCCCTCCTCTTTGACAAGGGCCGCAATGCTGACGAAGTCCCCAGCCCGTCTGGCCCCGGCTCTGTCGGCCCCGGCCCTGTTGTCGTCCAGATCCCCACGAGCCGGCACTTGCCCCCACCCCCCCCGCCCAGGCCGTCGCCCCCCGATGGCGCCGCCCCGCTGCCCCGTGGCCCCGCTGCCGCCTCGGCTCTTGTTTCTGCCGCTGCCCGGGCCGCCGAGGCCGTCGTCGATAGCGACTCGAGCCCGCGTGCCCGCGCCTTGGCCGCCGCCCTGACGACATTAGCAGTCGCCGACCTGTCCGGGGGCCGTGCTGTATCCCTCGTGGCCGTCATCCTTGAGGCTGTCCTCGGGAGCGGGGCTGACATGGCCGACGACTCCGACTTGGCTGCTTCTCCTTCGTCCTCCCTTCTCGGCCGCCTGGAACCCGCCCTCGCTGCTCTCGGTCCCGCCGCCCAGTGCGCCCGCTGCGGTAGGGGATTCGCCCCCCTCCACCCCACCCCCTGCTCGGTCGTCTACCGCGGCGGGGCGCCGGGAGAGCCTGAATGGCGCTTCGAAGGGAGCCACACGGTCCATGGGGCGGATGTCCGGTGGCCCCGTGCCGTCCCGGCCGGGTGGAGCTTCCTCGGGGGGATCGGCGGCGCCTGGGCATCGAATGCACCTCACCCGTCGCCCGAGCTGGCGTCGGCGCCCCTGTCATCGTCACCTGAGGCGCGCAAAGTCGCCGGAGTCAAGCGGCCGGGCGGCCGGGAGGACGACTCGGGATCAGCGCTCGAGCCCGAGGGCGCCCCTGGGGGGACCCCCGAGCCTGCCGAGCCCGTCTCTCCCTCGCCTTTCCTCTCCAAGCGGCCCCGCGGGGAGGGCAATGCGACGGATATTTGAGAGTTGAGCTGGCAGCTCTGGACGTGGGCGGGCAGTGTGCGTTTTCGTTATACGGGGTGTTCGTTCCAACTGTTCCGATATTGCTCAGGATCGTGCAACCAGTAGACTAGCGCCTACCCCCCGCCGCAGCGCCGACGAGCACCAAACCACCGCCTTCGGCCTCAGCCTCGGACGCCGCCTCGGCCGTCCCCCCAGATGCCGTCCCGACCGTCTCCCCCGCCTGCCCCGCCCGGCGCGCCGCCAGGGCCCGCTGCAACCTCTCGTTGATGACGAGGAGAGGATTGGCGGGCCCCGCCGTGGCATCGGCGGGCACGCTGATCCCATCGAGGTAGTGCCGCAGGAGTCGTCTGAGCTCGGCGTTTTCAGCCCTGAGGGCATCGCGGGACCGCGCCACGCTAGCCGCGTCGAGCGTGGCCCGGTGGACGCGCTTGTGGAATCCAGCGAGGATCTCAGCGTCTGGAACGGGAACCCTGGGCTGGTCGGCCAGGGGGACACCCGGACGGTGACTCGGGTGACCGGGCGGGGCAGGTGTGACCGAGGCCGAGGACATGGCAGCCTTGGCATCGAGGACAGCATGGGCATTCGCGGTGGGGCCCGGTCGGACGCCCTGACCGACCGAGACACGGCGGGACGACGACGAGGGCCTCCCTCCCGGGCCGCCGGGGGGGGTCGCCGTCGGCCGGGACCCAGCTGATGCGGCGTCGTCATCAGCGACGGCCGCCGTCCCGTCGCCCCCAACGCGGAGGGAAACCGACCGGAGCGCCCTCCCCGGAGCCTCGAGGACGGACGTTCGCCCCCCTGCGGCGGCCGTCGCGTCCAGCTCGTGAGGGACCGCCGGGTCCCCCGCCTCGATCCCCGCGCCCTCGACGGCCCGCTTGCTCGCCGCTAGTGCCCGGGCCGCTGCCGCCCCCTTTTCGCCTGCCGCCAGGGCCGCTGACGTGGCCGCACCCTTAGTTGTCTGGTCCACGGAGACCAATTCCCTACCCCCATCCGCCGCCAGCAGCTCGTCTGCCAGCGCCTCGGCCGGGGACCAGAACGGCAGCACCTTCTCCTCCTCCGTCTCAAGTCTCCGGCACAAACCAGACAACACGAGAACCCGCTCGGCCGTCCGCGTCGCCGCTCTGAGCGCATCGGCCGCGTCTCCGCTCCCCTCGGCGAGGGCCCTCGTCCGCCGCGCGTGATCACGCCGGCACCGGTCCATCTGGGCTTTCAGGGTCTGGTAGTGCCGCGTCATCGCCTCCTTCTCACCTCGCAGAGAAGCATTTCGCCGCGCCCACTCGTCCGACATGGTGGTCGTCTTGGCCCGCCAGTGGGCCACGGCGTGGGACAGCCGCAGGAGGCGGTTCATCTCTCGCTCAATCTCGCGCGCATCCTCCCGGTCGGCCCGGGCCAGGGCCTGAAAGGCCGCGGCGCGCTCCTCGGTGGCCGCAAGGTAGGTCGAGTGCATTCTCCGGTAGTGGGCCTCGGCTTCGGCCACCCCGGCGTCGAGACTGTCGGGGGGAAGGGGGATGGGGGGGGGGAGATGGGTCGGTGGTGGGCAACTTGACGGTCGAGGGGGGAAAGAGCGTTGGGAAAGAGAAGAGGACAACGTCAGCGACTTGCCTGATCTGGGCGACGTGGAAGTCCTCCTCACCACGGTTGGACACTTCCGTCCGCTCGGCCTGGTAGTCGTGCTCGGCCGCCTCGCGTCGACGCGCGAACTCGTCCCGCATCGCCGCCGCCACATCAGCCAAGTCACGCATGTGCGACCGGTGCTCAGCTTTGAGCTCGGCTCGCTCGGCGGCAAACTCGTCTCGGGTGGCGCGCGCGTCGTCCCGGAACCGACGGGTCAGCGCTCTAACTCGAAGGTGCTGCAGGTCTCTCATGCCGTCGAGCGCTGCGGCGTGGCCCCGGGCGGCGGCCAGGTGCTGGGCCTCGGCGGCGTCGAGGTCTCTCAAAAGTCCGGCCAGGCGGGCGTCGGCTCGCTCGAGCTTGCGAGCGTGACGGGCGCCCAAGGCGTCGACGGCGTGGCGGAGCTCGTCGACCTTGGCGCGCCGCGCAAGCTGTCGCCACGCCGCTGCGAGCCGCGCCCCGTGCTCGCGGGCGAGGGCCGTCTCGCGCAACGCGCGGGCCCTTAGCTCAACCCGCCGCTCCTCAGTGCGGCGCCTGAGCTCCTCCTCCGCATCCAGCTCTTCTACCACCTTCTTCCCCTTGCCTTTTCCCTTGCCGCGCTGCGAGTAGGAAAGAGTAGAAACGGGAGGGGTCGGCAGCGTGTTGACCGAAGACCGCGTCTCCGTGAGGCTCGGACCTCTCTCGAACCCGTGCTGAGGGGCGCGTCGTCGTCTCCCGCAAAGTTCTTTGGGAAGAAAACCTCTCTTGGGGGCTCTCTCTCTTTGTAGACCTCGTCGAGCCGAGCCGAGGGCGCGAGGGCCCGACAGGGCGTCGACGCACCCGTCGCGCGGCGATGCCAGGCGCCAGCCGTCGCGCCGCGGCGTCCACGAGCCGCGGCAGCCTCACATCTCACCTTCGGCATCTCGGCTCTACCCCCACCAGACCTCAGAAAAGGAAACCCGAAGGCTTGTGGCCGGGACGCGCGCCCAACGAGACCTTCAACGAGGCCGCGGGCCCTCTGCGGGCCCTCCTCGGGGCCGGCTCGAAAAGACCTGGGTAATTGAGCCTCTAGGGACCACTGACGGAGCTGTGGGAGTCGAGCTCGCTCAGGTCTAGACCGAGCCTGTTTCCCCTGACAGTCGAGCAGCCGAGTTGTGCGAAGAGCCGGTGAGGCATCTCTCGCCGACGCGCCCGCCCTCGTCCTCTCGCTAGCCGGTCCCGCCGACGCGCGCCGAGCACCAGGCGAGACCCGCAGCCCCGTTCGCTGCCCGCCGCCGGCCGTCGTCGCTCCTGGGCGAAGCTCGGGGTCGTCTCGGCGTTCGTATTTAAGCCGTTGGCACTCTTCACACCATGTCCGTTCCGCGGGATGGATCCGGGCCCGCCGAAGTTGCCCGAGCACTTCGTTCGAGCCCGCCCCATGGCCCCGCCGTCCTCCCCGTGGACGTCTCGGTCTGTCCTTCCGGCAGTGCGGCCCGCGAGCCATGAAAACTCTATTCTCGTCTTCGCTTCGCTGAACCGAGAAGCTGTCGACGCGCGCCTGCCGAGCCGAGAATGCCGGCGGCTTTGCGTCGCTGGTGGCTCATCGGTCTGTCCAGTCGATCCAGAGGGTCAAAAGTCGATCGTCATAGCCTTGAGATGCAGCGAACTCGCTCGAAATCTGCCGAGTGCTCGTCAGGAGCACCCGCTCCGGCCGCCGACCCCGGCCGCCAGCCCTGGCAACTCGCCTGAGCCCGCCGTGGGCCCATGGACCGGATCCGCAGAACCTCTGCAATCGATTCTCGCGCTTTTGGTCAATCTCGCACAACGCCGTGCCCTGTTCGCCGTCAGGGCCCGACGCTGTGAGCGAGGCCGGCAGAAAATGGCCGCGGCAGCTCCCTCGGGCCCCTGGGTCTTGCCACCGCGGCGGCCCTGGCGACTCGCTGGCCTCGGCCTCGAGCAAGGTTGCGAGGTGCGCGATCGAACCTGGCCAGGCGTTTCCCCCGCCGACCGGACGTCTCCATCCTGGGGAGCCGAGGTTGAGGGGCATAACGAGGCGACGTCGTCCCAGCCGGATTCCTCGCTTCGGGCCTGCGCCTTCCCTTGTGCCCTGCCCGGCTGTGACACCAGTCACACGACAACCCGTCGCCCCCCCGCCAACGTCGCGGGGAACCTGCCCGCGGGCCCCCCGGAGAGCCGTCCCCTGATCCGGGTGCAGAAAATCGCCCAGCTGCCCGATTCGGATTTTGGGCGCCTCCAGTTGACTGACCGCGGCCAACCACGCCCCACAAGTCTTTCCGCGACCCCTTTCTCGACCCGTTCCCCTCTTTCACCGCTACCACTCATTCCAGGTCGCAATGTCCGGCGGCCCCAAGAACGTCCGCGACGTCCACGCCGATGTCTTCATCCCTGCCTTTGCTAAGCACTTAAAGGCCCAGGGCAAGACGACCCTTCCCAAGTGGAGCACCATCGTCAAGACAGCCACGTGGAAGGAGTACTCTCCCTACGACAACGACTGGCTCTACGTGCGTATGGCCGCTCTGGCGCGTCGCATCTACCTCCACAAGGGCCTCGGCCTGGGCGCCCTCCGCCGCGAGTTTGGCGGTCGCCGTCGCAACGGGACCCGCCCCGAGCACCGGGCCCTGGCCACCGCTGGCAACCTCCGGTGGTGCCTGCAGGAGCTCGAGCGCCTCGGCCTTGTCGAGGCTGAGGACGCGGGGGGCCGTCGCATCACCACCAAGGGTATGCGCGACATCGACACGGTGGCCTCAAGCATCAAGGCCTAGAGTGGGTTCGGGAGGGGGGGGACGGGCCCGCCGATTGGGGGGCTCTCTCGTTGAACGGAAAGAAGCAGCGCTGCAGTGGCAGCGACAGCAGCATCAACCGCCGCCACGAGTGTCGCCCACTGGCTGACGCGCGAGGGGGCCCACGGGACCTCCTTTCCGTATCTCGCCCCTCGACGCCCTCACCCCACTCGCCCCGGAACCCCCGGCCAGTCGCCAACCTCTCTCGCCATGGTGAGTCGGGAATAGGTCACAGCAGCGAGCCGGAAATTAGTCCCTCCTGCAAAGTTGTTCCCTTGTTCCCCTGTTGTGTTAGTTTTGCGTCATTGGGCTCTGGATATGCCTCGAGCTCGCTGCAAGGCCGTCAACGGGCCCTTGCGGGTCTCTGTCGAGCCGCTCTCGACCCCTCTGCCCGCCGCCCGTGCCTTCGAACTCGCCATCGGCGCCATGTCGCTTCGTCTCGCGTTCATCAAGCTTGACAAGCGTGCCGAAGCGAGCCGCCGAGCCGAATGGTGGCTACCTCGAGAGGCGGGGGGCGACAATGCGTCGGCGGCGGCGACGGCCGCCCAGAAAGAGTCCGTTCCCGGGATCGACCGGGCTGCGACGACGAGTAGCGAGTCTCCCGATCGCCTCGAGGCGCCATCGCGGTCGACGCTCCCGCCTCTCGAGCGCTCCCGCGTGGTCGGCCCTTTGTCGAAAAGGGCCACGGGTTCCCACGTCGCCCGGGTGCATCGCGGACGGCCGTCCCGACCCCCTTGTGGCGTGATTCTCCTGGCGCGGGGTGTTGACACGCGGCCGCATTGTCTCATGTTCGCGGGAGCCGCTCGCATTCCTCGCGGGACGGCGGTTTATGCTCCACAGTCAAAGACAGCCGCTCGGACGATCCCTCGGGGCAGCGAGCCCGGCGGATGAGCTCGCCCCGTCGGCTCCCTGGGCATGGTTTCACTACCGGACCGCCACGTCCCGTCGCCGCCTCCGTCGCCAGAGCTTTCATCCACGCCCCCCCCCCTGGCCGGCGTCCTTTCAGCGCTCCCGTCGACCCTGATGCCACCCACTGCCCTCTTTCATCCGCCCCAATATTTCCCAACCCCGTCCCCCATCCCCCACCTCCCCCACCTCTCCCCCTCCCCCCCGTCTAGGGATCTGAGCACGACCTCGAGTTCGAGAACACGGACGCTGGCGCCGCCGAGACGTTCCCCATGGCCGCGGGCCAGATCAAGAAAGGCGGCTTCATTGTAATCAAGAACCGTCCCTGCCGTGTCGTCGATGTCTCAACGTCGAAGACGGGCAAGCACGGCCACGCGAAGTGCAACTTCACCGCCCTCGACATCTTTAACGGAAAGAAGTGCGAGGACATGTGTCCCAGTTCCCACAACTGCGACGTGCCCAACATCACCCGGTGCGAGTACCTGCTGGTAGACATTCAGGAAGACGGTTTCGTGTCCCTGATGAACGAGGAGACGGGCGACCTCCGGGACGACATGCAGATGCCGACGGGGACGGACGACGCGACTAAGCTGGCGGGGGAAATCAAGGCGGCCTTCGACGACTCAAAGGAGGTGCGGGTGACGACGGTGCGCGCCATGGGGGAGGAGCAGATCCAGTCGTTCAAGATGGCCGAGGGCGCTTGAGGTGGGCGGCGGTTCATCAACCCCCCTCCCCCCGAACCAACCCTCAAATCCCGAAGCCTGGCTTACCGGTCGACCGCCTCGGCGGGCGCGGGGCGGGCGAGCGTCCCGTGGTCCTCTGCCTCTGCCTCTGCTCGAAACGGGATCTTTCCCTCCCCGTCCCCCACCCCGAGAGCAGCCAGCTACCATGTTCGCCCGCCGAGCCCGGAGCCTCGCCGCGTCCCGCCTACTCGCGGCGCTTCCTGCACACACGGCTGTGGTCGCCATGTCGGCAACGTCGTTCGGGCGGTCCTTCTCCGGCCTCGCGTCGTTCTCGTCCTCCGTCTCTGCCGCCTTCGCTCCGTCTAGAGTTTCATCACGTGCCCGCCTCTCCATGGCCTGCGCCTGTCGTCTGGCGACGTCGTCCGTCCCCTCGTGCTCGGGTGAGGGCGAGGCCGCGGGCGGCGCGTCGCTCGACAGTCTCCGAGACGAGGTCGACCGCGTGCAGTCGTTGTTCGCCATGGCGCGCGAGGAGATCGAGGAGGCGCAGGAGGATATCGGCACCACCTACTTTGACGCCCAATATCATGAGGCCCACCGCACCACGAAGCAATGCCTAGACGGCGAGAGGTGCAGGGCGGTGGAGTAGGGACCCTCGCCGACAGCTGGCGGCCGTTCCGGCGTTGGGGCGTCATCGCCCCGGCCACCGTCGACACCCTGCCCGCCCGGGCTCGGCGCTCGGCGCTCGGCTCTCACCCCGCCCTCGCGCGACCCTCGACCTCCTTCTTACTGCGTCTCCTCCCACCATCAGGTTTCGCCGACATCCGAGCTCGGCTCTCTCCCTCAGAGGCAGACAAGTTTGACCGGTCTGTGGGGCTCAAGCTAGCTCAACTGAGGGCGGAACTCGATCTCTTGGACCACGCGCACGACTAGAGAGAGGGTAAGGCACTTTCTGTTGCTCGTGAAGCGTTCATGTGACCTGTCGTGATGGCAGCGGCATCGGCGTCGACAGCGGCACCGACAAGAGGCAGGCGAAGAGGGAGCAGGAGCCGAGTCGACAATTCAACGTCCTGATTGAGATTCCTCAACCGCCTAGCTAGGCCTCCGCTAAAGCCAAGCGCGGACTGATGTTCATAGCCTGCAGCTCTTGGAACAACAACTTGCAAGCGTAGGGCACCCTCAGTGCGCTGACGCGGTCGTTGCGGGCGCACCGTGCGCAGGTCCCGCACCCCCGCCGAAAGTCCCAGCTGCCGAGCTGCCCGCATGCCCCGCACACTTGCACGACGCACTCATCCGAGCTAGTCATCAGCCGTTCGAGAAGCAGCAGCGAGGCGCCATGCGCCACCAGACAGTCCCGCTCCATCTCGCCCAGGCGCAGGCCGCCGTCGCGGGCACGGCCCTCGGTTGGCTGCCGGGTCAGCAGGACCCGCGGTCCGGTGGCCCTGGCGTGCATCTTGTCGAGCACCATGTGCTTGAGGCGCTGGTAGTAGACGGGGCCCATAAAGACGAGACCAGGGAGGGGCTCGCCTGTGGTGCCACTAGTCAACGAATCCTTCCCAAGGTAGCTGTATCCGGCGGCGGCGAGGGCAGCCCCCGCCTCGCCCAGCGGGTCGGCCGCCCAAGGGTCAAAGCCAGGCGGCAGGTCCTTACCCGTGAACATATCGAACGCGCCTGGCCGTCCCGTCTCGCCGCGCCCCGCGAGACCGGAGCCCCAGGCGCCCTCGCCGCCAGCGCGGTCAGCGAAGGCTGTCCCGTCGGCCGTGCGGCCTGCGAGTGCCCCCGCCTTGGCGCTGACCAACTCTAGGAGCTTCCCCACCGTCATGCGCGAGGGGAAGCCGTGTGGGTTCATCACCAGGTCGGGCGCGATACCGCGCTCGGAGAAGGGGAGGTCCGTCTCGGCGGCGACCAAGCCCACCACGCCCTTTTGTCCATGCCGTGACGAGAACTTGTCACCCCGCTCAGGTCGTCTTGTTTGCCGCAGCAGGACCTTGACCACAATGGAGTCTTGCTGGTTGGATGTCAGCAGCACGCGGTCGACCCGGGCCGTCTCGCCCGTGGCGCCCCGGTACACCAGCGGGCAGGGCCGATAGAAAGCATCGGGCATGGCGGCCGGCGCCGGGACAGGGTCACGCGTGTCACTGGGCGTCGCCTTGTTGATGTAGACGTCGCCCGGGCGGAGGGCATCTCCAACGCGCGCCAGGCCGTCGTGGTCGAGGCGCGAGAAGCGGCTCTCCCGGGGCTTGACGAGCGCGCCATCCTCGCCCCTGGTAACTGCCGCAGGGGGCTCCTCGAGGGGGGGCGGGTTGACCCGATCCATCGTGCGGTTGGCGTAGCGCTTGATAGTGGTGCCGACGCGGCGCAGGACGGAACACCGACCGAATCCGCGGTCCAGCGACGCTTTGTTGACGATGACGGCGTCCTCGATGTCGTAGCCGGTGTAGGACATGACGGCCACGACGGCGTTCTGGCCGGCGCCCAGCCGGTCAAAGCCGACGAGACGCACGGTGCGTGTTGACACGAGGGGCCGCTGGGGCGATCCCAGCACGTAAAGCAAAGCGTCGAGCCGCGCCCCCTGGTTATAGGCGACGCTGCCAATAGCCTGCTTTCCCATGGCGCACTGGTAAGTGTTGCGCGGACTCTGGTTATGGTGGGGAAAGGGCACAAGGCCGGCAACGACGCCCAGAAGGGCAAACGGCTCAATCTCGAGGTGTGTGATGCCTGGCCGGCATCCGGACTTGTCCAGGGCAACGAATGCGTCGGCCTCCTCGCAGACGTCAAGATACTCGACGACCCCGCAGCGCAGCAGATCGTCGAACTGGATAGAGCCGGGGAGCCTGGAACCGTCCTCACTGATCGGAAATTGGCCCATGCGGAGTCGACGGGCGTGATCTTCTGTGACCTTAGGCTCTCCTGTCCGGGGGTCGCAGACGATGAGGGGACGGCAGACGCGACCGCCGTCGGTTGAGACGACAACGCGGTTGCCCGAGAGGGACACGGACGCCGTCAGCGGTAGGCGCCCATCGCGCCGCGCGATCCGCAGTCCGTCAACTAGGCGCCGCGGCTGCCGGTGCACGCCGAGAGGCAGACCATTGACGAGGACGAGGCCACCACGGGAAGGACCAGTGCCCCACAGGTCCCCCGGCGCCAGCGCTGCATGTGGCTCAGTGCCCAGCGTCAGGCAGAGGCGCTCGGCGCTCGTCCCGTCTTCCTCTTGCGTCACGTGGGCCGCCAGGGCCAAGTTTTTCACTAGGCCGCATGACTCACCCTCGGGCGTGTCGACCGGGCACAGCATGCCCCACTGGGACGGCTGCAGGGCCCGGGGTCCCGAGACCTTGCGCGTCTTTTCGAATTGCGACACAACGCGCGTCAACGTGCCCACGCTGGCAAGGAAGGACAACCGCGATAGCACCTGCGTCATGCCGCGCCGCTCCATCCGGAACCGGCGCACCGTCCAGTTGCCGCTGGCCACAGCGCTCTCTAGTCCGTGGGTAATGATGTCAGGCCGGACGTACTTGGACACATCGAACGGTGCTGCTCTTCCGGCTCCTTTCGACAGCTGAGCCTCGGCTTGTTTCCGAAGCTCGGCGTTCAATCTCTTGAAGAGATCTTCAAACAGCAACCCGAGGAGACTTCCCGCCAGTTCCAATCGCTTGTTGCCGTAGTAGTCAAGGTCGTCGATGGTGCCTCCCGTCTCTCCTGGCGGGGGCGGGTCCTCAAGGGCGATGACGACTCTCCTCATCATGTAACAGAGAAAACGCGCCTTGGCGCCAAAGCGGTACCGCGGCGCGGGGACGTGGGCGAGAACGACCCCGGCGAGGAGGTCACGGGCCTCCTCGGCGCGCGAGCGCCGGGGTGGTGGCAATGGGGCTGCGGGCAGGCGGGCAGCGGCGGCCGCAGGGGCAGCGGCTCCCCCGTTCTGTCCACCCGTGGCGGCCTGCTGGGCCGCTTGGGCCAGGGCCTGGGCCTGGGCGGCCTGCTGCTGGGCGGGGGGAGGCGCACCCCCCCCCCCCCGCGGCGCCTTGATCCGCGACCCGAGGTAGTCAAGAGCGGCAAGCTGGTCGCGTCCACATCCCACACCCGCAAGACGAGTGCCCCCCCCTCCATCGAGATCCCCCGCACCCGTGTGATCGACCGCGTTGGCCAGCCCCGCGGCCGCCTGGGCCCGGGCATGGGCCGACAGCGTTGCCGCCGCCTCGGCCGCCGTCGACGCCAGACGGGCCGCCACGGCTGGCTCGGGCCCCACGCTTGTTATCGCTTCGAGGTCGGATTCGACGCCAAGGGCGCGCAGCACAAGAATTGCATTGAGATCTTCCGAAAACGCGTTATGCTTAACGTAGAGACGTCCACCGCGGATGACGACGTGCGTCTTGGACTTGCGCTCGTGCGTGGACGACGTGACGGCGGCCGTGGGCTGGTCGTGCGCATCGCGGCTGACGAGGACACGGTTCTTGCTCAGCTGCTCCTGCACCATCACCACCTTTTCCGCGCCACGAACGACAAAGTAACCCCCCGGATCCAGCGGGCACTCTCCCAACGCGGCCAGCTCACTGTCCTTCTTGCCCCACAGAGCGCACCGTTTCGACCGCAGCATCAGCGGCAGTCGGCCGATCTCGACCGCCCCGCCTGGCCGCTCCCGCCTCACCACCTCCTTGCCCCGCGTGAACTCGATGTTGGCCATCAGAGGAGCCGCGTAGGTTGCGTCCCGGAGACGACACTGCTGCGGGGTCGAGGGACGCACCACATAGCCGTCCTCCAACGAAGGCCGGCCCACGCACACGTCTGTGTAGCGCAGGTACCAGTTTCGATCGGCGTCACACCGGACCTCCTTGTTGCCGGGTGCCAGGGCCACGGCGCGGATCTCCTCATCGACGAGGTAGTCGAACGAGGCGATGTGCTGACGGACGAGGCCCCTCACGCGTAGGAGGGCGGGCAGCAGCTCGGCCTTGGCAGGCGCGGTGCGGACGGGTTCCGTGAGGCGGCTGGGGTCGCGAGTCAGGCACTCGACGGCGGGGTCGATCGCTGCACCTGCGGGGAGGGGGGCGGATCGTCCGTAAGCTCGTCAGCGCAGCGACCGGTGCGGCGGCCTTGTCGCTACTGTCAACGGTCACCTGCTAAAACGCTCGCCCTTTGAACTTCCCGCGTCTGTTCGGCCGGTGGTCGACGGCTCCGCGGTCTCATCCTTGATGGCGGCGGCCCCGCGCCGCGCTGGAGACATCGCGGTCTTCCCGAAGGGCAGCCGGGCAGGGACGACGACGGCGCCTGTCGGCGGCCGGGACGCCAGGGAACCCTGGCGGACGCTCCGGGCCAGCCGCCACCAAAGCGGGGGCGAGAGGCGGTTGCGAGAAGAGAAGGACCTCGGACGCGCGCAGTGGCTTTGAGCCAAACCGGGGGCGGCCCTCTGCTCTGTCGCGACGCAGGGGGAGCGGCGGAGTCGTCTGCGGAACGACGCTTCACGGAGTTCCTTCGCAATCTTCGTGCAATAACCTGAACGAGGAGCTAACTCTGCTGGAGGCACGCCTCCTCGAGCGTTCTTTCGCCTCCTCGGCGCTAGCCTCGTCCCCGAGGGCCCGGCCGCCGAAGCTTCGCGGCTGCCAGACCTCTCCTCGCTCGGCAAGTTGGTGATAGCTTGTCGCGCAACGAGGAGGCACGTTTCAGAGTGCCACGGCTACGCGGGTCTCTGCGGGCGCACCCGAACCGCCACGTTGTGTACCCAGCACCATGACATCGAGAGAGGCCACTGCGGCGTTGATGCCGTGGCTGTGCCATGCCCGCCCCGAACCGGAACCCTACCCCCGAACCCAAACTAACCACCACATCAGGTAGCTGGGCAGCTTGACACGCCAAAATGGGCGGCGAGAAGCGCAGCCAACAGAACAAGCCCCATAAAACGGGAGCCCATGCCCCAAAGGGCCAGCGGCACCGTCACCGGGAGGCCCGCGACGGGGCTGGGACGCAGCACCGGGCCGCCGGGGGCCCCAAGGCTCGCCTGGCCCTTGGCGGTGGCCCTGAGGGCGCGCGAGCCCGTCGTCAGGCCCTCGGAAAGCAGACAAGAGACGAGCAGCGCGCCGCGACGGCCGCGGCAAGGAGAGCGGCTGCGCTCGCCCCGCCGGCGGTGGTTGCCCTGGTGCCCCTGTGCCGCGACGCTGACGCCCGTAGGGCCTACGATTTGCTTGTCGCTGCCGCCAGAGCCGACGACGATAGCGTCGACGACGACAGAATGATGGGCCACAATGACCCCGCCTGCACCGTGCGGCGGCCGGCAGCCCTCGCCCTCCCCCGTCCCGGGGGGGGAGCAGAGTTTGGGGGCGCCGCCGCCCGGGCCCTGTTGCTCCCCCCCCCCCCGGGGGGCACGGATCGGGCAGGCCGCCCTGATCCCCTCTGGGCCGTGGAGGTTGCGCGTTGCGCAGACCTGGTGATTCTCGTGGGCGCTGCGACGCTCCCTCCATCGGCCGGCGCCGTTGCTGGGGGTGCCGCGGCCCCCGACGAACGTGTTGACGGCGCGGGACGGGCTCACTTGGCCTGTCTCGCGGCCATGGGGGCCCCTCCTCTCCTCGTGGTGGCCGCGGGCCCCGCCGACGGGGGAGGGGATCGGACGCCTCCCCTGAAGCGTCGCGCCGCCGCTCGCCGCGCCGTCGACGCCGCCGTCGGGGCCGCTGTGGGGGGGGCGCCCGAGTGCCTCTCTCTGGAGACGCCCGCCGACGCCGCCGCGGCCCTGCGCCGCATCGCCGCCCTCGCGGGACCGGGATCCGAGGCGTCAGCGGCGTCGGCTGCGCGGGGGGCCCGGTTGGGTGTCGACACCGCAAGGGGGGCGGGGGGTGCAGCCTGGCGCCGCCGCCGTCCCCAGGTCGTCGCTGAGCGGGCGGGGGTGGTCGAGGGGTCCAAGCGCGGTGGCGGAGGGGAAGGAACGGGAGGCGCGGACGCGATGGAGTTGGACTGCGCGGGCGCGGGTGTCCCCGGTGCCCCCCCGGGTCCTGTCGTCGACGTCTGGGTCGAAGGGTGGGTCCGGGGACCGGGCGCCTTCCCCGCCGACCTTCCCGCCACCTCGACCGGCCTAGGCGACGTCACCGTGTCCAGGGTCGAGGCCCTGCCTGCCCCGGACGCCTGGCTCCTGGGGCGACGGGGGGGTGGCGGGAATGCAGGGGCGGGTGGGTCCGCCTTGGCGGCCGCCCCCTGGTCCCACGCCCGCCGTGCGTGGGCCCCTGGCCCCGACGGGCAGTCGACGGAGCGACTGCACGAGGCAGACGGGGTTGATGCGCTTCGGGGTGGGGCGGAGCAGACGTGGCCGACCCTCGAGGAGGAGAGGGCGGCAGAGGACGCCCGGCGGCTCGCCGCAGCCGAGGCCGGCGGGGGCGGGCACACCAACGGGGCCCTGGCGTGGGGGAAGGGTCTCCACAAGGAGGGAACATCCGAGTATCAGGCAGCGTGGGGCTCCGCCGCGGACAGCGACGACGACGAAGACGACGACGAGGGCGGTGGGGACGGTGGCGTCCGTGGCGTCCGCGGTGCCGGTCCCCGGTCGGGCCTCGGCGCCACCTTGGGCTCCGTCCCCGAAACGTGCCCCATGGACGTTGCCGGGATGGAGGGTGGAGGAGAGATGTCCGTTCCTGACGCAGCCGACGATGAAGGATGGGATGACGTCGTCGGGGACGCCCGCGCGGGGAAACGGGACGAATATTTACAGGCCCTGAGTCTCCACCGGGCTGAGCGGGCCGCGGCGGCCGCCGAGCGCGAGGCGCGGCGGAGACGTCCGGGCGGAGCCGACCTCGATGCCGATGACGACCCCTCGGAGGACGGGGACTTGCTGGATCTGCCCCCTGAGGTGCCGGCGCGGGCTCGACTTGCAAAGTACCGCGGACTGGCGTCTTGGAGGCAGTCTCCTTGGGACCCGCGGGAGGGGCTGCCCCGGGAGTACGGTTCGGTGTGGGCCTTCGGGTCGTGGCGGCGGGCTGACCGGGCGGCGCGTGCCGAGGCCCGGGGGCGGGGAGCGGGGGGGGGAGCGGGTGGCGGTGTGGCTTATGTTGATGTGCAACAGGGTGGGACCGAGGAAGAGGGTCCCCCCCCAGCGACGGACGGCGGCGGCGCCCCCCCCGGGTGCTGGGCCCGGGTTGTGCTCTCGGGAGTCCCCGCCGGCGCGGCCCTTGAGTGGGTCAATGCCGTCCACGCCGCCGCCGCTGGCCTTCCTGGCGATGGCCCCTCGGGAGCCCGGTGCCCCCCCAGCGTGTTCGGTCTCCTCCGGCACGAGACCCGACTGACGGTAATGCACCTGGGGTTGCGTGCGCGGGTGGCGGGCCCCACCCTCGCGGGCGACCTGGCCACGGCGGCCACAGCGCGGCACGACGTCGGCGACGCTGGTGCCGAGGCCGTCCGGATCGCCGCCAAGCGTCCTCTGCTGTGGGTTTTGGGTCCGCGCACCTTTGTGGCGCGGGCCACGCTGAGCGAAGACAGTCGCGGGTGTGACAAGCATCGCGCGCTCCGCCGGCTGCCCCCCGGGGCGGCTGGTGGTGCCGTCGCTTCCCTTTACTGCCCGGCGACATTCGGCGGCGCCCCCGCCCTCGCGTTCGATGCCCCGTTGGGCGCCGCGACGGGTACCTCCCGCGGCGACGCCCCTGAGGCGCCTGGTGCTGCGGCGGGCGGGGGCGCGCAGGCCGGCTTCGGCCCCAGGCTCCTCGCGTCGGGCGCCGCCCGCGCGGGCGACCCTGATCGAGTCAATCTAAAGCGCGTCGTCCTCCGCGGCGTGCCCGCCCGCACCCACAAGAACCGATGCATCGTGAAATACCTCTTTCACTCCCCAGAGGACGTGCGGTGGTTTCGGCCCGTGGGGCTCGTCACCCCGGGAGGTAGGCGTGGTCGTATCCGCGGCCCCGTAGGCACCCACGGTGACCTGAAGGCCTTGTTCGACGGGCCGGTGCAGCAGAACGAGCGCATTGAGATGACCCTATGGAAGAGGCAGTATCCTCCTTGGCCAGAGAGCCTCCGGTTTCAGTAGTTAAAGAAGGAGATGGCGATCCAATGATCAACGCACAACCCGGCCGGTGAAATCTCTACGCGTCTCGGCCGCTGCGCCGCGGGGCCGTCCGTGGGGTCGTCCACTGCGGCCGCCGCCCCCTCCGCCGCCGCCACCGCCGCCGCCGCCGCCGCCCCCTCCGCCGCCGCCGCCGCCGCCGCCACCGCCGCCCCCCACCACCGGAGCGCCGCCGGCGCTGCTCCCGAGGCTGGGGGGCGGTGCGCCGTGGCCGGGGGGGTGCTGATCGAGGGAGCTGCGGAGGGCCTCGAGTCGCGCGCCGACCTCCCGTTCCTGTCGGTCCCGCTGGCAGACTCATTGGCGCAGCAGGACGACAGGATGTCCGCTGGGACTGCAGCTGCGGGTACCGGGGCTGTGGTGAGGAGGACGGGACGGCGGGGGACGGCGGGACGGCTGGGCAGCATGTCGCTCGCGCTGCTTGCTGGGGCCGTTGTCTACGCGGCACGAGGAGAGAGGAAGCGTGACGATACTCTTCTGTACGGCGTGATGCGTCATTTTGACTCGCGCTTTCACGTCAGCGCGCAAGCATGAGGCGACGCCGAGTCGCCGCAACGACGACGCCCCCGCCCCCGCCCCCGCCGACGCCCCCGCCCCCGCCCCCACCGACGTTGGCCACTGCCCGACCTCCGCAGCCCGCGGCTACGGCCTGGCGCCAGAAGCGGGTACAGCTCAAGCCGCGTCCTCGCGGGTGTCATGTCGTCACGCGCGAGCTGCTGGATGCGGTCGAGGACATCAGGGACTTCGAGAGTGAGTGAACGAGAGGGGCCGAGTGGGTGAGGGCAGCAGCTCCGCTGACTGTCGCCGACCGTCGCTAAACTAACCCCCCCCACCCTCTCCGCAGTCGGTCTCTGCCACGTTTTTCTACTCCACACGAGCGCCTCACTGACGATAAACGAGAATGCGTCACCCGACGTGCCCCTTGACTTGGCTGATGCTCTGGATGCTCTCGTGCCCGAAGGACCCGACGGCAAGTTCTGGCCCGGCAAGGGCGGCCAGCCCCGGCATATTGACGAGGGCTCGGACGACATGCCCGCGCACGTGAAATCGTCGCTGATGGGGCCGACGCTCGTCCTGCCCATCTCGCGCGGTGGGCTGGCACTGGGCACATGGCAGGGTCTTTACCTCAATGAGCACCGAGACCACGGGGGGGGGCGAACTGTGCTCGTCACCCTCCAGGGGCAGCTCGCGGAGCGGCGCTACGGGCCACCGGGTAGATACTGAAGGTTGAACAGGTGCACAACTGCGGCAGAGGCCATCCGAGGTGTCGAGGGCGAGTGCAAGGTGGGCCTCCCACCCCCGCCTTCCGCACTGTTCGCCGGTCCTTGCCGCCGCGGTGTAGCGCGGTCGGTCGAAACCCAGCGCGTCGCTCGACCCAGCTCATCGCCGCCAACGCCCGGCTTGAGCCTTTGTGCTCTCCAGTGCACACCTCGAGCCTCGGCGATAGCCATGCGTTCCGCCGCCCCGGATAGCGTCAAGGTTGTCTTCTCTGGCGAGCGTCTTCTAGACATGCGGTAGCGTCCAGACCACCGCGGCCCCGACGGACGTCGAGGCCGTGGGGTCCTGCTCTCCCCCGACCCTCGCCCGCCCTCCACCACCCCTCCGCAGACCAAGACTCCCCCCGCGTGGCGTCCGACGCCGACAAAGCGCTGGCTCTTCTGGTCCGCGGCGCCCTCACGCCGTGTCTGCTATCGGACCCCGCTCCCGGGACAGCCGCCTCAGTCATCCGAGAGGGAGGCGTCCACGTCGAGCCGCCCCCTCCTGGGGTCTCCCACGCCGAACCCCCACCGCCCCGCCGGTGCGCTGCGGCGCAGGACCTGTCGGATCCGTCCCCCGGCCCGAGCGCCGCATGGCCCGGGCTCGCCTCCGCCTCAGACGACGGCCTCGGCCCCAGGCTCGCCCTCGCCCGCCGCGCCCGCGCCGACCTTGCGGCGTTGGCACCCGCGTCGCTGACTGTGGGGCTCGGCGAGGCTGTGACCCTGGCCCTCGAGGCGGGGCGGGCGCGCGAGTCTGAGCTCGAACGGCAGCTTTGGCACCTGAAAAGGGGCGAGCCAGGCGCGGGGCAGCCGGGGCCGCGTCATTTTGCGTCGGACGCTGGGGCCGAGGGCGGCGTTGACGGGTATCGGGCCTGGCGCGGAGCAGACGCATCGCGCGTTGCAGGCCATCTCGCCCGGCTGCGGCGGCTCCGGCGTGTCGGTCACGCCTCGGTCGGGTGGGCGCGGTGGCGTGTTGCCGTGGGGGTTGAGGGGGCTGACTTTCTGCCCTCTCCAGATCGCGTGGAGCGGTTGACGGGATCGATGGGTGACTTTGCGTCGGCCCCTGTCGCATCAGCCACTGCTGCTGCCGCGGGTTGCCTCACCGGGGTCGGCGGCCCTGGCCGACGCCGCCGCGGCGTGGCTCTGGCGGTGGCAGGCCCCCGCGCACCCGCGCCCATTGTCGCAGTCCGCGTCGCCGTCATAGGCGACGGAGCGTCGTCGTCGATGTCAGCGTGGGCTGCCACCTGGGCCTACGCCCCCGAGGCCGCGCCCTTACCCCTCGGAGCGGGCCCTCCTGGCGGGTGGACGGAATCGACCCTGTCTCCCGAGGCTGCCGACGGCCGCCGGCACCCGCGATGGGCGGGCGCCGGAGGCGGGGCCAACGGCGACGGCCCCGCGGCTCCCCTTGCCGTCTGGGAGTTTTGGGCGCCGCAGGGCGCGAGGGTAAGGATTGAGGCCTCGGCGGCGCACGCGCGGTGGGCCGAGGGTGCCGCTGATGATGCTGACGGGGCCTCCGCGCCTGTAGGGTCCTGCTTTGGCGGCCGCCGCGCGGCGGCGGCCCGGGCTGCGGCGCGCGACCGCGCCGATGCGGCCGCCGCTCTCGGCATTGGTGGACGGGCTGGACCCACTGGTTCGGCCACGACGGCCCTTGCCGACTCGTCGGGCCTGCCCCCGTCCGCGGCTACGCCCCTCGGGCGGGCCGCCCTCTGGCTAGGGGGCTCCAGTGACTCGTGCTATCCCTCAGCGACCAACTCCCCCCCTCTCGCATGGCTCGAGCCTCACCACCGGTCCCGCCGCCTTCCCCTCGTGGCCACCGACATGGGGACGGCACCTGTCGACGACTCCGAGAGGGGTGGAAGGGACACCAATCCCTTTCGGGATCCCTGCCCGACCTGCCGCCTGTTGGTCGAGGCGGCAACGGAGCCGGCCCCTGCAGCGGCTGGTGGAGGTGGGGTGTCATCCTCCTCCGCCCTCACTGCGGCGCTCGGGGTGCCCGGTCCCACCGACAGCTACGTCGCTCGCGCCCACGCCATCGGGGTCGCGCTCCGTCTCCTGTGGCCAGCCGCCTCGTCCGCCTCTGGCGACGGCCCCGTCGCGTCGTCGCTCCCCTCTGCCCGCACCCGCGCCACTGGTCGGGCGGCGGCGGCTGAGGCGGCGGCCGTCGCTGCCCTGCTGCCTCGGTTGGGAGGTTCCGAACGTGCTCGCGGAGAGCGCGAGACGGGAGGGGTCCCCGACCCTGGTCCCTGGGCTGCCCCCGATGGCGCAGCTGCCATCCTCGTCGCCGCCGCTGCTGCCGATGCCCACCGCGCCCCCACCGTGGCCCCTGCTGCACCCCCCGCGGCCACCCTGTGGTGTCTGTTGCGCGCAGCCGAGGCCGAGGGCATCCGGTCGGCCACTGTGGCCGCGCTTGCCACCGAAGAAGCCACGCGGGTGGCGCTGGGCTGGCCCGGCCTCGACCCCCCTCCGCAGGGTCCGCCGGGCCTCACCCCGTCGCCCCCCTGCGACGTGCCCGACCAGGGGACGGACGGGTCCCAAGCCCTCCCTGCCCCTCCTCGCGGTGAAGAGGGACGGGATCCTCCGCTTCACCCCGCGCGCCTCGCCCTCGCCGTGTCGCTGGCCTCAGACGCGTCGCGGCGGGCGAGCAACGGCGGCCTTGTTGCACTCGAGGCGGGGCGGCTCTCGGACACGGTCGGGCCCCTTCTCCTCGCTGGATCCAGCCGGGCCCTCGCCACCGCCTGGGCCCGCCTGCCAGGCCGGGAGGCCACCCTGACTGGACCGGGTTCGTCCTCGTCGGCCTCGGCGGCCTCGGCCGTGCTAGGCGCGCTCTGCGATTTGCGTGGCCTGGGCCTAATCCTTGGGGCGACGTTGGTGCCTGCGCGCGACGGCGGTGGTGCGCGCCGGGGGGGACGGGCGGACGAGTGGGAGCGTGTGGTCGGGGCCGGCGCGGACGATGCCTCCGCTCGCTATCACTCGTCCGACGCCGACCACGGCCCCACCCCCCCGAGCGGCCCCGGATTCTCGGAGGAGGCGGCCGCCCTGGCGCGCCTGCTGGGCCGAGCGGCGGCACGGGAAGCCTTGGGCTGGCTCCATTCTGGCCGGGGGAGCGGCCCGGGAGGGTCTGGCGACGCCGCTGACACGGCGTTTGAGGCCGTTGCGGCCGCCATCGACCGGGCCCGGAGGGCCCTGGACGCCGACGCGGCGGCCTTGGTCTCGCTGGTTGACCGGCTCCCGGCTCTCGCGGGAGGAGGAGGCGGTGGAGGCGGCACCGTGGGACCCCCCGCCCCGGCCCTCGCGGCCGCTGCTGCCGCCCGGCTCGGTGTCCTGGGTGCCGCCCTCGCGAGGGCGGTGTCAGTCTCACCCCGCGCGTCCTTGGCCCCTGGCCGGACCACCCCGCCCCGATGGAGTCCTGCCTTTGCCGGCGCCCTCGCGGCCCTGCTGTCCCTCGAGCGGGACATGCGCCGGAGGGGCATGGCCCCCCGATGGATAGCGGAGCCGGGGGTCGCTGCGGCGGAGGCGCATGCCGGCCGCGACGCCGACCCCGGCGCCCCCTGGCGGAGCACCCGCGGTGCTGGCTGGGCCGGCGCCGCCCTGTTTGGCCCGAGCGGTGCCGCCGGGTCCCTCGAGGCGCGGGCGACCGAGGCGACGGAGGCGATGTCATCGTATGCGGCAAACGCTCTCCGCGGAGAGGACTGGCGCCCGATGGTGCCCTCTGGAGGGGGGGTTGGGGCAGGGGCACCGGCGCGGCGCCACGAGGCCAATGACAATTCCGTTGACTCCATCTCCGTCTCCGAGGCGTCGCTGGATGAGGACGACGACGGACCCGTCGTTCCTCCGAGTCCTTCGGCTCCCGTCGCGGCCGCTCGGGTACCCACCCAGGCGGCGGAGTGGGCGCCTCTGGCCCCAGTCCTGGGCGCCCCCCCCCCCCCCCCCCCCCCCCCCCCCCCCCCCCCCCCCCCCCCCCCCCCCCCTGGACCGCCAGGCCCGCACCGCCCTACCCGTGCCCTCCACGAGCTCTGCTCTCTGTTGGCGGCCGTGGTGCAGCGGGTGGCGGGAGACGCCCGGGCGTTGGCCGGCCCGAGCCCCGCCGCTCTCGCCCGCGGCGCTCCGCCGGGTCTCTCTGCCGCTGCCGCTGCCTCAACGCGGAGACGCCTTGCTGAGGGTCTTGCATCCGCCTTTGCTACCTACGCGCGTGGGGCTGCGACCGAGATTGCCCGAATCCTTGGACCCGCCCCCGTCGGAGGTGGATGGCCCGAGGGGGGGGGGGGGGGGGGGGGGGGGGGGGGCGGGGGGGGCGCTGGGAGCCACAGGCGCCCCCTTAGGATCGTCGACCGTTGGCGGTGGGGCAGCGGCTCGGCTCGGCGCCGCTGTGTCGAGCCTCGCGGCGGCCGAGGCAGCTCACGCCGACCTCCAGCGGCATCTCGCCCGCGTGCTGCCGCCTCCTCCTGCCGATGCCGACAGCGACGCCGACGCGGTGGCGGCGCGGCCAGCGCACGCAGCTGCGTCTGCCGCGGCGGCTCAGGCGGGCGCTGCGGTCCGGACGGCATTGGCGTCGGCCGTCGAGGCCTGGGGCAGCCGCGCGGCACGACGGGCCCAGAGCCTCTGTCTGATCGCCGCCCGTGAGGTCGCCCGACTTCACGCGGCGGGCGACGCGGCGAAAGCTCGGTCGCATGCCGGACGGGCGGGCACGGTGGGGTTGGGATCCCCGCGGGTGGGGGGAGAGGCGTCATGGGCCGGCCGGGCTCGGGCACGTCTCGCCGCCCGCCGTGTCCGCGCCGAGGCTGAGTGGCGCGAGGCGGCCGGCATCGTTCAGGGAGCGGGGAGAACGCCCCCCCCCGCGGGCATCCAAGCGTCCCCCTCGGTGATAGACTTGGACGCAGACGCCACACCGCCGGGACGGGCCGCTGCGTTCGAATCCACTGCCGCCGCCGCCGGACCCAGAGCCGCACTCGACGCCGAGCTCGCCTCCGCCTTCTGTCACCTCTCCCCTCCCGCCTTCCATATGTGGGCGTCCGCGTGCTGGCGCCGCCTGTCGGGGTGGCTGGAGGAGGTGCTTCTCGGTCGATGCGCGGCCTCCCGGGGTATTCTGGGGCCTTGGAGTCCGGAGCCGGTCCCATCGCCTGCGGCCGACGATTCAAATCCCTTTGTCGACGGCGACAACAAGGAAAGTGGATGCGCGGACTGCGGTCGCTGGGGCGCCGGAGCCAGATCTCTGGCCGGCTTTGTGCTGGGCGTCTGCGGGGAGCTTCTAGCGGGAGAGACGGGGATCGGGCCCGGCGCCCCAGCCCTCGGTCTGGGCCGCGCTCGCGTGCGCTTGGTCGCTGCCCGAGCTGCCGCCCTTGCGCGAGCACAGGCCCTGTCCGCCGCGGCAGCGGGCCGCGCCGCCCTTGCTCTCGCCGCTCTTGTCCGGGACGGGGCGTCCGTGAATCCGCCCGTGGAGCTGAGGGAGGTTGCGCGACGGGCGGGGAGGGGACTCGATCCCCAACGGGCTCGGACTGACGACGCTGCCGCCACTTCGGGCGACGACAACGGCTGGGGAGACAACTGGGATGGGTGGTGGACAGCGGCAGCGGCGGAGCGGTCCGACTGGCCCGACCACAACGTTGACGGGGGAGCTCCTCCCCTCCTGACCGTCCTCTGCTATCTCGAGTGCCTTAACGCCCGCGCCGGAGGCTTCCCTGGGGCCGGCGGTGCCGCAACACCCCTTGGCACCAGCGCGACGGCCTCGCCACTCTCAACGGCGGCGGCGACGCCGCCACGCCGGAGGCTCGGCCGTGGCAAGGCGGCGTCGCTGGCGACTCCGCCCACGTCCTACTCGACTCGACCTCCCTACGGAGGCGGATGCGACAAGTCCGCGGAGATCGTCACGGCGCTGGAGCGGGAGGGGGCGGTCGAGGACAGCCTGGCGCGGACTTTGCGCGGGGTCGCGACATGGATGCCACGCGGCTCCGACGCCCATCTCCTCGCCTCCTTTCGGTGCCAGTCGTTGCCGCCCATTCCTGTTTCCAACGACGAGCCCAACGGGAACAGAGCGGCCCAGCCGCCCCCCGTGGGCGCCCTGCGAGTCCTCTCGGGAGGGGTCGTATTTGATCCGCTGCCCGTGGGCGGCGCGGGCGGCTCGGGCCGAGGCGCGGGGGAATCGTCAGCATGGTCGTTGCCGTGGACGTCCTTTGCCGGAGCCCCAATTGCAGGTGCCCGCCGCGGCGAGCCGACCCTTATCATCACCCCCGTCGAGGAGTGGGAGGGGTTGTCGAGCGGAGGATCTTTGGAGATTGGGGCGCTGACGTGGGGCGGTCGTGACTCGTGTTATGCCGCCATCGCAGCGGCGTGCGCTGGCGTCGACGCGCCTGTGGCTCGGGCCCTGATCGCCGCAGGCGCCCTGCCCGAGCGGAAGCGGGACCGCTCAGCCGAGCGCGCCGCGATGTCCGCCGCTGTCGCCAACGGCGAAGGAGCCCATCTCGGTCGCGCTATGTCGGCCACGCCGCACTCGTCCCCTGGCCTCATGACAGCCGGCGCGCTGCCCGCCCCGCCTGCAGCGGCTGACGCTGCATCTCCCCCCATCGGCGGGGCCCTAGCCCCCCGTCGTCGCACCGAAAATGCCGACGACGACGACGGTGGCTGCACAGCGGCCGCAGCCGAGCCCTCTGGGTTCGGCGCCAGGGGTGCCGACGGTCGGGGCCCTGATGGCCATTGGGGCGCTCTTGCTGCCGTCCCGTCTGGAGACGAAGTCGTCGCGTCGTTTCGGTGCAGGCGAGGAGACCCATCGGGGAGGGGGAAACCCCCCTTCCTTGCCTCAAGTTCTCTTCTCGTCCTTCCCCTCTTCCACTCCACCCTCTCTTCCCCACCCACGTCCCCTCCGCAGTCGCATCACCCGCGATGGCCTACGCCGCAGGGCCGGTGTCCTTCTCCTCTGCCTCGGGGGGCCGGTGTTCGCCTCCCCCGAGGGTGCGTGCCGCGCCCGCCGGGCCGGGTGGTGGGAGCTCGGGGATGGGGGCGGGGCGTCGTCGGGGCGGGGGGACATGGGCCGGTTGGGGAGGGCGCGGCTGCATGGGGCGACGGTGCGGTTCGACCTGCTGCCTCCGCCGGCGGTCGACGGCCCTGGCAGTGCGACACCCCTCTCCAAGAGACTGGGCAAGGGGGGCAAAGGGCGCCCCCCCCCCTGGCTCGTCGTCGGCGCGTTCGAGGGTGGCGACGCCGAGGCGGCGGCGGCTGCGGCGGCGGCGGCCGCCTTGTCGGGTACGCCGGCTCGCGGAGCGGACTCGTGAGCGGGGTGGTCGCGCGAGGCGAGGCCGATCGATGCGGCCCGTGAACCTCGGCCCTCGCCCTCTTTCTCCTCGCCCCCGCCCCCGCCCTCACCACTCGTCCTCGAACCTCCCCACGTCGAGCATGCCCGCCAGGTACTGCAGCAGCCAGAAGCCGAGCAGGGGCGTCAGATCCACCTGGCCCAGCAGGGGAGGCACCAGGCCGCGGAAGAGGTTCAGGTAGGGGTCGGTGAGCTGGCGCAGGGTAAGCCACGGCTGCCGCTCCCAGTCGAACTGGGGAAACCAGGAGAGGAGGACCCGGCAGAAGAGGAGGAGGAGGTAGAGCTTCATGAAGGACGCCACGGCGCGGGTGAGGAGGAGAAAGACGGACGAGGAGGCCGAGGCCGAGACGGCGGCGACGGGGCCGACGGCCTCGACGAGAGAGAGGGAGGAGGCGGAAGAGGGGGGCGCGACGGCCCCGGAGAGGAGGAGGGCGGCGGTGCGGCGGGAGGCGGCGAGGGCGGGGGCGAAGCGGGCGCCGGCCTCGCGGGCGGCGGCGGCCCGGGCCGACGCATCGCCGCGGGTGGAGGCAGCGGCGGGGCCGAGGACGAGCCGGGCGGCGGCGTCGTTGGTTGCCGTCAGGGCGCCCAGACACACACCGGCGGCGGCGCGGACGGGGAGAAGCGACGCGTGGAGGACATTCCCCAAGGCACGACGAGCCTCGACCGCGGGAGGGGAGCCGGGGCTGGCCGGACTGACCGGCGCCGACACGGACAGGGTGGCCGACGCCCGCACAACGCGCTGATCCGCCAGGGGGCGCGCTGCGGTTATATAATGGGAGAAAAACGAGGTCGAGATGGATTGGGAGGCGCTCGCGCTTCCGGAAGAGCCCAGAAGAACGAAAATAGCTGGGGGCCGCCACTGTGACGGCGTCAGTCGCACCCCTGTCCGCTCGCCCGTCACCCTAACGGGGCGGCTCATTGCTGCCATCCGGACGGTCATGACCACCTCGAACGCTGGCGAGGCATGGAGGGGGGAGGGTGGTTCCACTCCCGTAGCTCTCGCCAGAGGCCATTCGAGACATGGCGGGCCAGTCGGCAGGGAGGGGCCGGCCGCCGCCTCGCTGGCACGGGCTGTCACCGCCGGCCGGCCGCAGCGCCGCTGGCTAGGGCCGCCGTCGCCCGTTGGTCGCCGCCGCGTCCAGCGCCTTAGGCTCCTCCTGAGGCCGGCGCCACGTCTACGTCCGCAAGACGAGCGAACCACCCCGGCAGCCCTGCCGCCCCCGCCCTCAGCACCATCTCCTCCCCCCGGTCTGGCGCCGCCACTTCCGCCGCGCCGGCAGCGAAACCCCCGAACCACCGCCGTCGCCGCCGGCGCGACCTCTCTCTTTCCATCTCTCCCTCCCTGCGGCAATCACCACCGCCGTCCACCGCGTCTCCGCCATTTCCCTCCAACGATGTCCCTGACCCAAACGGCCCGGTGGGAAAGCCCAAGGCCCGGTCCCACCCCCGAAAACAATATAGGCCGAACCGCTGGCTGCGTCCCATGTGCCACTCGAAGTTGTCGACCAGGGTCCAGTAGAGGAACTGCAATCGGGCGATCAGAGCGAGGGAGGGTTGGGAGAAAGGGAGGGAGAAAGGGAGAAAGGGAGGGAGGGAGAG
>Ga0181573_10000712_pt1 | contig 34428 bp, 27 predicted proteins | sample 101ome_25_FD_148643 | JGI IMG/M metagenome (GOLD analysis project Ga0181573, IMG submission 148643) | Coastal salt marsh microbial communities from the Groves Creek Marsh, Skidaway Island, Georgia - 101409BT metaG (spades assembly) | ecosystem: Environmental > Aquatic > Marine > Intertidal zone...
TATGACGTCGCGTCGACGGCCGCCGAGGCGGCCAAGGCGGCCAAGGCGGCCAAGGCGGGACCTTGGCCGCGGCCCTGCTAAAGCGCGTTCGCGTTTTTTTCTCGTCGTATTCTTCGTTTTGAGATCTCTCGCGCCGTATATCATCGTTTAATGTATGATGTAAGGTCCTGTGTGAAGCATGGGGCGTGACGTGCCGGAAAACGCCCCACATGTCCAAATTTCACCCAACACGGTGAATGCCGCCGGGAGCGGCCAAGGCGGCCCCGAAACCCGACCTTAAAAGCCCCGAGCTCGTCCCCTGTTTGTCATTCTCAAAACATTCATATACACTTCACGTTCACACACACAAACGCGTTCAAATACACTCAAACACACGTGCTCCCTCGCACCGCCAACCACACCCAACCAACCCTGTACCACACCCAACCAACCATGTCCACCAAGATGATGATGAAGATTATGCTCTGCGTCGTCGCCGTGTTCGCGGTCGTGTCGTCCGCGTCCGCGTCCTCGTGTCGCTACAACGATGGCGGCATCGAGTGTTGCCAGGTCGCTGTCGGACCGGGCGTCCTCCACTGCAAGAAGTGTGAGAGTGGATCCGGCCTTGCCCGCGGAGGGCGCTCTTGTATCATCAAGGGTGGCGGCAGCTCTCCGTCCCCGAAGCCGTCCAGAAAGTGCCCGCCGGGGTCCGGACCGGGTCAGTACGGTGACGCGAACAGGTGCTTTGACTGCACGGCCGAGAACTGCGCTCGGTGCGATGGGGTTTTTACCACCTGTTCGTCCTGCTATCCGGGATACAAGTACGATGCGGACAACGACCGGTGCTTCAATGTGCAGGGGATGGGTTCTCCTGATAACTAATCGACTACTGTAATAGATCAATAACATCATAACATGACGACGACGAGCCCACCGTCGAACAAAGAATCACGACCGCATCGACTGTGCTGCCGGCGGTGCCACCGGCAGGACGGCGACGGGCTGGGCTGCCACGACAGTCGCGGGACGCTCATCCACGGGGCAGCAGAAAATGCATGGGAAGCAAAAACAAACGGCAATCACCCAAGAGATACCTCCTATATACCGCTCTCGGGGATAGTACGTATACGCTCCATTCACGACCACTGGCGCAGGAGCCGGAGCTGGAGCGTAGACATATGTCGGCGAAGGCGAAGGTACGCCGACGACCGTCAGCGCGTCGATGATCTTCCTCGCCTGTAGCTCCGTGCATCCGAGCTCGTCTTTCAGCTCCTGTTTCGAGAAGCCCTGCAGGTCTTTGCCGTTCACTGCGTTCTTCCGGAAGATGGGCCCAAGCGCGTCCTGGAGGTCGAGATGCACCAGCAGCTCCTGGACGTCCCCCGTCGTCCAGGACGCAACAGGTCTTGCCCTGAGTTCGTCAAAAGCAGCCATATGGATTCTGAGTGACTGGCTCGGCTTGATCAAGCCAAGAAACAAACAAAAATCACGGTCATGACAGACGAGCGACACAAGAGACGCGCAGACGTCCAAATCACTAAGGACGACCCGGAGGACAGCGGGGATGACGGCCAGAAGCCCGGGGGGTTTGCAAGAGCGGCCGATTCCGTGCTCGAAGGGAGAAGGAAATTGACGGTCAAGAGATCGACCGGCGGGGCCCCGAAAGCCCCCAACCCCTTCGCGGGCATCAGCCTGAGTGCCCCGACGACCGCAGCGACGACCGCAGCGACGACCGCGGCGACGACCGCAGCGACGACCGCGGCAACGACAGAAGCCGGCCCGGCCACCACCACCACGACGACGACGACAGCAGCAAAACCGAGCGGCTTTGGAGCCCTCGCAGCATCGACTGGCGGTTTCGGTGGCTTTGGCAGCTTGGCAAGCGCCAACGGCGGCGCCTCGGGATTCGGCGGATCAGGTGGCCTTGCCTTTGGCTCGTCCGCCCCTGCAAACGCGCCCGCGCCCGCCACGGCTCCCGAAACGCAAAAGGCAGACGAAGACGCGGCGCCCGAGCCGTCGACTGCCGCCACCGCCACCACCACCGCTGCCGCCGCGCCAGGACCCGTCTCTGTATTCGGCGCCCAGCCTGTGGCGAAGAGGGACGAGCCCGCAGAGGCGCAGCAAACGGGAGAGGAGGGCGAGGAGACGGTCGCGTCGTTCGCGGCGAGCCTGTTTGAGTTCGTGGACGAGAACGGGAAGAAGGAGTGGAGGACGCGCGGCAGCGGAGATATCAAGCTCAACAAAGACAAAGAGACCGGGCAAAAGGGGCGGCTCATCATGCGACAGCGCGGCGTGGGGCGCCTGCTGCTCAACGCAAACGTGAAGAACATGAGCGTGTCGGTCATGGCTGACGGCAACGGCATCTCCTTCTCGTGCGTGAACTTTAGCGTCGACGAGGCGGGCGCGACAGACACGACGAGCACCAAGCTCTCCACCTTTGCAGTCAAGCTGGGCAAGGACGCAAGCGGCCAGGTTGACTCCCTCGCGGCGGCCATCAAAGCGCTGGCCTAGTCGTTTGTCTTGGTTTTTTTCACAAATACAAACGTAACTCTTGAATCATTTCGAATCTTGAATCATTTCGACGATCCTGGACCCACTACACGATGTTGGTCTGCGGGCCGGAGGGCGTCGCCCCGCCGCTCGGTCCGGACTTTGAGCGCGTACCGAGGAAGCTCAGCACGGTCGACACCGTCCACAGAACGAGCGTGATCCACGCAAATGCGGTGGACGCTGCAAAGTCGCTGTTGATACCGGCTTCCGTCGAGATGGCGATGGCGGCAGCGAGCCAGAAGATTTCCCACAGGATGTTCACCACCAGCTCGACCAATCTCACCGTCGGGTTCTCATCTATTTTGATGATGTAGAGGACACCAAAGACCAGACAGATGATCATCGACGTGATACCCTGCAAACGAACGACGGGTGGAGCGCGAGTGAGGGTCAGGGTATGGGGTATGGCGCACGTCAGTCCGTCAGTCAGTCGAGGTCGATACCCACCGTGAAGAGCATGTATTGGACCTTGCTGCTGTACCAGTCGTACTGGGCGACGCAGGCAAACGCGACGATGGAGGTGATGAGCTGCGTGTGTGAAGGGTGAAGGGTGGGTCTCGTGAGCGGTCGTTTCGAGGCCGCGCCAAACCATACTCGATTCGACGACGACGTGCGTACCTCGGCGATCCGAAGGATCAAGTTGACGACCCTCATGTTGGCCATGTTGACGGGTCAGAACGCGAGGAAGGGACGTTGAGCAGGAAGAAGAAGACAGCCTCTTTGGGGGAAATCGAAACGGGTTGCCGGAAACGCGCGCGTTCGTGCTGCTGGTTTCGACGACGTGTCGGAGGGATGCGACGGGATGTTCTCGGCGGAAGCACGACGTCGTTTTGTTCTGAGAGCTGGGTTTGGTTCTTCTTGGGGTTCTCGATTCCACCTCAGCAAATCACTGTTTCGCAGAAAAATCGGGCATTGGCACGTGGAACCCGGCAGCACCGGTGTCGTCCCGCAACACCTGGTCCTCCACCGGCTTGACCGTTGCTTTCTCCTCGCCGCCGCCGAACCAGCCCGAGAACCAGCCGGGCTTGGACGCTGCGCCCTCCACGTTCCCGCCTTCTGCTCCCGGCAGCGGCATGCCGCCACCGCCACCGCCGAAGCCACCGATGGCCTCTCCGCTCGGACTCGAACTCGTGCTGGAGCTCGTACTTGCCACCTCCTGGCCGCCTCCCGGGATATCCATCATCGGCACGGGGGCCGGCGGCGGGGCCGTCACCCGCGTCAACAGGATGCCGACGCCCTCGATCATGCCCAGCAGGATGCCACCGAACGCCGCCGACTTTGCTGCTGATCGCACGCCCGTGCGCAACTGTAACAGACCGCCCGTCAACGCCGCGGCCGCGATGCTATTCCACGGGTCTTCCTTTTTCCTCACGGCGACCAGCGTGCAGTCAAACGTCGAGAAGAGCCCGCCCCAGACTGCGAAACTGCCGCCAATCCTGGGCGCTTCTCGCCGGATGGATTCTATGCCGCCCCGCATCCGAGCGCCCGACGGCGAATTCTTCATGCCCTTGAGCAGGTGCCACAAGCCGCCGCCGACGGCGCCCATGCCAAAAGCGCCGCCGACGTCGTCCAGAATTCTGTCCGGGCACGGCTCCTGCGTGATGACGAAGATTGGTGTTGTTGGCAGTGTTCTCGTGAGAGACAGCGTGCGAATGCGGTGGGGAGAGCGGGGGGCCAGCGGTATGAGGGACTCGGGTACGGGGTGGGTCGCAGGCGAGCCGCACGACCACCGCCACAGAACGAGCCCGGGCTCGTGGTGATGATCGTCGACGTACCCTTCCGTGGTCGACACTGGGCCCCGACATCTTGTTGTGTTCGGTCCAGATTGCGCGTATGCGTGCTCCTGGCTGCTGGCGCTCGTTTGCGTTAAATCAGCAAAGCAATTTGCCGAATTCGAAACGCCCTGGCGCCTGCCTTCTGCCGCGATTCTGCGGTACGCTTGGGGATCTTTCAAGACGCGCGTGGTGTGTGCAGCGCCAGGTAACGGTGATCGCCAAAGGCACGAAGAAGAAAGTGTTCGAATTCGATTCGTGCCTTGAAATTGCAGCTAAAGCACATCAGACCCCATCATCAGACCCTGCCGACGCCACTCAACGTATCAAGGTAGCTGGAATCGACGCCGGAGTCACGCAGCGACACGAGCAGCCCGGTCCTGGCGACCTCCAGGATTCCGTACGGCTCGAGAATCTCCTGCAGCGCCCGCAGCTTCTTCTCCTTGCCCGCAATCTCAATCGTCACCGTCGACCGGCTGATATCGCACACGCTGCCCCTAAAGATCCGTGAGATGTCGAACACCTCCCCGCGCTGCACCGTATTGCAGGCCACCTTGATCATCATCAGCTCTCGCTCGACGTGGGGCTTGTTCTCAATCTCATCGATGGTCGCCACGTGAATCAGCTTGTACAGCTGTTTGATGAGGTTTTGGATGTTGGACTCTCCGACCGGCACCGCGATGGTGATCCTCGACATGCCCGGCGCCTCCGAGTTCCCCACGGCCAGCGACCGAATGTTGAACCCGCGCCTGGCAATCACCCCCGTCACTTCGTTCAAGACTCCGGGCACATCCTCCACGTTCAAACTCAGGATTTTCTCCGCCCGCTTGGCCGCCGACCCGCGGCCACCGCTGCTCCCCTCCGCATACGTCGCACCCAGCACGTCCTTGCCGCCGCCAGACCCCAGCAATATCTCGTCCGAATCCATCGAGTTGAGCGAACTCATCGAGTACACGCCCATCTCGTGTTGACCGGCCTTGACCTTGATACTGCGACCGATCCCCCCGGCGTCTGCCCCGTCTCCCTCCGTCTCGTACCTCGACATCGGGTCAAACAGGTACTCCCCGCGGTTAATGGCAATCCTCCCGGTCCTACTGAACTCCAGGATGCCAAACTTAGCCACGTTATGGCGGAACGCAGCCGCCTTCCCCGTATCTCCCGTAAGCATCAGCGTGCAGCTCGTCGTCCCGACGTCGAGAATCCGTGCCCGGAAAATCTCGGCCAAGTTCCGCAGCTCGGCAATGCCCTCCCCCGGCGGCGTCTTCACCTTGACCAGGACAAGCTCCCGCTCAATATGCTCGATATCCGTAATGTCCTCTACGTACCGCACATTGACCAGCTTGGCAATCTGGTTGGAGAGCTTGGCAATCGTCTGATCCGTTCCCGTGGCCACGATCGTGAACAGCGCCTTGTCTTCACACAGGCCCACCGCCAGCGACTCGATGTTCGCCCCACGACGTGCAAACACGCCTGCCACCCGGTTAATCATTCCAGCCTCGTCCCCGACAAACACGGACAGCACGTGCTTCCGGACGCCCTCCTCGAGCTGGACCGGTTCGTTCACGAAGACGTCGTACGTCTCCGCGCTACCCTCCTTTCCTGCGGCCAAGGAAACCAGTCTCTGTGTAGAGTGTGTCGTTCCGATTCCCAGTGCCTGCCGGCGATTGAGAGCCGACGAATCGGGCCGCAAAAACGCCAGCCCATTGCATCTCGCAATCACTGCGCCCGCCTTTGTCCTCGCCAGACGACGCGGCGCGGCCGGGCACTGGGACATGAGATGCATCTCGCAGACGCGAATGTGGGTGGTGATGGTGAAGTGCGAAGAGTTCTTTCGTTTTGAAGTCGCGCGATGACTTGCTGCGAGTCAATGCCTCGAGAGGCAACCGACATCGCCCTGGCCGTTCACAACCAAGCGCGCGACGACGACAAGAATTTCGTTGGTTTGTGTAGTTGACACCACGCGCCAGGTGGTGGTGCATCATCCGTCCGTTTGGGCACCGCGCTGCGGAATAGACCGAACTCGATCGATTTTGAACTCCACACGATGACACTGCGACAGTCTGCCTCGCAGCGGACCCAGTCCCATCGCCATGAGTACGTGGATTATGCGGATATCTTCGGCAGAGAACAGGGGCTGCTCGACGAGCTCTGTAGTAGCGACGACGAGTTTGACGACCCCGAAGAGCTGCCAGAGACGGCGTCACAGGCCGCGGCGCCGACGCTGTCTCGGCTGCGGCGAGGGGGAGACGACGCTCGGGGGACTATGGCGTCGCCGGGGCTGTCGGTGGCGGGTAGGAAGGCGGGTCGGTTGGAGGTGATGAAGTCGCAGGCGCGGGAGGCGCGCCCGTCGACGTCGCACGACTCGTCGCAGCCCATTGCGCGGCGCACGAGGGGGGAGAAGGCGGCCAGGGGTGACGACTTCGATGTGGATATGTATATTAGTCTGGATGACGTGCTTGTGGATATCGACGACCAGGAGCTGGAGGAGATTGAGAATTTCGGCAAGGTGTTTGACGACGACGAAGAGTACCGGAAGTTTTTGGCTTCTCTGGGCGAGTCTGGTCCTGCAGGCGGCGGAGATGGTGGCGGTGATGGTGGTGGTGGTGAAGGCGAAGGTGCGGGAGGCCAAGAGGGCGTCCGGCGGGCGGGCGACGACGACGACGACGATGACGATGATGACGACTTTATGAACGAGCTGCAGGAGTTGGTCATGTACGAGATGGACGATTCGTTTGGCGGGACCTCGAGCAACCTGTTCAAAGCGAACGGCAATCTGACGTCGGCAATGCCGATCGAGCAGATCAGCTCGCTGTTCCGGAAGCGAGGGAACTATCAGGGCAGGAAACCGTATAGCAAGCCGAACAGGCAGCTCCGGCGGTCGCAGCGCGTGGAGAATATGCTCGAGCAAAAGAAGCGCTACGCGGCCAGGCTGATGGCCAAGCGGAAACAGGAGGGACAGGAAGGCCAGAACGGTGCGGGAGACATGCATTGCCTGAAGAAGAACCGGCAAGAGACGGCGGCACTTGCGGCCCTGACGGGCGTGGCGGACTTTGAGCTCAAGACGATGGCGATGAAGGACGGCACCCTGGTCCCGATCCCGTCTGAATGGAAGCCGGGCATGTTTCAGGACATTGCAGAGACGGTGGTCTGGAAGCCGCCGCTGCCGAGCACGATTCGCAAGGCGCACGCAAAGCTGGAGCTCGCCATGCAGAACGACGAGACCGTCGACGAGTCGGTCCAGCGGCAGGTCCAAATGAACATGTTCAACGACCACCAGCGCCAGAAACTCGTGATGCATATCCGTCATCACGTGCAGATGTGCTACCAGACCCTGGTCCTGGCCGTGGCCCAGCAGGAGGACCAAGCGTTGATCGCGCAGCTCAAGCGGACGCTTCTGAGCTCGATGGAGGGCCTGTTTCCGGCCATGCGGTCGCTTGGAGTCCGCGATGTGCTCATATGGGAGGACGGTATTCACGGGCTGGTCGACCTGATGGAGCGCTCTGAAAAGACGAGAGGTTGCTCCGACCACGGCAGCACCGAGCTGACCGGCGACTACAGCAAGATTGGCGGCAGGGCGACCACGCAAAGGGAGATAGCCTCCCACGTGTGGACCCATCTGCCGTATCCGATGATCAGCAACGTCAAGATGGCCAAGATCAAGACCTGCTTCGACAGCACGTTCGAGCCCCGGCAGAGCGTCGGCCGGTTCACACAGCATAAGGTGTTCACGCCGGCCGAGGACAAACTCCTCGCCTGGGGCATCCGAAAGTACATGTACGACTGGAGGAAGATCCACCACGAGTTCTTGCCCATTTGGGAGCCCGAGAAGCTGAAGCAGCGGAAGAAAAACTCGAGTGCCTCGACCGGGTCCAGCAACGTCGTCTCAGAAGCCATCAAGTGCATCAACATGCCGCTGACCAGAAACGAGATTGCCCTCTTGGACAACGCCATCAACTACATGGGCAAGGTGAGGAACAAACACATCACCATGGAGGGCTGGGAGACCATCTGCTCCGACTATTTGCCGTGGCGCTCGGCCAAGGCGCTGAGCATGCTGTGGGCCGCCGAGGAGAAGCGGCGGAAGGAGCGGAGAAACGGCAGCGTTGAGGGATGAGCGTTGAGGGATGAGCGTTGAGGGATGGGCGTTGAGGGATGAGCAGTGAGCGTTGAGGGATTGGAGCGGGGCAAACGGCTGCTGCGTGGCGGGTAGCTGCGTTGGCGCTGTTGTAACGCAGTTCTTCGCCGACCCTGCCCCATTCGGAAATTCCGCTTCATAGATTCAAGGGATCACCATCGGGTGATCTGCATTAGACGTGTCGAAGGCCAAGCCGGCTGGTTTGCGGCGAATTCGGGATTACCAGACGGCATTCGCTTCACGAACATCGACGACCGTCGTGCGTCGACGTGGCTGCTTTCTGGCCTCTGTTGCGCGAGTCACACACGGAATAGCATACATCCGACGACCTAGAGTGGCTCGTGGGTGGAACGGAAGACGAGAGAGGGCACTGCAGTCGCATTAGAACGAATTGCCGCCTGAACTTTGCCGTCCACGGGCGAGCAGTGACCGCCGGGGCCAGTATGAACGGGGACAGACGAAATGCATTCGACGATGTCGAGGATCAGACGGTGGAAACCGACCCAGAAGGTTCGTCGCTCGAGTCGATCGTCCGCTTGCAGTCGGGGCGGCCGTCCGAACGGCGTGCGAACACCCACGTCGTCTTTGCCCGTTCCACCATATCCCAATTGCACCCGTCAAAGTCTCCCGTCCCGCTTCGCTTCGCCGCGCCCAGCCCTGCGCACCCGTTCCTCACCCGTTCCTCACGCACGAAAAATTGCAGCGCGGTTCTCGCGGTACGACACGGTTGCGGGCTCTGGCCGCTTCAAGACGGTGTACAAGGCGTTTGACGAGAAGCGAGGCGTGGACGTTGCTTGGAGCAAGATCTTCGCCGACGACAACGACCTGACGTCGGACCAGATGTGCAAGGTCCGGGACGAGCTGTCCACCGGGCTGCAGCTCGACCACCCGCACGTCATCAAGATGTACCGGTGTTGGTCCGACGACGAGCACCGGTGTATCAACTCGATCACCGAATTTTTCACGTCGGGAAACCTCCGTGACTACAGCCAGAAACACAAAAAGACGCTGGACATCAAGGCCGTCAAAAAGTGGGGCCGGCAAATCCTGCAGGGTCTTGCGTTCCTCCACCAGCAGGACCCGCCCATCGTTCACGGCGATCTTCGAACCGACAAGATATACATCAACGGCTACACTGGCGAGATCAAGATCGGCGACCTCGGACTGGAGGAGCTCGTGCCGCGGCGGTTTGCCCCCGGCGTGATGCCCGAGGGGGAGCCCGTGGGCAACCAGTACACGCCGTCGGTCGACGTGTTTGCGTTTGGGCTCGTGATGCTTGAGCTCATCACGTGGACGGTCCCCGACCGGAGTACGAACGCTTGGCTCGAGCTCGCCGAGCAGATCGAGAACGTCGAGGCCCGGGAGTTCATCATGCAGTGTACGGCCAAGGCCGACGAGCGGCTGAGCGTGGGCGACCTGCTTAGGCACCCGTTCTTGGTGCCGAGTACCCGGAAAACGACGACCACCGACGGAGAAGACGGCTCGCAGGTCCGGAGCGCGGATAGCTTCGGGTCCGGGCTGCAGACAAAGTCCCACGAGTCGCGGGACGAGGAGCGTCACCTCGACGCCGTGTTCGAAAACCTGGTCCGGCTGTCTCCCCATCCTCGTCCGGCGCCCAAGGAACTATCCTCTCGGAGCGCCAGTACGGACGACCGGAACCTCGTGTCGATGAAGTCGGGAATGAACGAATCGGCCCGGCACGAGGTGTGCGAGGCCGGAAACATCCGCGGCGAGGAGTACGAGTTTGAGTTCAGCGGGAAGATCAAAGACGGCAAGCTTCACGTGCGGCTACACATGGAGTACGACGGCGACGACGACGCCGAGGAGAACGAGAACTGCAGCTCAAAGACGATCCAGTTTGTGTACGACCCGGAGGAGGACACGCCGGACGAGGTGGCGCTGGAGATCAGCTCCGAGTTCAACCTCAGCACGACCGACCAAGAGATCTGCGCCGCGGCACTCAAGGAGTGGCTTGCTGACCAGGCCCCCGGGGGCGACGACGAAAACTGATGATGAGGATCGTATTGGACGACTCAAACGCATCATGATGTGAAGTGACCGCTTTCAAACACGACTGAAAAAACAATGAGGTGCTTGCGCGTATGTATTTGCTCTCTCCTCCGTTGTTCCCCCGGCCGTTCTCCCGGCCGACGACGCAAGCTACGACAGGAAGAGCAAGTCCTTGACGATCTCCGTCATGCTGTCGTTGAACGAAACGGCCGAAATTTGGTTGGACCGGGGAACGAGCGTCTTCATTTTGCCGCTCTCCGTGCCGGCCGTGGCCAACTCTACCACGTCCGTCCCCTGCTTCTGCTCGGGTCGCGTCTTGACGGCGTGAAACACCTTTTTCGAAAGCTGTTCGATCTCCTGCTTGATGATATCCTCCTTCTTTGCGCGCTCCGTCGGGCCGCGACTGAGGACGTCGGCCCATCGATCCGCGCGGATGACGTCCAGGGCAAACTCGTCCGTCTCCGTCTTGAAGAACGACGACTTGACCTCATAGTAGCGATCGGCGTGGACACCAAAGTCCTCGACCTTCTCCAGCGGGATGGAGCTCTGCGTGGTCCCCGCATTGGCGCGGCCCTGAGGAGCGAGCGACGGACGGAGGGAAATGGCGTGAGATTGCCGACGAGCCGACCACGAGCCGACGACGAGCCGACGACGAGGCGCGATACGTACCTTGTGTCCCTCTGGGTATGTGCGGAAACCGCCGATGGCGACCTTACCAGTCTTGATTGTCTCGTGGGGATCGATCACCACCGCCAAGAAAGGATCCTGGAACTGCTGGTTCAGCGCCTGCGTTCCCACGTCGATACCAGACAACCAGCAGCCGTATCCCGGGTGCGAGTGATACCACCCGATACAGTAGTCGGACACGCCATTCGACCGCTGCGTCTCCAGGTACTTGATGATGTATTCGTTCGCCTGACTCTGCGCATTCACCCGCGTCTCGGTTCCCTCGACGGGGAGTGGGAAAACGGTGAGGACATGAAACGTGCTATCCACAATCTTCCCCATCAGCATGCCCATGACTTCGAGCATCCCGCCGCTCTTGGCGTGAATGCCCATCTCCCTGAAGCGCGCGAGCGAACGGGTGAGCGGGTTAAAGACAGAGCTCACGTGCAACAACGGCATTCGACACGCACATCACCGCAGTCGTCGAGAAACACACGGACGTGAAATGGTTCGGGTTCGCGCGCCAGCCCTTGACTGCGAAGTTGGAAGGGTTGTCCGACGGCAGGTAGAGGGCCTCGACGCTCTGGGGGCGATCATGGGAAGTGGGCTTCGAACACGACGGGTCGGCCATCACGACGTCCTCCGCTGCCGTGGACGGATCTTTGGGAGGACTATGGTGCTCGTGATCCATCGCGGGAGAGGCAGACGGGACGACGACCGATGGAAGAGAGAGAGAGAGAGACAAACTCGAAACAAACCCCAAAAATGGCATCGTCCCTGGGCGAAGAGGTCATCTTCTGTAAGCTCATTCGAGACAACATTCTGTCCCACTTCAACCCTGCCAGGGCGTCGGACCTGGAGTATGTGCTCGAGCTGCGTTGCTACAAGGGTCTGCTGTCCGATGAGGACCTTCGGTCGTGCTTCGAGCGGCTCTGGGCTCGCGGGACGGGATATATCCTGCAAGAATGGGACAGCATGAGCGCGGACGAGATCAGGGCGGAGATCGTCACGCACGTCAAGGGCAAGGATAGCGTCGGCTTGCCGCATACGTGCGTCGGCGTGCCGGTCGGGTTCGAGTCGATGACGAAAGACGACCTCAAGCGGTACTTCGGGGCCCTTCGCTACGTTCCCCTGTCCATCTGGCTCTCAAGATTCAGGGGCTTGCGGGTCTTGGAGGAACTGAGTGGTCGCGTGCCGTCGCACATTCTTTATCGACACTCGTTCAAGGTGAGTCGGCCTAGGACGACGTGCGGGCACCCTTTCTCGCTCTTCCTTGCTCTTCCTCGCCCTTCCTCGCCCTTCGTCTCTCTTTCTAACTCGCGGTGCGCGCTTCGTTCGTTCACCAGGGGTGGAGGAACTCGTATGCCCTCGCCGCAGTAGATGCCGGGATGGACGTGCAGACGGTCGAGAGGGTGATCGCAGAGGAGTTTGGCGAGCTTGATCTCATCCGTAAGCGCCAACTCTTCATGGTCGCGGAATCCGGCGGGCACAAGCACCTCACAGAATACTTTCGTCGCTGATTCATTCTGCTCGGCTATGGCGGCAGAATCTGCCGGGCGTCATGGCCCCCCTTCTCCGGCAGCCGACCGAGACATCAATTGATGAATTAATTAATCTTCAACACCTCGATATCAAAAAGCAACGTCTTGTCCATCATGCCCTCGTTCTGGAGCACAAAGTCGAGCGTCCGTTTGCCGGAGAACGTCCCCGGGGCGGGCAGATACCCCTTGTAGCCTTGCTTCTGCTTCGGGTATCCCTGGCTCGCGGGTACAATCACGCGTCGCCTGCCTCCCACCTTCATGCCCTTGAGCGCCTCGTTGAACCCCGGAATCACCCGCTCGTCGCCGACCCTGATGCGGAGGTAGTCCTTGTCGTCGCCCGTGAACGACCCGCCCTTGCTCTTGTTGCGCGCTTCGAAGATCCTTCCGTAGTATCCCACAGTCACGCCTGCCCAGTCGACGACGACGGTGTTGCCGTCCGCCACGGTCCTGTCGCCCGAGCCTTCCTCGAGGTCCTTGTACTGCAGCCCGGTCTTCTCGTCCAGGACGTAGTCCGGGTAGATCGTGTAGGCTTTGTCGGGAACCTTGCCGATCTGCTCGACCTCCGCGGACGCGGGCAGCGCGGCGAGGAGCGCCGCGCCGGACGCCAAGAGCACGGCTCTGCGGTGATGGCCGGTGGTTTCGGACGACGAAGACGACGCATTCGCCCTCGTCGGCCTCGTTCGCCTCGTCGTCCCTCGCGACGGGACACGTGATGCTCGCGAATGCGATGCGATCGTTGTTGTTGTCGTCGCGACGAAGGTCATGATGGCGTTTGTGTGATTCGCGAATGCGATTTCGAAGAGGCCGGCCATCGTCGCACGACGTGAATGCGACAGCGCCGCCGCCTGATGGACACCCTTGAATTTTACACGCGTCGATGCGTCTCACGCAGTCTCGGAAATGATGAACACCTTCGACACGGCGAGCCCGTCGTCGCCGCCGGCCACGAGCACCGACCCCACCGTCATGTCGAGCTCGCTGCCGTGCACGAACTCGAGGCTGTTTTGACACGTGAATTGTGCCCGCCATTTGATGAGGTACTCGACGATATCTGCCGAATCGTCCGCCGTGCGACACCCGGAGAGGACTTGCGCGGAGCCTCTGGCAGCCTCCACCGACGGCGCACACGCGAGGACCTCTTGGGCCATCGGGAGCGTTGTCGTTGTCGCCTTGGACGACTTTGTCGGATTCAAGAAAATCTCCTGGATGATGTACCTCGCCAGCGCGAGCGCGTCCGTGTCCTCCGGGGGTATGCGCTCAAGCCCGGCGAGCGAGGGGTCAGCAGCGTCGTCGAAGCACATCGACATCAGCTCAGCCGCGGCCAGGCTCCCGAGAGCATTCGGGTCCGGTTTTATCACCGCGGCGGCTGCTGCGGCTGAAGGTGCTGCTGCGGCTGAAGGTGCTGCTGCGGCTGAAGGTGCTGCTGCGGCTGCCGCCGAGATGGGGTGTACTGCCCACGTGGCAATTGCCAGCATTGCAATGCTCAACGCGAGGGCGAAGAAGAAACCGGGCTTGCGACACCCGCGCAGTATCCGCATGATGACCAGTGCTTGGATATATATATGACTTCTACTTGAATAAATTGTATTACGAGGAAAGATCAAGCACGAAGAGGCAGGGGAAGAGAGAGGGAGAGGGAGGGGGAGAGAGACACGCTCCTGGGTATTCTATTCTCCCCCTCTATTTTTGTACTGGCTGCGGTGTGCGCCGACCACCGACCTGAAGGCTTCGACAAAGGCCGACGCGCCACGCCCGGCCGCGGCGGCAAAGGCGCCGACGGACCCGGCACCCTCGGGGCCAGAGACCGCGCTCGGCACCGACCAGTCCTCCGAGTTGGTGCGGAGGCGGTCGACGCTGACCGCGACCATGAAATCCTTGGCGTCCATGTCCTCGAGGGCGCGGCGGTCGTTGAAATCGATGGCGAGCGGGATCTTCCTCGGCTGGCCGTTTGGCGCCGTCACGCGCTTGGTGCTGCTCGGCGGCGCGACCTTGGGCCTGGGCGCCTGCGTCGGGGTCGACTGCAGCGAGTTGGGCATCGATCCGGGCACGGAGAACGACCCTTCGACCGAATTGGTCGAATTGATTGAACTGTCGGCGCTCAACAACGACGGCATGGCCGCGAGCGCGGTGGCCTTTTCGGGCGTCGGCACGCCCGCACGGGCTTCCACCTGGATGTTGTGCGTGGTGACACCGCGACGGTCATGAGCGACCGCCTGCGACGGTCGCCTGCGCTCTGGCGTGTTGTTCTTTGAACTGAACGCGGGCGCCACGGGCTCGTCCGCACGGGACGACGCAGCCACGGTGACCACCCGCGTCGGGCGCCCCTTGTGACCACCCGACTGCGACGTCTCCCCGCCCTCGCGACTCTGATCCACCAGGGACATCTCGGACATCGACAGCCTCGCGCCCCCAAGCTCCATATTGGCCTTCATCACCGCATACTTGTGCAACAGGTAGTGCTGCTGCGGCCCCAATACGCTCCCCGGCCTCGCGACCCTGATCCATCCCATCGCCTCCTCGGCCGTGAACCCATAGTGCTTCATCATATAGCAGCAAATTAGCACCCCCGTTCGCCCCAGCCCAGCCTTGCAGTGCACGGCCAGCGCCCCCTCTCTTTCAAACTCCGCCTCGGCAATCTCCAAAAACCGCTCAAGAATCCGGTCCGACGGACACGTCCCGTCCGGAAAGTACAAATCGTGGTGCGCGATCCCGTGGTCCAAAAACCGCTGCCCGTCGTACATGTTCTTGTTCAGCCGCACCACGCCCGTGATCCCGTGCTCCTTGAAGTACCCCACGTAGTCCTCCGGCGTGAACGTGCGCCACCCACCAAAGCTCTTGCTCTCTCCGTAGGGCCCAGCAAATGCCAGGAACTTGCCCGGAACGATCCAGTTCAGGTCCCCGTTCTCCACCTGCTCGTAATGCTCGTACGCATCTGCGTCAAACGCTTCTCCCTTGTGCCAGTTGATGAACCCGACCTTCTTGGCCCGGGCCATGCCCATCAGCACCTCCTCCACCCCGAGGGTGTACATCGGCGGCCCATTGGACGCGTCACGGAACCCACAGAACGGCTCCAGGTGACGAATCACCTCGTACGCACGAGACGCCGGCATGTCCATATAGAGCACCATGAAGATACCCGTCAACGCCGCCACATTGGCCCGCTTATGTGGGTGCGGCCCGGTCACAAGGTAGGCCATCTTGTTCTCCCCCTCCGCCCTCGATATGAGATGGTTCATCCGCTGACAGAACCTCCACGTCTGCGCCAGGCTACAGGGCCCAAAGTCCGCGCAAAACGGCTCATAGACGATGTCATCATCGCAATGATAGTACAACGACCCGTCGGGTATCGACGCCGCCGGCACCTGCGGGGTCTGGGTGTAGTGCAGGTAGAGGAGCCCCGGGACAATCTCTGCGTCGCCGTCCATCTCGTCTTGTCGACTTGTGGGGACGTGTGGGGAGGTGTGTGAAGAAGCGTCTGGCTGGAACGGGGAGGGTAATCGAATATCGGGGAGGGACAGTGAGTGCGTGCCACGCACGGTGGGTGGGTGAGCCGGAGAGCCGGAGCGCACTCGGACCAATCTCGTTCGCGGTGGGCACCCATTCGTAGGTTGTGAATCCGGGACACGGACTTCCCCCGCGCCCACGACACGACGTAAAATATTGACTTGATTTGTATGCAGTCGACACGACGTACCAATTCTCCACGATCTCGAAGATGGAAAACGAGCAAGATCTCTCCGAACGAATCTCAAACGCTGCAGACGCGCTCACAAGGACGGTATCGCTCCTGGCAGCGTGCACACAGCCTTCTGAAGAAATACGACAACGATAGTGAATGGGTGCACCTGCAATGACTGGATACTTCTGGGTCGAACAACTGTTCGAGAACGGGCGTCACCTGGGACCGGGATGAGAGAGAGGGTATAGGGTATAGGGGGGGAGGTTGTATAAATCGGTTCTCGGTTCTCGGTTCTCGGTTCTCGGTTCTCGGTTCTCGGCCACCTAGACAGTTGCATTCGACTTGCATGATGGCGACGGCGTGGTCTCGTAGACGAACACACGAGGTGAGGTGGTAATCGATTCGATTCGTATCCATGCAAAAATTCGCCGAGTGCGGTTCGGTGGGTGGCGTACGGTCCGGAAGCGGCGGCGGGGTGCGGCGAGGGCGAGGGAGAGGGAGAGGGCTAGGGCTAGGGCGAGGGCGAGCATATGGTGGTGGTTTGCGCGTGACGATGACGGGCGAGGCGCGGGGCTCGAATGCAAGGGGGGTCCCTGGGCCGACGACGACGCGACGCCGTGCTCACGCGCACCGGGACGAGCGGGAGCGGGAGCGGGAGCGGGAGACAAACGTCGACGTGGTCGCTGTCGACGCGGACGCGTCGGCCGTGCCAACCACAACAGCAACCACAACAGCAACCACAACGACGACGACGTCCTGGAAAGCGCTGGTGCGAGCGCTCTGGGCCTCTCTCGACAGCGACTCGTCGCGGTTGGACGACATCGACTCGTCGCGTATTCTGGAGGCGATCGCTTCCCTGCACGAAAAAACCTCGTCGCGGCACAATGAAAACGACGCGGTCGCACCCATCTCTGCCCGGTTGGGTCTCTCGCTCGCCACAGCCGTCCACCGGCTCGGCATGACACGCGCCGTGTTTCTGTCGTCGCGGCACGGCCTGTCGATTCCCTACCGCCGGATGTCGTTCGTCGAGTTGGTTCGTATGGCGTCGATGCTGTCCGCGGCGAGTGTGACCGAGGTCGCGCTGTTGGATGCGCTGTCGGTCGGGATTGGGCGGGGGGCGCTGGACGGGTTGCGGGCGGATTTGCTGGTGGTGCTGCTGCAGAGTCTGGTCGGGGTGAATTGGCAGGGGACGAGGGCGGAGAAGGGGCGGGTGACGGCGGCGGCGGTGCGGAGCCGTGTGCATTTGGACGCGGGGGCTGCTGTCGGGCTGCTGCACGTGCTGACCAGGGATGCGGGGAAGGCGGGGGGGAGGCGGTGGCGGGGGGCGAGTGAGATGGGGGCGTGGGAGGATATTCTGGCGGCTTCGGATTTGGTCGGGGGGCTGATGGGGAGGATGGGGATGAAGGAGCTGGGACTGGCGGCCAAGGCGTACGGGCGGCTGCTGGAGCACAGCGAGGGGGACACCGTCCCTGGTGATGATATTGATGAGGATTTGGTGCGTGTGCGTGGGCATGCGCGGGGGATGTTGGATAGGATTGCGGGGCAGGCGGCGGCGTGCGTGGACGGGGCGGATCCGAAGGACCTCGTGCGGCTGATCCAGGCGTTCCAGTTGGCTGGGTTGAAGCCGGAGGGGTTGTTGGATGTGTTGGATGTGTGGGCGGATAAGCGGCTGGCGGCCATGAATGCGTCTGGGATCAGTCTGGCGATGGCGCACTTTGCCCGGGTGGGAGAGGCGTCGCCGAGGTTGCTCAAGACGGCGGTCGAGGTGGCCGAGGCCAACGTGGAGAGGCTCACGGCGAGCGACGCGAGTCGGCTGTTGTGGGCGTTTGCGCATCTGCAGTATGACCCGGGGCAGGTGCTGCGGCGGAAGGGGGTGCAGGTGCTCGCTGGCACTGGCACTGGCACTGGCGTCTGCGAGGATATCGACGTCGACACGTCGATGAGCGATCGGGAGCTAGCAAACCTGTTCTGGGGATTGGTGCGGCTGGAGGAGTATCCGTCGGTCGAGGAGCGTGGCAATATCGCCGCAGCACTGGTGCGGGCGCCCGGGAAGGTGAGCGGGCAGTCGGCGGCGCTGCTGTTGTGGTCGTTCGCGTCTTCTCAGGAGGCTTTCGGGCATCGCTCGGGCACGCGTGCGGATAGACGTACGCGCCGGAAAGGCGACGCGTTCGAGTTCGGTGGCTTTGATGGGTTCGAGAAGAGCATGTATCGGCTGGGGCTGGATTTGTGCGCCGACGTTCGCTCTGTCGACTCGCAGTCCATCTCCATGACTGCGTGGAGCTTGGGCGTGCTGAAGATCAAGCACCCGGAGTTTGCGGCGTGTCTGGATACGCTGGGAGATACGCTTCAGACGTTTGAGCCGCAGCACGTGTCCAACCTGGTGTGGGGCCTGGCCAAGAGCGGGTCGCGGCCCAGCCAGGAGTTTATGTTGGACGTGTCCGACGCGCTGTCCGGGCAGATGTGTCTGTACTCGCCACAGGAAGTCTTCAATGTCTGCTGGGGATTCGCGACAATGGGATTCGCGTCGCAGACCGTGGCGGCGGAGACGCTGGCTGAACTCGAGGCGCGCGGCAGCGAGTTTGGCGGCCTCGAGCTGTCGGGCATCTCCTGGGCGCTCGGCCGCATGCTGAAGAGGTCGAGCGATCCGTCGATCGCCAAACAAAGCAGACGTGTGATCCAGGAACACCTCTCGAAGCGTGTTGGGGAGCTCGAGCCGAGTCAGGTCGCCATGGCCGTCGCCGGGCTGGGCCGGCTGTCGGCCCGGCACGGGGACGGGGACGACGACGACGAGGCGCTGGTCTCGGACCTGGTGGATGTGTTCTGTGCATCGTTCCGGGGGAAGGCGTTTCCGTCGATCAGCTCGGTCAACACGCTGCTCGAGGGCCTTGCGCTGCGGCGCCGGACGCCGGGCTCGCCGGCCCGAGGCGCGCTGGAGGCCGCGCTGCGAGATGAGGACGTCCTCTCCCGGTGCCTCATGCGGGCTCAGTTCTGGGAGATATGTGACTTGTGCTACTACATGAGCCAGAATGATATGCCGCTGGCCAAGCGCGTGCTGCTGGACATTGACGCTGCCATCGCGGCCGAGCCCGTGACCCCTCGGGGCGCCATCATGCTGCTCGAGGCGATGCGACGGTGCGCCGTCTATCCTCCAATGGTCCTCGATAAGGCGACGAGCAAAATCAGCGCGTTGTCTCCGAACTATCGACTGGGCGACGAGTGGCTCGCGATCCTCCGCGGCGCCTTGCGGGAGGACGAGCAGCTGGGACGACGGGTGCGATTCGAACACGGACAGTGGAACGAACGAATGTTATAAACATGTTCTAAGAATGGTTTGAGTAGTAGTATGATTATACGCGAGCCGCTTCGGCGGCGGCCTTACGCTTGTCCCGTAACGTCTTCTGACGGTCGGCAAGTTTCACGAGCCGCACGCCAAACTTCTCCAGCAGCCCGTGGAGCCACGCGATCGCACCCACGTGCTTCTCATAGCCCGCGCTCGGATCTTCTACGTGCGTCCAGACCTCGATGACGCTCGCGTCCGGTGGGTCGAGTGCCTCGCCCCGTGCCACGTCTCCAGCGCCCGGCCGCTCGCCGCGAAACAGCCGGTACAGCAAAATGTGGAGCCGTATCCCGTCAGGAGACATCAGGTCACACGTCACGCCGTCCTTGACCAGGTGATACCGCACCGCATAGCCCTCCCGCTCCCACTGCTCGACGGAAAGGGAGCTGGCGGCCGACTGCCTGCCCGACGCAGACGGGATGCGGGCCTCCTTCACGAGCCGGATCGACGCGTTCACAGCGTCCAAGACCTTGTCCCCCCACGGAGGCTTGCTGAAGTGCGACGAGGTCCACCGCACCCCCGCGTCGTACACGTCGTTCGACTCGACCCGATAGCGGTGCAAGGTGACGTCGGCCTTTTGCCGCTGCTCGAGGACCACCTCGTGAATTTCGATTTCGAACGGCGACGCCCCCGACAGGGACGTCAGCAGCTTGAGGATCTGTTCCCTATGGACTTGCCGAACGATGCCATTCACGCGCGCCTCCATGTCGTTCGATCGCGGTCACAGGGGCACGAATTTTTAAAACTGACCGACACCTTGGCCGCCCGCTGCCGCTGCCTGGGCGAGTTCGTCGTAGGCCATGACCAGGCATCGCTGGACGTCGGCGTAGCTGACCACTAGCATGCTCTTCCCGTCCCTGCTCAGCATAATGATCTTCTCCTCGAGCCCGGCGTCGGCCTTGTTGATGGCCTCGACGACCAAGCCCCAGTCGTTGACGGGATTGCCGAGCTCGTCCACCTGATGGAAGACAAAGTCCCGGAACAGCTTGAGCAGGTACCGATCTCCGGTTTCGGACCAACGTTCGTCGCCGTTGAACTGGCCACGTTCCACGACCTGGAAAACGGAGGGACGAAGGGATCGCGGTGAGTAGTAGCAGAGACGTGGACGCGGAGGACGACAGCGACGCGTACCATATTGAGCTTCACCAAAAACCTCGCAATCCGGCCGTTCTCAATCTCCTTCATCATCTCCATGGACATGGTATCGACAGTCGCCTGGTTGGCATCGAGCTCGTCAAACGCCCTGGGGCCCAGCGCGGCCGCGAGGTTCCTCCAGTCTTTGAATCCGCTGCCCTTGTGCGCCGATACCAGACCAGCAAGCACGTGGAACAGGTCCCTCGAGTAGTGCACCATGACCGCTTCCAGGTTCGGCAGCTCGTTCCGCGCGGCGCACGCGACCGTGAGCATCAGCGTCCCCAGCGCGGTCAGGTCCATCAGCTGCGAGTCGCTCCTCCGCGATGGCCCCATCAAGATATCCGAAACGCCCAAAAAGCCCAGTCGGACGCGGTTCGGCGAGCACAGCAGGACCTTGGACGGGTGCAACGCGGCCGGGCCGACCTCCAGCCCCGCCCCGTGGATGGCCCGCAGTGCGCTCGTCATCTGCACAAGGAACGACCAAATGTCTTCCTCGGTCAGCATCATATTCTGTGCTTTCAATTCCGCCGGGGTCGACTTGACGAACAGCTGCTCTAGTGTACATGCGCCCGGGTGGTAGTCAAACGTCAGGAACACCGCCGGCGTCTCCATGATTTCGTCCGACACAAACGCCTCGCGCAGCCCCACCACGTTGGGATGGTTCGCCACCACACTCCACTTCATGACCACTTCGCGACAGGTCTCCAGAAGCTCGGGCGTCGGGATGATGTGCCGACCGTCCAACCTTCGCAGCATGTACCCTGCGCCGTCCCCGTGGTGTATGGCCTTGAGCGCAAGCGTGGGGATCGACACCACGCTGGAAGACTGAGACACGGAAGGCTCAAAGTTCTCCAACGGACACAGCGAGTGATACTGCTGCACCGTATCGGGAAGCCCCATCTGCCGCTTGGTCTCTTCGTCGAGCGCCATCATGGTCTGGTAGTTTTGCTGCTGCAGCGCGTACACCAGGCTCTCGGACGCAAACTGACCGATCAACTGCCGCATACCGTGGTTCACGATGAACGTGGACACGTGCGGCCGGTTCAAGCCGGGGCCGCTGTACGGCTGCGGCGTCGGCTGTGCGTGCGAGGGCCCCGAGATGGTCGACGCGTCGCCCCCCCGAGGGGCGTTCCGACCACTGCCGCTGCCGCCGCCACCGCTGACACCCCCGCTGCCGCCCCCTCGACCTCGACCGCCCCGGCCCCGCCCGCCCCGGCCCCCCCGCTTGTCGCCCCGGCCCCCCCGACGGGCGTTGCTGGTGCCGTTATTCCCAGCGGCGCCGCCAAAAGGCCGCACGCTCCGGAGCATCTGTGTCGCCGCATCGACCATCTCCTGCGACGCCTGCGGCATCGGCGAGGCCCCGCTCGACATGCCCAACGAGGCGTCTTCGAACCCGTCCATCTGCCGAATCCTCTTCTTCAAGCTTCAAACTGGTCAGAGCGCCCTGCGTTGTCCTCAGCCTCTTGCTACCGTATATTCACGTGCTGATATAGCAGCTTGTATAGGGGGCGCTTCTGTACCTGTACAGGTACAGGTACATGTTTTTTTTTCTCCGCTGGTTTTCTGCCTCCCCCAATGCCGCTCGCCATCGCCTTCAAGCCGGCGGGCACGCCGCAGATTCGATCGCATCACGTGCGATGCGCGGCTGCGGCCTCTGACCGCGTGACGCTAGGCTCGTCTGAGCTGTCTGTCTCCAAGTGCTGTCTGGGCACCATGACCTGGGGCCAGCAGAACACCGAATCCGAGGCCCACGAGCAGCTCGACTACGCGCTCGAGTCGGGTATCAATTTCATCGACACGGCTGAGATTTACCCGGTCCCACCCGTCGCGGAGACCCAGGGTCGCACGGACAAGTACATAGGGTCGTGGTTTGCGTCGCGGGGCACCCGGAACGACGTCGTCCTGGCCACCAAAGTCTCCGGCTACGGGCGGCAGTCGTACCTCCGCAAGGACGGATCCAATCCTCGCGTGAACGAGAGCAACGTGGTGGAGAGCGTCGACGCCAGCCTGCAGCGTCTCGGCGTGGACCACATCGACCTGCTCCAGGTCCACTGGCCGGATCGATACGTGCCGCTCTTTGGGGCCAAGAGCTACGATGTGACGCTGGAGCGGCCGGATGATATCCCTTTCGAAGAGCAGCTGCGTGCGTTGCAGAAGGTCGTGGACGCCGGCAAGGTCAGGTACGTCGGGGTGAGCAACGAGACGTCGTACGGCGTGATGCGGTTCTGTCAGCTGGCCGAGTCGGCGGGGCTGCCGCGCATCCAGACGATCCAGAACTCGTACTCGCTCATCTGCCGATCGCTGTTCGAGACGGATCTCGCCGAAGTGTGTGCGCCTCGGCAGTGCAACGTGTCGCTGCTCGCTTACTCGCCGCTCGCCGGTGGCGCGCTGTCCGGGAAATACATCGGCGACGACGATAGCAAGAGGAAGAACAGTCGGTTCGAGCTCTTCCAGGGGTACATGGCGAGGTACCAGCAGTCAATTGGCCGCGAGGCGGTCGAGCAGTACGTGCAGGTGGCCCAGAAGCACGGGATGACGCCGGCCGAGTTGGCGCTGGCCTGGGTGAACACGCGGTGGTTCGTGACGAGCAACATCATCGGCGCGACCAGCATGGAGCAGCTCAAGGAGAACATCAAGGCCTTCGAGATCGGGGAGCTGAGCGACGAACTTCTCTTCGACGTGGGCGAGGTCTACCGCAGGTATCGGGACCCCTCCTTCAATTGAGGAGGGGTCTTCTCTAGGGACCCTCCTCCTTCAATTGAACTGTCTATCCATTAATCCACCCATTCACCCATCCACCGACAACATATCACGCGCGCGAGCGAGACAGGCGAGCGACCTCTGAGCAAGCCGTGATACTGTTTTTTCCAGATCGATTCGATCGATGACGACTGACACAGACCCGTTCCCTGACGTGGGGGGCAGCGGCAACTTTGACAGAGCACTCGAGGCGGCCATGTCTCCCATGGGCGGGTTGGAGGACGGCGACGACGGCGATTTCCTGACGGGCGGTCCGGATTTGACGCTCGCGCACATCAGAACCCTGAGCACGACTTCGCACCATTCGCAGCGGTCAGCCGTCTCGGTGGCGTCTAGCGGGCCGTCCGGGGACACGGAGCGGGAGATATCGCTGTCGATGCCGGAATCTGCGGGCGGGGGCGCGTCCCCGGCGGCCCTCGACGTCTCGCGCTCGTCCGAGACGCTCGATGGCAAGGTGGACTCTCCGACCAGGAGAAAGGTGCCGGGAATTCCGTCCGTGTCGCCGCGGCCGCGTGGCGCCGTGCCGAGAACGCCGGGTGGCAACAAGGCTGGGACGCCGTCGTCGCCGCTGAAAGAGAAGAAGAAGAGCCCGCTGCCGCGCGTCGCGATGCTGGCGTCGCAGACGGCGACGACGCCCAAGCGCGCTCAGCGCGAGAGTCCGCCGTCGTTCCGGACCGGTGGCAATGCGTCGAGCCGAACGACGCCGACGAGATCGAGAGCGGGCGCGGGCGCAGGAGCAGCCGGCCGGAGTCCTCCGTCGTCGTCCGTGATGGCGAGGGACATGAGCACGAAATCGAGCATGCGGAGCACGGCCGGGACGACGACGATGGGCAGGGCGACGACGCCGGGAAAGGCGACATCGTCGACGTCGCCGCAGCGGCCCCAGTGGGGCGTCAACCCGGGCGCGAGAACCCGTCAGACGCCCAGCGCGACAAAGACTGGCACCACGACGAGGACGGCGAGGACAACGAAAATGACAACGACAACGACGCCTTCTGGACGGTCCATCGTGAAGCCCCCCGAGAACATCAAACGGGCGCTGCAGGAGAGCCATGCGTTGTCGAAAATGGACTCGCTGGACTCGAAGGAAGACAGCGAGATGAAAAACCTGAAGGAGATCTTGGACGACATCAAGACGATTAAGAGCGAGCTCGGGGTCGAGAGCACGATGATCCAGGAAGACGGCGGGGACGACGACGAGAAACAAGTTGAAGACGGCGTGGAAGTGGAGAGCAAGCAGCAGGTGGACGGCTCGGGCGAGGGCGTCGGGGCTGAGAGTCCGACCAAGAGCCCGACCAAGAGCGAGGAGGACTCGATCGAGATTCTGGGGGGACTGGATAGTCTCCAAGGCGAGGACGCCGAGGCGACCTTCTTGAACGACAGCAAGAAAGTCACGGACGAGCTGGACGAGGTCTCGGGGCCGGCGTTTGCAGAGGTGGAGAAGGAGGCCGCGAAGGAGGAGATCGAGGCCCACGTCGCCGAGCGAAAGGAGGCGGGGGCGGGGGAGGGGGCGACGGCTTCGGAGATGGACAAGACCAAGACTACGTGCATGCCGTGTTGCTCAGTCATGTGAGTGAGTCTCGAGAGTCTAGCGCACAGTACCTCCTCCCCCCCCAGGGGGGGGGGGGACAAGGGTGTTACGGGGACGCCTGGTTTGGTTGTAGTTGTGGTTGTGGTTGTGGCATAGCGGGCCTCCCAACACGCCGCCCCTCCGGTGCTGCAGCCGTGGCAGCGGCACTCGGTGATCGGCGCCGCGTCTGGGCTGGCCTTCGAGTGGACGGATCCATGGCGGCACCCGTGCGCTTGCTGGTGGAGGAGGAGGGTCAGAATGTTGATCGATCGCCGCGTTGATGTCCCGATCCCAGTAGGTTTTCGAGCACGATGCTGACGTGTCAGGCTCGGAAGAAGCCAAGACGCGTTTTTCCAACCTTCGGAGTCAAACCGAAACCGTATCTACCCATATTGTTTAAATACGAACACAGCCACACGCAACCAACCACAGGCGCGACCATTCGAAGAACGGACGACTCTCTCACAGATAATCAGGATGCTCACGACCAACCTCCTTCCGCTCCCGAAAGCCGTCGCGACCATCGGCGCCTCCGTCATCCTGACCGGCGGGCTCTTCGAGTACTTCTTGAAGACCCACGCCACGCCGGCGAGCTACTCGTCGGCAACCTGGAGGGCGGCCGCGCACGACGCTGCAGACGGCCACACTCACCGTGTCGCCTCTCCCGTGGACGTCGAGCTCAATCCTGCGAGGAGGCTCCGTGAGCACGAGAAGGAGGCGAGGGCCTCGAGGCGGATGCACGTCCCCGCCGGTCCGTGGTTCGCGTAGCGCGAGAGAAAGGGAAGAGAGGGGAGGTGAAGTCAAAAGGTGGCCCGCAGTGATGATGATAAACCCCGTAAAGTTTAACTACACGCAGCATAACATCATCTCGTCTTCCTCCCCGGGGACGGCAGGAAGGCGCGCCCACCCTGCGTTCGAGAAAATCGAGCTGGAGAGAATCCTGAAAATCCGAGTTCCCTTCCCACATGGAGGCTCTGAACGCACTGCGGGAGTCGGTGGTGAGCGGCGGCATCGCAACGGTGGACAAAGATAGCGGTGATGCATATCCCCTGGGAGGCGTGCACCTCCCGGCGAGCTACAAGCTTCCGTACAAGAGCCAGATGGGCAAGGCAGACTTCTACTCGCTCGGAACTGCCGTGGTCCTCGCCAAGTACCTCTCGAAGATCGGCGGGACCGCAAAGTTTCGGTACGCAGAGTACTTGCGAGAGGCCAAGAAGGTGTCGAAAGACCCGGCAGTGGCAATCGCAGACTGGAAGGGCCTCGGCCAGTACCTGTGCGGGGAGTCTGACGAGTGTCCCCACGTGTTCCCGGACCAGCTGCCCGAGCAGGTGGTGCCGGGCCTGGGTGGGACAGGGAACAAGGCGGCGGACGCGGCCGTCGCCGCGATCAAGCGGAAGCGAGACCAACGAGACGCAGACGCCGTGCCGGACGCAGGCGCGGGGGCCGATGTCCATATGGGCGACGATACCACGGTGGACGCCGACGATACGCTTCAGGCAATCGAGGCCAACGAGATCCGGCTGCGGAACAGAAACACGATGCTGTCGGTGCCAGGGAGGTCGTTTGACGCCGTGATGGACATCCTGTACAAGGTCGGCGTGGAAGAGATGAACAGGACCAAGAAGCTCAACATGGCCAACGTCAATCCGAACAGCGTGACGGCTCCGCGATCGTCGGGAAGGTACCAGCGGCAGACGACGGCCGACGCGGCCATGCGGCAGATGGGTGCCGACGCCCTCGGTATCGAGAACGTCGGGTTTGGCGGCGGCGATCCCGGCGATGCGGAAGAGATTAATTTCTCTCAGCCCCAGGCGGCTGCCCCGTCCCAGGCACGGGTGCCGCCGCGCCAGAAGCAGCAGCTCGTTGTGCCAAAGCCGTCGAGCCGGTCGGACGCAAGCAAGGCAGCGCTGCCCAAGATGACGCCGCTCATCCTCGTGCCGCCCTCGACGTCGACCCTGCTCAACTTATACAACATCAAGCAGTTCCTGGAGGACGGCGTGTTCGTCCCGCCAGAGGAGGCGCGGGAGGCCAACCCCAACAAGGCGGCGTACGTGCGGTGCCTGCGGACCGAGGGCAAGGACCCCAAGCGGCCGGTCAAGTACCACGTGACCGACAGGGACCCCTCTCGAAAAGAAGACTGGGAGCGGCTGGTTTCGGTGTGCGCCCTCGGCAAGGCGTGGCAGTTCAAGCGGTGGCCGTACAAGGGCGCCGGCTCGGGCGACATGGTGGACACCTTTTTGAAGGTGGCCGGCGTGTACTTCCACTACGCCGACGAGCCGATCGACCCGCTCATCAAGCAGTGGAACGTGAAGCTGATCCCCATCTCGAGGCACAACCGTGCGAACGACGGCTCGGCCCAGCGTGCGTTCTGGGAGTACCTCGACGCGTTTGTGTCGAGCCGGCCCGGCTTGAGCAGCAGGGTTGCGACCTGACGATGACGGAGTGGGCGAGCGCAGCGAGCCCACCCCACCTCGCCTCACCCCATCTCCGTGGACATTGGTATGGGATATGGATATTGGTGCAATAAATCGTTTAAACTGGCATTGTGTAGCGTGTCATGGAAAAGAATCGGTGATACTCGGTCCTCTCTCGAGTTCAAAGCGCCTCTCTACGCTTTGAACTCGAGCATCATGTTGTTGTCCGGGTTCAGCCCGATGCACGCCCTGAAGATGTTCTCGACCATGGCGCGCTGCTTGGCCAGCGCGTTGACCACGGGGGTACCGTCCGGCACGAGCGGGGCCTTGGTCAGGTACGACAGCAGCACGGCCACGGGGTGGAAGTTGTGATAGTCCGCCTCCCCGTCCTTCTTCACCTCAATCCTGGTGAGCAGCTCGGCCAGAATGACCAGGTCCAGGATGATCGGCGCGGCCAGCAACGAGTCCTCGCACGTGTTGTGCATCACGATGGTGTTGCGTCCTCCCAGGAAAATCTCAGACGTATACTCGTCCATCGCCCTCTTGGAGTCGGACACGTAGGGCACGTACTTGATGACCACGACGTGATCCGGGTGCTCACCCGGCCCGTAGAGAATCTCGTTGGACGACACCATATCGTCCACCACGTTGCTCTTGGAGATCTCCTTGCTCCTAAACGTCTGTGGCGCCGACAAGTTCATACCGTCGTTGTTCCCGAGATGGTTGTACGACACAATGCTCGTCGGCTTGATCCCAGCGCCGACCAAGAAGTCGACCAACACGGACTTCATCTTGGTCTGCCCGCTCTTAAAGTCGTCTCCGCCGATCAGCACGTTCTTCTTCACCGCGAGGTCCACCTGGCGAACGAACGAGAAGCGCAAGTGGGTGAGCGTTGAGTGAGAGAGTCGGGGCGTTGGGAGAGCGAAGGGCGTGGCACGAGTGAGAGGGTCAGAAGGGGCGGACGAGAGGGGGGAGGGGGGAGGCGCGAGCCCACCCTCAGTGGAGCGGTATGAGCGCGAGGACCGGGTGGGGTGGAAGGGGAGCGCAGCGACCCGTCCACGCGAGCGGGGCACGGGATAGCAGGCCGCCCGGGCCCCGGTCGCTGGCGCCCCCCCCCCCGCCCCCCGCTCCACTGACCACACCCCACTGACCGATCCGCACGGTCTCCCCTCCCCTCCCCTCACCACCGCCCCACAACAACCACGTCGAGTTTTCATTCAATACCCACCAGTCCAGGCACAAACGTGTTCTGCGGCGACCCATTCACGAACGGCACCCCCTCCATGATACACGCCACGGCGTGCAACGTCGACGGCGAGATCTCCTTCTCGCCCTTCTCAATCGCCTTGAGCAGGTTGTCCGCCGTGTCATTCACCCCGGCCACAATCTCCGCGTAACGCTCCGTGTTGGCCGTCCACAGCACCACAATCTTATCGACCCCACGCTCCTCCTTGAACTGACGAATCTGCGCCCGCACGGCCTCCACCTGCTCCGACTTGCTCCCCTTGATCACGTTGTTCGCACGCTCCGACTGGTTGGCCGCGATAAACTCCGGATCATAGATTCCCGGCAGCGGCACGATATCCTTCATATACGGAGCCAGCTGCTGCTGCAGGTCCACATCCAGAACCTGCGCACGCTTCATCGCGTCTGCAAGGTTCATCCCGGAAATGTCCCAGCCGCCAATTTCCATGTCGTTCGGGTTGACCATCGGCAGCAGCGACTTGAACGGCGCGTACACCTCCTCCCCGTTCATATTCCCGACCCTGCACGTCGCAGCCTGCGTCAGCGACCCCCAATAGTTGGGCGTACGCAGCCCCTCCTTCGTCTGCCACGTCATACCGTGCTTGTTCGCCAGGATGCCGCCCGTCACCGTCGTCCCGTTGTTCCCTCCCAGACCCACCAGCATGACTCCCAGCTTGGGAACCACCGCATCCGTCTTGAACTGGTACGTCGTGGTCTTGGGCGTGACTTCGAGCGTCGCCCCGTTCTGCCTGAGCTCGGTGTGCTGGTACTCGTAGGTACTGGTGATGGAAGCATCGGTGTAGGCCACCTTGTCAGAGTTCACCTTGAAGTTCTCGACCAGCATGGTGATGAAGATGAAGATGAAGATGACAGAGGGGGGAAGGGGAAAGGAAAGGGGGGAATGGGAGGCGGTTTCTGGATTATCGGATGAATTTGAAACTTTCCGCGTCGTCCGGGACGTGCGTGTGGAATGGACGGTAGGAAGTGGCTTTGAGAGTAAATACAAAGTGAAGGCGGAGGTGGAGTGGGGGGATGGATTTCTTCCTACCGCCGCGTGGCATGAGGCGTTGCCTGTGTGCTGGCTGGCTGGCTCGAGGCAGACGCGGCGGCGTCCTCGTCCTCGCGCGTAGGGGGGGCTGTCCGTTCGGCGGTGATGGGTATGGCGATACGTACGAGTACGAGTACGAGGATGGGGACAGCCCGTGTGTTCGTCGTTTGCTCGTTCGGGTACAGGGTGCATTGTGGCCGCCAGAGGTGACGCCCTCGGGGAGTTCCGGCTGGGTAGATCGGTAGATCGGTAGATCGGATGGCCGGCGGGGCGCGCGCTGTCGTGAAGACGAGCGTCTGCTGGCTGGCTGGCTCTACAGAAGGGCGGGAGGCGGGAGGGGTCCACGGCATGGATAATCGCTCGCCGCCCGTGGTCTGTACACAAAATCCCGCAGTTCCAGTCTGGCTGTCTCGTCGCGCGACGATCTACGACGACGACCAATCACCAATCACCAATCACCAATCAACCGTCCAATACAAGACGACGATACCTGAAGACGCGCGCAGTGGTGTGCGACAGAGCAAACGCTTCCTCCTTCTCTCCTTCGTTTGCATCCGTCTCGTTCAGGTGCAGGGTGGCAGCGAATACACGGCAGCAACGAATACAATACACAGCAGCAGCAACGAATACAATACACACGCCCGATGGACTTGCACCACAAGCTTCGGCGGAACCCGAACTGGCATCCGGACGCGTGCAATATATGCGGGCAGCTGGGGCATCAGGCGGCGACGTGTTGTAATGGGTCGGTAGATTTCAAGGTCGTGTACGGGGGACCGGAGTATTTTCTGCGCAAGGGGACGGTGTATCCGAGCGACGTGTATGCGATTCAGCGGCGGAGGAAGGTGTCGAGTATGGATGCACTGGATAGGGACGTGGAGAAGTGGCGGCAGGCGGACGTGGCGGGGCGGTCGGGACTGGTGCGAGAGGGCATGGAGCACTCGAAGCATGTTGGTGGCCGTGGGATGACGGGTGGGATGACGGGTGGGATGACGGGTGGGATGACGGGTGGGATGATGGGGCCTCCGCCGGGCCCGCACCGTCCGCATCCGCATCAGCAACCGGGGCAGCAACCGCCGCCGCAGCAGGCGGTGAAGAAGGCGCGGCGGGTGGTGGATGAGCCAGACTTGCCAGAGGGGTGGGCCGCGGCGGAGAGCAACGGCAAGGTGTATTACTTCCACAAGGTGACCAAGAAGGTGCAGTGGAAGCGGCCAGGAGGAGCCGAGTAGTAGTAGTAGCCAACTGGGGTGAACGACGGGTCGCTGGGTGAGGTCAGGTCCACTTCAGACTGACCAAGCGCGGGCAGGGGTGTTCTTGTGGGGTGGACGGCACCATAGTAGTGCTCAGTTACATGCGTTTGCAACGATGCTCGCTGCGACGTGCCGCGCACTGTGAACAATTTGTGCGAATGCAACACGTCCCGCAATGTTTATGTATGCGATTATTGGTGTTCCTGCTGAGAGAGCTTGTCCTGCGTGTCCTGCGTGTCGTGCGTGCCTGCGATTTCGTCGGGTGCGGCCGACGGGAACAGCTCGGCGGGGAGCTGCGGCTGGACGAAATACATGCCAGGCGCGCTGCCCACGGGCGCCAACCCGCTCCCCACCGGGGCATACAACAGCCTGCTGTCTCCCCGGCTGCCGAGCGGGTTCTTGCTATACTGCACCCGGATGGCCCCCCGCCCGGACGACGACTTGAGCACGACGTTCTGCGAGTTTTTCAGCGCCTCGACGGCGTTCTCCACCGTGGTAAACTCGACGAATGCCGACATGCCCTTCCTCGTGGTCGCCAACTTGACCTTGACGAAGCCCTCAAACCGACAGAAGACGTCCTCCAGCTCGACCTCGCTGGCACCCACCGTCAGGTTGCCGATGAACAGCGTGTTGCACGGCGGGTTCCCCCGGTGGTTGCCCCGCGGCACTTGGGCCATCTGCGGCATTTGCGGCATCTGTGGCGACATCATCATCGCCGGGTTGGCGGGCATGTTTGGCATCACCATGGTGGTCATGGGCGCGTAGTAGTACGTCGCAGGCACGTCCAGCGGGATGCCAGGCATCATGGGGCTGTGGTTGGCTTCCGCAGGAGGATCGTTGGTAGGATAGGGGTCCGCATTGGGGGTCGGATTGGGGGTCGGATTAAGGTTTGGATGGAAGTCATTCGTATTCGTCGTGTTGTTCGCAGGGCGGTGACCCTTGCCGGTCACCACCCTGGCCTCGAGCCTCGTCCGGGCGTCAAACTGGAAGCCGTGGAGCCGTTGGACCGCCACCTGCGCCGACTCCGGCGATAAAAACCACAGGACTGCCTGCGGGTTCTCCGGCACGTGGAGCTTGGGCTCGCAACTGTGGAATCCGGGCAGCAACGCGCCGAGCAGATTGGCCTCCCGCTCCGTGCAGTCGCCAGGCAGGCTCGTGACGAGCACAGCGCTCCTCGACGACGGCGACCCCGCGGTGCCGGTGTTCCACAACATCTCTGTCTTCATGCGTCGGTGATGGCAGGCGTGAAGAAGGCGGAGACGAGCAGGGATTGAACCACGGAATCTACGGAATCTACGGAATTCCGAAAAATTGACAGTCCCGGCCAGGAGGGGTGGGCGCAGTACAGGTACAGGTATTGATATGCTTGAATTAATGTACAGAATGTCTCAACTTCAAGGCGTACGCCTCCTACGCGTTGTCGGGGGAAAAAATAGGAAGGGAAGAATGGGCGGCAGGTCGTCGCAGTAGTAGTAGTAGGGTCAAGGATATTGTGGGCCGGGGTCGGGTTCCGGCTAGGGTGGCGGGGATCGGGTTCGGGAACTGGCAGCGTTGGACGGGCGGCGGGGATCGGGTTCGGGAACTGGCAGCGTTGGACGGGTGGCGGGGATCGGGTTCGGGAACTGGCAGCGTTGGACGTGGCCAAGGGAGTGCCGAGGCGTCCTGGGTCCTGGGTCCTGGGTCCGTCCGACCAGCCGACCAGCCGACCGTCCGACCGTCCGACCAGCCGACTGGGGGCGGCGGAGGCAGCGCCACCAGCGCCACCAGCGCCACCAGCGCCACCACGAGCACGTCTCTGACGGATGCGGGAGGACTCTACACTCTACACTCGCGAACCGAGGGGAGGCAAACTCGGGTTCGGGAACTTGCAGGGTTGGGCGGGGGCCAACAAAGGATGTGCGGGAGCCAACAAAGGATGTGTGCCGTGTCGCCCCGGGACCGACGACGCCTAGTCAGAAAACCCATCTCTTGTGTATACCGGAGGCAATATCGAGACAACATTCACACGACTATTATGTATGCCATGTCAGCATCACAGCTGAGCCGCGCGCGGGCCGATTCGAGCGTGTGAGAGGGCGTTTTCCTCGCCATGCAAACCCCCCACGTTCGAGTTCAGCCCCGACGCCAGTCCGACGGGCCGCCTCGGACGGCGGACCTCCGACAGGACCCCTCCGCGTCGGCTGGAGGGTGCAATCGCTCCGTGGGGTCGTTCGTCTGGCTCACCGACGCGCTGATTTTTTATGCCGCCCACCGTGCCGTCGTGGTCTACGACGTCGAGCGGCGGCAGAGCCTGGCGACGATTCTCGGCCACCAGAGCGTCGTCACGTGCGTCGACGGTGTTTTGGATAGCGATGATGGGCATCAGGGCGATGCTCTGCGGTTTTTCCTCGTGTCTGGCGCGGCAGACGGGGCGGTGATGGCATGGGACGTTCTCGTGGACGGCTGGGGGAGTCGGGTAGAGGTCCGGCGTCTGCGGATGGTCGGCGCCGACGACGGCGGCGGCAAAGCCCCTCTCTCATTGGAGACGACAGGGCCCGTGACGGGCGTCAGCTGCCACGCGCACGGCTACGGCTACGGAACACGCAAGGAACACGTCGTTGCGGTGTCTTCTGGGGACGGCGGGGGCGCGGTGCGGGTGCTGGGGATCTCTGCCGGGGGCGTACGGGTGCTGGCAAAGGTCCAAGTCGGTATCCTGGTCCAATGCGTGCGTCTGGCCGGATTCAAGGCGGGCGGAGATGCCCGTGATGAAGACTGCAGCACGCTGGTCCTTGCCGGCGGCTTTGTGGACGGGACCGTGCGTCTTTGGGGCATGCGTGTCGAGAAGGCTGGGGACGAGGACATCGGCGAGGGCCGACTGCGGGTCGTGCTCGAGGTAGCATCACGCGACTCGTGCTGCGTGCTGCGTCACCAGCATCAGAACTGGTGCGTGGCGTTTGATGTTTGATATCTGACGATCGGGGATGCTCTCTGTCTCTCCCCACTCTCTCACTCGTCATCATCCGCCAGGGTGCGATCCATCGACATCGCCTGGGACCCGAAGAGGAGGCGAATGGTGATGGCGACGGCGAGCCAGGATCGATACGTGCGGGTGTGGAGCTTTGAGGACCTGCACGTCGATCTGTCGCGGCTCGACGTCTACGCGCCAAAGCCACAGTTGCGGCTGGGGGGCCGAGGTGCTGGCAGGCAAAAGACGGTGGCGGTCGTCTGCGAGGCGCTGCTTGCGGGGCACGAGGACTGGGTGCACGGCGTCCGGTGGATGGTCGCAGGGGACGGAGACCAGCAGCTCACGCTGTTGTCGAGTTCGATGGACCGGACGATGATTTTGTGGCAGCAGGTGAGCG
>Ga0181573_10000720_pt1 | contig 34225 bp, 31 predicted proteins | sample 101ome_25_FD_148643 | JGI IMG/M metagenome (GOLD analysis project Ga0181573, IMG submission 148643) | Coastal salt marsh microbial communities from the Groves Creek Marsh, Skidaway Island, Georgia - 101409BT metaG (spades assembly) | ecosystem: Environmental > Aquatic > Marine > Intertidal zone...
GCATCACGTCGCCGACGCACACAACGCGCGCGGACGTCAGCGCCGCTACCTGTTCGGGGGTGGCGACATTCATGTCAGGCGCACTTCTGTTCGAGGACATCGCACAGCATCTGGCCCAGCGTGATGTGCATTTCCTGAATGCGCGCCGTCGTCTCCGAAGGGACGATCAGGATCGGATCGGCGAGACCCACCAATTTGCCGCCGTCTTTACCGGTCAACGCCGCCGGCGTCACGTTCATCTCGCGGGCGGTTTCCAGCGCCAGCGTGACGTTGGGGCTCTGCCCCGACGTGGTGATGCCGATCGCGACGTCGCCCGGTTTGCAAAGGGCTTCGACCTGGCGCGAAAATACGATGTCGTATCCGAAATCGTTCGCCGCGGCGGTCAACAGCGACGTATCGGTCGTAAACGCGATCGCTGGCAGCGCCCTGCGGTTGACCTTGTAACGGCACACCAGTTCAGTCGCGATATGCTGAGCATCGCCGGCACTGCCGCCATTGCCAAAAAACACCAGTTTGTTGCCTGCGTCGATCGCCGCCGCGCTGATCTCGGCAAGACGAATGAACTCCGTTTTCAGTGCGCGGGTCGCCGCCACGACGGCGTCGTGCTCGTCTAGTTCGGCGTCGAAATAGGCGTCGAGATCCATGGATTATTCCCCGTTTCCACTGGATAGCGCATTTTGGGCGCTCGCGGAATCCCTCAGCGCGTCGATCATCGCTGCCTCTAGCGTCAGGAAATGGGCTTCCCAGGTCCCGTGTTCAAGGATGTAGCGCCGCGCCGCCTCCGCCATCGACGGCGTGCCGACGCACACCATGGCGATATCCGCATCGTCGAGATGACCGCCCACTTCCGTGGCGGCGCCGAGCCGTCCGTCGGCGCGGCCCGCGGACAGCAGCTCCTCCAGCCCCGGCTCGAAGACGGGGGATTGTCCGGCTCCGATCTTGGCCGCCTTGCCTGGGCTGACATCGATGCCGACGATCCTGTGACCGTCTTTCAGCAGAGACGCCGACGCGGTGGCGCCTACATACCCCAGTCCGAAAACGACGATTTTCATACGCGGTACTCCTGTGTGCCCGTTTTATACCACTTTGGCGGCGGGAAGAATTGCGGCGGCGAGCTGGTCGAACAGCGATTGCAGAGCGTCAGCGTCGGGGCCTTCAAAGGTGTCGTCCCAGGCGAACAGAACCGCGCTGCGGGCGCCGGCGGCATCAAGCGCGGGCGTTACGTCGAGCCTGTGCGCGGCTTCTTCGACGCCGAACCGGGTCCAGTGGGCGGCAACGCCGGGGCCTTCGATCGTCCCAATCACCGGACGGACGTTAAGAATGGTAGCCTCCGATACGAATCTGCCTTCTGCGTTAACGCCCCAGGCCCCGGGAATCAGGAACCGGGTCGCGGCGCGGTCTGCCGGCCCCTGCCAGAGATCGGCGACCAGCAGCGCCCGTTCCGGCCATAGCCCGACATACCGCCGGACTTCCGTGCCGAGATGGACATACCCGCTTTGCCAACCGGCTGTCTGCAACGGTGCGAAACTGTCGAAACCCGTCACATCGAGCGTGCCGGCATAGCCACGACCGCCGACCCGGAACGACTTCCAGAATTCGATAGGCTCCACGCGATCGAGACGCGGCCCGTTATGCGCCGCCGCCGAGCGCGACCGGTCCCGCGCCTCGCCGGCGGTATAAGTCGGCACGCCGGTATCGACCAGAAACCGCTTGCCGTTTACGGTCGCCTCAACGGACAGAAAATCCGCATGGGCATGACCGGGGTTGTCGTCGGGGCCGCAGGGGCCGCAGTCGAATACGACCGAATCGCCGCCACCCGACAGCGCGATGTATCCCGTCAGCGGCAATTCGCTGACCGGCCGCGGCGCGATATCGGGCACAACCGCGTCGGCGCGCGGCGCCTCGCCGATCCAGGAATCGTTCATCAGGGCGATATCCCCGTCGGCCAGCGTCATCGCCGGCAGCGCCGCCGCCATCCGGGCAACAGTGTCGTCCAGCATCGGCTGCCAGGTGTCGGGATAAAGATTGCTCGCCGCGAAGACCTGAACGTCGAGCAGCGACAGAATGTGATACATCGGGCAGCGTTCGGCATGGCCGCCATCGGCCAGAATGTTCTGGGCAACGGATTTGGGCACCGTATCGCGCAGGATCGCGAGTGACGGCGGCACGGAATCGCACATCGCGGCATAGGCCGTGAGCGCGACGTAATTCTTCATCAGGTGATTGAACTGCAGGTCTCGTTCGAGATTGGCGCGGATGAAGGCGGCGCAGAACCGGGCGTGGTCGAGAATTTCCCGCTCGGCCTCCGCGTCGACCGGGCCGTCCACCCTGCGGTACAGCGCGAGCCCTGACAGCAGATTTATCATCCGGTGGCTGGCGGTATAGGCATTCCACACGTCGCGGAACACGCCCGGCTGGGACCAGGCGTTCTGCGCCACGAGCGAAGCCAGTATCCTGCGCACCGCCTGCAGAGCCGCCGGATCGCCGTCCGCCAGCAACGGCACCGCATAGCCCATATAGGCGAGGTTCATGCGCCGGAGCGGGTTGTTGCCTTCGTGGAATTCGCCGCGCCAGGAAATGCCGCCGATGCCGCCGAAATCGTAATCGCGGTTCAGCAGGGTGAATTTTCCCTCTGGCGCGCCCCGAAATGAAGCTCCATGCACGGCGGTCTGAAGTTGTAGAACGATGTCGCCGATGGCGGCGGCTGTCGGCGCGGAAACATCGGGAAGCGGCAGCCGGTTCGCCGCTCGGTCGATCCGCCATCGGCTGATGCCGGGGAACCGCCGCATGACAATGCGCCGTCCGCGGCAGACGAAGCGGTAAATCCACTGTTCCGCCGTCAGATGCCGGACGGTGCGCCACAGGCGGCCGAGCGACATGCTATTCACCCTGCCGAGATCGCATCAGAGATCGACCGGGCCGCCCCGTTGCAGGGATTCGAGCACGGCGATGGTCGCGAAGCTGGATTCGACGATCTCCGCCTCGTCCGCGGGCGCGGGCCCGCCGGAGGCCACCGCCTTCGCGAACGCTTCCAGCTCCGCGGCGTGCCCCTTGTCCTGCTCCATGGAGCGGCCCTGCTTCTGCTCCTTGCCGGCCGCGGTGACGGTCATGCCCCGGAAATCGTTGATGTTGATGACCGTGCCGCCGGCGAATGCCTCGACCAGTTCCTTTGAATAGGCCGTATCGCCGAGCGCGGTATAGGCGATGGTCGCGAGGCTGCCATCGGCGAAGTTGAGCGACACCGTCAAATCGTCACACGCGCCCTGCGACACCGAGGCGGCGGCGGCCTGCACGGTCTCTATCTCGTCGCCGACCAGGAACCGCGCCAGGTCGACGAAGTGACAGACTTCGCCGAGGATGCGACCGTTGCCCTCCTCGGCCGCGTTCTGCCAGGAATCTTCCGGCAACTGCCCGGCATTGACGCGCAGCAGCACGTATTTCGTGCCGCCGGCCTGCGCCAGCCGGTCGCGCGCCTGCACCGACAACGGCGCGAAGCGGCGGTTGAAGCCGACCGCGAGAAACGCATCCGATCCGAGCCGCGCGCGGATGACGGTGTTGAGCTGCTCGCGGTCCAGCGCCAGCGGTTTTTCGACCAGCACGTTCTTGCCGGCTGCCAGCGCGCGGGCCGTCAACGCGGCATGGCTGGAATGAGGCGTGGTGATGAGCACCGCGTTGATGTCCGGATTGTCGAAAATCGCCGCATCGTCGGTATCCGAATGGGCGAAGCCGAACGTGTCTTCTGAATGATCCGCCGAGATGCCGCGCTGAGTGACCAGGGTATGCAGCTCGACGCCGTCGATTTTCTTCAACCGCGGCAGCAGGACGGTGCGCGCGAAATTTCCCGCGCCGATCACGCCGAGAACGCATTTCCCGGCCGCCGCCTTGCCGGTCGAAACCGACACGGGCGTCCGCAACCGGGGCGACTTTTCCTTTTTCGTCTCGCCATCGTATTCCAGGATCACACCGAGATGCGGCTCGGTGTTATTGGTGACCATGTCATAGGCGCGTTCGGCATCGGCGAAGGGGAACTTGTGCGTAATCATCTGTTCGACCTGCAGCCGGTGATCGCGCCGCCGCGACATCAGCCGAACGGATTCTTCGAGATTGCGGGTTTCGGTCCAGCGCACAAAGCCGATCGGATATTTCACGTGCCGGTTTTCGTAGTCGGGATCGTAACGGCCCGGCCCGTAAGACCGCGACACCACCACCGACAGTTCCTTTTTCATGAAGGCGCGGTAGTCAAATTCGGTGCCCGTGATGCCGACCAGGCTGATTTTCCCCTTGTCGCGAGCGATGGCCGCCGCGGTATCGAACGGCTCGCTGCTGTCGGTCGCCGCCGCGATGACGACGCCGTCGCAGCCGCGCCCGCCGGACAGGTCCATGATCGCGGCCGCAGGGTCTCCGTCGCCGAGATTGCAGGTCAGTTCCGCCCCGCCGTAATCGGCGAGCTTGAGGCGTTCGGCGTCGTAATCCAGCACCACGACGCGGCAGCCCGCAAGATCGGCAAGCTGCGCCGCAAGCTGGCCGACCAGCCCGGCGCCGATCACCGCGATCACGTCGCCGAGCTGCGGTTCCAGCAGGCGCACACCGTTCATAGCGATCGCGCCCAGCGTGCCGAAGCAGGCTTCCTCGTCGTTCACGTCGTCGGGCACCGGCGCGCATAGATTTTCAGGCACGGCGTTGAGCTCGGCATGATTGGCGAGCCCGGCGCCCGCGATCGCGACCCGCTGGCCGACCCGGAATTTTCCTTCTAGCCCGGCGCCGACCTCGACCACGTCGCCCACCGCCGAATATCCTAGCGGCAGCGGCTCGTCGAGCCGCGCTATGACGGCCCGCATAGTCGCGCCGATGCCATCCCGCTTTGCCTTGTCCAGCACCTTGCGCACCAGATCGGGGCGCGCCCTGGCCTTGGCCGCCAGGGACTTCTTGGCAAACTGCACGACCATGCGCTCGGTCCCCGCCGAGATCAGCGAAGCCTTGGTTCGCACCAGCAGATGCCCGCTGCGGACCCGCGCGTCTGGCAGCTCTTTCAGCGCCAGCTTGCCCGACCGGGCGCTTTGTACGACCTGTTTCATATACGCAACCGAACTGTTTGAGCTATCGGCAATCTATGCCGCCGCATGAGTCGGGTGCAACTCCGTTAGCGGATAGCGATCCAAACAGGTACGGGCCCTTGGCAATGCGTTGTGGAGATATTGCCCCGGTTCCCGCAGCCACAGCCCGTCATAGGTCCTCAATTTCTGCTCAGAGATATGGACTTCCGAAGGAAGTTCTACAAGATCCGCTGACCAGCCGGGCCAATACTGGTCCGCCTTTTTGCTGGTATGACCCTGTATGCGCTCCCAGTTCTCGTAACCGCGGTAGTCGAAGCAGACATCGTCCCGGATCTCGAGAATATGGCTACCGAAGAAACATGCGGCACCCTCATATGCCTGTTCGAACGGCGATTCGATGACGATCACGGACACGTCGTTCAACCGATCCCTCGGGCCTTCGAGCACTTCCAGCTCCGCACCCTGAACGTCGATTTGTAAAAGCATCGGTCTGCGGTGGCCGTCGAGCCGCCTGAGCGGTACTTTCTCCGTCCGCACCACGCCGTCATCGGCGCGGTCGTCGTGGAACGCGTCGCTGGGCTGATGGATCGACGAATTCTGGTCGTTGGCGGTGACGAAGAACTCGATCTTGCCGTCCCCGGCGCCGACGGCGCAGCTTTCGACCGTCACCGTGTTGTCGTCCGCGTAGATTGCCGCGGCCTTGGCAGCAAGCCCTGCATTGGACTCAACGCCGACGATTTTCACCGCCGGCCACAAACGCCGTGCGAGCTGCAGGAACTGGCCGCGATTGACGCCGATATCCAGGACGGTTTCAGGCGCCAGGTCCACGATCCAGGGTTTGAGATATTCGTATTTCGGCCAGCCGCCCTTCACCCAGGGAAACCGCCAGACGAAGCGCAGCATCAGAAGGATTTTCTCGATCTTCCGGATTCCTTCCGACGGGTCGGATGTCAAGCGCATGCTCATGCGGGTGCGGTCTCCGCGCTGTCCAGTGCCTGGCACCATAACTCCATCGCCATCATCGGGAACAGGGAGAAGGCGGCGTCGACGCGGTTCGCCCGGAAATCGGCCTTCAACGCGGCGACCGCGCCGGCATCAAATAGACCGCGGGCGTTGAGCGTAGCCGGCGAGGTTAGCTCCTCCATCAGGTCGCGCGCCGGCCCCTGCAGCCAGCTGCGGACCGGTACGCCGAAGCCCTGTTTCGGGCGGGTTAGAATATCCGCAGGCAGGCGGTCCTTCTGCGATGCGCGGAGGATGCGTTTGGTCTGGCGCAGCGAGATCTTGTAAGGCAAGGGCAACTGCATCGCCGACGCCACCAGTCGGTGATCGATCAGGGGCACCCGTACCTCGACGCCGGCCCGCATCGCCATCTTGTCGGTATAGTTCAGATTGTGATCCGGCATGAAGCCGTTGAGTTCGAGATCGAGGAGGCGTTCCACCGGGTGGCGGACGCGCGTGGCGTCCAGCGACCGGCGCAAACCTTCCGCGATGCCGTCGGCGGGTATCGCATCGCGCAGCCCCGGCGCCAGCAGCGCACGGCGGCGGTCGGTGCCGACGGCCGAGTAGCTCATCCCGTCGGCCAGCATTGAATCCTGATCCATCGCCAGCAAAGCACCGATGCGCTGCAGCCGGCGGCCCCGAATGCTGGACGGCGGAAACAGGCCGAGCACGCACGATCCCAGAGACCGCAGCCCCGGCACCCGGTTCGCGATGGCCCAGATCAGCCCTGCCGTGTGACGGCCGTAGCCGGTGAACAGATCGTCCCCGCCGACACCGGACAAAAGCACCTTGATGCCGTTGTCGCGCGCGGCCCGTGCCAGCATCAGGGTCTGCACGGCGGCGAAATCGGCGGTCGGCTCGTCGAGCTGCCAGACCATGCCGGGCAGAGTGTCGATCAAGTCGGCGTCGGTCGGCACTTCGATCAGCTTGACGCCGAGATGTCTTGCGACGATGCGCGCGTGGGTCTGATCGTCGCCGAAATTGTCGGTGCCGGAATCGGGCTTGGTGACCGCAGCGCAGAAGGTGGTGATGTTGGCCGGATCCGTCGCGCGGCACATGGCGGCGACGATGGCGCTGGAATCGACGCCGCCCGACAGCAGCGCGCCGACCTCCACATCCGCGACCATCTGATCGGCGACGATGCCGTCGATCTGTCCCCGCAAAGCGCACGGGTCGGTATTGGACGGCGGCGCCGCAGGATCGAATTGCGGCGTGCGGTAGTAGCTTTCCCTCAGAATTTTCCCGTCGGGGGAGACGGTCAGCGTGCAGCCGGGGCGAAGTTTCTTCACGCCTTTCAGCATTGTGTGCTCGCCCGCCGTCCACAGATAGCCGAGATGATCGCCGACAGTGGCGGGGTCGAGATCACGCGGCAGGTCCGGGCACAACGTCAGTGCTTTCAATTCCGACGCGAACAGAAAACCCCGCGACAGCGCCGCGTAGTAAAGCGGCTTCACCCCCAGATGATCGCGAGCCATTGAAAGCGTGTGGGTCTCCCGGTCCCAGATCGCGAAGGCGAAAATGCCGTTCAGTTTTCCCACACAGGCAAGGCCGTCGCGGGCAAACATATGTAGCAGCACTTCAGTGTCGGAACCGGTGCGGAAAACGATGCCAGATTGTTCCAGCCCGGAGCGCAAATCCCGATAGTTATAGATCTCGCCGTTATAGGTCATCACATACCGGCCGTCCGGCGTGTGCATGGGCTGCGCCGCCGCGTCCGACAAGTCGATGATCGATAGGCGCCGGTGGCCCAGCGCGACGCCGTCTTCGGACCATAACCCGCTGCCGTCGGGCCCGCGATGCGATATGGCCCCCCCCATAGCCGACGCCAGCGACGGCGCCCAGGAACCAGTAAAGCCGGCTATGCCGCACATGACGATACGGTTCCTGTTCGCATCCCGTGCCTATTTCTGCGCCGGCCGCGGTTGCGCAGCAGTTCGCGGTATTTCAGATCGACCTGCCAGAATTGCATCGCCGGCGCGATCGCAAAATCGAGGCCGCCGCGACCGTCGAGGGATCCCAGATTAAGAACATAGGAATACAGAAACACAAAGAGTGGTTTGAACGGCAGTCGCAAAAATATAGGCTTCGTGCAGCGGCGTAAAAAGAGCTGCGAATTCCCCCCGGCGAAATAGCTACCCCTGTAGCGCATGATCGACCCCCAGAAGCGCAGGAAATAGACACGGTGATAGCAAATCTCGACGTCGTCTACTGTTACGGGTTCGCCGAGCCGCACATCCAGATCGGACGCAGCGTCGAAGTTTGTGGTATAAGTCGTGAACTCGTGTCTCCGGCGCGAGATTCTACGCGCAATGCTCGGTACAGCCTTCGACGCGCCGCCTGCCGGAGGCGAAAGGTTTGAAATAGCAATAAGAATGCGCATGTTGATGCGGACAAAGCGTGAACGACATTGTGTGTATGGTGACGCCCGGAGGCGGCGTCAAGTTATTCCAGTGCCGCGACACCGTGCTGGTAGAACCGCTTTGATCCCCGTTATACCGTATTACGGAACACCAAGTTCCTCGATCCCTACCTGTGGTAAACCGTTGTAATGTGCGGGATAGCAGGAATTTTCGCATATGGCGGCAATGCACCGCCGGTTGATCGAGATTGCCTTGGCCGGATGAGCGGCGCCATGGTCCAGCGCGGTCCCGACGGCGATGGGACCTGGTTTTCCGGGAACGACCGCATCGGTTTTGGCCACCGGCGATTGTCGATCATCGACCTGACGGATGCCGGCGCCCAGCCGATGCTGCTAGATGGCGGCCGGTTCACGATCACCTATAACGGTGAAATTTATAATTTCCGGGCCCTGCGCGACGAACTTGAAGCAGCGGGGCAAAAGTTCGAATCCGATTCGGATACCGAGGTTTTGCTGCATCTGTACAACCGTCACGGACCCGACATGGTGGAAAAGCTGCGCGGCATGTTCGCGCTGGCGATCTACGACCGCCACCGGGGCGGCGTATTCCTGGCCCGCGATGGTTTCGGCATCAAACCGCTGTACTACGCCGATGACGGCGCCACGTTTCGCTTTGCGTCGCAGGTGAAAGCCCTGCTGGCGGGCGGCGGCATCGATACCGCGCCGTCCGCCGCCGGGCGTTCCGGTTTCTTTGTCTGGGGCTACGTACCCGAACCCTGGACGATGTTCGAAAAAATTCGCGCCCTGCCCGCTGGGTCCACGATGTGGGTCGACACCAAGGGCACGCGGTCGCCGAAGCGTTATTTCGACGTCACGGAAGCGCTGCAGAAAGCCGCGGACGTTCCTGTGTCGTGGACGCGAGACGATCTGCGGGAAGCGCTGCTCGATACGCTGCGGCATCACCTAGTGGCGGATGTGCCGGTCGGCGCGTTCCTGTCCGCCGGGCTCGATTCTGCGACCATAGTCGGGCTAACATCGGAAATACAGGCGGATGCGCTACGCTCGGTCACGCTGGCATTCGATGAATTCGACGGCAGCCGTTTCGACGAAGCGGCGCTCGCTGAAAAGATAGCCCTCCACTACGACACCGCTCATCGCACACAGCGCGTCAAGGGCGCGGACTTCCGGGATGAATACACCCGGCTTTGCGCGGCAATGGACCAGCCGTCGATCGACGGCGTAAACACCTATTTCGTCAGCAAGGTTACGGCGGAAACTGGGCTGAAAGTCGCGATGTCGGGCCTGGGCGGAGACGAGCTGTTCGGCGGCTATCAGAGCTTCCGCGAAATTCCGAAGATGACCGGCGTGCTGGGCGCTCTTCCCGGCATGCGCTGCGCCGGAACCCTTTTCCGCAAACTCGCCGCACCGGCGGTCAGCGCCGTCACGTCGCCCAAATATGCCAGCCTCTTCGAGTACGGCACCACCTATCCGGACGCGTATCTGCTGCGCAGGGCGCTGTTCATGCCGTGGGAGCTGCCGAAGCTGATGGATCCCGACATGGCCAGTTCGGGGTGGGCCGAGCTGGAGGAAGGATCGTTCCGTCGCGGACAGGTCGACCGCCTGAAAACGCCGCGGGCCAAGGTGTCGGCGCTGGAATCCACCTGGTACATGCGCAGCCAGTTGCTGCGCGATTCCGACTGGGCCGGCATGGCGCATTCGCTAGAAATCAGGGTCCCGCTGGTTGATACGTTTTTCTTTCGCCAACTCGCGCCGATGCTGGCGTCGGATACCCCGCCAGGCAAACTCGATATGGCGGCCAGCCCAGCGAGGCCGCTGCCGAACGAGGTGTTAAACCGGCCTAAAACTGGCTTCGCGGTGCCGATGCGCGACTGGCTGCTGAAAGGTGATCCAACCGCCACTGAACGCGGGTTCCGCGGATGGGCCCGGAAGATCGCCGAAGATTGTTACACATGACCGATGGCCACACCCCTGACAAAGGTATTGATCCACCGTCTCGGTAGTTTGGGTGACACGGTGATCATGGCGCCGGTGTTTCACCATCTGAACCGGATTTAGCCAGACGTCAAAACGCGTTTTAACCAAGTTGCCGGGCGCGTCGGTCGCCGTCACCTTGCAGACGGTCCTGAGCGACGAGGCCTTCGTCAGCGGCTATTTTACCTACCCGATAGGCACGCAGAGTCTGTCCGCGCTGCGGTCGGTAGCCCGCTATATCCGCCGCTGGGGCAGATACGTCGCGATCTACGCCAACGAAACCAGGCCCATACCGGCGACGATACACGACGGAGCGTTTCTGAGACTGTGCGGCGCAGGGCGGGTGATCGGTCTGCCGATATTGGGAAGCTTATCTAACCTTACCTGCCGCGAAGCGTCGAATTTTTCTCAGCTGGACGGGACCGTGAAATGGCAACCAACGTGAATAAAACCACTCACCGCGCCCTCCCTCCTCCGTTCACTCGGACAGAAGTTTGTCGAAATAGGCGATCGTTCGTTCGAGCCCCTGATCCAACGCAATGGTCGGTTCCCAGTCCAGCTTCTCCTTCGCCAGCGAAATATCGGGGCGACGACGGGCAGGATCGTCGTTGGGCAGCGGAAGGTTAACGATTTTGCTGTCGTTGCCGATCGCGGCAATGACCTTTTCCGCAAGCTCGAGAATTGTGAACTCGCCCGGATTGCCGATATTTACGGGGCCGGTGAAATCGTCATCTGTGCCCATGATGCGCACGAAGGCCTCGACCAGGTCGTCCACATAACAGAATGAACGCGTCTGCGAGCCGTCGCCATAGATCGTGATGTCTTCGCCGCGCAGCGCCTGCACGATGAAATTCGACACGACGCGCCCGTCGTTCGGGTGCATGCGGGGGCCGTAGGTGTTGAATATGCGCGCGACTTTGATCCGCAGTCCATGCTGCCGCCAATAGTCGAAAAACAGGGTTTCGGCGCAGCGCTTGCCTTCGTCGTAACAGGCCCGCCGCCCGATCGGATTGGTGTTGCCCCAATAGGACTCATGCTGCGGGTGGACTCCGGGATCTCCGTAGACTTCGCTGGTGGACGCCTGAAAGATCTTGGCTCGCAGGCGCTTCGCAAGGCCAAGCAGATTTATCGCCCCGTGCACGCTTGTCTTGGTCGTCTGGACGGGATCATGCTGATAGTGCACGGGCGATGCCGGGCAGGCGAGATTGTAGATTTCGTCGACTTCTACATAGAGCGGGAAGGTCACGTCGTGGCGCATGACCTCAAATCGTGGGTTACCCATCAGATGGGCGATATTGTCTTTGACGCCGGTGAAGTAGTTATCCAAGCACAACACGTCATGGCCGTCATTCAACAGCCGATCGCACAGATGCGAGCCGATGAAACCGGCGCCGCCTGTTATCAGGATTTTCTTGGGAACCGACATGGGTTGCTCACTCAAACTGTTCTACTTCACGCGCGACGCGCGGGGCAAAGCTATCACCGAACCGGATTCCAAAAAACCCTGGTCAGGGTACCGCATATCCATCGGGCAGACCGTCTTTCTTCCGGATCAGACCTGAGAGCCGCAGCATCATGTTGTGAAGGGCGATGCGGGTTCGGTGCACAAAACCAGTTCCCGCTCGAGTACGCGCAGCGACGACGGTTCGGTACTGAAAAACAGGGAATAATCCGTGACCAGGCGGTTGAACGGAACTGCCGCGACTCCCCGCGGTTTTCGAATCAGGTCTTCGAGCATTTCGGTCATCGCGAGGGGTGGATTTCGAACGTATTTCGGATCGACCGACGTCATGTCGCGGGCTTCGCGGTGCGGAATTCGCGCGACAGAAGCCCCGCCGCTTCGCGGCTGCTCGAAAATCGCAAATGGTAGGATCGGGTGCCGGCCGCGAGTTGCGTCAGCCCGGCCAGCAGGTCGCCGGAACCGATATGCGGCGCGAAAGCCGTCGACACCATGTTCCTGACGAGATCGGACCAGGTCGCGGGTTCGAGCACAGCGTCGCCGGCGTCGCTGCGGTCGAGAAAAACCAGCGCACGGATCGGGGCGGTTTCGCCGAAATCGCCGGCCTCGCCCTCCCACAATTTCAGATACGCTATCTCATCGCTTTGCATCGACGAGTAGCCTTCGACGAATTCCCGGAACGCGTCGCCGCAATCCTCCGGCAAAGGCAGGCGGACTTTTGGCATCAGCCCCAGACAGGTGCCCACCGCGTCGGGCCCCAGCGTGACGGCGATCTGGTCGTCGCCGAAAAACTGGTGCCCCAGAACCGCCATATGAAGCGCAACGCTGGATTTTCCCGCGAACGAATCACCGATCACGATCACCAGCCCGTCGTCGATTTTCGCTGCGCCGGCGTGCAGGCAGATGGACCGGGGATCCCGCGCGACAAAGACGCTGATCAGTCCGCCGGCAAGGCCGTTGGCCGCATCGTACGGGTTGTCAAAGGAAAAATCGGCACCGCCGGGGCCGGTACTGATCACCCGGAAAGTACCGTCGGTATTTTCCTCGACGCGAATATCAGGTTCCCCGTCCATGGAAGAACCGGCCCACTTGATATCCCAGCCCGCGAGAAAATACGGCAGGTAGGGCAGCACAGCCTCGGCGTTTTTTACCGTAACGGGCGCGTCAGCCGGCCCGATGCGCCAGAAGTCGGGCGCTTGGGTTGCGGCTTCGCCGGCGGGTTCAGAGCTCATCGGGCGGGGCTTCGCGTGGGGCGCGCTTGGAAAGTATGCGCTGCAGGGTACGCCGGTGCATGTTCAGCCGGCGCGCGGTTTCGGAAACGTTGCGGTCGCATTGTTCGTAAACCCGCTGGATATGCTCCCAGCGGACCCGGTCCGCCGACATCGGGTTTTCGGGCGGCGGCGGCAGGCCGTCGCCACTGGACAACAGAGCCGCTTCGACCGCGTCGGCATCGGCGGGCTTGGCGAGATAATCCAGCGCCCCCGCCTTCACCGCCGCGACGGCCGTTGCGATGTTTCCATATCCTGTCAGCATGACGATCCGGGATTCGGGGCGTCCTTCCTGAATGGCAGATACGATATCGAGGCCGCTTCCGTCCGCCAGCCGCAGATCGAGCACGGCGAACGCCGGCGGCGTCGCCTTCGCGGCAGCGACCCCGTCTCGTACCGACCCGGCGGTCACGACATCGAACCCCCGTGTTTCCATCGCCCGGGCCAGCCGTCCGAGAAAGGGTTCGTCGTCGTCGACAATCAACAGTGTTCGGTCTTCGAACTGTTCCAGTGCGTGCATTTTTTTAACCTGCGGACTCCGCATCCTGAATCTCGAGTGTGTCACGGCGCCAGACGATATCAACAACCGCGCCGCCCTCCGGGTCGTTCCGGAAAGCGATACCGCCCCCCGACCGTTGCAGCAAGGTCCGGGCAATGAATATGCCCAGCCCCATATGGCCGGTGGAGCGTCCGCGAGAGGATATATAGGGCTCTCCAAGCCGTTCGAGGAGCCCCGCCGCGAAACCGGGGCCGTCATCACGAATTCGGACGCGGATATATTCTCGGTCCCACTGCGTATCTATCTCGACCCGGTCGCGGGCGAACTGGGCTGCGTTCTGAATGATCGTACCCAGGCCATGGATGATTTCGGGGCTACGCGCGACCACGGGTTCCGCCGCCGGCTCGTCGTCGGGCCCTCCCCGGGCAGTCATGTCGAAATCGACGTTCTCGGCCTCATGACGTTCCGCCGCAGCCTGTACGAGGGCGTGCACAGGCAGGGATACAAACGGCGAGGCGCTGTCATTGCCGTCGTCCGACCTTTGGGACAGCTCGGCCAGAATATCCCTGCACCGGGCAGTCTCGCTGATCAGCAGTTGCACATCTTCGTAAATGGGGCTGTCGGGGGTGAGTTCGCGCGCAATTTCGCCGGAAGCGACCGCAATCGTTCCCAGAGGGCTGCCCAATTCGTGCGCGGCAGCCGCTGCCAGCCCGCCAAGGGCGGCAAGCTGCTGTTCCCGGGCCAGCGCCAACTGGCTGGCGGTAAGCGCGTTGGACATCCGGCGCGCTTCTTCCGCCACCCTCCAGGTATACGTGGCGAAAAAAACGATGCCGATCGCAAGCGCAATCCAGATGCCGAGTACGTACACCTGCGGCACGGAAAACCCCCCGACCGCCCATGGCAGCGGAAAATGCCAGATCGCCAGGATGGTAATACTGGCGATCGACAAAACGCATAGCGCGATCGTGCTTCGGATCGTAAGGATGGTCGCGGATACCGCTACCGGCGCAAGCAGCAGGAACGAAAACGGATTCTCCAGCCCTCCCGTCAGATACAGGAGCGCCGCCAGTTGCAGGATGTCGAAGGCCAGAAAAGCGGCCGCGCTTCGCTCGCCCAGCCGCACCGGCGCGGGATGCCCGGTCAGAACGATCAGATTGAGAAACAGCGACGCGGCCACGACGGCCAACGCCGGCCCCAACGGCACCGGAAACCCGAAGCCGTAATGCACGACCAGCAGAGCGAGAACCTGGCCCGCGATCGCCACCCATCGGATCAGCGTAAGGGTGCGCAGCCGCACCGGATCGTTTACCGCCGGGGCGTAGGTGTAGTCCGATATAGGCAGTTGCGCCATCTCGGTAGCGGGCGCGATGCCGGGCGACGCCATGACATTCCTCACAGTCTTTACATGCCACGTCTATCGCGATGATCCGCCGGAGTGAAGCGCGGAATTCAGCTGCGCGAATTTCTTACAATCGGGCTGGTCCTCCCGCGGCGGGCAATTCATATTCCGGTCCATGACGGATACGGCAATCAGAGTCGAAAAACTCGGCAAACGCTTTGGCGAAATCGTGGCGGTGAACGAACTGAGTTTCGATGTCCGGCAAGGCGAAATCTGCGCATTGCTAGGCGGCAACGGCGCCGGCAAGACAACCACGATATCGATGCTGCTGGGCCTATTGATCCCGAGCTCGGGCGAGATCGACATCCTGGGCGTCGACATGTTGCGCGACCGCTATCGCGTGCTGTCCCGGATCAATTTCTCGTCGCCTTATGTCGATCTTCCGAAACGTCTGACGTCCCGGGAGAACCTGATGGTGTATTCAAAACTGTACGGCATCCGAGATCCGAAGCGCAGGGTCGCCGGGCTGGCAAAGGACCTGGATATCGACCGTTTTCTTGACCGCCCGTTCGGAGAGTTGTCGTCGGGTCAGAAGACGCGTGTTTCGCTGGCGAAATCCCTGCTGAACGAACCCGATCTGCTGCTCCTGGACGAGCCGACTGCGTCGCTCGACCCCGACACCGCCGACTGGGTCCGAACCTATCTGAAGAGTTTTCAGGAGGACCGGGGCGCAACGATTTTGCTGGCGTCGCACAACATGGCCGAGGTCGAACGTCTGTGCGACGACGTGGTGATGATGAAGGATGGCTCGATCGTCGACCGCGCCAGCCCCGGAAAGCTGCTGACCAAATACGGCCGCGGCAATCTCGAAGACGTGTTTCTCGATATTGCCCGGGGCCGCAGCGGCGGCGCGACGACCGGGGCGGAGGAAAACGCGTGACCGCCGCCGACCGTCCTTCGTATTTTTCGGTCCGTCGCGTCAGCGCGATGGTGTTGCGCTACTTCTATTTGCTGCGCGGATCGATCCCCCGGATCGTCGAACTGGCGTATTGGCCTACCATGCAAATGCTGATCTGGGGATTCATGTCGCAGTTCCTCTACGAACACTCGGAATGGTTCGTGCGCGCCGGCGGCATCCTGATTGCCGCAGTACTTTTGTGGGACGTCATGTTCCGGTCGAATATCGGCGTATCGATCTCGTTCCTGGAAGAAATGTGGTCGCGCAATCTGGGCCAGCTTTTCGCCAGCCCGCTGCGCCCGTACGAGTGGGCGATGTCCCTGCTGGCAATCAGTGCGATCCGCACGCTGATCGGTATCGTCCCGGCAGCCTTGCTGGCAATACCGTTGTATCACTATTCGATTTTCGAAATGGGTCTGCCGCTGATTGCGTTTTTCGTGAACTTGCTGATCTTCGGCGCGGCGGTGGGGCTGGCCGTGTCGGGGCTGGTGTTGCGCTGCGGCCTGGGCGCGGAGAGCCTTGCCTGGGCCGTCATTTTTGCCGTCGCCCCGCTGAGCGGAATCTACTATCCGATCTCGACCCTGCCGGACTGGCTGCAGCCGGTCGCCTATGCCCTGCCGTCATCGCACGTCTTCGAAGGCATGCGGGCCGCTGCCATGGATGGCGTCTTTCTGATGGACAGGTTCGTTTGGTCTGTGGGTCTGAACGTAGTCTATTTGCTGCTTGGGCTGGGCGCGTTTCTGCTCGCCTTCCGTATCGCCCGTCATCGCGGCCAATTGTTGCAGATGGGCGAATAGCCACTGGAACATGATCCGCTTGAGCGGAATTGCGCCGGGGATTCGTCCGCTTCGCGCCCTAGAAACGGTGCACGATCAGGGCCAACAGAACAAGCGGCACCAGGCCGAGGAACCCGGTAATCAGGTAAAGCCACATGGCCCGTGCGATATCGGTCGCGTTTGCGCGCGCGGCCGTTGCCGATCCACGCGCCGGGCGACGCAATGCCGTCCAGCCGCCGGGGACCCGACAGCGACAGGCCGAGAGCCCCCGCGATCGCCCCCTGGGTCCAGCCTTCCCGCGGCAGACGACCTGCGCCGGCGCCGCCGAACATACCCCGAAAGGCCGCCAGCGGACGGGCTGTGGGTGCAAAAAGCGTTCCGACGACGATCAACAACGCCGACATAGGGGCGGGGATGAAGTTCATCAGCCGGTCCATGGCGCCCGCCATTGCACCGAACGCCGCGTGTTTTTCGGTAGGATAGGCCAGTTCGTCGGCCATCGCCGTCACGACTCGATATACGAACGGGCCGGGCAGACCGGCCACCAGGTACCAGAACGCCGGGCCGACAAGGCCATCGCACAGACGGACCGCGAATAGTTCAACGGACCCGCGCGCCAGCGCGTGCTCGTCAACCGCTTCGGTTTCGTATTCGACGACGCGTCCGAGAACGGCCCTGGCATGGTCGATGCTTTTCCGCGCCATGGCGCGGCGCAGCGCGCCGGCGGCGAAAACCGGCCGCTGCAGTCCGACGCAGGTCGCGATTAGCAGCGTTTCGACGATCCATCCGTCGGCAATGGACCGGCAGAATTCGGCACCGTAAAGCCCCGCGACGGCGGCGAGCGCAACAAGAAAAACAACGACCAGCGCGCCGCGTGTTTTTCGGCTCCGCCGCGACCTTTTCAACCGGTTGAGCCGGCGGTCGGCGCGCGCCGCGACAAGCATCGTCACCGAGCGGGGCAGAGCGAAGAACTGTCGAAAACCGGGGAGCCCGCCGAAAACAAGTTCGACAGCAAAACCCGCGCAAAGCACTGCAAAGAGCGTTTCGCTACCGTAGAGCCATTCGGGGGCAAGCGGCATCGTGAAGTCCCGGTATGGTGACAATACCAGGACTTAATATCGTTATGTTGAACGAAACGTTAACGGTCGATGCCAACCGATTGGAGATAACGCAACACGCGACTGCGATTGCCCCGCTGCGCCCATTCCCAGGCGGTCCGGCCGGTAAAATCTGTCAGGCTCGCGTCCGCCTTGCCGTCAATCAGGGCCTGTACCGATGCCAGATGCCCCTCGGAAGCGGCAATCATCAGGGCGGTCAAACCTCGCCGGTTCTGAAGGTTCACGTTGGCGCCGCCTTCGATGAGCATTTCAACGACCTCGACGTGATTGCCGGCCGCCGCGTAGTACATCGGCGCATTGCCAAATTTGTCGAGCGCGTCGATCTTCGCCTCGTGCCGAAGAAGCAGGTCTACGAAATCCTCCGCCCCCCGTGACGCCGCTATGAAAAGCGGCGTACGCCCGTTCTGTTCGCGCACATCGACGTTGTGTTTCCGGTTGAGCAGCGACTCCGCGGTCTTCAGATCGTCGGCCTTGGCCGCTTCGATGAGCCGGTCGTTTTTCAGCAGGTCGATCTCCGCCCTTGCCGGAAGCGACGCCAGCACGACCAAGACTGCCAAGGATGCGATCAGTTTCGGGACAGATGGAAATGGAATTTGCATGGGTCAAATGTGTTCACATGTTGTCGCAGGGTCAAGGCCGGGAAGATTATTGTTTTACACGCCACCGCCGCTACTCCGCGCAAGCGGATCATGATCCGGTCTGGCCAATTCCCGCGGCCGACATTATATGTCGAAGACATATACAGAAAACCGGGATCAAACGAATGCGCCCCTATCAGGCCGTCCTCATCGCAGCCACCGGGCTGATCGTCGCCGCGATCGCGGCTTTCGTGTTGTACGGCGGCGGCGGGTCCGGGGGACGCGGGGTTGCAGCCATCGGCGGGCCGTTCACGCTGACCGATCAGACCGGCAAAACCCGCACGGAACAGGATCTCAAAGGCTCCTACAATCTCATATATTTCGGCTACACGTTCTGTCCGGACGTGTGTCCGACTGCGCTGCAGGTGATGACCAGCGCCATGGACCGCCTGGACAAGGATACCCAGCAGAAGATCACCCCGGTGTTCATCACCATCGATCCGGCGCGCGACACGGTCGAGCAGCTCAGATCCTACGTAGAAAACTTTCATCCGCGGATGATCGGTCTGACCGGCACGAACGAGCAGATCGCCCAGGCGGCCCGCGCCTACCGCGTGTATTACGCCAAGTCCAAGGATGGCGGAGACACGACCGAGTATCTGATGGATCACAGTTCCATCGTGTTTCTGATGGATCCGGACGGTCTCTACGTCACCCATTTCACCCATGCCACGGAGCCCGACCGCATGGCCGAGACGCTGCGGCAGAAAATAGGCGGTTGACCGTGGCCGGCGGCGGAAAACCGGAACCGTTCTGGAAAACGAAATCCCTGGACGAATTGGACGCGGACGAATGGGAATCTCTGTGCGACGGCTGCGCCAAGTGCTGCCTGATCAAACTGGAAGACGTCGACACCGGAGAACTGGCCTTCACCGAGGTTGCCTGCCGCCTGCTCGATCTCGGCACCTGTGCCTGCAGCGATTATCCGATGCGGTCGATCCGGGTGCCCGATTGTCTGCAGGTGACCCCCGATCTGGCGAGAACGGCGAACTGGCTGCCAACGACCTGCGCCTACCGCCTGCTGGCGGAAGGCAAAAACCTGGAATGGTGGCACCCGCTGGTGTCGGGCGACCCCAAAACCGTTCACGCGGCAGGTATCTCGGTGCAACACAAAGTTATCCACGAATCCCAGCGGATTGACCCCGAAGACCACATCGTGACGTGGCCCGAATAACGCCGGCACCATGGCGGCCTGACCAGCGGAGAAGAGCGAATGACGACAGCATCCCCCATTAACGGCGGCATCATGGCCGCCGTGCTGACCCCCCTGAACCAGGACCTGTCACCCGATCACGGACTCTGGCTGGACCATTGCCGGAATTTGCTGGCACAGGGATGCACGGGTCTCGCCGTACTGGGCACGACCAGCGAGGCCAATTCCTTCAGCGTCGGGGAACGAATGGATATGCTGGACGCCCTGGGCGAAAGCGATGTCGACGCCAGCCTCAGCGTTCCCGGAGTAGGGTGCTGCGCCATTCCCGACACGGTGATGCTGTGCCGGAAAGCATTGGAGATCGGCGCCGCCGGCGTACTGATGCTGCCGCCCTTCTATTACAAACCGGTCACGGATGACGGGCTGTTCGCGGCCTACGCCGAGATAATAGAGCGCGTCGGAGACAGCGACCTGAAAATACTGCTGTATCACATTCCCCAGAACTCCGGCGTACCGATCACGCTGGACCTGATCGAACGCCTGACCGGGGCCTATCCCGACAGCGTCGTGGGGATCAAGGATTCGGCCGGCGATTTCGACAACATGAAGGCCATGGTCGAACGCTTCCCCGGATTTCGGGTCTTTTCCGGATCGGACGCCTATCTCCTGGATATTCTCCGCATCGGCGGCGCCGGCTCGATCACCGCCTGCAACAACATCGCAGCGGTGCAATCCGCCGCCGTCCTGGCAAACTGGCAGGACGACGACGCGGAGGCGTATCAGGAAGCCCTCAGCGCCATCCGTCTCGCCACGCAGAAATTCCCCCTCGTCGAAGCGCTGAAGGAAGCGATGGCCCGTCAGACCGGGAACAATGCCTGGCGCGCGCTTCGCCCGCCGCTCCAACATCTGGACGACGCTACGGCCGACGATTTGTGGGCTGCCCTGAACGAGGCCGGTTTCCCGGGTTAAGTTTTCGCTGGAATCTGCCGGCCGCGGATAGGAATCAACCGGCCCGCGGGGCATGATAGGGAAATGTCGCGTCCCGTCCTGATCGTCCTGATTTCGGCCCTCGTTATGCTGGGGCCGTTCGCGAACAACATCATGGTGCCATCGCTGCCGTCGGTGGCATCGGACCTGAAGGTCACGTTTAGCGAGGCGCAGCTGATCCTGAGCGTCTTCATGACGGGCTTTGCCGCAGGCCAGCTTTTCGTCGGGCCGATGTCAGACCGCTTCGGGCGCAAGCCCGTACTGATCGTTTCCCTCTCGCTGTTCGTGATTGCCAGCGGTCTTTGCGCCGTCGCGCCGAATCTGGCAATGCTCTCCGTCGCCCGCCTGCTGCAAGCGCTGGGCGCGAGCGCGTCAATGTCGGTCGGGCGCGCCATCGTCCGCGACAGTTTCCCGCCCGACCGCATGGCCCAGGTCTACGCATATGTGGGGACGGCCCTGGCAATCGGACCGATCATCGGTCCGATATTCGGCGGGCTGATCGAAGTCGGCGCGGGATGGCGTGCAATATTCGTTTTCGTCGGAGGATTCGGCGTACTGATGCTGATCTCCGTCCTTACGCTGCTGCGCGAAACCAACAGCCAGCTGATGCCCGATGCAGCCAGCCCCGCGAAACTGGTGGCGAACTACGCCGCCCTGCTGACTGACCGTACGTTTATGGGCTACGTGTCGTGCAACATGATCTGTTACGGCGGGATCTTCGCGTTCACGTCCTGTAGCGCCTATGTGCTGATCGGGCTTCTGAACGTGTCTCCCGATACGTTCGGCGCGCTTTACGCTATCACCGTCGGTGCATATGGCGTGGGCACACTGGTCGCCAGCCAGTTTACGCGGCGTCTCGGGGTCAACAGGATGATCGTGTTCGGCGGTCTTGTCATGACCATTTCGGGCGAGATTATGGTGATCCTTCCGCTCCTGGGCTACTTCAATATTTGGACGGTGATTCTGCCTTTCGCAGGCTTCGCCTTCGGCACCGGGTTCGTCTTTCCCAGCGGTCAGGCCGGCAGCATAAGCCCGTTCCCCAGGATGGCGGGCGCCGCGTCGTCGATGCTGAGCTGCCTGCAAATGTCCTTTGCCGCCATTCTGGGCGCGATCGCCGCCGGCCTGCTCGACGGAACCGTCATGCCGCTGGCCTGGACGGTATTCTGGATGGGGCCGGTCATGCTGTTGCTGTTTTACGCGCTGATATTGAGAACGCCCGCAGTCGCGACCGGCGACGAGACAGATTAGACAGAAATCCGTTTGCGCGAAAAGACAGCCCGGAGCATGCCGCTCTCAGCCGGCACGGGCCGGTAGGGGAAGAAGCCGGGAACTGCGGGTCCGCGTCGGCAGGTCACGGTCTAGTCGTTGTATACCGGTTCTTCGGGTTGCTCGCCGGGCGTATCGACGTTTCGTTTCAACCATTGCAGAAAAGACGACCCTGACGCGGACGATGCCGTTGCAGATGGCGGCGGCAGCAACGGCGTCACCGGCCGGCCCTGAAGCGCCGCACGGGTATACGCGCGCCACAGCTGGGCCGGATACCCGCCCCCGGTGACCCGCTTCATCGCAGCGCTGTCATCGTTGCCCATCCACACGCCGGTGATCATTTCGCCGGTATATCCGACGAACCAGGCATCGCGGAAATCCTGACTGGTACCGGTTTTTCCAGCGGCGGGACGGCTAGGATCAGCGGCACGTCCGGTGCCGCCGGCCACCACCGCGCGCAGCATGTCGTTCACCGCACGCGCGACGGACGGATCGACGACCTGTGCCGCAGCGCCGTCGCGGCGGCGGTACAGAACGTCTCCGCCGCGGGTACGTATCTCGGTGATGGCATGCGGCCAGACGGCGATCCCGCCATTCGCGATCACACCGTAGGCCGACGTCAGTTCCACCAGTGAAACCTCGCTGGCACCGAGCGCCAGGCTGGGGTGGGACTTGAGCGGTGACGTGATGCCCAGCCGCCGGGCGGAATCGATGACCTTTTGGCGGCCGATACGTTCGGACACCTGCACGGCCACCGTATTGATCGACTGAGCCATGGCCTCTCTCAGGGTGACGGTGCCTTCATAGCCGCCACCGTAGTTCCGCGGCGACCATTCGCCGATTTTCAAAGGTCCATCGATAAGCCGGTCCTGGGGCGTCATTCCGTTTTCGATCGCCGCCAGATAGACGAACAGCTTGAACGCCGACCCTGGCTGACGCCTCGCCTGAAAAGCGCGGTTGTACTGGCTGGACGCGTAGTCTCGCCCCCCCACCAGGGCGCGGACGGCGCCGGTCGGCGACATGGAGACCAGCGCTGCCTGGCTGATATTGCGTTTCTTCCCGTCGCGCGCCAGAGCGGCGCGTAGCCGCGATTCCGCCAGGGTCTGTAAGCGGGTATCCATGGTCGTCCGCACCACCAGATCGCTTTCCACCCGGCCGACGAAGCCATTGACGCGTTCCAGCGCCCAGTCGGTGAAGTAGCGTGCTGTGCGATGATGCCCGGTGCGACCCACGATGCGCAGGCGTTGCGCACCGACTTCTCGGGCGGTTTGTTGGTCAATAAACCCGGCCGAGACCATCGTTCCCAGCACCACCCGGGCGCGTTTTTCCGCCGCCGCGCGGCTGCGCAGCGGCGAATAGCGGGACGGTGCTTTCAGCAGACCGGCGATAACGGCCGATTCGTGAAGGGATACCGATTTCGCCGATTTCCCGAAATAGCGGCGCGCGGCGGCATCGACGCCGTAGGCACCGGAGCCGAGATACACGCGGTTAATATAGAGCGTAAAGATCTGCTCCTTGGTGAAGTTCGCTTCCAGCCAGAACGCCAGCAGAAGTTCCTGAACTTTCCGCCGCAGCGTACGGTCGGGTTTAAGGAAGATGTTCTTGGCCAGTTGCTGGGTCAGCGTGCTGCCTCCCTGGCGGACCCGGCCGGCGCGGAGGTTTGCGACAACCGCCCGTGCCAGTGCGACGGGATCGAAACCGGCATGATCGAAAAACCGTCGGTCCTCAGTCGCGACGATTGCCTGCACCAGGTATGGCGGCACATCGGCCAGCCGGAGCGGTGCGCCGTAAAGATCGCCATATGTTGCGATTTCGCGGCCGCTGGAATCGGTGAGTGTGATGCTGGCTTTACGGGTCGGCGCGTCGAGCCTGTCGATATCGGGCAGATCCCAGGCGTACCACGCAACCACGCTGCCCAGCGCGACGCCGCCCCAGATGGCACAGATCAGCGACCATTTGAACAACCTGAACGCCAGCCGCCGCGGGCCGGAACCGGTGTCGCCCCCCATAGGCTTTTTCGCGGATTTTTTTGCCGCCGGCCTGGCGGCTGACTTCGATTTCGCGTTGCCGGCGCGCGGCGATTTATTAGGCGATTTTTTGGCGGACGGCGCCTTTCGACTCCCTTTCCGGGGTTGTTTGGGCGTTGTGCGTTTTCGCTCGGCCATGACGCTATATGTAGTAGATTACGATTCGCATCAATCGACTTCAGCAATATGGCGACAACAAGGCATCCACGACCGCGAATGGAAAAGACGACCGCGGCCTTCGAAATCCGCCCGGCGCGGCGCGAAGACGCCGACGCCATCGCGGCGATGGCCCGGGCGCTGAGCGTATCGGATGGCGGACGGATATCGCGGTTCTCGGCCGAAGCGTTTTTGCGCGACGGATTCGGCGACAATCCCGCCTTCGAGACCATGGTCGCAACCGCGGGAGAAGCGGCTGCGGGGTATGCAGTCTACTACTGGGGGTACGACACCGACAGCGCGACGCGCGGCGTGTATCTGGCCGATCTCTACGTCAGCGAACGTCACCGGCGGGATGGCGTCGGCACCGCGCTGGTGTCCGGCGTCGCCCGCCGAAGCCGCGATGAAGGCGGACGCTGGATTTTCTGGTCGGTCTTGAAACGCAACAAGGCGGCACGGAAGTTCTATCGCCATATCGCGCCTGAACTGAGAGACGTGCTGGTCTGCGCCGCCTTTGGGGCAAGCTTCGACAGGATCGCGGACAACGCCAAATAGCTATACGTCGAGGTTCACGACCTTCAGCGCATTGTCCTGGATGAAATCGCGGCGCGGTTCGACGACGTCGCCCATCAGGGTCGAGAACACGTCCTCGGCCTGGTCGCCGTGCTCGATCCGAACTTTCAGCAACGTCCGTACGTTGGGATCCAGCGTCGTCTCCCACAGCTGTTCCGGATTCATTTCGCCCAGCCCCTTGTAACGCTGGACGCTGATTCCTTTGCGCCCAATGCCGAGAACGGCGTCAAACAGTTCGACCGGCCCGGTGATCCGCTGTTCGAAATCGCGCGCCACCAGAGTGGCGGGGCGTGCATAGAGCAGTTGGAAATCGGATGCCATTTCGTCGAGCCGCCGGGCCTCGCTCGACCGCAGCAGGGCACCGTCGATGACCTGGCGTTCGGTCACGCCGCGGCGCGTCCGCAGGAATGCGATACCTCCGCCATCCATCATTTCCGCCGTCCAGCCCCGGTCGGCGGGCTCGGCCAGACCGTCGAGCCGACGCGCCAGGGCATCCGCGACCAGCTGCGACTGTTCCTCGGAATCCAGCAGCACCTGGTTGAACGCCCCCAGCACCGCCGCCTGTTCCGCGACCTCGGCATTCGTAAGCTTGGACGACATCGGCTGCAGCAGACGCTTGGCACGCTGCGCCTGCTTGATCCGGTCGTAAAGATCGTCGCCGGCGATCTGGGCGCCGTCGCTGATGGTCAGCACCGCATCCCGCAGGCCGGCCCGGATCAGATACTCCTCCATCTCCGGATCGTCTTTCAGGTACGTTTCGCTGTCGCCTTTCTTGGCGCGGTACAGCGGCGGTTGCGCAATATAGAGATAGCCGCGCTCGATAATTTCCGGCATCTGCCGGTAGAAGAAGGTCAGGAGCAGGGTCCGGATATGGCTGCCGTCGACGTCGGCGTCCGTCATGATGATGATCTTGTGATAACGCGCCTTCTCGATATCGAAATCCTCGGCACCGATACCGGCCCCCAGCGCGGTGATCAGCGTACCGAGTTCGGCGGAGGAGAGCACCTTGTCGAAACGCGCGCGCTCGACGTTCAATATCTTGCCGCGGAGCGGCAGCACCGCCTGGTTCTTCCGGTTACGCGCCTGCTTGGCGGACCCGCCGGCGGAATCGCCCTCGACGATGAACAGTTCGGAATTCGCGGGGTCCCGTTCCTGGCAATCCGCCAGCTTTCCGGGCAGCGAGGAAATATCCAGCGCGCCCTTGCGCCGGGTCAGGTCCCGCGCCTTGCGCGCCGCATCGCGGGCGACAGCTGCCTCGATTACCTTGCTGATGACTCGTTTTGCGTCGTTGGGATGCTCTTCAAACCACTGACCGATTTTTTCCGCCGCCACGCTTTCGACGATCGGCCTGACTTCAGACGATACCAGCTTGTCTTTGGTCTGCGAGGAGAATTTGGGATCCGGCACCTTCACCGAGACGACGCAGGTCAGTCCTTCGCGGGCATCGTCGCCGGACAGCGAGACTTTCGCTTTCTTGGCAAGGCCGCTTTCATTGGCGTATCCGTTGACCGTCCGCGTCAGGGCCGCCCGGAAGCCTGCCAGATGCGTGCCGCCGTCGGATTGCGGAATGGTGTTGGTGAAACACAGTGTGGTTTCGTGATAGCTGTCGGCCCATTCCAGCGCCATGTCGACGCTGACCCCGTCCTGCTCGCCGGTAATCACGATGGGCGTTTCGATCAGCGGGGTCTTGCCGCGATCGAGATGCTTCACGAAAGCTTCGATCCCGCCTTCGTACTCGAGGACGACAGTCGTGGGCTCGACCCCGCGCGCATCGGTCAGTACCAGGCGAACGCCCGAATTCAGGAACGCCAGTTCGCGCAGCCGGTGTTCGAGTGTCGACAGGTTGAATTCCGTCATGGTGAAAGTTTCGGCCGACGGCATGAACGTGACCGACGTGCCTTTCTTGCCGTTGGAATCGCCGACGACTTCCAGCGGACCGTCGGATTCGCCATGGCTGAAACGCATTACGTGTTCCTTGCCGTCGCGCCAGATACGCAGTTCCAGCCATTCCGACAGCGCGTTAACCACCGATACGCCGACGCCATGCAGACCGCCGGACACCTTGTAGGAATTCTGGTCGAATTTCCCGCCTGCGTGCAGTTGGGTCATGATGACCTCGGCGGCGGAAACACCTTCTTCCCCGTGAATTTCAACCGGGATGCCGCGCCCGTCGTCGGTGATCGTCGCAGACCCGTCGCCGTTCAGCGTCACCGTGACCTCCGAACAATGGCCGGCCAGCGCTTCGTCGATCGCATTGTCGACGACCTCGTACACCATATGGTGCAGGCCGGAACCGTCATCGGTATCGCCGATATACATGCCCGGCCGCTTTCGCACCGCTTCCAGTCCGCGGAGGACCTGAATGGAATCGGCGCCGTATTCCGCTTCTGCGATCTCGGCGTCGCCGTTCTCGGGAGGGGGCGTATCTTCAGGTGGCGTCATGCGATCCTCAAACTGTGTACACGTTGGCGTTGTCGACACGGAAATACTGGGCCCGGTCGCCGAATTCCTCGAAAAGCGCCCGGTCGGTGCCCGTCATCCAGGCCTGGGCGCCGATGGCGCAGATCTCGTCGAACAGAGCCGCGCGTCGCTCCGCGTCGAGATGCGCTACGATTTCGTCCATCAGCAGCAGCGGCGCGGCACCCCGGTCGAGAGAGACGAGACGGGCATGCGCCAACACGATGCTGATCAGCAGCGCTTTCTGTTCCCCCGTCGAACACACGGCCGCGGGGCGGTTCTTGGCAAGATGGACAACGTCGATATCCGAACGGTGCGGTCCGGTCAGCGCGCGACCTGCTTCCCGGTCGGCGGCGCGCGACGTTGCCAGTGCCGCGCGGAACCGGTCTTCGGCTTCCAGCGCCGCGCCGACATCGAGCCAGCTCTCGGCATCGCCGGCCAGCGATATTCCGGCCGCGGGGAAAGGTCCGACCGCCAGCTCGCAGGCAGCGCCCAGCCGCTGGACGAAACTGCGGCGCGCGGCAGCCAGCGCGATGCCGCTTTCCGCCATGCGCTGTTCCAGCGCCGATATCCACCCCGTATCTGCCGACCGGAGCCCGGCGCGGTCGTCGCGCAGCAGCCGGGTGCGTTCGCGCATGGCCTGTTCGTAGTCGTTCAGGCGCGTCGTGTGCGACGGGTCGAACGCCGCGACCAGCCGGTCGAGAAACCGGCGCCGGCCACCCGCGCTGTCCATGAACAGTCGATCCATGTCCGGCACAAGCCAGACCGCGGCCAGCACCTCGCCCAGCGCAGACTGGCTGCGGACATTGGCGCCGTTCATCCTGACCACCCGGCGGCCGCCGTCGTCGCCGCCGTCGCCGGTCGCTTCGAACCCGGTGCCGATTTCGATCTCCCCACCGGCGGTTTCCAGCGTCGACGCCACCGCCCAGCGCAGCGCGCCGCGGACCGTATTTTCAGCAGCATCGCTGCGCGTAACATCCTGCAGCCGGGCCCGACGCAGGCCGCGCCCGGGGGCCAGGAAGGAAATCGCTTCCAGAAGATTCGTCTTGCCGGCGCCGTTCGCGCCGGTCAGCACAGCCGGCCGCGCATCCGCCTCCAGCCGCAACTGCGCGTAACACCGGAAATCGGTCAGCGCCAGCCTTACGACCGCGCAGCGTTCCTGAGTGGCGGTATGGTCGGGAAAATTTGCCAGGGCATTCTGCAAAAGCTGAACCGGCGCCTCAGACCCGCATCGGCATCAGGACGTACAGCGCGCTCGTATCGCCCATATCCTGAACCAGCGTCGGCGACGCGCCGTCGGACAGCACGAACTTCGCATCATCGCCCTCGATCTGCTGGGTGATATCCAGCAGATATTTGGAATTGAACCCGATCTCCAGCGGCCCGTCGTTGTAATCCACGTCCAGTTCCTCGCGGGCACTGCCGGCTTCGGGGCTGGTTGCGGTCAGAACCAGATTGCCGTCCTCGAGCGACAATTTGATCGCCCGGGACTTTTCAGTGGAAATCGTGGAGACCAGATCGACCGCCTTGACGAATTCGTTGCGCTTGACCTCGAGCGTCTTGTCGTTGCCGAAAGGAATGACGCGATCGTAATCGGGGAACGTGCCGTCGATCAGCTTGGACGTCAGGACAGCGTCGCCAAAGGCGAAGCGGATCTTCGTTTCGGACAGGGCGATTTCTACGTCGTCCTCGACCTCTTCGATCAGCTTGTAAATTTCGCCAACGGCCTTGCGCGGCACGATGACGCCCGGCATGCCGGCTGCGCCGTCCGGCAACGGCACCTCGACCCGGGCAAGGCGATGCCCGTCGGTGGCAACGATCCGCAGCACTTCGGTACCATCGGCGTCCGCGGCGTGAAAATACAGCCCGTTCAGGTAATAGCGCGTTTCCTCGGTCGACATGGCAAACCGCGTGCGCTCGATCAGACGACGCAGCACGCTGGCCGGCACCGTGAACCGGTGCGGCAGGTCTCCGTCGGACATCACCGGGAAATCTTCGCTCGGCAGCGTCGTCAGGCTGAGCTTCGAACGCCCGGACCGGATCTCGAGCTGCCCCTGTTCGCCGCCGGCGCCGACTTCAACCTGGGAGCCTTCGGGCAGCTTGCGGACGATGTCGTAGAGGGTATGCGCGGGAACAGTGGTGGAACCGTCCTGGGTCACGTCCGCGGATACGCCCTCGATGATCGCGAGATCCATGTCCGTCGCCGTCAGGCCCAGCTTGCCGCCATTCGCCTGCAGAAGCACGTTGGACAGGATCGGGATGGTGGTCCGGCGCTCGACGACGCCCTGAATGTGTGTAAGAGACCTCAGGAGATTGCTGCGTTCGATGGTGAATTGCATGGCTTTAAATCGGCTTTCGCGCTTGTTGGGGCCACCTGCAGGCTTTCCTGTCTTTTGGTGAGCAACGGCGGCAGGCCGCAGGTCCGCAGGAAACCTTAAGAATCATCGGAAATTATATCACAAGCCCTTGAATTCCCAAGAAAACTCGCAGATTCGCGCGCCCGGCAGGACCCTCAAAAGGCCAGCATTATCAGAGACTTACAAAGGCGCCCGAAATGCAGGGCGATCGAGGCGAATCAATAACCGGAATCCGAGCGCTAAACTGCGGAATTCCGGCTATTTCGCAGGGATTGACTGCGCCGTCCGGCGACGGGAATTCAGCCTTCCAGCATCCGCCGCAGCAGATCCACATCCTCGGCGAACGTGGTATCGCTGGTTTTCAGCTCCTCCACCTTCTTGACCGCGTGCATCACGGTCGTGTGGTCGCGGCCACCGAACTTGCGCCCGATTTCCGGCAACGACCTGGAGGTCAACTGCTTGGCGAGATACATCGCCACCTGACGGGGCCGGGCCACCGCCCGCGAACGCCGGGCCGAATGCATATCGGCCAGCCGGATGTTGAAATGCTCGGCCACCCGTTTCTGTATTTCCTCGATCGAAATCCGCCGGTCGCTGGCGCGCAGCAGGTCATGCAGGACCTCCTGGCAGGTTTCCAGCGTAATGTCGCGGCCGATCAGCGAGGAATGCGCCGCCACACGGTTGAGCGCGCCTTCAAGCTCGCGAACGCTGGAAGTGATCTTGTGAGCGAGGAATTCCAGAACCTTGTCCGGCACGACGGCGCCGATCTCGTCCTTCTTGGACTGCAGGATGCCGAGGCGGAGCTCGTAGGTGGTCGCGTGAATGTCCGCAACCAGCCCCCAGCCGAGGCGCGACCGGAGCCGTTCCTCCATGCCTTCCAGATCCGACGGCGACTTGTCGGCGGAAACGACGACCTGACGATTGTTATCTACCAGATCATTGAAGGTGTGGAAGAATTCTTCCTGCGTCGATTCCTTGCCGTTGATGAACTGAACGTCGTCGATCATCAACACATCGACCGAGCGGAAACGCTCCTTGAACGCCATCGTGTCCTGGAACCGCAGCGCACGGATGAAATAGTACATGAATTTTTCAGCCGACAGATAGACGACCTTGCGTCCCGGCTGGTGTTCGCGGATGTGCCACGCTATCGCGTGCATCAGATGGGTCTTGCCCAGCCCGACGCCGCCATAGAGGAACAGCGGGTTGTAGGTCGCGGTTTCGGCATCTGCCACCCGGCGGGCCGCGGCGTAGGCCAGTTCGTTGGGCTTGCCGACAACGAAATTATCGAACTTGAAGCGGGGGTCCAGCGCCGAGCTGACGTCGCCGTCGACCCGGTCGGGCGACACGCGCGCACCCGCCGTTGCGCTGACCGCAGTTTCCGACGGCGCCTTTGGCGGCGTCTGGGTTCGCGTGTCCTCCGCGTCGGACAGGACGAAAATCTCGACCTCGGCGACCGGTGAATTTCCGTCGCACCACAACTCCGAAATGCGCGTGCCGTAATGGTTCGCAATCCAGTCGCGCATGAAGCGCGTGGGCACGGACAGTCTCACGACGCCGCCGGAGAATTCGACCAGCCCAAGCGGCTTCAGCCAGCTTTTATAAGCGGAATCCCCGACCTCGGCGCGCAGAACACCGCGCACACGCGTCCAGCGGGCATTAATTTCCTGAGTGAGTCCGTTTGCGGTCATGCGCTACCCCTGTATCCAGGGCAGGCCGCGGGCCTTCCAGCCGTCGGTCGCGCCACGATGCTGCTCCGCGTCATGCGGGCCTTCGAAGCCCTGCGCGATGTTGTAGCATTCCGCGTATCCGGCCTGCGTCATGGCGATTGCGGCCGACTTCGACCGCGCGCCGGAGCGGCACAGAAAATAGATCGGTGCAGATTTGTCAGGCGCCGCCGCAGAAACCGCATCGACAAACGATGCATTCAGATCCATCGTCGGAAAAACCTGCCACTCGACCAGAACCGGCTGTTTTTCCGCGGACGACAAATCCGGAACGCCGACGAAGTTCCATTCCGCCTGTGTGCGCACATCCACCAGCACGGCATTCGCCGTGCTCTTCACGCCTTCCCAAGCCGTGACGACATCCACATCTCCGGCGTAACCGGCACCGCCTGCCTGCCCTGCGACGGTGTTTTCAGGTGCGGAAGAATCGTTCATTGACTGCCCCCTTTGACCACAATTGCCCCCTCGAATCACAAATTTTTTTCACCAACAATACTTCGATATAATTTTCAGTTACTTGGAGACCATTGCAGCCACCAAAAAGAGGCCCCGTACACGGAGAGCTTTTACTAATAAAAATCGAGTAACGCGCCAGTGATTTCTTTGTTTTGTCGCTTCATTCTGTTGAACAGGACAATGTACCCCCGACCGCCGGAACGCGCAACGGGTCGAACGCGGCTTCAACGCAAATAATTCGCGATTCTTGAAAATTTATAGGGTTGACAGATCGGAAACGTTAATAACCTGTGGAAGACCTGAAAGCGGCGGTCAGCGCCGGTTTGCGAGTCTTTACGCAAATGCGAAAGGCCGGCTTGGAGCCGGCCTTTTAACCAAAATTCTATCGTCCGCGGCAGAAGCGATTGAGTCTAAAGACTTATCGAGATACCGCGCAGGATCAGATGGCTTTGATGCGCTGAGACAGCCGCGAAATTTTTCGCGCTGCCGTATTCTTCTTGTAGACGCCGCGGGTAACGCCGCGCATCAGTTCGGGCTGCGCTTCCTTCAGCGCGGCATTGGCAGCGTCTTTATCGCCGCCCTCGATCGCCGCTTCGACCTTCTTGATAAAGGTACGAATGCGGCTGCGCCGGCTGACATTGGTCTCGGTCTTGCGCACATCGCGCCGGACCCGCTTCTTAGCGGAGGATGTATTCGCCATCGGTTTTTCCTTTGAAATCGGCGCTGTTTTTACGGGGGAAGCGCCGCTGCGTCAAGCATTTCAGCGTGTTTAACGGGCTTTTTCTGATCCGGCCGGCACCACGCCGATCCTCACCTCGACCCGACCGTCGCGCGGCTTGAATTCAAGGCTCAGTACTTCGTCGTCCCGCCGATACCTGCCGTCCGCAAGACGCTTCCAACCGAGCGCCGGCAGCGCATCGTCATAAAACCGCCGATATGCTTCGATGCTGTCCGCGCCCTGAGCGACAGCGGTTACGATCCGCCCCCCGGGGCTGTCGAAACTCACCCCCTCGTCGGCGGACTCCGTCAGGCCGGGCGCAAGCGGGAGATCGTCAATCGACTGAAAAAAAGACTGGGCCAGCGCCGGCGGCGCCACGCACAACAGGACCGCAATCAAGTACGGGCGGCATCGTCGAAAACATCCAGGAAACCAAGTCATCATTCACCGTTGCCGCTGTGCGCAATAAAAGGTCGACCGACCCGCCTGCGTTATGCGCCGGATGGATTTGCCGCAGTCGCATTCCGGACAGGGCTCTCCCTCCCGGCCATAGACGCTGAAACTGTGCTGGAAATATCCCAGTTCTCCGGTGGGTGCAACGTGGTCGCGCAACGACGAGCCGCCGGCTTCGATCGCCCGCGCCAGAACCGCCCGCACCGCATCGGCCAGCCGGCCGGCACGCGCGCCCTGCACCGTGGCGGCACTTCGTCTTGGCGAGATGCCTGCGTCGAACAGAGCTTCGCAGGCATAGATATTGCCGACACCGGCCACCACCCGCTGATCGAGCAAGGCGGATTTTATGGGGGTTTTCTTGCCTTTCAGCCGCGCCGCCAGCACCGGGCCGGTAAACTCCCGACCGGTCGGCTCGGGACCGAGATGCCGGATCAGGCGGTGGGACGGAAACGACTTCGTGTCCGTCAGGACCATCAGTCCGAACCGGCGGGGGTCTGAGAACCGGACGACCGTCCCGTTCCCGACCCGGAAGACGATGTGCTCGTGGGTATTGTGCGCGGCGGCGCCATGAACGAACCGGCCAGGCACGGCCCTGTCTTCCTCGGTTTCAATTACCATGCGCCCCGACATGCCGAGATGGGCCAGAAGGACGGTATCGTCGTCGAAGGTGCCGACCAGATACTTGGCCCGACGGCCAAGAGAGGTGAGCGTCCGTCCGCGAAGGCGTTCCTCGAAGTCGTCGGGTATCGGAAAACGCAGATCCCGACGCCGCACTTCGATCTCTTCCACGCGGCGGCCTTCCATCGCCTGGGCCAGGCCGCGTCGCACAGTTTCCACTTCCGGGAGTTCGGGCATGTGGAGAAGGTAGCGGTTAGCGCGCCCGCGCGCTATCTTCAAACACATGGAATCAAACGAAAATAATCCGTCCGGCAGACAAGGCGCTGAAATCGACTTCGGCTTCCGGAAGGTCAGTGCGGCCGACCACAAATCGATGGTAAGCGACGTGTTTTCGTCGGTCGCCGGCCGGTACGACCTGATGAACGACCTGATGTCGGGCGGCCTGCACCGACTGTGGAAAGCGGACCTCCTCGACCGGCTCAATCCACGCGCGAACCAACTTCTGCTGGACGTCGCGGGGGGAACCGGCGACATCGCGGACGGTTTCCTGAAGCGCGGCGGCGGCGATGCCGTGATCTGCGACATCAACGCCGACATGCTGACGGCCGGACAGGACCGGTCGCTGGACCGCGGATCGGCGCATGGCCCGTCGCGGATATGCGGAGACGCCGCGGCCCTGCCAGTGCCGGATGCGATCGCGGATTCCTGCACCATCGTGTTCGGTCTGCGCAACGTGACCCAGCGCCGGGAGGCGCTGGCCGAAATGCGTCGCGCCCTGAAACCGGGAGGCCACTTCATCTGCATGGAGTTCAGCCCCG
>Ga0181573_10000726_pt1 | contig 34141 bp, 23 predicted proteins | sample 101ome_25_FD_148643 | JGI IMG/M metagenome (GOLD analysis project Ga0181573, IMG submission 148643) | Coastal salt marsh microbial communities from the Groves Creek Marsh, Skidaway Island, Georgia - 101409BT metaG (spades assembly) | ecosystem: Environmental > Aquatic > Marine > Intertidal zone...
GCGCGCGGTTGGACGAACGCCAGTCTCCCACGCAAGTCGTTTCCAGAAACCACCCGCGGCGTTCTTGACGCAAGCGGCCGACACCGGAGGCTCAAACGCCTTCGGTCTGGCGTTCAGTTCCACCCGGCGCACGACACACCAGGCGCTCTTTCCGGTGGATTTTTCGCAAGAAATGCGCATTATTCCGGCCCGGCGATCAGGAGTATCAGCGAATTGCCAATGACTTGCGGGCCAGACCGAAATCAATCCAAGGATAGCGCGCCTCCCCTCAGGCGCCGTGGTGTCGTCTGCCCTCGCGGATTCATCGGGAGTGTCCGCATCGGCATCGGGGTTCTTGTTTGGATGGTTTTCATCGGCGCGGTGGTCGCGTCGGAAGCCCCGGAAAAGCCGGCGAAGGAGCTCGCGGCCGAGGAGCATCGTCGACTGTTTGAGAAGGAGCGCTATCCCTCTGCGACGGCCTGCCGGACCTGTCATCCGGGACATTATCGGGAGTGGGCGGTCTCGCAGCACGCCTACGCGCAGCTCAGCCCGATCTTCAACACGATGCACGCCAAGGTCGTGAAGCTGACCAATGGCTCGAACGGCGACTTCTGCGTGCGCTGCCACACCCAGGTCGGCATGAATCTCAATGAGCCGGTGTTCATGAGCAACATGGACCGGAATCCCGTGTCCCGGGAGGGCATCACCTGCGTGGTGTGCCATCGCCTGGAAAACGAATATGGCAAGGTCAGCGGACGCTTCGCGCTGGTCGAGGGCGACCTGAACACCCCGGTGTTCGGCCCCAGCGGCAACGCGGAGTTGCAGCGCGTTTTGCAGGACCCGGGAAAGTATCAGCTCACCACCGATCCGGCGGAGCAGGGGCGCGTCGTGCATCCCGATGTGAAACATGGAGCCCAGCTCACGACCTCAGGCTTCTGCGGGGCCTGCCACGATGTGACGCTGAAGAACGGCTTCCGCCTGGAGGAGGCCTTCAGCGAGTTCAAGAATTCCCCGGCCGCCAAGCGCGGCGAGTCCTGTCAGGATTGTCACATGGGCAGGGTCCCCGGAAAGAAGTCCGGTTACCGGCTGGAACCGGCGGCCATCGTCGGCGGCGTTCCCACCCAACCGCGCAAGCGCACGAATCACATGTTTCCCGGGCCGGACTATTCGGTCATCCATCCCGGCATTTTTCCGCACAATCCCAAGGCCGCCGAGCTGGCGACCATGCGCGAATGGATCACCTTCGACGACAAGGCGGGCTGGGGGACCGACGCCTATGAAAAGAAGGCGGATCGAAATGCAAAGTACCCGGCCCGTTGGCGGACCATCGACGACCGCTATGACGCCCGCGCCGTGATCGACGAGCAAAAGAAACTGCTCGCCGACATGCAGGAGCAACGGCTGGCCATCCTGCGCGAGGGTTATCGATTGGGTGAGCTCAAGGTGACCCGGGCCACGAAACGCGGCCTGCGCTTCGAGGTCGAGATCCGCAATGGCACGGACGGCCACAATGTTCCGACGGGTTTTGACGCCGAGCGTCTCACCTGGCTCCAGGTCACCGTGACAGACGCGTCCGACAAGGTTGTGTTCCGATCCGGCGATCTCGATCCCAATGGCGATGTGCGCGACCTGCATTCACACTATGTGCACGACGGCGAGCTTCCTCTGGACAAACAGTTGTTCAGCCTGCAGAGCCGGTTTCTCACGCGCAACTTTCGGGGCGGCGAGCGCGAGCAGGTGCTGCCGATCAATTATTCGTTGGATCCGTTGCCCTTCGTCCGGCCGGAGCCCTTCTCAGTGATCCTCACCGGGCGACCGTCCGACGCCCGCAAGCACAAGCAAGGGATCGGCCCGCTGGAAGGACGCATCGCCTCCTACAGGGTGGGTCGTTCGGATCTCACGGGCGAGGGCGAATACCGGATCAACGTCAGGTTGATGGCCGCGATGGTCCCGGTGAACCTCGTGCTGGAGATCGCCGACATGGGCTTCGACTACCACATGGCGACCAAGGATGTGACCGAGGCGCTGATGGCCGGGCACATGACGCTTTGGGACAGGACGGTCGCCGTTTCACTCGATGGCGGGAAGCCCGCCTTCGATCTCGCCGGCTCGCCGGAACCCGCCCGCAAGGATGCCAAAGGGAACTGACCATCCGCCGGTTTCGCGATCGTCGCGATTTCGATTTCTCCTGCGTCCGGCGATCGCCTTGACGCTGGCGGCGTTGCATTGCGGGCCGGCGTCCGCCGCGGTCGCGGAGCGTGTTCTCGGCGAGCAGGTCGACAAGATGCGGCCTCGCGGCAATGCCTTCCGCCAGATTGCGGACGCCCTGTTCTCGGGAGATTCCGGCCACCCGGCGACCGAGGAACTGCCCCAGCTTCAACTCACGGGCTTTCCGCCCCGGCCGCGGCCCCTGATCGAGTTGGGCGACAAGTTTCTGGGGAACGGCAATCTGCGGAAAGGCGTCCGACTTCCCACCGGCGCGGTCTGGACGCCCAACTTCTGGGTCTATGGAAACTACCGCACGGCCGTTCAGACTTTCGATCCGGGGGCCGCTCCGCGCTCGACCGAGTGGGTGAACCGCCTCGACCTGTTCGGCAACCTGGAATTGTCCCCGACCGAGCGCATCGTCATCGGCATCCGGCCGCTGGATCACAAGGGCGACTTCACCGGGTTCAACTTCGAGCCATCCAGTCGCCGCGGCTTTGAGGAGCATTTCGATGAGACGAGCTTCCAGCCGCGCACGCTCTTTTTTGAGGGCGAGTTCGGCGAGATCTTCCCCGGGCTCGATTCCGCGGACCGGCGCAGCCTCGACTACGGGCTCTCCATCGGACGTCAACCGCTCCGTCTCCAGGACGGGCTGCTGTTGGAGGACAGCGCCATCGATCTGTTCGCGATCACGCGCAACGCGATCCTGCCGCGCGGCGGGTCGCACCTGCGCATGTCGGCCCTGTTCGGCTGGAACGAGGTGGATCGCGCGAACAACCTGGAGGAGCAGGACGCCTATCTTCTGGGACTGGATTCCTTTCTCGATCTCAAGCGGACCACGCTGGAGTGGGATCTGCTGTATGTGCTTTCGCAACGTCAGAGCGACGGCGTCTACGCCGGCCTTGGCGCGGTGCAGCGGCTGGGCAAGATCAACACCACCTTCCGCGTCGCGCAATCGATCGCCGTCGAACAGGAGAACGCCCGGGTCGGAACCGGCACGCTGCTGTTCAGCGAGTTGTCCTACACGCCGGCGCACACCCACGACATCGCCTATCTCAACGGTTTCTGGGGCATCAACGAATTCACCTCCGCCGTGCGCGATCCTTTTGCGGGCGGCCCGTTGGGACGGACGGGATTGACCTTCGCCGCGGTCGGCATCGGTCGCTATGGCAGTCCCTTGAACAATGGGGCCGCCAACGCCGCCGGCGGCGCGATCGGCTACCAGATGTTCCTGGGAGAACAACGTCGCCGCCAGATCATCGTCGAGGGCGGCGGGCTCGCCTCGACCAACGGCGACGCCAATTCGGCGGAAGCCGCGGCCATCCGTTATCAACAGGCCTTCGGCCGCCGGACGGTCGTGGTCCTGGACGCCTTTGGCGCGCTGCTCGAGGACAGCGAGGAGTCCTTCGGAGGACGCGTCGAGTTTCTGGTGAAGTTCTGAGTCATGGGTATGAACGGAACAGTTCGAGGCTCGCGAAATCACCTGTGGGTCGCGCCTGTCCTGTTCGCTCTGTTGATCACGCTTCACGGGACTCACGCCGCTGAGCCGGCCGGCCGTTTCGACGGTCCGGACAATTGCGCGGAATGTCACCGCCCCATGCACGCCACATGGATGCACACGGCGCACTTCCGGACCTTCACCTCGGCGCATCGCATGCGCACGGGGCGACGCGTCGCCAATCGTCTCGGCATCGAGCGCATCAAACAGTCGGAGGCCTGCGCCAAGTGTCATTACACGGTCCAGCCGGACGCGGCGAGATCCGGACTGCCGCTGGCCGGCGTCTCCTGTGAATCCTGCCATGGCTCCGCGGAAAAGTGGAACGCCGTCCACGCCGATCCGACAGATTCCGACGCCCTGAAGAAGGCGGAGGCCATGGGCCTGATCCGCCCCGGCAACGTGGCCGGAATGGTGAACCAATGCTTCAAATGCCACACGGTGAATGACGAGCGCCTCGTGAACGAAGGCGGCCACAATCCGGGCAGCGACTTTGAAATGACCGCCTGGCTGGAGGGGGAGGTGCGACACAACTTCATCGGGTCGCGCGGGGTCCGAAACGCCTCCACGCCAATCGAGCGCAAACGCATGTTTCACATCGTGGGCCAGATCACGGCGTTGGAACGGGCCATCCGGGAATACGCAACGGCCAAAGAGAACGGCGAGTACGCCGAAGCCCGTGTCGCCCGACGGAAACGAGCCCTGGAGCGGTTGCGGGCGATTCAACAACGCGTCAAGAGCGATGTCTTGGGGCGCATCATCGAACTTGGCTCCAAGGCCGAACCAAAGGCCGGGAACAGCCAGGCGCTGCGACGGGCGGCGGATTCCATCCGGGAGCTCGGCGGGAAGTTCTCGTCGGGACGCGACGGCTCAAGCCTCGCGGCGGTGGATGAGCTGCTTCCCGCGCCCGAGGAGCACATCGGCGACGTGTATCAGCCCTGATCGATCGGGTGACGGCTGCGTGGACCGGCCGGAATTGTCGTGTCGGAGCGCCGTGCCATGCCCGGCGCTCCAAGTTCAGGCGCGTTTGCCCGCGCCGTTCATCAGGGCCTTCGCCCGCTTTTCCACCTCGCCCAACAGCGCCTGTTGAATGGGATTCAGTTTCCCGCGCCAGAAGGCTCCGACCGGAATGCTGCCAAAGTCATCCAACGGCAGGCAACGCACGTTCCTGGGTATCTTGCGATCGGGTATCATGACGGTCACGCCGATCCCAAAATCGTTCTCCACGTAGGTGTCGATGAGATCGAGTGAGTTGACCTCGATGCCGATCGGCCAATCCACCCCGAGCTTGGAAAGCCCCTTCTGAAACAGCCGGCTCACGGCTTCATTCGAAGGCAGGCTGATCAGGGTTTCGTCGATGCGGTCGCGATTCGTGATGTCCTGCAGCGACTTGATCCTGCGCGCCTTGTTCACCAGCAGGACGAGCGGCAAATCGATCAGCTTCTGCGATTTGATCCCGACGGGGGGGCGGCCTTCGATGGCGGTGACCGCCAGGTCGATTTCCTGCTTGGCCAGCCATTCCTCGATGTCGGGCTGGAGGCCTTCGCGCATGGTCAGCTTCAGCTTCGGGTATTTGCCGCGCAGGTTCTTCAACATGGCGGGAAGATGATCGCGCAGGATGATCGGCGAAGCAGCGATGCGGATCAGGTGTGTCGCGCCGCCAATGAGCTTTTCGGCCATCGGTTCCAGGTTGCCGAAGAAGGGTTGGATGAATTCGTAGAGTTCCTGTCCGGCCTGGGTCAGCTCGAATGGCCTTCGCTGAAAGAGGGTCAGCCCCAGATAGTCCTCAAGCTGCAGGATCTGTCCGCTGATGGCGGGTTGCTGGATGCCGTAGGGCATGTTGCGCGCCGCCTGGCTGATGCCCCCATGGCGGGCGACGTAGTAGAACAACTCCAAGTGATGAACGTTCATGGCTGCAAGGCTTTTCCGATCGGGCGCAGTCTCCCCCAATCCAGCGTGGATGACAAGCCGGCCGAAACCGGGCGGCCGGCAGGGGGCGCGGCGGCTCACACAAGCTTCGGAACATCCATCCCCTCCCCTGGGCCTCAACCCGCACTCACTCTCAACCCGACCCTCGCCACTTCCGTCGTCAATGGTTGACGCGTCGCCCGTCGCACGGCTAGCGTCCCGGCCATGAATAAGGTCTCCCGTCGTTCATTTCTCGGCTCCATCGCGGGCGCGTCGATCGCTTTCCCCTTTGTCGGCTGTAAGACTGCAGCCCCTGGCCGCAGGCCCAGCGGCACGGTCAATGTCGCGGCCTTCGGCGGCAATGGCCGCGCCTGGGGCGACATCACCGGAACGATGAGCCACGCCAGCGCCAGGCTGGTCGCCGTGGCTGAGATCGACGAGAACCGCGCCGACAAGGTCCGCGAGAAGTATCCGGACACCAAGGTCTACCTCGACTGGCGGGAGCTCCTGGAGAAGGAGGCGAAAAACCTGGATGTCGCGGTCGTCGGCACGCCGGACCACATGCACGCCCCGATCGCCATGAGCGCGATGCAACTGGGTCTGCACTGCTACTGTGAGAAACCGCTCACCCGCACCCTGCATGAGACCCGCATGCTCACCGAATATGCCGCCGAGAACAACCTGCGCACCCAGATGGGCAACCAACTCGCCTCGGGCTCCGGCAACAAGGCCACGGCCAAGGCGCTCGCCGACGGCATGATTGGTCGCATCAAGGCGATTCACAGCGCCTGCCCCAAATCCTGGGGCGCCATGAAACCGATCGGCAAGCCCACGGATCCGCCGGCGGGGCTGGATTGGGATCAATGGTGCGGCGTCGGCAGGTTCACGCCCTACGTGAAAGGCGAATATCATCCGGGCCAGTGGCGCAAGCGCATCGGCTACGGCACCGGCACGCTCGGCGACATGGCCTGCCATATCGTCCATCCTTGGGTGAAGGGCCTTGGCGCCCCTGCGGCCACTTCCGTCAAATCGGTGGGCCCGGCGCCGGTCGACGACGTCAGCTGGCCGCTGGACGGCCGCGTGGAGTACCGGATGGCCGGGACCAAGGCCTCAGGCGGCGATTTCGACTACACCTGGTACGACGGCAGGAACATTCCCGGCGACGATGTGGCCGAACTGGTCGGCGGGCGTGAGAACGTGCCCCGCATGGGTTCGCTGATCATCGGGACCGAAGGCGTCATCACCGCAAATCATGGCGGCGATCCGTTTCCAAAGTTCTACCGCGACGGCAAACGCACGGACGAAAAGGTCGCCCCCCCGGCCTCCGCCAATCATCACGGCGAATGGATCGACGCCGTGCTCGGAAACAACCCGGAAACCGTCTGCGATTTTGCCTACGCCGGTCCGATGACGGAAACGGTCCTGCTCGGCACGGTCGCCATGCTCCTGCCCGGCGAGGAACTGAAGTGGAATTCCGACAAGCTCAAGTTCACCAATTCCAAAGCGGCCGACAACCTGGTCCGCGACCAATACCGCAAGGGTTGGGAGGTCAAGGGGCTCTGAGCGGAACACGCGGTTGCGCCCGGCAGGATCCGCGGTCCCTCTCCGTCTGGGGGAGTCTGCCCCCAGCCGCCCGTTTGCGCATTGCGCCCCTGAACCAGGCCTGCTGTTTTCGGAGCGCGGCTGTGTCGGAGAGCAGCCGCGCTACGCCCGCCCATCCAGTTCCTTCGCCAGCTCCTTGATCCCCTTCAGATCCAGCTTGCCCGTGCCGAGATAGGGCAGCTTGTCGATCAGGAAGAACTGGTCCTTGCGAGGCTTCCAAAGATTCGGCAGGTCCGCATCGGCGAGCTTCTTCAAAACCTCGTCCAGTTGTTCCTTCTCCAAGGTGTGCAGCACGACCAGCTTCTCGCCCTTCTTTTCATCTGGCAGCCCGGCAACGGCGAGGACCTTCTCGGTTGCGTCGGCGAATTCGTGGAGCTTCTCCTCCACCTTGATGTGAGGAACCATCTCGCCGCCGATTTTGCTGAAGCGGCTGAGCCGGTCGGTGATCTGCACGAAGCCGTCCTCGTCCATCATGGCAATGTCGCCGGTCGAGTACCAGCCGTCCTTGAGGACCTCGGCGGTTTTCTCGGGTTGGCCGAGGTAGCCCTTCATGACATTGGGGCCATGGACGAGCATGAGGCCGGGCTGCCCGGGCGGTTGCGGTTCGCCGGTCTCGGGATCGACGATGCGGATGCTGATGCCGGGCAGGGGATGCCCGATGAAACCGCGCTTGCCGCCGACCTGCTTGAAGCCCGCCGCGCGAAAGTCCCGCGTATTCACGGTGACCGCCGGCGAACACTCCGTGCAGCCATAGGCCTCCATGGGCCGGACGCCAAACTTCTCCTCGAACTTGTCGGCCAGGCGGTCGGGCAGTTTCTCCGCGCCGACCATCGCGAACTCCACACTGCCGAACTGCTCCGGCTTGCAGCCGCGCAGATAGAGCTGCAGGAAGGTCGGCGTCGCGAGCAGAAAAGTGACGCCGTTGTCCTGCACGACCTTCCCGACGGTCTTGGCGTCGACCGGATTGGCGTGATAGCCGACGCCGACCCCGATGCCCGCCGGCGCGCCGAGCGTGCCCATGAAACCGAAGGAGTGAAAGAAAGGCAGCACGCCGAGGAAGGCGTCCTTCTTCTCGAAGGCGAACACCTGCCCAAGCTGCTCGACATTGGACATCACATTGTAATGTGTGAGCATCACGCCCTTGGGTTCGCCCGTGCTGCCGCTGGAGAAGATGATGGTGGCAAGGTCGTCCATGCCGACCGGTTCCCCGCTGCCGAGCGATTTCTCGATCCAGCGCGCGGGAAACAATGGCAGGGTCATCAACCAGGCGGACGCCTTCTCCATCGCGGTCTGCCCCGCGGCAATCTCCTCCAGAAGAACGGTCTCAACCGGCAGCTCCAGCTTCAGCAGATCGAGGACCTTCTGCGAGGTGAGGATGTTGGTGACGCCGGTCTGCTTGACGCAGGAGGCGAGGGCCTCCGCGCTGAGGGTGTAGTTCAGGTTCACCGGGACCTTGCCCATCATCAGCGCAGCGTAATTGACCAAGGCTCCCGGCACGGAAGGCGGCAGCAGGATTCCGACGTTCTTCTGACCTTCCCAGGTCTTGCGCAATCGCCGCCCAAGCAGAATCGAACCGGTCAATGCCTTGGCGAAATTCAACTGCGGCGTCGTGGCGTCGGCAAAGGCGAAGCGTCTTCGATTCCTGCGCGCGGTCCTGATGAAGGCGCGATGCAGCGGACGCATGCGGTCTTTGCGCTCTGCCCAGGCATCGGAGCCGAGTTCCTGAACAACCTGCCGAATGGCGTGCGGCGCCGAATCCGGCGCCATGGCCTGGCCATAGCTCACGGTCACGGGATACGGGATCTCACGCGGCAGCTTCCAGTAGAACTTTCCACGCTCGAAACTGAAGATGCTTCCCCAGACACCGTCCAGGTTCACCGGAACGATTGGCGCGTCCACGCCCTTCATGATCTTCTGCATGCCCTTGCGAAACGGCAGCATCTGCCCCGTCCGCGTGATCTGTCCCTCGGCGAAGATGCACACGACATTGCCCGCCTTGATCCAATCACTCGCCTCCTGCAATGACTTGATCATCTCGCGCGGACGCAGTTCCGAGGAAATCGGAATCACCTTCAACATCCGCGCGAAAGGTTTGATCCACCATTTCTCGTACATGCCCCGATACATGATGAACCGGATGTGCCGGTCCGTGGAGGCGATCAGGAAGAAGGCGTCGGTCAGGGCGAGGTGATTCGACACGAACAACGCGCCGCCCTTCTCGGGAATGTTCTCCCGCCCGACGACCTTCACGCGGTAGACGGTGTGGGTCAGCATCCAGATCAGCAGGCGCATCAGGGAATCGGGCACGATGCGAACGGCATAGGCCGTCGCCGCCAGTGTGACCAAGCCGCCGACAAGAAAGATCTGTGGCGCGGACAAACCGAAGGGCTTGCGCAGGATCCAGAACGCCCCCGCCGCCAGGAACACGCCGAGCGAGGTGATCCATCCGTTGGTCGCGACAATGGAGCCCTTTTCCTTTGCGTCGGGCCGCTGTTGGATCAAGGCCGACAAGGGGACCAGATAGAACCCGCCGGAAAATCCCAGCGCCGCGAGGCACACGCCGACCGCGACCACCGACAATCCCGGAATTGCCAACGCCGCGGCAAACGCCGCCAACCCCATGGATCCCAGCGGCACGAGTCCGTATTCGATCTTGCGCCCCGAGACGAATCCGGCCACGCCGCTGCCCACGCCGATGCCGATCGCCAGGCAGGCCCGCAGCATGGCGTACTTGTCCTCGTCCAATCGCAGGAGTTCCTCGTTGTAGACAAACAGCGTGGGGTCGCCGAAGAGGCCGCCCAGGAACCAGAAATAGGCGCTGCCCGCCACGGCCAACGCCAACACCCGGTCCTTCCCGATCTTTCCAAAGTTCAACCACAGCTCCCCGAGAAAGTTGATGCGGAACTGCTTCTTCGGATCGGCGGGCAGAAGCTTCAACACGCCCCGACTCGCCGCCAATCCCACCGCTGCGAAAAGCAACAGGACGACGCCCCAGACAAACGGCGGAAGGTGTTTGAAGAGCAGCCCCGCAATGATGCCGCCGCTGATGATGGCCACGAAGGTCCCCAAGCCCAGGATTCCATTGCCCCACGACAGGCGCGACTCGGGCAGCAACTCGGGAAGCGTCCCATACTTCGAGGGACTGAAGAACGTGCTCTGGGCGCTCATCAGGAAGATGACCCCGAGCAGCAACGGAATGCTGCCCGTGAGAAAACCGATCAGTCCCAGGGTCATGACACCCACTTCGGCCACCTTGGTTCCCACGATGATGGAGCGTTTGGAATAGCGATCCGCGAGATAACCGGCCGCCATCGAGAAGAGAATGAACGGCAGGGAAAAGACCAGCAGGATGATCGTGATGTAGTTGTCGCGCTTTGCGTTTGCGATCCGGATGTCTTCGCCAAATTCGCGCGCCGCAACCTCGGCCGCGCTCCGGTCGTCATCGACCAAAACGGATGGAACTCCGCCGTTCTGATCGAGAATGCCCCACCACTGCTCCGGCACGCCCGAGGCGTCACGTATCGTCGCCGTAATCAGGAACAAGACCAGAAACTTGAAGATGTTGTCGCTCAGCGCGCCTTGGAACTGGACGACAAACAGACTCCAGAAGCCCGCGCGCCAATCGGGATGCTCGTCGGTTGGCTGCTTCCTGGCTGACACCCGGCGAGCGTTGCTCGACCAATGGCGACGGTCAAGCTGACTTGCGGCCCGAGAACAGCCCGGTCGCAACCGGACGGAGCGCGATCGGATCCCGTCTTTGGGTCCTGCTGCTGCTCCGGGCGCAAGTTCTCCAAACGCTGAAGCGGAATGAATTCCGCGCCCCGATTATTTCCCCATCTCCCGTTCCACCCACGCATTCATCCGTTGCTCGAGGATGCTCAGCGGCAGCGCGCCCGCGCCGAGCAGCTCGTCGTGAAAAGACCGGATGTCGAACTTGTCGCCGAGCTCCTTCTCCGCCCGGGCCCGGATCTCCTTGATCTTCAGTTCGCCGATCTTGTAGGCGAGCGCCTGCCCCGGCCAGACGATGTAACGATCCACCTCGACGACGATGTCGTGTTCCGACTTGCCGGCGTTTTCCTTGAAGAAGTCAATCGCCTGTTGGCGCGTCCAACCCAGCGCATGCATGCCGGTGTCCACCACCAACCGGATGGAGCGCCACATCTCGTAGGTGAGCTGGCCCATTTTGGAATAGGGATCCTGGTAGAAGCCCAATTCCTCGCCGAGGCTTTCGGCATAGAGGCCCCAGCCTTCCACGTAGGCGGTGTAATGATCGTTCTTCCGGAATTCGGGAAAGCCCTCCAGTTCGTCGGCGATGGCGAGTTGGAAGTGATGGCCCGGCACGGCCTCGTGCAGACTCAACGCCTCCATCTCCCACTTGGGCCGCGTGTTCAAGGCATAGGTGTTGGCGAAGAAATAGCCGGGCCTCCCGGCGTCCATGGACCCGGGTTGGTAATAGGCGGTGGGAACGGATCGCTCCGAATACGAGGGCACCGGCTTGATGCCGTAAGGCTGCCGCGGAAGCCTGCCAAACAACCTGATCAACTCCGGGTCCGCGCGCTTGCAGATGTCGCGATAACCCGCAAGCAACTGCGCCGGCGTCTCGTAGAAGAACTGCTTGTCCGTCCTCAGGAACTCGAAGAACTCCTGCAGCGTTCCCTCGAAACCGGTCTGCTCCTTGATCTTCTCCATCTCCCCGCGGATGCGCTTCACCTCGCTGAGACCGATTTCGTGGATCTGCTTCGGCGTCAGGTCGGTCGTGGTCGAGCCCGCGACCAGGAAGGCATACCAGGCCTCGCCATCGGGCAGCTTGGTCCGCCCGATCTCCTCGCGGCAGTTGGGCACATACTCCTCCTTGAGGAATTTGTGCAGCGCTTCGAAGGAAGGCTTCGCGTAACGGCCGTAGGCCTCCACCGCGCGAGCCTTGAGCTGCTTCTTCTCCTCGTCGGAAAGGGAGGTCGACATCCTGGCGAAGGGTCGCATCAGGGCGCTCTTCATCGGATCGTCGGTCACCTGCTTGGCGGCCTGCTCCGGCAGCGTCCGCAACGGCCCCTTGGGCGGGGTCAGTCCGAGTCGAAGCCCCTCGCGCATCAGCGTGATCTGCTGGTCGACCAGGGTGGAAAGCCCCTCCAAGCGCGCGATGATGTCCTCGTAATCCTTCACCGTGCGGGCCGGCATCATCGCGAACATCGAGGGCGTCCATTGCTGGATGCCGCCCATCTGCGTCATCGGCATCAACTCGGGACGGAATCGCTGTCCCTCGATGGCCCGGCCGATGTTGCGCTTGAACAGGTCATGGCTGACCTGGTCGGTCGCGTTCAGCTTTGCGCGATCGATCGACAAGATCGCCTTTTGCAAGGGCTTGAGCAGCGCCTTCCGGCGAGCGATGGCATCCAGCGACATGTCCGACCAGCGATCGTTCTGCCCGGGGAAGCCCTTGCGCGTGGCAAGTTCCGGATACTCGTGCAGGGAATGGCTCCACAGGCTGTCGAACAAATGATGCAGGCGTTCGGCGTCGGGTTTGACGCCCTTGTCCGCCGCGATCCCAAGGGCGATCTTCTCCATCTCGTCGACCGACTGGACGGCGTGGGACAAAGGGGAGAACAGCAGGAGGGCCGACAGGAAAAGCCATGGATCGAAACGGCGTGTCATGCCGGGGATCATTTTTGTGGGCGGCGGGCAAGGCGAGAAAAAAGGCGCAAAATCGGGCTTGCATTCGATTCGGGGTCCCGTATGTTCAACCCCGCTTTTGGAAGCGAGTGTAGCTCAGTTGGTAGAGCATCACCTTGCCAAGGTGACTGTCGTGAGTTCGAGTCTCATCACTCGCTCCATTTTTTTGTACTGATCCGGCGGCGGAACAGACGCCGCAAATGCCCTTCCCGAAGGCCGTTCCTTGGCCTAGGATCCCCGCCTCATGTCCGAACCTGAAGCCAAACCCGCCCATTTCCTGTCCGCCAATTCGGCGGCGTTCCGCTACATCGAGAAGACCAATCCGCATACGTCCAATCTCGATTTTCTGACTTACGGAGTCTACGAACTCGACGGCCCGATCGCCAGCGGGTCGATTTCGCACGCCGGTGAGGAGGCGCTGCTCTTTGCCTGGAAGGGCGGCGTGACCGTCCATCTCGACGGCGTCGACTACCCGCTGGACAATTATGACGTGCTTTACGTGCCCAAGGGCGGCGTCTACCGGATCCGCCACGACGTCGAGGACGAGGCCAGGGTCATCGTGTGCCGGGCGACGGCGGAGAATGTTCATCCGGTCCACCACGCCAGATGGGCGGAGGTGTCGCAGGACGAGGGTCGAATCCGCCATCTCAAGGGCAAGGACGTGTTTCTCATGTTCGACGTCAGCGAGGGGGCGGACAAGCTCATCGCCGGCTACACGATCTTTGAGCCCAAGCAACGTTCCTGGCCGCCGCACAACCACACGGACCAGGAGGAAATCTACATCTTCACGCAGGGCAAGGGCGCCATGTCGGTCTATCCGGACGACGAACACAAGTGGTTCGTCAATTCCGTGGACGAGGGCGACGCGGTCACGATCCCGATCCTGAACTACCATCCGGTCTTCAGCCACGACGAGGAGCTGCACTTCATTTGGTGCATCGCCGGCGAACGCTACTGGGTCGGCGACAAGAACAAGGACTTCATGGACGCCAAGGTGGACAAGCTGACAACCTGAGGCGGGAAGGCGCGGAACCGGGCGCATGGCGCCGGTCAGGACGGCGGGACGACCGCGCCTCAAACGCCATTTTTTCTACTTTTTTGGTCAAGGGGCGGCTATAAAGCGCCGTTTCAATGAAGGCAGCGTTTTGAAGACGTATCGCTCAATCATCAACGGATTCGCCCGACGGGCTGTCGCATCGGCCGTCGGTCCACTGCTCGGAATCCTCGCCCTGGCGCCCGCCGCAGTCGGAGCCGCCGAATCCTCCGACTTCCGGGTTCCCGAGAATTTCGAGGTGTCCCTGTATGCGGACGACGATCTCGCGCACGATATTTTCTCCATGACCGTGGACGCGCGGGGGCGGATCGTTGTCTCCGGCCGGGGTTACATCGAGATTCTGGAGGACGCCGACCGCGATGGCGTCGCGGACAAGGCGGTCCTCTTTTCCGAATTCCCCAAGGGGGGGGCCTACGGACTCTACGCCGGCGCGACCAACATCATCTGCGTCGGCGACAGCGCGGTCTGGAGCCTGAGCGACACGGACGGCGACGGACGGGCGGACGGCGAGCCCCGGGCGTTGCTGAAGGGAACGCTGCAGCGCGGACATTCCGCCAACGGAATCGTCCGCGGTCCGGATGGCTGGTTCTACCTGGCCTGCGGCAACGATGCCGGCATCAACGAATCCCATGCCGTGCTGCCTGGGTCGCCGGTCAAGCGGGTGAACGCCGGGGCGATCGTCCGCTTTTCCCCGGACGGCCGGTTTTCCGAGGTGGTCGCGGACGGACTGCGGAATCCTTACGATCTGGCCTTCAATCCGGACGGCCATCTGTTCACAGTGGATGCGGACGGGGAGCGCGACCAGCATCTTCCCTGGTATTCGCCGAACCGGCTGTTCGACATTGCGCCCGGCATGCATCACGGCTGGGTGTTGCAGGGCTGGATCCACGCCTGGAACCGTCCCGGTTACTGGCCCGATGTCGCGCCGCGTCTGGATGAGATCGGCCGCGGATCGCCGACCGGGATGCTGGTCTATCGCCATCGCTCCTTTCCGGAACGCTACACGCGCGGCGTATTCAGCATGTGTTGGACCTTCGGCCGGATCTATTTCTTTCCCCTGGAACAGGAGGACTCAAGCTACACCGCCGAACGGGAGATCTTTCTTGAGACGACGGGCGAGACGGGATTCGCGCCGGTTGACATGGAGATCGGCCCGGGCGGGGACATGTTTGTGGCGATCGGCGGGCGGGGCACGCGCGGCGGGGTGTTCCGCGTGCGTTACAAGGACAGCCTGAGAGAGCAACCCGGTCAGGACGATCTGCTGCGTCGCGTGCTGGGGGCGGACCAGCCCCTGGCCAGCTGGTCGCGGGCAACCTGGCAGCCCCTGACCGCCGCATTGAAACGGGTGGACCTCGAAAAGGCCGCCGCCAAGGCGCAGTTGGAGATCACCCGCCGCGAACGCTTCCGGGCGCTGGAAATCCTCGTCGATGTCTATGGCGGCGTCACTCCCAGGACCGCGCATGACTGCCTGCTTACCACCGAACCCGAACTCTCCGCCCGCGCCGTCTGGGCCCTCTCCCGCAGCCTCGACCAGCGACTCGAACCCGCCGCCCATCAGCTCTTCGCGGATGCCACACGGCACGCAAGCCCGCTCGTCAAGCGCGCCGCCTTCGAGGCCATCGCCGCGCTGCCCAACCACATGGTCCAGCTCAACCCCGAACCCGACTGGTTCGGCGGGCTGAACAGTCAGGACCGGCGCGTCCGCGCGGCGGCCGTGCTCGCCGCTCGCGGCCCGGGCCTCATCAGTTTCGAAAACGTCGCGAAAAAGGCCGGGAATGCGACCACCCACCGACAGCGCGTCGGCTTTCTCAGGGTCTTCGGTCCGTTCTCCGGACCGGACAATTTTCCGTCCGACCAGGATTGGACCGCCCATTTCTTCAAGGAATGCGTCCGGATCATCCGGGACGCCGTGACGGGAGAGACCCGCCTCGAGGCCGCCCGGCTCATTCAGCAGGCGCTCGGCGATGTGAAACTGGTCCAGGACAAGGCGAACGTCGGGGACGGCTACATCGCCGCCGCGCCAGAGCGGATCGCCCCGGACCTGCGGCGGGACACGGTCGACCAGCTCACGGAGATTTTTCCCACCGGGCATCCGGCCGCCGATCGCGAGCTGCTCAGGGCGCTGGCCATGCTGAACGCCGGCGGGGCCCGCCTGTTGACCCGCGTGGCCGCCCAATGGTCCGACGGCGCCTCGCTGGAGGACGACATCCATCTTCTGCTCGCCGCGGTTCGCATGCCCGGCGAACGCCCCGATTTCTTCACCATCAAGAGCGCGCGCGCCTTGGCGCTGCTTCATCACAAGATGAACCACGAGACGCGCGACACGAGCCGCTTCTGGCCCGCGCGGATCTCCGACGCCTACCGCGAACTACAGGCAAAGGACCCCGGACTCGCGGACGCGCTGATCGCCGACCCCGCCTTCGGCCTCCCGGAGCACAGCCTCTTCACCGGACGAATGCCCGAGGAAAAAAAGGTCGCCGGACTGCGCAGGATCCTGACCCGGACGCTGCGTCCCAATCCGTTCAAGGAACGTCGCTGGACCGCCGGTTTGGTTTCCGCGCTGCGTGATCTTCCGGCCACAGAGGCCCTGCCCCCGCTGCGGCGGCTTTGGGAATCCGAGCCCGCGCTGCGTGACGCCATCGCCACGACCCTGTCGGCCCACGCCGATCCAGCGGATCGCCCGCGCCTCGTTGCGTCGCTGGCTTCCCTGCAAGCGGAGGTCGTGGAGCGCGCGGCCGTCGCGCTGACCGGAATGGAAGGGAAGGCGGATGACGACGAACTGTTGGCGGCGTTCCGGTCGCTGCGCCGCCAGACGCTGAACAGGAAGGAAACGAAAACGCGCGCCGCCCTCGCGAAGCTGCTGCAGGCCTGGTCGGGACAGGCGATCGAAATCAAGGAATCGGACAATCCGGGAGTGGATTATCAACCCTGGTTCGACTGGTTCACCAGCGAGCGCCCGGAGCAGGCGAAACGGCTCGCCGCGGGCGACGGAGGCAAGCTTCAGGATTGGGAGAAAAGGCTTCAGGGCCTGACCCTGACCGGCGGCGACGCAGCGCGGGGAAAGACCGTCTTCGAACAACGTGGCTGCGCCGCCTGCCACAGCGGGTCCAGCCGCCTTGGCCCCGGTCTGAAGGGCGTCGCCGCGCGCTTCTCGCCGCGCGATCTGTTTCTCGCCATCGTCGATCCAAATCGCGATGTCTCGCCGACCTATCACACGAAGACCGTCACAACCAAGGCAGGGGAGTCCTACACAGGCGTGATGATCTACGATTCGCCGGCCGCGAAACTCATCCAGACCTCGGCCGACACCACCGTTCGCGTCACCGCAGCCGAGTTCGCATCGGAATCCACGTCCGCGACTTCCCTCATGCCCGTCGGATTGCTCGAGGGATTGACCGACGCCCAGCTCGCCGATCTCTACGCGTATCTCAGGAACGCGGTCGGGAAGTGACGCCAGGCGCGCTTCAAGACGAACATTCGCCTGCCTGCCTTTCTCTTCTTCGATTGCCTTTTGCGCCGCCTTCGGCACAATCGCAACGAAGCGTCGAACGCCCGAATTCGACGCCCTGATTCAACCGTCCACAATCCCATGAAGAAGCCATCCTCCAGTTCCCTTTCCCGTCGCGAAATGATGCAGACCACCGCCGCCGCGGCGTTGGCCGCCGGAGCCGGCTGCGCCACTGCGCAGGCGCCCCAGGGTCCCGCCGCAACCAACCAGCGCATCAACCAGTCGGTCGTCTTCTGGTGCTTCAACGTGGCCGGCGAGGAATGGGACCTCGACACAACCTGCCGCAAAACCCGCGCGCTGGGCGGCAAGTCCGTGGAGCTGATCGGAGCCGGGGATTTCCCCACGCTCAAGAAGCACGGCCTGCAATGCGCCATCGCCTCCAATGGCATGCCGGGCGCGCCCTTCATGAAGGGCTTCAACAACCCCGCCTACCAGCCCGAAGTGATCGAGCGGACGAAGAAGGCCATCGACGCCTGCGCCGAATTCGGCTTCAAGCGCGTCATCGCCTTCACCGGCTACCGTTGGAAGAACGCGGACGATCCAAACAGCGGCGAGATCTCCAACGACGAGGGCGCCGAAAACTGCGTCAAGGGCCTGAAGAAGATCGCCCCCTACGCCGAGAAGAAGGGCGTCACCATCTGCCTCGAACACCTCAACACCCGCGACGACTCCCACCCGATGAAGGGCCATCCCGGCTACCAGGGCGACGACGTCGACTATGTCGCCAACTTCCTCCGCGAGGTCGACTCGCCCAATGTGAAGATGCTCTTCGACGTCTATCACGTGCAGATCATGAACGGCGACGTCATCCGCCGCATCGAGGAGTGCAAGGACGTCATCGGCCATGTCCACACCGCCGGCAATCCCGGCCGCGGCGAATTGGACGACCAGCAGGAGATCAACTACCCGCCCATCATGCGCAAACTCCTGGAGATCGGCTACGACGGCTACGTCGGCCAGGAATTCATCCCCACCCGCGACCCGAACAAGGGATTGTACGAGGCAATGAAACTGTGTGATGTGTGAGCCTACCGATACATCAGGAACGCCTTCCGCCTCCGCTCAAACGCCTTCTGATCCTTTTTCCATGAGGCCTTGATGGCCTTCAACGAATCGCCGCGCTTCACGGCTTCGAGCGTGGCGTCGTGTTTGAGCAATCGATAGAACTTGTCTGCGTGCCAGTCATCGGGGTAGAGCCGGCGCAGGGTGAGGGCGAGGGTGACGCCGATGTCGACAGCGGGACAGGCGTTGCGGTCGGTGAGGAAGATGTTCACGCCGCGGCATTCCTCGTTCTTGAACCGGCTGGCGTCCGGGGTGAACCGGATCGGGACGAAACGCACGCCGGGAATGCCCGCCCGATTCAGCTCCGCCGCGAGTTCAATGTCGTCGATCCAGGGCGCGCCGACCACTTCGAAAGGCGTATCCGTGCCGCGGCCGACGGAGACATTGGTGGTCTCGACCAGCCCGACGCCGGGGTAAAGCGTCGCCTGCGCGAGGCTGCGCATGTTGGGCGAGGGATTGATCCAGGGCAGACCGGTCTCGTCGTACCACATGTCGCGTTTCCAACCCCGGACTGCGATCACCGCCAGCTCCCCGCCGATCTTCAGCTCGGTGTGAAACATCCGCGCCAGCTCGCCGACGGTCATGCCATGGCGCACCGGGATCGGATGCCAGCCGACGAAGTCCCGCTTGCTGGTCATCACCGGCCCCTCGACCACGGCGCCGCCAATCGGATTCACGCGATCGAGCACGATGAATTTCAACCCTTCCTTCGCGGCGGCCTCCATCGCGCCGCCCATGGTCGAGATATAGGTGTAGAAACGACAACCGATGTCCTGAATGTCAAAGACAAGGGCGTCGAGGCCCTTCATTTGATGGGGCAGCGGCACACGGGTCTTGCCGTAGAGGCTGTAGATGGGCAGCCCGGTCTTGCTGTCCGTCCCGTCGTCGATGCGCGACTGATCGAGCTTGCCCCGGATGCCGTGTTCGGGGCTGAACAGCGCGACCAGCTTCACCCGCGGCGACTCGTGCAGCAGGTCGATGGTCGGGTTGCGGCGCGCGTCCACGCCTGTGTGATTGGTAATGAGGCCGACGCGCTGGCCGCGGAGCTCCTTGAAGTCGCGCGCGGCAAGGGCGTCGATGCCGTTCTGGATCGCCGCGGTTGTCCCCGATGGGAAGAGCGTCAAGGCAATGGCGAAGGCGAGGATGGATCCGTGGCGGAACAGTCGACGTATCATGGGCGCATTGTGAGGGGTGAGCGTCGAAAGGACAAGCGGCGCCGGGCGGCCAAACGGACGCCGACGCAGGCATGTCCTGCATTCGCCGCTTTACCGCCGTGTCCGGCCCGGCTACGAAGAGGGAGATCAGAACATCGGAACCATTGAATTCATGAAAGCTGCCTACATTGAAGAAACCGGACCCCCCGAGAACATCCAATATGGCGAACTGCCGGATCCCGGGATCTCCGGATCCCAGGTCCTCGTGCGGGTCAAAGCGGTCGCGGTCAATCCGATCGACACCTATGTGCGCGGCGGATTGATCCCCATGGAGCTGCCCACGCCTTACGTGCCCGGCTGCGACTTGGCCGGGGTGGTGGAGGCGGTCGGACCGGAGACGACGCGCTTCAAGGTCGGCGACCGGGTCTGGGGCAGCAACCAGGGCCTGATCGGCAGGCAGGGAACCTTCTCGGAGCTGGCGGCGGTGGACGAAGGCTGGCTGTATCCGACGCCGGACGATGTTTCCGACGAAGACGCCGCAGCGACGGCGCTGGTCGGCATCACGGCGCACCTGGGTTTGTTCCGCGAAGCGCGGCTGCGGTCGGGGGAAACGGTCTTCGTCAATGGCGGCGCCGGGGGCGTGGGCTCGGCGGTGGTCCAGATGGCGCGCGCGGCCGGAGCCCGGGTGATTGCGGCGGCTGGCAGCGACCAGCGCGCCCGGGCCTGCCTCGAACTCGGCGCGGAATCGGCGATCAACTATCGGACCCAGGACGTGGCCGGGGAACTCGCAAAGGCTGCGCCCGACGGTGTGAACGTCTACTGGGAAACCGCGCGCATGCCGGATTTCGATCTCGCCGTCGGCGCCCTGGCCGAGCGCGGACGCATGGTCCTCATGGCCGGGCGCGACGCGCGGCCCGAGTTTCCCGTGGGTCCGTTCTACGTGAAGGAATGCTCGCTCCACGGCTTCGTGATGTTCAAGGCAACGCCCGACGAACAGCGCGCCTGCGCCGACGACATCAACCGCTGGCTGGCGGGCGGGGAGCTCAAAGCGCGCATCGATCGCGTCCTCCCGCTTTCCGAAGCCGCCGAGGCCCATCGCGTCCAGAAGGCGAACACCATCCATGGAGAAGGCTCCCTCTCCGGCAAGATCGTCCTGCGGCCCTGATTTTGGCGGAGATTCCGACGATCTTGGCGACCGCCCAGACAGGGGTTGAATTTTTTTCCGTCGGGGCTCAATAATCCCGCTCGTTTCCGCGTCGTCTATTGCGAACCCAACACGACTCATTATATGAAAAGAACGAACTCATTCCTCCTCACCGCCGCCCTCGTCCTGGGACTTTCGACGTTTGGAATCCAGGCGGACGACAAGAACAAGCCGGCCGACAAGAAGCCGACGCCGGAGAAGCAGGCGGATGACGCCGCCAAGAAAAAGGCTGAAGCGGACGCGGCAGCCAAGAAAAAGGCCGAGGAAGAAGCCAAGAAAAAGGCGGCGGCAGCGGCGGCCAAGAAGAAAGCCGAGGAAGAGGCCAAGAAAAAGGCGGCGGCGGCAGCCGCGGCGGCCAAGAAGAAGGCCGAGGAAGAAGCCAAGAAGAAGGCGGCGGCGGCAGCGGCGGCCCTCAAGAAGGCTGTCGACGCCGAGATCGCCAAGCGCAATGAGGCCGCGGCCAAGAAGGCGGCCATGTCGATCTTCAAGGACAAGAACCTGGAGAAGGCGGTCCGGCGCTATGTGTTTGAGAAGCGCGACAGCGACGAGCCGATCGTCGCGAAGGACGTGGAAAACATCTCCACGATCAAGGCGACCGGGTTGGGCATCACGGATCTCTCCGGCCTGGAGCACTGCCGCAGCCTCGCGGCGCTGAACATCGCCGGCAACCGCGTGTCCGATCTCACGCCGATCACCGGCTTGAAGCGCGTGCAGACGATCACCCTGACCAGCAATCTGGTCTCGAACATCAAACCGCTCGGCACGCTCAAGGCGCTGCAATACATCGAACTCAGCGACAACAAGGTCGCCGATCTCAGCCCGCTCGCCGGTCTGACCAACATGGCGGCCCTCTACCTGACCCGCAACCAGGTCACCGACATCTCGCCGCTGCTGGGCATGAAGAAACTGAGCAGCCTCTACCTCGCCGACAACCGCATCAAGAACATCGACGGCATCGACAAGCTGAAGTGGCTTTCCATTCTGGAACTCAACGGCAACCGCGTCAGCGACCTCTCGCCGCTCTACGGCCTACGCCAGTTGTCCTTCCTCTTCATCCACGACAACCTGGTCACGGATCTTTCGCCCCTGGTGTTCATGGTCGAGGAAGACGCCGCCGGTGAGAAGCGCTTCGCGCCCTACGTGAAGATCTGGCTGGCCGACAATCCGATCCCGGAATTCCCGATGCGCCGCGCCGTCGCCGCGATGAAGCGCGCCGGAGCGCGCGTGCATGTCACCGGACCCTGATCCAATTCTCCAAACAAAAACGCCGGCTTCGATTCAACTCGAAGCCGGCGTTTTTTTGTCGATGGCCAATGGCCATTCGTTCCAACGCAACGCGCGACCATTTACCGACCACGGATCACTGATTCAGCCATTTGCCATTGGCGCCGGCCAGCGGCGTTCACATGGTCCGGCCGGCCGCCTCGGCGAAGGGCTTCAATTCCTTCATCAACTTGGCGAAGTCTTCCAGCGACACCTGCTGCGCGCCGTCGCTCCAGGCTTCGGCAGGATTCGGATGCACCTCGATCAGGAGCGCGTCGGCGCCCATGGCGACCGCGCCCTTGCAGACCGACATGACCAGGTCCCTGCGGCCGCATCCCTGGCTGGGATCGATGACGATCGGGCAGTGGGATTCGTTCTTCACGATCGGCACGGTGGAGAGATCGATCGTATTCCGGGTGTAGTTTTCGAAGGTGCGGATGCCGCGCTCGCAGAAGAGGAGATTGGGGTTTTCATTGGCGAGCACGTACTCGCCGGCGAGGAGCCATTCCTGGATCTGCATGCTCATGCCGCGTTTGAGCAGGACGGGCTTGCCGGTCTTGGCGGCGGCGATGATGAGCTGGAAGTTCTGCGCGTTGCGGGCGCCGATCTGGATGATGTCCGTGTATTCGGTCATCAGGTCGGCGTGGTCCTGGGAGAGCATCTCGGTGATGATCTGGAGGTCGAACTCCTTGCGCGCCTTGGCCAGCAGCTTGAGGCCCTTCTCGCCGAGACCCTGGAAATCGTAGGGGGAGGTTCGCGGCTTGAAGGCGCCGCCGCGCAGCACGGTCGCGCCGGCCTTCTTCACGGCCTCGGCGGTCTTCATCAACTGGGTCTCGCTTTCCACGGAGCAGGGGCCGGCCATGACATGCACCTTCTTGCCCCCGATCTGGTTCCGACCGACCCGGACGCGGGAATTGGCGGGATGCGCCTCGCGGCTGACGAGCTGGAACTTCTTCTGGACGGGCATGACATCCTGGACCTGCGGCCAGGTGGTCAGCGTCTCAAGGGTGTGATGGGTGCGCTCGTCGCCGATCGCGCCGATCACGACGTGCTCCACGCCGCGCATGATGTGCGGCTGGTAGCCGAGCTTGCGGATCTCCTTGAGGACGGCGGTCTCGTCCTTCTTCTTGGTGTGGGGTTTGAGAACAATGATCATGGTCTTGTCGGCGGCCCTGTCCGCGGCGACAAAAAAACCGCGGCCGGAAACCGCGGTCTGGGTTGGGGTTGGTGAAAAAAATCGATCACAGCCCGGCGCGCGGTTCGGAGAGGCCGAAATAATATCGGCCACCCGAAAAGCAGATAAATCGCAGGCTGTCTTGGTTCATGGGCGGGCGACGTTACCAGACGGGGACGCGGCGTCAATTGCGCATTCTCCGGCCGCCTTGACCGGGATGCGCCCCAACCCTAGACTGCCCGGAATCAACTGATGACACGCATTCCTTCCATACTCGTGGCGCTTCTCTTCCTGGCGGCGCCGTTGTCCCTTGCCGCGGCGCGCGCTCCCGAGCCGGTGAACGGCATCGCCGCCAAGGTGAACCAGGAAATCATCACCTATCGGCAGGTTCAGGAGATCCTGTTTCCCCTGTTGCGGCGCATGTCCCCGGAGGAGGCGGACCGCCAGGCGCCGCGCCTCCAGAAGGAGATCATCGACCAGCTCGTGGCGCACGAGTTGATCCTGCACGACTACAAGACCGAGGGCTATCTCCTCCCACAATCCGTCGTCGAGGAGCAGATCCAACGCCGCATCCGCGACCAATATGGCGACCGCAAAACGCTCGCCAAGACCCTGCGCGCCCAGGGCGACACCTACGAGAAATTCCGCGAACGCGAACGGGAGAGCATCATCGTCCAACAGATGAGCCACATCAATGTGGCCTCGGACATCATCATCTCCCCCAAGAAGATCCGGGAGTACTTCGAGGCTCATCAGGACGAATTCCAGCTCGAGGAACGGGTCAAGCTACGGATGATCCTGATCAACCAGCCCGAGGGCGCGCCCGCGGACCGGGCCGCCAAGATGGCGCGGGAGATCCTTCTCAAGCTCAACGACGGCGCCGCCTTCGAGGAGATGGCCCGCGTCTACTCCGAAGGCGCCCACGCCAAGAACGGCGGCGACTGGGGCTGGGTGGAAAAATCCGTCCTGCGCGCGGACTTGGCCGAACAGGCCTTCACCCTCAAGAAGGGCGAGCACAGCGGCGTCATTGCCGCCGAGACCGCGGCGTTCATCATGAAGGTTGAGGACCGGCAGGGGAAGGGCGTCCGGCCCCTCACCGAGGTTTCCGAACAGATCGAGAACACCCTGCTCAGCGAGGAGCGCAGCCGCCTCTACAAGCAATACGTCGAGCGCCTCAAGCGGCGTCAATACGTCGCCTATTTCTGAACCAAGGCGTCGCGCGCGTCCGCGCAAGGCAGGTCTTCATGAGTGAATTGCCCGAGAACGAACCGGAAAAGGATCAATCGTCCCGGGACGACGAGCCCGACTCCATGCCCTTCTTCAAGGACATGCCGCCGCGTCATGTGAAGGGCTCGCGGCGCGTGATCTTCGCTTTCATCGCCCTCGTCATCCTTGTCCCGCTCTTCCTTGGCGGGCTCTTCTACCTCCTTCGCTCCCTGCAATCCCCCGGCTATTGATCCGGGGGCGATCGATCAGAACGGCTCGTCATCGAAATCCTCGTCGACCTCGCCGCCGAAGGAATTCGTCGATTGCAGATTCCATTCGTCGAGCAGGCCCGGTGAGATCTCCCCCAGAAAGCGCGAGGGCGACTGCATGTAATCCCCGCCGTAGCCCTGCGCCCGGATCAACGGATAACTGAGATACAACTCGTTGCGCGCGCGGGTGACCGCGACGTAGAACAGCCGCCGCTCCTCCTCCTCGCCGTCCGGATCCTCAATCGACCGCGCCGAGGGAAACATGCCATCGCACAGCATGATGGCGAAGACCACGTCGAACTCCAGCCCCTTGGCCTGATGGATGGTGGACAGCTTGATCTGCTCATCGTCCGCCGCGGCCTGCTGGGCCTCGGCCTCGACGTTGGTCAACAACGCCAGCTGCCCCAGGAACTCCTCGATGTCGTCGAACTGCCGGGCAAAGCTCTCCAGCTGCTCCAGATCGTCGAGGCGGCTGCGATAGTTCTCATACTGCGCGCCCAGGTAATCCTCGTATCCCGCGTCGATCACGAGTCGGATCATGTCCGCGGGCCGGGAACGCAGCTCCGGCTCCTCCAGCTGCTCCATGGTGTCGGCCAGCTGCGTCCAGGCCGACTGCGCCTTCTTCGGCGCCTTGGCTCCGACGCCCCGCAATGCCTCGCCGATGTGAAGCGCCGCCATGGCCGCTCCGGTTGCCGCCGGGTCGTCCTCTTCGTCCACGCTCCAGTCCGGATCGCCGTCATCCGAGGCGTCCGCGCCGGCGGCCAGCCCGGTCCGGGTTTCATGAAACAGGAACCACAACTTGTCGGCTCCCTTGGCGCCGATGCCGCGCAGCAGCATGACGGCGCGCTTGAAGGAGACCTCATCCAGCGGATTGCAAACCAGCTTCAGATGGGCGGCGACATCCTTCACGTGCGCCTGTTCGAAGAAGCGGATGCCGCTGGTGATGGCGAAGGGGATGTTGCGACGAGTCAGTTCCAGCTGCAACTCAAGGGCGTGGAAGTGCGACCGGTAGAGCACGGCCATCTGGTTCAGCTCGACGCCCTCCTCGCGCAGCTCCAACGCGCGCTGCGCCACAAAGGCGGCCTGTTCGGCGCCGTCCTCGCAGGCGACCAGCGCCGGCCGGATCCCGGCCGGCCTGGCCGGCTCCAGCTCTTTCTCAAATTGGCGGACATTGGCGCGGATGACGGAATTGGCCACCGCCAGGATCTCCGGCGTGCTCCGGTAGTTGACCTCGATCTTGAAGGTCCGGGCCCCGGGATAATTCTTCGGAAAGTCGAGGATGTTCCGGTAATCCGCGCCGCGCCACGAGTAGATGCTCTGCGAATCGTCTCCCACGACCGTGATGTTGGTCGGACGCTCGTCCCCCGGCGGCGGCGCCGCGAGCATGTCGATCAATTCCGCCTGCAGCTCGTTCGTGTCCTGATACTCGTCGACCAGCACAAACCGGAAACGCCGTTGGCAACGCTCGCGGACCTCCGCGTCATCCTTCAACAACCGATGCCACAACCCGAGCAGATCGTCGAAATCCATCACATTGGCCGCGCGCTTGCGGTCGGCGTAGAGCGTGGCCAACCGCCCGATCGGCTCCGCCAGCTGCGCGAAATTCGAGTAGCGCTGTCCCAGCAGCTCCGGGATCGGCAGGCTCATGTTCGCCGCCATCGACAACACGTTCTGCAGCACGTCCGGCTTCGGAAAGCGCGTCTCCTTCGGATCGAATTCCAGCGCGCCGATGCAGGCCTTGAGCAGGTCCTTTGAATCCTCACGATCGAGGATGGTGAAATCGCGACCAAAGCCGACGCGGTCGGCGTGGCGCCGCAGCAACCGGTGTCCGATGGAATGGAAGGTGCCGCCCCAGAGGTTGGCGAGGTCCGAGCCGAGCAGTTCGCGGACACGGCCCATCATCTCCTTGGCGGCCTTGTTGGTGAAGGTGAGCAGGAGGATGTTCTCGGGCTTGATCCCGGTTTCGATCAGGTAGGCCACCCGGTAGGTCAGTGTCCGCGTCTTGCCCGAACCGGCGCCGGCGATCACCAACGACGGTCCCGGAGGCGCTGTGACGGCCGCGTGCTGTTGCTCGTTCAACTCCGCCGCGTAATCGATCTGGAAATCGACCTTCGGACGGAATTGCTTGAGCTGGTAGTCGCGCGGCATCCGGGGATTGAACGGCCCGCGCCCGACCGCGAAAAGGAAAATCGCCTCCAAGGCGCGCGACTGTTTCGGAAACCAGCCGCGCGCCGTCACTCGCACGACGTAAAGAAAACGGGCCCGGGACAAGCACACGACAATTTGCGTCCCGGGCCCAGGTCCCCGCCACCCGGCGGGAACCAGTGGTTCGAGTGAATGCAAACACTGCGGCGCCGGAAGAGTTGCGCCGGGAAGGGGGAAGAGACCTGCCCGCGCGCGCGGGCCCTTTTGTCTTTTCATTGCCCACGAGGGCGCGCAGATTCCTCAGGTCGCTGGGAAGGAACCGTCAACAGCGACGAGACAACAACAACCAGCCAAGAGGAGACACCATGATTCTGACCAACGTTGAATCGATACCCGGACACACCATCACGGAACACTACGGCCTCGTGCAGGGCAGCACGATCCGCGCGAAACACGTCGGCCGCGACCTGATGGCCGGGCTGAAGAACATCGTGGGCGGCGAATTGAAGGGCTACACCGAACTGATGATGGAAGCCCGTCAGGAGGCGACCAACCGCATGATCGCGCAGGCGCAGGAACTGGGCGCCAACGCCATCATCAACGTGCGCTTCACCACCACCTCCGTCACCCAAGGCGCCGCCGAAATGCTCGCCTACGGGACCGCCGTTCAGTGCCAGTAACCAGGAGGCGTCATGGAACCGCAATCTCAGGAAGACGTCCCGATGATCTTCATGATCATCGGAATGCTGATCTACACCGCGCCGATCTGGATGCTGCTCGGCGCCTGGATCATCGGAAAGATCACCGAGAAGAAGCACTACAAGAGCATCCGGGAACGCGAGGCCGCCTGGGTGCAGATCCCCGCGTTGACCGGCAAACAGGTCCCCGACCTGCCGAACGCCTACGACAGCCAACTCGTCGTCGGGTCCGTGGTCGTCTCGGTCGATCACTTCAAACGCTGGCTGTCCAAGTTCCGGATGATCTTCGGCGGCGAGATGAAGAGCTACGCCTCGGTCATCGACCGCGGCCGCCGCGAGGCGATCCTCCGCATGAAGGAGGCCTGCCCCGACGCGGACATGTTCCTCAACTGCCGCCTCGAGACCTCGACCGTCTCCAACGGCAAGGGCAAGGCCGTCGGCTGCGCCGAGGTGATCGCCTACGGCACCGCCGTGCGACTGCATCAGGCGGCCGAGTAGACCGTCGCTTTTCAACCACGGCCTGTCGCGCCGCGGCAGGCCGTGGTTGAATCCGCCTTCCCATGAAGTTCGTCCCCAAACAACTTGGTGAATCGGCCGAGGCCTCCAGCGGTCACGAGCATTGGAAGGAAAAGGTCAAGAACGTCGTCATCATCGTCGTCGGCATGACGCTGGTGTACCTGCTGCTCGGGGCTGTCGCCGAGTTCATGGTCACCCGGATCAGCGAGGAGACCGAGGCGCAGCTGTTTCAATCGATGGAGTTCCCCGAAACGGGCAACCCGCCCAAGGAATTCGCCAAGGCGGAGGAGGTCTTCAACCGACTGCTGGAGGGGCCCGGACTCCGACCGCTGCCCTACAAGCTGCGCTACATGGCCACCCCCGAACCCAACGCCTTCGCCGCGCCCGGCGGCACGGTGATGGTGACCCAGGGACTGCTCGACGCCACGACCAACACCACCGCCCTTGCCTTCGTGCTCGGCCACGAACTCGGCCATCACCAACACCGGCACACCCTCAAGGGCATCGGCCGCAAGGCCGTGTTCTCCATCGCCCTCGCCCTCGTCTTCGGCGGCTCCGATGGCGGGATCGTTTCCAAGGCCGTCGACCTCGCCGAGAAAGGACATTCCCGCAACGCCGAGCGCGAGGCCGATGACTTCGGCTTCCGCCTCTCCCACTCCGTCTATGGCAACGCCGACGGCTACATGGAGTTCTTCCAGCACATCCACGACAAGTATCACGGCCGGCATGAAACCTGGCTCAACTTCGCCCACACCCATCCGCCCACCACGGAACGATTGGAGCATCTCAAGGCATTGCAGGCGGAGCTGAAGCAATAGCGGAACGCCGCGCGGGACCCTTTCACGAACCCGAAGGGATGGCGGAGGGCGTGGCGGATGATGCGACCCCTTCGGGGTCTGATGGGAACAACCGTCCGCACCCAACAGCCGAAGTCACTTCTTCGCCGGCTTCGCCTTGGCTTTCCCCTTCGGCTTGGGCGCCGGCTTCTTGTCGAGGTTAGTGTTCATGTCCTCCTTGGAGACGGAGGAGGGGACGCCGGTGACGGGGACGTTGCCCTTGGCGGTCCAGAGGATGGCGTTGAGGACGACCTTGCGGTGGCTGTCGTTGGCCCAATTGTCGTGGTAGTGGCCGCCGGTGAAGCCGAAGCCGCGGGAGCCGGTCGGGTTCTCGCTGGCCCACATGGTGATCTCGGGCTGGCCCATGCGCTTCTTCACGTGCTCGTTGCCGCCGTGGTGATGGCCCCAACGCGAGGTGCGGGTGTCGTCGGGCGGCGTGGACACAAGGATCGGCGTGACGCCTTCGGCGCGTTCGCGGAAGCGCATGTGGTAATACCATTCGTCGTTGATCTCGTAGGAGCTGACGCCGCGGGTGATCGGGTGGGTCGGCTTGACCTCGAACTTGCCGATCCAGTGCGGGTTCACCGAGAAGTAGGTCTCGAAGACGCCGCCGATGAATTGGCGCAGGGAGTCGGCCGGATCGCCGGTGGGCAGCTCGACGGCGTAGTGCAGGCATCCGAGGCCGACGCCGCGTTTGTCGATCTTGCTCCAGAGCCGCATCTTGGTCTCGTCCATCAGCGGGTGACGGGCGTTGCCGTCGGAGTAGATGATGGCAGCGTCGGCGTTGTCGAAGGCGGAGGGATCCTCGGGCCAGCCGTTGTCGTAGTAGACGGCGGCGAGAGCCTTGTCGGAGTTGTAGTCGTTGAGGCACTTGGCGAGCAGCCAGCAACCGGCGCGATGTTCGTGCGTGCGCGCGGGGTGGCTGGGCACGCCGGCGATGAAGACGATCTTCTTGCGGCCGTCGCTCAGGGGCAGGCGCTTCAACTGGATGTCCTTGAACTGGACCTTCATCGGCGGGCCGGAATGGATCTGCAGGGCGAGCAGGCCCTTGAGTTCGCGCTCGCCGTTCTGGTTGTCGGTGACCTGGCTGGTGACCGTGCCGTTGATGCTGACAGTGATCGTCGAGCCCACGGCCTTGATGTGATACTCGTTCCACTTCTCCAGATCGATTCCTTCAATCATCTTGGCGGGATCGCCGAGTTCCTTCTCGCTGCGCTTGCCCTGCGGGTTGATGGTCACGCTCTTGCCGCGCGGAGCAAGGACGCGACGTCCGGTGTGTTCGTCATAGAGCGCGCCGAGCCAGTTGCCCGCGCGGTCCATGTCGCATTGGTAGCCGAAGTAATGTCCGTCCTCGTGCCGACCGCTGCGGACCTGGATGCCGGAGTTGGCGCGGTCCGAACCGAAGATGCGGAATTTCAGTTTCAACTCGAAGTCATCCACCTCGCCCTGTTCCCAGGTGAGGAACTGGTTCTTGGGGCAGGGGATTTGGTCGGTCGACTCCGCGGTGATGGCGCCGTCGCGGACGGACCAGTATTTCATCTCGGGGCAGGACCAGCCCTTGAGCGACTCGCCGTCGAAGAGCGACTTCCAGCCGGGCTGGGCTTGGTCGGCGGCGGCCTGAGTCAGGGCGAATGCGGAAAAGGCGACGGTGGCGAGAAGGGTGCGGAACAATGGTTTCATAGGGCGGGTTCGGTCGGGGCGCGACGACGCGCGCGTCATTCAATCAGGGTGGGCACGATACACCGCGGGATTTCGGCAAGTCAACGGCGGGGCGGCAAACGCCTTTGGCGATCCGGGATTGTTGTGGCATCTTCCATCGAACCAGCCGCCCAACCGAACATGGAAATCAATTTCACCTGTCTTCATTGTGGGAACGCCGTCGCCGTGGATGAGTCGGCGGTCGGCATGGAGGTCGATTGTCCGCATTGCGCCGAACCGTTGGTCGTCCCGCAGCCCGATGTTCCCTCGGACGACCAGGAGGCCGCGGACTACGGTTCCTATGCGGCCGACGCCTCGAACCTCGCGCCGTTGTTGGAGGACGAGCAACTGGAGGTGATCGACTCCCGCACCTCGCCGGACGGGGCGACCGTGGAGATCGTGCAGTATCCCCAATTGAGCGGCGCGTCCAACGTGGCCGCCGCGCGCAATCTGTACTACGCCGAACGCAGCGGGATGCGACTGAAGATGGTGCGCATCCGGTTGAAGAACCAGCACGTCCGCGTCGAGCCCGGGGCGCTTTACTTCATGAAGGGGCACCTGCAGATGAAGGCGAGCACGGGCGGCGGCGTTTTCAAGGCCGTTTCGCGCAAGCTCTCCAACGAGCGCTTCTTCGTGAGTGAGATCCACGGCGTCGGGGAAATCTACCTGGAGCCCACCTTCGGACACTTCCTGCTGCGCGACGTGACCGAGCAGGACGAGGCGATCGTCGTGGACAAGGGATTGTTTTACGCGGGCACGGGCGGATTGGACATCTCGGCGCAGGGCCAGAAGAACATTTCCTCGGCGATGTTCGGCGGAGAGGGCTATTTCCAGACGCGCATCCACGGGCAGGGGGTGGCGGTCTTGTATTCGCCGGTCCCGGCGAGCGAGGTGAAGGAGGTGGAACTGCGCGGCGACAAGCTCTGGGTCGACGGCAACTTCGCCCTGGCCCGAACCGAGGGCATTCAGTTCCGCGTGGAGAAAAGCAGCAAGAACTGGATCGCAACCTCGGTATCGGGCGAAGGTTTGCTGCAGTCGTTCGAAGGCGTGGGCCGGGTCTGGATCGCGCCGACGCAGGGAATCTATCAACGCCTCTCCACCGCCGGCGGCCTGTCCGCCTTGTCGCGCCTGCTCGACGCGTCCAATACGGAGACGGACAGCGAGTAGCCGGTTTGCCGGGGCTTCCCCTGATTGCGCAGCGCGGCCTTGCCCGCCCATCGAATCGAGCCCTGCCGCCGGGACGGCCGCGCTACAGCTCGGCCTTGGATTTCCGCGCCTGTTCCAGATTCCTCTTCACCGCCTCCGATTCCGGATCCTCGCGCAGCGCGTTCTCGAACAATTCGATCGCTTCATCAAGGCGACCCATCCGGGCGCAGACGATGCCGAGGTTGTTGTAGATGTCCGGATACTTCGGATTGATCTCCTGCACGCGGAGGTAACGCTGCAGCGCCTCGTTCAGCCGGCCGGCGTCGTAATCCAGGTCCGCCAGGCCGAGATGCGCGTCGGCGTTGTTCGGATCGAACCGGATGGCGCGTTCGAAGGATCGCGCGGCGTCCGCTGTCCGCCCGAGTCGACGCTCCGCCATGCCCCGGCCGGCGAAGGCGCCCGCAAATTCCGGATTCGAGCGGATCGCGAGATCGAAGGAAGCCAACGCCTCCTCAAAGCGGTTTTCCATCATGTAGGTCCGGGCGTTTTCGAAGTGGCCGTCCGGGTGCCCGGGAAGCAGTTCGAACACGGTCTTCAATCGCTCGCGGGCTTCGTCGTATTTCCCGGTGGCGGCGAGGAGGCGCGCCAGGTTGAGGTGGCCCTTGGGTTCATCCGGTTCAAGCCGGATCATTTCATCAAACTGCGCCCTGGCCTCGTCGTGGCGTTTTTCATGAAAGAGCAGTTCGCCGTAGTTGTGGCGCGCGAGCCAGGCGTCGGGATTCTTCTTCAAGGTGTCCAACCACAGTGTTTCGGCGTCCTGGTAGATTCGCGATTGCGCGAAGGTCAATCCCAGGAACGCAACGACCAGCGCGGCGCCCGCGAGGGTAAAGAGTCGCTGCCGCCCGGCCTTGATTCGGTCGGCCCCGCGCGCGAGCAACCACACCAGCAGCGCGATCACGGCCGGGATGGAATTGTATTGATAGTGGTCCGCCACATAGGAGAAGCGCAGAAAATAGAAATGCACGAAACCCATCGCCGGCGAGATCGTCACGATGAAATACGCGATCGCAAAGAAGAACGGGCGCCCCCAGGTCTTGCGCTTCATCCAGAACCACAGCGGCAACGCGATCAACGCGAGATTCGGCAGCCAGGCCAGAAAGTTGGCCGGATCGACTTCCCAACGCGGATAGACGAAGCACAGATTCAGCGGCAGCAGCGCCTTGAAGATGTAGAACCAGGCGATCCACCCGGCGCCGAGAATGTATTGCAGCGGCGTATCCTCGCGGACGGCGTCGCCGGCCACGGCCCGCGTCTGGAAGAACGCCTCGGAAAACCCCAGCCCCAGGGTCACCACGAAAAACGGAACGCTCCTGACGAGATCCGCCCGCGTAAGCGTCCCCTTGCGCCACCAGACGCCCAGCAGCAACACGACCGGCAAGGTCATCGCGGAACCCTTGCTCAGCATTGCCAGCACAAACGAACCGACCGCATACCAGTAGTCCCGCCTCCGATCATCATCCTCGAATTTCAGGAACCAAAGCCAGGCCAGCAGGAAGAACAACAGGCTGCACAGATTCTTGCGCTGCGTGACCCAGGCGACCGATTCCACATTCACCGGATGCAGGGCGAACAACAACGCGATCAGCCAGGGATGCGGAATCTTCAACCGCAGCAGAATCCGCCACAACAGGAGCGCGCAGCCGGCGTGGATCAGGATGTTGTCGATGTGATAGCCCGCGGGATTCAGGCCCCAGAGCTGATGCTCGATCCAGTAGCTGCCGAAGGTCACCGGCCAATAGGTGAAGGAATCGGCGGTGAACAGGACCCGATACAAACCATTCTCCTGGATGACGAGATGGTTGAGGAGATGCAGATCGTCATCCCAGACAAAGCCCGCGCCCATCGCCGGGAAATAGGCGGCCACCGTCAGCAGGACGATCGTCCAGCCTTGCCCGCGCGCGCTGGCGAACCAGTCTTGAATGGCTGATCCAGACTTGGATTCAACCTTCGGAGGGCGCTTGGTGTGATCCGATTCGTCCATGTGAAAGCCCGGTCAATCTCACGGTCCCGCGAAGGAATGGCAAGATTCGAGCGACGCCCCATCCCGAACGCGCGCGGTTGCAACCGGGCGGAGCGCGGTTGTGTCCCGTCTTCGGGACCAGCCGCAGCGCCTTGGGATTCAGATGCGCGTGCGGCCTGTCCTGGGAGCCGGTGATTTGCCGCGCTGCTGCGGTTGGTCTCCGACACAGCCGCGCTGCTATGAAGATTGTCAAGGGCCGCAGCCTGGTTCTTGTCAGGGGATGGTCATTTTGCGGGTTTCGCGCCGCCCCATGATCTGGGGGAACACGCGAA
>Ga0181573_10000727_pt1 | contig 34140 bp, 24 predicted proteins | sample 101ome_25_FD_148643 | JGI IMG/M metagenome (GOLD analysis project Ga0181573, IMG submission 148643) | Coastal salt marsh microbial communities from the Groves Creek Marsh, Skidaway Island, Georgia - 101409BT metaG (spades assembly) | ecosystem: Environmental > Aquatic > Marine > Intertidal zone...
GTGAAAACAAGTAAAATTCGAGTAGCGGTTCAAAGAGTGAGCTCCAGGTTTTTTTAGAGTTCTAGAGCGTCTGGTTGTACCTGGGCACAGGGATACGGGATACGGGATACGGGATACGGGATACGGACATCGGAAGACGGACACGGGGGAGGCGTGGGATTCGTCGCCGTATCCAGCCCGAATTGCCGAATCCAGACCTCACGATGGCCGAGACCCCGACCGTCACCGCGCTTTCCCCGACCGACCTCTCCGAGCTCCAGTCCTCAACCGCGTCTATCCGTAACGTCTGTGTGCTTGCGCACGTGGACCATGGCAAGACGACGCTGTCTGATCACCTGATTGCCAGCAACGGTCTGATTCATCCGAGGTTGGCCGGGGAGCTGCGGTACATGGATGGGTTGGAGGACGAGCAGGTGCGGGGTATTACGATGAAGTCGAGCAGTATCAGTCTTTTGCATCGCATGAAGGTCGGCGTGGACGACAATGGCGACGGCGGTGAGGGCGAGGGCGAGGATGCCGCTGGGACGGGGACGAAATCTGAATATCGGCAGTACCTGTACAATTTGATCGATTCGCCGGGGCACGTGGATTTTTGTAGCGAGGTGAGTGCGGCGGTGCGGTTGTCGGATGGGGGGTTTGTGCTGGTGGATGCGGTGGAGGGTGTGTGTATACAGACGCATGCGGTGTTGCGGCAGGCGTGGGAGGAGGGGTTGGGGATGTGTTTGGTCGTGAATAAGGTGGATCGGTTGATATTGGAGACGGGGTTGGGGTGCGGGGAGGCGTATAGTCGGGTGATGGGGATCGTGCAGCATGTGAATATGGTGGTGAGTAGTTTCGAGAGCGAGCGGTGGTTGAGTGAGGCGGATGCGTTTATGGAGTGGAGTGACACGATGCGGGAGGCGCGCGAGAAGGTGGGCGGGGAAGGGGAGGAGGATTACTTCAGTCCGGTTAAAGGCAACGTGGCGTTTGGGTCGGCGTATGATGGGTGGTACGTGTTTGTTGTTGTTGTTGCTAGGAGTGAGGAGTGAGGAGGGGACGTCGATGTCGGCCGCGGTCGACATCGAAGAGCGCTCGAGGCTCGAGGCTCGAGGCTTGCTGGCTCACTCGCGCTGCTCGCTCGTTTGTTCGACAGGGCGTTTACGATTCAGCAGTTTGCAGAGATGTATGCCGGAAAGTTGGGGTGCAAGGCCGGGCCGCTGTGCAAGGCATTGTGGGGGGATTACGTGTACTCGGCCAAGACCAAGCGGATCGTGGCGATCAAGCGCGGGGACGGTACAGGGTCTTCTCTGTCCAAGGGGAGTAGCAGTAGCAGTAGCAGTCAGCCGCTGTTTGTGAGTTGGATCCTGGAGCCCATATGGAAGGCGTACGGGTGCCTGGATGGCGGTCATCAGTCGGTGCTGGCCGGGCTGTGCGACAAGCTCAAGCTCGGGGAGGCGGTACGAAAGGCGGTGCAGCATGCAGACGGGAGGGTGGCGCTGCGGGCGTTGATGCGGGGGTGGTTGCCGCTGAGTGACGCGGTGCTGGGCATGGGGGTGCGGTTTCTGCCGGATCCAAGGGCTGCGGCTGGCGTGCGTGTGGGGCGGTTCCTGCCGGCGCTGGTGGGCGGAGACAGAGGGAGGAATCCAAAAGCAGAAGGAGAGGACGACGGAAGAGACGAAGGAGACGAAGATGGGCGGATTCTTGCGGCAATCACGTCGTGTGACGCGTCGGCGTCGGCGCCGTTGGTCGTCTATGTCTCCAAGATGGTCTCGGTGCCGACGACGTCCCTGCCACGGTCGTCCCTCACCCAGCAGTCTGCACAGAACCCGTCGCTCTCGCTGTCGTACGACTCGAAGGATGAGACGTTCTTGGCGTTCGGTCGGGTTTTTGCGGGGCAGATCCGGCGGGGTCAGACGGTGCACGTGATCCACGCAGATGGGTCTTCGGTGACGGCGACCATCCCGGAAGTGTACTTGATGATGGGCAGGGGACTGGAGAGCCTGGAATTCGTGCCGGCCGGGAACGTTCTGGCAATGCGGGGACTCGAGACGGCGATACTGAAGTCTGCGACCCTCTCTTCGTCGGCGTCCTGCCGGCCGTTTCTGCCGCTGCAGTTCCAGGCGGCGCCGATCGTCCAGGTGGCCGTCGAGCCGGCACGACCGAGCGATATGGATGCGTTGGAGCGGGGCCTGCACCTGCTTCATCGCGCGGATGCGCTGGTGAGCGTGAGTCTGCAGGAGAGCGGCGAGCACGTCGTGAGCGCGGCCGGGGAGATCCACCTCGAGACGTGCATCAAAGACCTCAGGGAGCGCTTCGCTCGGGTCGACCTGATTGTCTCGCCGCCTCTGGTACGATTCAAAGAGTCGCTGATCGGGAAGGCGTCAGCCGCCGGCGTCGGCGGCGGCAGTGGCGGGACGGCCGACGACGCGGGCGGCCCGTCCACGACCAAGGTCATCGAGACGCAGACCCCGGGCAAAGGCTGCCGAATGCGTGTCAAAGTGACGCCACTGGCTGACAAGATTGCTTCGGAGATCGAGGGCCTCGAGGACGTCGATCTCAAGCTCAAGTCGACGTTCGACGAGCTCCGTGCGTGCTTCGAGGAGGGTATGGGCGCCAGGGACGCCGGGCGGATCTGGCAGCTCGGCCCCAAACGACACGGTCCGAACATCCTGCTGGCGAGTCTGGGGCGAGTCTGGGACAACGGCGCCGAGTGCGCCGACGCCGGGTGCGAGGGCGACGGCGTGGCGGACCCTGCGAGGACGACGGCCGGTGCCTCCGATCATACGGACAACGCTCGCATCACCGAGGTCACGATCCCCCTTGGATCGCCCGAGCTGTCGTCCCTCGTCGGCATCCGCGACCCCGCCGGCGCCGGCTCCCCGTTCTTCGACGACGACCCCGCTGCCATCACCAGCGCCATCCTCGCCGCACACGACCTCGAACCGACCCCGTCCCTCGTCGAAGCGACGATATCCGCCATCCGATCCACCGTCTCGGGCATCTCAACCGGCTTCCAGATGGCCACGGCCTCTGGCCCGCTCTGCGGCGAGCCCCTCCGCGGCGTCCTCGTCTCCATCGACGCCCGCCTCCGCTTCGCCACAACGGCAGACGCGGACGCGGTCGTGGACGCGTCCAGTTCGACGCCGACGCCCACCACCACGACCATCCTCACAAACGAGGACGTCTTTGGCCCCTTCACAGGCCAAGTCACCGCCACCACCCGCCAGGCGATCCACAAGGCTCTCCTCGAGAACGGACCCCGCATCGTGGAAGCCTACTTCCTCTGCGAAATATCCACCTCCTCCGACGGTCTGTCCGCCGTCTACGCCGTCCTCGGGAGGCGACGCGCGCGCATCCTCCGCGAGGAGCTCAAGGAGGGCTCTGGCCTGTTCGTGGTCATGGCCCACCTCCCGGTCGAGGCCTCTTTCGGCTTTGCGGACGAGCTCCGCCGCAAGAGCTCCGGCAGCGCCGCCGCCAGCCTCCTCTTCAGCCACTGGGAGCGACTCGACGTCGACCCCTTCTTCCAGCCGCTCACCGAGGAAGAGCGGGAGGAGTTTGGCGAGGAGGGACAAGGGGTCGGCAAGGCCAACCTGGCCAAGAAGCTGATCGACGACGTGCTGCGGCGCAAAGGAAAGTACGAGCAGAAGCTGATCGCAGACCCGACCAAGCAGCGGACCCGGGCCAGGAAGGTGTAGGGAACGAAAAATTTACGTAACTATGAGACGACGTGACGCGAGGAAGTATGGCGCACCGCTGTACGCGATCGAGTTCTCGGAGGGATTCGGGTACACGTGCGGCGGTGGGAACATGGGGATTGAGAACAAGTGCGTGAAATTTCGTCGGATCGAATTGCCGGAATTGCCGTTGGGGCACCTCTCGCTCCCTCTCGCTCCCTCTCGCCCCCCTGCCACTCACACACTCGACACGTCGTCGCGACAGAGTCGTGGTCATCCAGCGGGACCCTGCGCACGCGGGAGGCCTCTCTGGCGAGGTCGCAAAGTACAACCTCGGCAGCGAGACCGCGGACGTCCCGTACCGGATGAAACTGCACCCCTCTGGCAGGGCACTGGTCGTCACCAACGCACTCGGCGGATTCAAGGTGGTCAGGATCGAACGGTCAGACGCAGAGGCGTTGCCGGCTTTGAAGGCGCCGGCGCCGTCGGTGGCCAAGGCCGCCGAGAAGTGTTCGTTCGTCGGGACCATCAAGTCGGTGTCGTTCAGTTCCGACGGTCGGACAATGGCGCTCGGGGCGGACGACGGGAAGCTGCATGTGATGGGGTGGCCCGGCCTGGAGAAGCGGGGGGTGATTGATGTGACGAAGAACACGACCAAGGGCCTCCGGAACGTGGACTTTAGCGTGGCGCACGACGACCGTCTGCTGTTCGCTTGTGACGAGTGGGGGAGCTGCTTTGTGTACGACGTGGAGACGCTCAAGGTTGTGGGGGAGCTGGGGAAGCCGGATGGGATGGGCCGGATGGCCATCTTCCGGGTCGTGTCCAGGATGGAGGGGCGGGAACGGGTTCTCTACGGGGTCGGGAACTGCAACAAGATGGGCTACGTGCTGCGGTGGAACGAGGTCGAGAAGGAGGCCGAGAAGGATCGGACGGATCGGACGGATCGGACGGATCGGATGGATCGGACGTTTGCGTTGGACAAGGTGAGCAAGGCAAACGCAAAGGCACCGTTCTGCGCGTGTGCGCTGAGTCACGACGGGACGATGCTGGCGGCGGTGACGCCGGACGCGGAGCAGGTGGTGGTGTCGACGGAGACATTGCGGCTGTTGAAGTACGTGAAGGGCGCGCACCTTACGTTTGCGACGGCGGTGGGATTCACGGAGGACGACGACGCCATCGTGAGCGTGTCTGCGGACGGGAGTGCGGTGCTGACGGAGCTCGGGGTGGATGGCAGCGGAGCGGTGCTGAAGCTATTGATCGTGGCGCTCCTGATGGCGGCGATCGCCCTCATGGTGCACCTCTACGGTCGGGAGGCCGTGCGGCAAGAGCCGGAGCGCGTTGTCGACATCGTCGGAAGACTGACAGATGCGTTGCGGAGGAACCTTTTGAGCGACGGAAGAAATAAATAAGTATATATACTTCGCTATATAGCGAGGATGTCTCTCTCTTGCTGTCGTTGTTGTTGTCCATTGTGGTTTGTGAATGGTGTAACATGGCTGGTGGAAAATTGTCCTCGGTGGTGACTTGACATGTCCTGGTGGGGTGGATATCTCGGTGGTATCCTCCTGCTTCTTCGCGTCACGAAGTCTGCTCTGCTGCGGCGGCAATCTGTTGCTCGGGCGTGCCAACCTCGAGCTGGGCACCCGGGAACTGGCTCGCCTGGTACGCCTGCTGGTATGCTCGCACAGTCTCCAGCTGTGATGCCTTGTGGCGGACGTAAATATTCTCTGGCAACTGGACCTTGAGCAGGGACGCACACGACGCACAACGCACGACGAGCCGAGGTGGCGCCGCGGCTTCGAGAGACGTCGGGATCGTCACGTTCAGGATCGAGGCGCAGGACTCACGTTCGCACTTGACAGTGATCACAAGAGGCTGAGATAGAATGTCCTCAATGCTCTTGAGCACGCTGTTGGCCGAGATTTCAGACGACGGCGTGCGCGGGGGGACGTTCCTGCGCGGGGGGACGTTCAACGTCGTGTCCATCGTTTCAGGAGGGGGAACTCTTGAAGGAATTGGAAACGATGCTACTGAGTGGGTGAGTGGATGGGTGAGTGGATGGGTGTGTGGGCTGGTGGGTGAGCGAGAGCGACAGGTTGGGCATCGACTGGCATCGTCCCAATTCGCTCCACGACTTCAAGCACACACCGTCGTATCCGCTGTGACCCGCGGGCGCCTGTGCGACAGATAAACGCGTAACTTGAACGTACGTAGAAATAGACTTCTATGAACCGAGCCCGGAGCACGGACGTCGTCGTCCTGCCGTGTTTCCTCCTGGGTCCCAAGCCGCTGGCGTTCGTGGGTCAGTTGCGCTTGGAAATTTGTCCTCCCTTGGAAAACGTCAGACCACCGACCCTTTGTTCTATTCGTATACAATTCATTCGTATGATAGGCAGACGGCGTGTCGGTAGGCGCTCCTCGTGCTCGCGCTCAGCGTGCGTGTGCGTCCCAGAATTCCAGCGCGGCACCACCAGGCAACAACAACGGCAGCAACGGCAGCAACCTCCTTTCGCCCAGCCAAAGCAACAGGCAAAGCAACAGGCAAAGCAACAGGCAAAGCAACAGGCAAAGCAACAGGCAAAGCCAGCGAAGAGGATCAACATTGTCAGGCTCGCACGGTACCTCGCACAGGGCGACCACCGGCAGCTCTCCCTCTCCGTGACGCTCACCTCCGCTCGAGCCAAGTTCCACCAAGATTGAGTCCGTCGAGTTAAACGGCAAGTCAGTATCATTGTCATTCGTTGCTGTTGCTCTTGTCATCATCCTGTTTCCAAAACCCTTCCATGCCCGGTAAGAACAGCGGTGCCATTCCGAGCAGACAACCGACCGTCACCCCCAGCACCGCGCCGGCCATCTTGGCCCCCCGCACGGTCTTCATCGCCTGCTGCAACGTGCTAAGCCGCGGAGGCTGGGCCCAGGTTATTTTCCGCGACTTTTCCTTGATCTGATGCGTCACGCTCACGCCGACGACGTCCGCAGCAATGTTCCCCAGCCCCGCAGCCGCCATCGTGGTGATGCCAAAGTACATGGCCCCGTAATGGTCGATGGCCTCTCCGGCCAGCAGCATGACGGCGTTGTCCGTGAACCCGAACCCGACGAAAGGCAGCCCCGCGGCCACCATCACCCGGCTCAGCTGTCCCCACGTGGGCGGGTGCTGCGCGTGACTACTGTACCTCTGCAGCATACGCTGATACGCGAGCGCGTTGGCAATCTCTCCCCGAGACAGGCGCTGTCCTGGGTCGTCCGAATTGACCGACTTGATGATCTCGTCAATGTACTCGCGGTCGCGGGCCTCCACGTTGACCATGCTCGCCTTGCTCTGCATCGCCAGCAGCAAGTGTATCCTATCGACCTCGTCTATCGACTCGAGGATGGCCGCAGCCGTCTCTTTCGGCTTGCTCTCGAACGACTGCTTGACCATCTCGGAGACGTACTCGGCCTCGCTCCCAAAGGACGCGTTCGGAAGGACGTCGCACTGGTCCCCTCCCGACGACGACGACGACGAAGCCGACGAAGCCGACGAAGCCCAGAACTGCTCGCCCTTCCGTCCGTCGTCCCCCGGCGCCGACGTCGCGTAGGCGCGTCGTCTCCGGGTCGGTATCCGGCTTTCCTCCAAGATGCAGGCGAGGCCGGTTCTCCGGGCCTCTTCCCGGCCGTGGCTCAAGTACTGGCAACTCAACATAGTCTACGTGTGGCACGCGCGATGCCAAGCTCGATGACGAACTGCACACGTGCGTGCGAGCGTGCAAGCGAGCGAAATTCTCCCGGCTAATCGGAGGCAAGACCCGCAGGCGCTGCGTCCTTCGCGACCGACGGCCCGTCTGTCTGCTGCGTCCGAGAACCGGTTCCACCAGCCGTGGCGTGTATGTCTGCAGTGTGACCGATGTGACCGAATTCGAACTGCGACTCGATCAGACGCACTTCAAACCTCGGAATCCGCTCATGAGCGGAAGCTGATCAGCTTCACCCGGCGCGCATCTCGACCCGTGTACAAGACGAACAAGGGGAGCAGAATGCGCTGATCTCTGCGAGCACGGAGAACGCGGGTGCGGAAGGTTTTTCGACGGATTCGGCCAGCGATCGGTTGCAGCGACCAGCTCGGGCGTACCTTCACCCCAAGCGAGCGAGTCAGTTGAAGCCATTGCTTCGCACGAGATCACTCGAATGACGATGAGTGATGACGAAGCCTCGTCGCCTGGTTTGGAACCAAGTCTTCCTCCCGTGCCGTCGACGTCGACGTCGGGCGATGAGTTGGCCGGGGACACGACCATGGAGAGAATAGAGGAGGACGTGAAAGCGTACATTGATGAGGTCATTGATGAGGTCATGGTGAAGTTCAGACGAAGTTACGTTGACCACTTGCGGTCATCGATCAGCGAAGAGTTCGAAGAGGGCCAAGAGGCGCTCGACAGGCTCAAGGAGAAGATTGAACGGCTGGAGGCCAGCATCCAGGCTCGCGAAGATTCCCTCGGCGGAGAGGGGACGGGTGCGGGCGCGGGCGCGGGTGACATCTACCCGATGATGACGGCGATCGAGCAGCAGGCGGCAAGGGTCGAGCAGCGTGTGGAGAATCTTTCGGCGGAGGCGCTCGCAATCGTGTCATCAGCGCTCGACGTGGCGGCAGGCTCGGACGGAGAGAACGACGGAGAGAACGACGGAGGGACCGATGCTGATCGGTGATGCCGATGATGCTGATTGGTGATGGTGCCGATGCGTGATATCAACAGCAAGTACGTCAGTGGTCAGAACGAAACAAAAAGTCAATTTCTACACCTCTTTTACTGCTACTTCTTCTCTCCCCCCTCCCCAAAGCGCTCCTCCCGGGCCTTGAGCTTGGCGGCCACTTCCAACGCGCTCGGCGCCGGGCCAGGGATTCCGAACCGCTCGGCCCTGGCCTTCTTCTTCTCCTGTTCCTCCTCCTTGTCGATCGGCACGGGCAAGCCAAACCTTTCGGCCCTCTTCTTGCGCCTCTCGAACTCCTCCTTGCGGTCGACGTCTCCCAGGCCGCCGATGCTGCCGCCCTTCTTCTTGGGCTGCTCCTTCTTCTTGTCACCGCCGGCACCAGCCGCAGCCGCAGCCGCAGCCTGTTTCTTCTCGGGAATCCCGAACCGCTCGGCCCTCGCCTTGGCCTTGTCCTGCTCGCTGAGTCCAGACGCCCCTGCGGGGGCGCCGGCACCGGCACCGGCGTCAGCACCAGCGGCCGCCGGTGCTTCCGCGGCCTTGGGCGCCGCTGCGGCCGGGGCGACCTCTGCGGCCTCTGCGGCCTCTGCGGCCTCTGCGGCCTCTGCGGCCGGGGCAGCCGCAGGAGCCACCGCCGGTGCCTCGGTGGTCTTCTTGGAGTCAAAGTGCTCCAGGAGGCGCTTGACGAGCTCGTCCTTCACGCCCTTGGTCTCGAGCGCCTCTTCCGCGAGCTTCTCCCTTAGCTCGGTGACCTTGAGCTTCTTCAGCGACGCCTCTGTCACGGCGGGCGTTTCGTCGTTGGCCATACTGGGGGTGTGGGGGTAGAGAGTGAGTGGACAGCGAGCGTGAAACAGCTCGTAAACGGGGACGCACCTCGTTATACTGGATCAGCGTCTAGTCTTTATGCGTCGGTCGGATGTGTTGAACGGGTGCCAAGGGGTATAGGGACAGACTTCGTGAATTCGTGAATTTGAATTGAAATGGGCTTCAATTCACTCGTCGTAGTGTGATTCGCGTGGATCGTTTGTCTGTCTGTCTGTCTGTCTGTCTGTCTGTCTGTCTGACTGACTGTCTGTTCGGTGTCGAGGACCGGTGCCATGTCACGGCATGGCTGAGAAACTCGTCGTCCGGGTGTCTGGGTCCGATCGACGCGAAGAACCTCCCTGCGCCTCGTCGTCGTCGTCGTCGTACTCGTTCTCCGAATTCACGCTCACGCTGTGCCTCCAGTTCATCGGATGCAAGCCGCGGCGGTCGCAAAAGGCGTCCAGGAAGGTGTTCTGGTTGCTGGCAGAGCGGGAGCGGTCGACAGCCCCTGGCGACCCGAGCGTGGCTGCTCGACAGGCGCATTTGACCGTATCGCGGGAGGATTTCGAGGCGGTCGTGATATCGTGTCTGGGAGAGCATCCCCGGCACCTGCCCGACGCCCAGACGAAGCTCGACCACTTCCGGACGGCGAGCCGGGTCGTCGTCGAGAAGACAGAGACGCTGATCATCTTGCTGTGCGGGACGACCGGCTCTGGGAAGTCGACCCTCGCGTCGCTGGTGGCGTCGCGTCTCGGGATCGCACACGTCATGTCGACCGACGTGATCCGGAATCTGTTGCGGGGGCTGGACGGCGACAAGGCGCGGGAGTATCTCTGGAAGTCGACCTACGAAGAGGACGTCACTGACGTGTACGTAGCGCAACGGGAGGCAATCCTGGAGCGGGCCGGGATGCTGGTGGACTCGTTCGTGGACAAGCGGAAGGAGTCGCTCATCATCGAGGGCGTGCATCTCTCCGGAGAGTTTGCCGTGCGGATGATGGAGCGGCATCCTCGGGCGTGCATTCTACCGTTTCTGGTCTACATCTCGAACGAAGAGAAGCACCTGGAGCGGTTCGCCGTTCGGGCGAAAGCGATGACGCTGCGGCCCGACAGCAACCGCTACGTCAAGCACCTGAGCTCGATTCGGAGTATTCAGGGCATGCTGATCGAAGAAGCCAACACAATGCGGATCCCTCAGGTCGACAATACCAACGTGGATCGTTCCCTGGCTGCCATCCACGAGACGGTGCTGGCGGCCTTGGAGGCGGGGGCCGGCCCGACGGCGATGGAACGGATCGCGGTCATATCCGACATATTCGCGGCGAAGAACAGGGGACGCAGCGGTAAAGATGCCGAGGCCCGGATCAAGGCGCTCAACGACCGGGGCGACCGGGGCGACCGAGGCGACCGGCCCGCGGGAGTGCAGGCGCGGGGAATGCCGGCGCCCCCCCTGTCCTCTTCCACGAGCGCCTTCACGTTGCGCGGACCGTCCACGGTCGACGGCAGCCCCGGCCTCGGCCACGGGTCTGATGAGAACGATTCCGAGTACGACGAAGTGGACCGGCCCGTCGCGCATGGCGGCCACGGCCACGGCCAGGAGAAGGACCACGATAACGACCAGGCATCCGTCCGGGACGAACTGACCACCACGCTGGGTCTCTCGGGAAGGTCGTATCGGACGCCGTCCGAGCCATGGGCGTAGGCCGCCACCCAATGACACATTCATGATGATCAATCAAATTCACGAAACTTATTGATATGGTAGTAGATGCCACGTGAGGTATCATCGCGCACGACCAAACGCTGCTCCTCGGCCGCGCCCAGGTAGAGCGCGGCGATGCCAACCGGTATCCTCATCTGCGTCGAAACGTCCACCCGGGACACGCCCGCCGGTGCCCCGGAGACGACGTCCACGACCCTCTTGATGAAATTCTCCGCAGCGCCGTCGGACAGGAATATGGCGCCGCGCTCGAGGCGCATCGGCACGCCTGCCGCCTCAAACTGGCGTCAGGGGGGGAGGGGGGAGCGGGAGGTAAGAGGCGGTCGAGGTTTCGATCCGATCCGATCCGAGAGCGCGAGGGCGCGAGAGCGTCCCCGTGCCAGCACGTACCGTTCTGCATGCCCCGACAAACTCGTCAGGCGTGGCAATTTCGGTCAAGTTCCCGACGCGACTCCGGTTATAGATGCGGTACGCATCCGACAGCGACATGACACCATATGATTCGCGCGCACACGGCGCGAGGACGCGCCCGATTTCCCTCGCGCGGCCGGTCGGTGTCGTCGAACCCGTCGTCGAACCGGTCGAGCTCGACGTCATCGACCTGTGGAGCATGTCGTCCATGATGTCGTCTTCTGTCTTCCCGTTGAGACGCTTCCTCTCGACGATGTTCCGCGTGAGCGACTCGATCTCCTGGGCGAGGACGGCGAGCGCCTCGACCGAGTGGAGGCCGTCCTCGACGAGGCTCGCCAACTCGTCGACCGCTTTCTTTTCCCTGTGGAAGACGCGGTCCAGGCCCCCGAGCGCCTGTTCCCGCTTCTGCTGCTGCTGCCCCCGCTGCCGCTGCCGGGCGGCCCCGGCATCGTGCTCGATCTGCAGCTTGACGGCCGTCCCGTGGTCGAGAATCCACCCAGCGATCTCTTCAGTCGTCAAGTTGCCTCGCCGATCCTGAAACTGCCGCAAGGCCACGTCGACCACTCGCGAGTCGAACAATTGCAGCAGCTGTTTCCGCGTGTCCGACTCCATCCGGAGAGAGGGAGGGAGGGAGGGAGAGAGGGAGGGAGGGAGAGAGAGGGGGGGAGAGGGAGAAATGGTGTGTGCCACCGACACCACCGACCTCGGGATCTCCACCCCTTCCCTCTCCCGCCCCTCGACAAACAACTTTACAACTTCGTACCTTCCTATCTATGGAAAGCGGGAGCCAGTCGACCAGAGACCTAGGGTCGCCGTCTCCACGACCGTCGCCGGTCGTCGCGAGCTGGAACAACACGGCCGCCAGTCCCGGGCGAGCGCGCGCGCCGACGAGCGAAACGCCGGTCCCCGAGGAGCCCTCCTCGGACTTTGACGCACAGGACTTTGTCCCAAAGCCTGACCCGCCGTCACCCTCTTTAAATTCAAAGATGGGCGGGGAAGCGACGATTCACGACCGGGCCGCGAGGGAGGGCCGCAGGAACACGGTGCGGCTCTTCCGGTTCCTGGCCAAGATGATGATCCCCACGGCCATCATCGCCGTCCTGATGTTCGCTATATTCGCACTTCTGTCCTGGTCCATCCCGCACGTGCTGTGCGAGTCGTCCGCGATGGCCCTGTCGGGGTCATCGATAGGCATCTACGAGTGTATCTACGTGTCGGACGGGGACTACTCGCACGTCACCCCCAGCAAGATCTTCTGGCTCCTGTTCTGGTCCTTGCAGACGGCTTGGGTGGCGGTGTTCCCAGGGTTTATTGCCTACACTCTGTTCGGATCGTGCGTATCGCGCGCCCAGCTCGTCTCGACCGCCGTGATCGCCGCCGGGTGCTGCGCGACGCCGATGGTCACCGCGCTCGCCTACGGCATGCCGCTGAACAACTACATTGTCTTGGCCGTCTCCGCCGGAGGTGCCCTGTTGGTGAATGTCATATGCGCGCCGGCTGCCGTCAGGTTCTGCAACGACCGGCTCATGAAGTGGCGCTGGATCACCCTCTTCGTCATCGCCGGCCAGGTCAACACGGTCTACCTGTTCGTCATGCCCAGGCTGCTGACGCTCCGGTCGTCGGACGCACTCTCTGGAATGGGACTCACGGTCATTCGCGTGATCGTGCATCCGGTCATCTGGATGGCCGTGCTCTTCCTCTTCAGGTCGGTGCAGCGCCACATCGGCTCGGTCGACAACCTCAAGCAGACCGCGTTCATGGTGTGGCCCGTCCTCTATTCGACCTTGTACGGCCGATTCTTGCTTCTGCAGCTCGAAGACGCGGGATCGATCATCATGATGAACTTTCTCTTCGCGTGCGTCCAGCTCGGGCTGTTGCTCCAGGGCCGGGGCAGCGACGCCACCTGGCTCGGCTGGATGTACGGCAAGCGCGCCAGGGACGCGATGGAAGTGTCAATGGACGTCGACGAGGACGCCATGGCCCGAGGATTCAGCGTCTTTGCGATGGAGATGGGGAGCATCCTGGCGTCTTCCGCGCTGCTCAGCTTTGGCGCGGTCGCCTCGGTGCCGGGCATCCCGCCGGACACGAGCACCATCTGGTTCAACGCCGCCGCGCAGCTCGCGACGACGGTGGCTTTCTCGTCGCTCGAGTTCATCCTCGGAAACAAATTTCACAACTATCAATGGCATAGGGTCTACCCCAAGTCGGTTTGGAGGCTCATGGCGTACGTGCTCCCCGTGCTCGTCATCGGCGGCTCCAGGTTGTGCGTCGAACTGCTCATGCTGTTCTGCCCCAAGTTTTATGACGAGCACGGATTACTTCTCGAGCAGTGCGACAAGGACACGATGTTCCAGCACATTCGAACGAAGGACTTTCTGGCCCGGCCAAAGTACCAGGTCGTCGACGGCGGCGACCGAGGGTGGTTCGAGTTTGGTGGATCGGGCGGAGAGCTGTGACTGTCGGAGGTAACCTCTCCTGTCCAAGTTGGATTGTGATATATATATTTCGGTTCGTTGGTTCGTTGGTTCGTTGGTTCGTTGGTTCGTTGGTTCGTTGGTTCGTTGGTTCGTTGGTTCGTTGGTTCGTTTTCCGAGACGGATCAGGCGGCCGGCGGCTTGCCGTTTGCGCCGTTTGTACCGTTCGATCTGGTCGTGCCATTCGCTCCGTTCCGATGACCGGAACCAGCAGGATTTTTGCGGTTCCGAGGCGGCCGCTTCTTTTTCTTGGCGATGTCCCCGTCCGAGGCAGACTCGACCGCGGCCTTGTTCTTGTTCTTGGCCTTGTCCTGCGGCCTCGCCGCTTGTTGCGACATACCTGCTTCGGCTCCCCTATCTGCATGCGAGTGCTTCTTCGGCTTGCCAGTGGCATTTGTCCTCGGCATTCCTCGTCCTCCCCCCTTTTTCTTGTCCGTGACGGTCGCTGGTCCACCCCCGCCCCCGCCCCCGACGACCTCCCAATCATCGTCAAACGCCTCCGGGTCGAGCGTCAGGTTGCTCAGCTCGTCCAGCAGGCTCTTCTTCGACCCCCGCTTCTTCGTCTTTGTCGGCATCTTCTTCCCACCCGTCGGCGCGTCGGCTCCGCCTGCCGCTGCGGCACGCTCTTCGCCTCCCTTGTCTCCGAGGGCCGCCTTCGTCGCCATCTCCTTTTGACGACGGATCACGGCCTCCCGGTCCTCCTCCTGCCTCCGCCACGCCGCGTACTCGTCCACCCGGCGCATCAGCTCCTCCTCCGCCCATTTCAGACAGCCCACGTCCTCCAACGGTCTCCACACCCTGGCCAAATGCATCGGCTCCGCCTGTCCGCCCTTGGCGCCCGGCGTCGCGCGCGGCGAGTGCAGCCGGAGCCCCGGGGGCACCTTGTCGGTGCACCCGGGCGGCATGACGTCGACAACGACCACCGTCACGTCGTCTTTCAGGTGGTCCTTCTTGATCGCCATGCTCAGCAGCTTGTGGCTCGCCTCGCCCGCCGTCATCTCCCGGGTGTGGTGCGCCGCCGTCTTGGGGTGCACGGCGTCCCACAGGCCGTCGCTCCCGATGATGAGCCGCGCGCCATCCTTCGGAATCGTCACTTGCACGACCTCAGCCTCTGCTAGACACAGAAGCCCCGCTTCCACGTCCCCAATCGTCCGGCTCATCGCCAGCCCCCCCGGCCACACCCGCAGCGGCCCGGCCGGCTTGCCGTTCACCGTGCTGCTGGCCACCTCGCCCCCGAGCCCCTCGATCCGCGCCCGCTCGCTCTCATTATCATCCAACCGATGATTCGCACTCACGCTCAGCACCTCTGACCCCGTATCCAAGTAGGCCTGCGAGTCCCCCACGGACGCCACCAGGAGCTGCCAGCCGCACAGGAACGCCATCGTCGCCGTGGTCCCGCCCCCCTGCTGAAACTGCTTCCGGGCCTGCTCATCCGCCTTGAGGAATGCCGCGTGCACCGCGGACGGCAAGCGCTTCATGTACTCGAGCTGGAGCCCGAACGTCTCGAGCACGCCCGGCTTGGTCAGCTGGCGGGTGAACCCCGGCGCATACAGGGCGGGGTGGTTGTCGCTTTTCTCCGGAATTCCGAACGACAACGGCGACGAAATACCATCTGCCGTCGCCTTCGCCTCTGGAGCAGACGCGACAAACTCAGCCGTGTACTTGTACAGTGCGTGACTGGCGTAGGTCGCGGCCTGCTTGCCTCCGTGCCCATCAAACACGCCCCACACGCCCACGTTTGCCGTGAAGCTGTTCTCTGCTCCTCCTCCCGCGCGAGACTCTGCGCGAGACTCTGCGCCTTTCGCCGTCCCCCACCGGTTGTTCGCCTTGAGCAGCCACTTGTCTTCCTTCTTCTTGGATCCCTCTTTCGACAGCGAGTCGAGCACGTGCACAGGACCGACCAGACGCAGCGAAGGCGCGCCCGAAGGGGCCGTGGGCGGGGTCTCTCCGGCGAACTCGAAAAGGGCGGTGCCCGACTTGTTTGCCTCCCAGGCTGTGTTCATGAGGGCCTCCAGGCCTTCCCGCGAGGGTTTCGCCGCCCTGTTGAGTTTTGCCTGGCTCGCAGATTTCTTTATCGACGCAGCCGGAGCGGGAGTGCTCACGGTTTCCGCTCCTTTCGGCGTCATCGTCCCGTCTCTCTCGGTTTCCATCGCCTGCTTTGGCCTCGCCGACGACGACCGCGATGTAGATAGCCGTTCTGGTTTCGAAGAGGGTGTAGACATAGACGTGATCCGGACGCACGATCGAATCGAATGCAAATCGTGGGTGGTTCTTCTTCTTCTTCTTCTTCTTCTTCTTCTTCTCGAAGGGCGACCAGGAGGGCGAGCAGGGCGGATGGACGTGATACGAAGGTCCAGCGTCACTTGGGACGACCCGAGCAGGCGCACCGGCGGGAGAGACGGGAGCAGTCACCACATGGCTGGTGTCGTCGGGACGGTGCGGGCGACAGCCACGCAGGTCCGACCGTGCGTTGGGTCGGTCCCTCCAGACCCAGTGGGACCCGATACCCAGTGGGTTTGAATGCTGACCCGTGTGTCCCCTCCTCCCTCCTCCCTCCTCCCTCCTCCCTCTCTCTCACACCAGCCGTATTCTTATTTATCAAACCTCCTCTTGTACTCCAATGCTAAGAATTGCCACGCAGCTCTCGAAGCGGCGGCGAGCGGTGGGCGCCGGGCGGTCCATTTTTCAGTCGTCTTTTGAGGCTAATCTGGCGTCGAAGGCTACTACCACCGCCCACACGAGGCAAGCGCATTCGCGGGCATACAATGCCATCATAAATACAAGTACGAAGCTCGGGGGCGACGTGCGGAAGGTCCTGTTCGCGGGCTCGGCATGCCTCGGATTCGCTGCAGCGACCTCCCTCTCCACAGGGAGGGAGCGCGCCGTGCGGATCGAGCCGATGGCGGACGCCGCGGCGTCATCGTCCACCTCCACATCCGACGCTGCATCCGACGCTGCATCCGCCCCTTCCTCGTACCCGTTCTACCGGCTGGTCCACCGCTTCTTCCACCTCTCCTTCACGTTCCTGCCGGCCATCATCCTCTCGCCGCTCCTCTTCATCAACCAGGAGTGGGCGGACTGGTGGATTTCCGTGCAGCTGAAGAACGCACTGGAGCGCGCGGGACCGGCGTTCATCAAGTACGCCCAGTGGGCGGCCACGAGGCCGGACCTGTTCAGTCGCGACGTCTGCAGCGCGTTCCAAGAGCTGCAGACCAAGGCGCCGGAGCACGACTGGAACCATACGCGGGACGTGGTAGAGGGCGAGTTCGGCGTGCCGGTCGATGTATTGTTCGCAGAGTTCGACAGGGCGCCGGTGGCGAGCGGGAGCGTGGCGCAGGTGCACCGGGCGGTGCTGAGCAGTGAGGGCGCGCGGCTGGCGTCGACGGCGTCCAACCCGGGCGCGTTCAAGGAAGGATCCGTGGTCGCCGTGAAGGTGCGGCATCCTGCGGTGAAGGAATCGATCGAGATCGACTTTGAGCTGATGAACTTTCTCGCGTCGTCGACGGAAAAGTTCATCCGGTTCCTCAACAAGGGGAAGAGCAGTCTGGCGTCGGCGCAGATCAAAGAGTCGCTGATGCAGTTCGGGGCGCCCATGCGGGAACAGATCGACCTGCGGTCGGAGGCCAAGCACTTGGAGTCGTTTGCCAAGAACTTCAAGTGGTGGTGGGCGAGGGTGCGGTTCCCCCTGGCGTCCTCGATGGTCTCCGAGGACGTGCTCGTCGAGAGCTTCGAGACGGGCGATCACATCAGCGAGTATTTGGACAAGGAGTCGACGCACAACGCGTCGCTGGCGAACCTGGGGTTGAAGACCTACCTGAAGATGCTGATCCACGACAACCTGATCCACGCCGACCTTCACCCGGGCAACATTCTCGTGCACTTGGACTCGCCCCAGGAAGGAACGTGGCTGAAAAAGGTGGCAGACGCGCTCAAGCTGGACATCGAGATCCCGCGGATCGTCTTGCTGGACGTGGGGATGACGACGAGGCTGACAGACGCCGAGCAGGGCAACCTGGTGCAGTTTTTCGACACGCTGACTCGGATGGACGGCCAGCGCATCGCGGAGAGCATATTGAGCTTTGCGGACGCAGTGGACGACGCGACCGGCTTCAAGCGCGAGATGCACGCGCTCTTCGAGAAGCTCGAGCCGGAGCAGTTGCGGAAGAACACGCAGGCGATCATCGGCGACATGATGGTGGGTATTGGTACCTCGACCGGCACGCGCTCGCTCTTCGCGCGCCCCGACTCTCTCACTCGTGCTACGCGCTTCGTTCGGTCGTTCGTTCGTTCGCCAGGACACCATTCGGGAGCACAATATCCAGATCCCCGGCGTCGTCAGCAACGTGATCATCAGCACCGTCGTCCTCGAAGGCTGGAGCAGCAAGCTGGACCCGAGTATCCGGATCCTCGACAGCGTGAAGCAGTTCTTGCCCGAGTCGGTCGAGGAGCGGCTGCGGCGGATGATCGAGCGTGGGCACGGCGGGTTCAGCACGGAGGAATGAGATGACGGTGATGGTGGTTATTTGATTTTTACTTTCGTTGAGCGCTATTTATGTCATACATGACCAGATCCACGACGTCGGCAGCGTCCGACGCGTGGGCGAGTCGAGGAAAAATGCCGCGGCCGACGTTCGATCGATCGATCGATCGATCGATGAATGGCGTGTTCATCGATCTATACTCGTGGCCTTCTATTCTACTTGTACTGATTCAGCCTTCGTTTGCTACCTCCGTATTGCTCCAACTTCCTGTGCCTGCGGCCATGAGCAGCGTTGGCCGAGCCGCTCATCACGAGGAGGGCCAACAGCACAAAGAGAAGGGAGTGTGTCAACTTCATGGGTTTCTCTATCTGGCTTTACCTGGGGGGCGACGCCTGTCCGTTTGGAGAACCGGAGCGGGTGTCGGGTGTCGGAGTTCTCAAGGAAAATGTGGGGTATCGCACCGACTGCAACGGGACGAGCGTTGGACGAGCGTAACGAAACAAGTGCTACTGCACTGCAAGATGGGTTCTTCAATTAATTGATGTTCTTCAATATTGAAAAAAGCCGTGTCACGTCATGTGCATACACGTCAGCGAGGGAGCACCTACACCTTCTTCTTCAGCTTCTTCTTCGGCCTCCCGACTCGATAAAAACGACTGCTGGCGCTCGCTCACGCATTCTAAAACTTTTGCACATCTTTGTCCACTCAGATTCAACGCACACGCATCTCCGCACACGCATCTCCGCACACGCATCCCCGCACACGCATCTCCGCACACGCATCCCCGCACGCGCATCCCCGCACACGCAACGACCATGCTCAACCCGAAGTTCCTCGTCCTCGTCCTGGCCGTCTTCCTCTTCTCGAGCAGCGCCTTTGCGCAAACTGCCAAGAAGCGGTGCTCCAAGCCAAAGCGGGCGCGCCAGATAAGCTCGAGCGTTGCCCCTTACGCCACGTTGCCCCTTACGGGAGGAAGTCATCGCCGCCTGGCCGCAGCCTGTCGTCTGAAATGCCAGGCTGACGCGCCGTGTATGGCGTACGAGTATACGGCGACGGGTATGAACAAGGGAGACTGCGAGCTCTATACCTCTGGCAAGCTCGCACGTGGAAGCAGGAGGAAGGACGCGGCCGGGATCTGCAAGGTGATCGTCCCCGACGGCAGCAACAACGACAACGACAACTACAACAACAACTACAACACCGACCCCTCGGGGTGCCCGCCCGGGTTCGTCTGGTCGGCCGATCTGGGGCGCTGCGTGCCCAAGGACGTCATGGTCCCCGACGACGGCGAGACCGACAGCAACAATCCTGACAACGTCATCTAGCGGACTCGCATGAATACTAACCCTGATACTAAAAACTGCCTGCTGCTCGCTCTCTTCATTGCTCCTTCTTTCTTCGCTGCAACCCAAGATCATCACCGCCGCCTGAAGATCTTCGGCCACTTCTCGTAGATACTCTTGCCGTCCTCCGCGGCCCGCTCGACAAAGTACCCATCGGGCAGTCTGGACGGCAACTTGTACTTCTTGCGATCCCGCCACAGCAGCTTGTACAGCTCGCGGTCTCCCTTCTTGACCTTTGCCTTCGTGTTCAACGGCCACTCCTGCCGAATTTGTTCGAGGCGACCGGGGTAATCTTGGCCGCCAAGCAAACTCGTCAGCCCCCAGTAGAAGTACTCCGTCACCATACACCGGCCGTCGCACGTGCGATCATCGTACGTGTACCATGCATTCGGGGGGTACGAATCGCGCCCCCCGCCAACCACGCCGCCTCTCGCCTTCTTCATCGCCTTCCCAATCTTGCTCCGCCTGTTCTCTCCATACACTTTCGGATACGCGATCGCATACCCGTTCTGAGAGACCAGATGCAGCACCTCCTCCAACGTGGCATCGAACCTGTCGCCACGAGACCCCGGTCGAATCTCTTCGTCAAACACTTCCTGGCACTGGACGCCGTCGATCCGCAGCGGCTCGTCCATGCAGCCCACGACAATACACGCCCGCTGCTTCTTCATCTTCTTCAGCACATCTTTGTTGTCCACCTCCCCATCCAAGTCCGAGTCGAGGTACTCGGCGAGCACCGAGGCGACGTGATCAACCTTGTCCTGCGACACGCGACAGTTCTCCGTGTTGCGCAACGTCCAATTGAAGAATCCAATTGAAGAATCGGATTCTGGCCCGTAGACGGGGATATCGTGCACCGTCAGGTAGACCTCTGCCTTGCGACGGTTCTCGTGCTCCGCGCGCGCTGTCGAGATACCATGGCCACCCAGGCACAGTACCAAGGAGAGGCCCACGAACCGAATCGAGGAGAGCACGTGGAGCATCGTAGTAGGTTAGTAGTAGATTAGTAGTAGGTTAGTAGGTACCGGTACCTTCGAAGGTACCGGAATTCCGGTAAGAACAAAAAAACGGATGTGGACCACCGTTTTCGGTGCCGCTGCAGCTAGCTGAGGGAATCTCAACCATCCACATCCACGTCCACGTTTCGCTCTATCCATCCAGTCCTACTCCATATCATAACCCGGCCCTCGGTGGCTGCAACGAACAAACAAACACAGGAGAAGGCAGATGCAATCCATTCAACCACCTCAACGCGCAGCGCGGGGTCTCTCTCTCGTCTCCCACCCCCACACTGCCCCGTACCGGATAGGCGTATCGTCGACGTCACCACGACGTCGTTGTCGTCGTCGTGGTGGTCGTCGCGGACGCGAAATCGGGTTTTCGAGCCGATCGTCAGCCGATCATCACCCCGTAGACTACGACTATGACCTGGTCACCCTCTCGAACCTGTGCGTCGATGTGATCGTCCCGTTGGACACGCTGCCCGCGTCGGCGCGTGGGATGCCCAAGTCGGAGGCGCTGCTGGAGTACCTGGCGCAGCACCCGCCGCCAGAGACGGCTTGGGAGGTGGGCGGCAACACCAACACGCTCATCGCCGGGGCCAGGCTGGGGATGCGCACGGCGGCCCTGGGGCACATCGGGGACGATGGGTTCGGGGCGTTTCTGGACAACGTGCTGCGGCAGGAGAACTCTGTCATCTGCTCGACGATGCTGGACGATAGCCTGTTTGAGCGGCGAGGGCTGCAGAACACGCTGGTCTGCTACGTGCTTGTGGACAAGGAGACGAACGAGCACGCGTTCTGTAGTCGGTATGACTTTGGGCCCTGGCCGCTGCTGGGAGGGGAAGACGTGGCGACGTTGTCGGGGGGGGCCGAGCGGGCCCTGGAGCGGACGGGGGCGGTGTTCGTCAACGGGTTTGTTTTCGACGAGGTGCCCGAGGAGATGGTGCTGCGCGCGGCGCGCGTGTCTCAGGCGCACGGGGCGGCGGTGTTGTTTGATCCCGGTCCCAGATCTTGGACGTTCGCGGACGGCGGCGTGCGGCGGCACGCCCTCCAGTCGATGTTGCGGATCGCCGACGTGGTGCTGATGACCGAGGAAGAGGCCGGGGCAGTCGTGGGCACCGAAGACGCGGAGGAGGCGGTGCGGCGCTTGATGGAGTGGGAGGATAGCAGCATGTCGTGGTGCGTGGTGAAGATGGGGGAGCGGGGCGCGCTCTTGGGGGACAGGACGACCGGGCGCGTCCACCGGCAAGCGGGCTACAAGGTCGAGGTGGAGGACACGGTCGGGTGCGGGGACAGCTTTGCGGCAGCCATCGCCCTCGGGTTCGGGCTGTGCAAGGAGGGGAAGGCGGACATCGAGTCGACGCTGGCGCTGGCGGGGGCGGTGGGGGCGGCCACGGCGATGGGCGAGGGCGCCGGGCGGAACGTGGCCGACGTGTCGCGGGTGCGCGAGATTCTCACGCGCTCGGGTTCGTCGGAGAAAATTCAGGGGGCCCTCCGAATGATCGACAGCCAGCTGCGAACGAGAATTGCAAACTGAAAGACTCGGTCAACTGCAGGCAGGCGACGCGTTGACCGCCAAGACCCTTGTTTTTTCTTCCTTCGTCTTCCGACTCCCGTCGCTTTCTTTCTTCGTTTGATTCCGACCGGTCACCTGCGACCGGTGATATCGACAGGAGCAAAGACACCAACACGAGGCGTCCGGTTGCCGTCGCAGCGTCGCACGTCGAAGCTCGAACGTCAAAGCCGGTCCCGATGGCGAGCTCGGTCAACCCGTCGATCGAGGAGGTCGAGACGAGATTGGCGGCGTTCCAATCGAAGTTAGTGACGTACGGAAGAGACATGTTTGGCGAAGACTTTGTCATCAGCGCGCTGGCCGGGGAGACTGGTGGTGGGAGGTCGGACGCGACTGACGCAGAGAGGGGATCGTCGAGAAGGGCCGCCGCCGCCGCCGCCACCGCCGCCCCATCCACCGCCACGACACCAAACGCCAACGGACCCTCGAAGAAAAAGCGGGACAGCGCAAAGACGGTCCTCCAGCGGTTCCTGGAGGACAGGGAGGAGCTCGTGCGGCTGCGCGTCATCAGCAAGGCGGCGACGGAGCGCACGCACGAGCGCATCAGCGCGGCAGAGAACCGCGTCAAGCAGCTCTCTTCCATGCTCGAGGAGTCGGAGCGACGTCGGCGGGTCGACGTGTCCAATTCGACGGCCTTCCTGAGCGAGTTGCGGAAGAAGCTGACGGCGGTGGAGAGAACGCAGCGTCGGCTGCTCGCCTTAGTGACCAGAAAGGACGGCGACGAGGAAGTGTTAGACAGGATGCTGGCCAAGCAGGTCGCTCTGGAAGCGGTGGAGAACGGCACGGCACCAGAACTGGCACTCGCCGCCGACCCCGACGAGAGCGCACAGGGTCTGGAGGATACGCTCGCCGCGCTTTCGAGCGAGTTGAAAGAGATCGAGCGGAACATGGCCCTGTTTGCGAGCTTCTCGAGCGCCTCGAGCGCCCCGAGGGTCTAGGTAAAAGGGAGGGAGGCGGCCTGCATGATGTACACCAGACACCAGTTTGAAACTGCAACTTCGTTGCATACGCACGTCAGCGAGCATCGACGACCAATCATGTTTAAGAAGCCTTCAGACGTCGATAAATCGAGAAGCACGGCGCTCGGGGGCAAAGACGTCAAGTCGTTGAAGAAAGCCGTCCAAAAGCTCCTTCCCCAAGTCGACGACGAGAGTTGGAACGAGCTGTTTCCGGGCAAGTCGGTGACCAAAACCAAGCTCTCCCAGGGATGCGTCGTCTACTACAACGTCGACGGGAACCCGATGTTGCTTGATCCCACCAACGATCACCTCGACGCGGCCGTGCCGACCGTCTACGCGCTGTCCGTCCTCCCGGACATCATCCCGTCGATCGAGGTCAACGCCTGCGCTGTCAGCTCGAGCCTATTGAGGGGGTCCGACCTCTTCCTGCAGGGCTTCTCGACAGAGTCCCAGGCGTTGCCGTTCCTGAGCGGACAGGTGCTGTCCGTTCGGGTGCATGGGAACGCAGTGCCGTTTGCCGTCGGCAAGATGTCCGTTTCGAAGCGAGAGGCCGAGGAGGCGGGCTTCTCGGGGCGGGGCCTGGTCTCGATTCACTACCACGGCGACGAGCTGTGGAAGACGGGGGACAAAGTGGCGCCGAATGCTGGCTTCACGGGCACTTCCGTCGAGCCCTTCGGAGCGACAGCGGGGGCGGACGGTCTGGCTGGAGAGCTGAACGACAAGGCGACGCTGCGGGACGGCGACGGGGAGCAAGCGGCCGGAGGGGACGCGCCAACGCTCGACGACGTGGTGTACAGCATTGCGGTGGGGGCACTGAAGGCGACGCGGGCGGGCGAGCTGCCGATGACGATCGACACGTTCGTTACGAAGCGGATGGGCCCGCTGAAACCCAGAGGGATGGCGTCCTTGGACCTGAAGCGGACGAAGTGGAAGCGGGGCGCTCGGCTCCTCGAAGAGTGCGCAAATGCGGGAATTTGTGTGCTCAAGAATGTCCGGAAGGAGCTGTCCATCACCGACATTGACCGAGAGCACCCGGCCATTGTTTCGTACGCGCCGCTCGAGCTCAATATCGACGACCGCGAGGGCGGTGGCGGCACTGACGACGGGCGGCCAAAGAGCAGCCTGATCATCATGTACAAGTCTCCCACGGTGTTCCTTCCGCTGCTCGGGCTGCCCGACAAGTCGGCCCTGATCTCTGGATCGGAAATCGACGCGAGGCTCGAGGCGTACTGCGGAAGCTACGATCATGCAGGTGTAGACGAGTTTCTGCTCACGGAGCTCTTTGGAAAGAAGGAGCGCGAGTCCATCGACCCGGCCGCGGTGTCGGATGGCGACATCCGCAAGCGGTGGGTTTCGAAACTGACACGCGAACGTCCGGTCCGGACCCTCGCAGGCGCTGACTTCGCTCGCCATGACTCTCACTCGCGCTTCGCTCGGTCTTCAGGCTAATTGGCAAGCTCACGCCGGTGAACCTGCTGACGCGCGTTGACAAGGCGACGGGGAAGACGACCAGCGTCCAGATCAAAGGAACCCTCGCGCCGCTTCAAATTCAGGTCATGAAGCGGCAGGGGCGCGTGACGACGGTGGTGACGGGATTTGCGGCGTACGGCTTCGAGGGCAAGGAGCTGTCCGACACGCTGGCCAAGCGCATGAAGACCAACTGCTTTGTGGTAGCCGCGGCCGAGTCGAGGACTGGCTCACTCGAGGTCTGCTTGTTGGGTGACTGGGTGGCGAAGCGGACCGGGGATCACCACCTGCCCTCGTTTTTTGTCGAGTGTGGGCTCGACAAGTCGATGATCTCGGTCGAGTCGCGTACGAAGAAATAAGAAGGCTTTACAGGCCTTGCGAGGCACCGATCGGACGCACACGTCGCCGTCTACATCGAGCAAGGCATGACGACTACGCTTCGACCACCTCGGGTTCCAATGCAACATCGACCCCCACGTAACAATCGCTGACGACGTGCACGGTCGGCGCGCGGCCCTCGTGCAACAGTCGGGCCAGCGCCTCGCCTACATCCAGAGGCATCTTGACCGTGGTCTTGGCCCCAACGACGGCGAACCGTTTCAACGAGATGACCGAGTCCGTCTTGTCGTCGACGATCGCGCACCACCAACCCTCCTCCTTGATCTTCGGAAAACACGGCGCGTAGGCTCTGCGAGGACGGTTGGCGCCCCTCGGCTTGGCGTCCTTCGAGACGGCCGTCAGCTCGACGGTCGTCTTCGAGACAGACCGGTTGAACGTGGCCGAAAAGGCGACCTTTGGGGCCTTGCTGGCGTTGGAGTTGGATCTGGCGTTGCCCTGGCCCCGGCCCCGGCCCCGACCTGCCTTGGCGGCCCCCCAGGTCGCCTGCATCAGGCACTGGACCGTCCGCATGACCGCGTAGCAGCTACGCCACCACCCACGCTCTTGAATCACCTCGATCATGGCCTGGAGGATGCGCGTTGTCGAGTCTAATACCGTTCTGGTGTCGGTCACATAGTCCGAGACGGGCAGCGGGAGCCGGTCCAAGTGCGCCTGGACCAGGATCTCCGCCTTGCACGCCGGCTTGTCGGCCTGGTGGATCGCCATCGGATGACGAAGCTGCGGGATCATCTGGGCGTTGAGCACGTCCTCGTTGTGCCGGACGGGCAGCTCGTCAAACTCCTTCGCGGCACACATGACGCGGATGACGTCAATGACGTCCATGGACTGCGTCAGCCCCGACGCCAAGACTTTCATCGTCTCGTACCGCAGGTAGAACGTCGACGCAATCTCCCCATAGGGCGTTGACCGGTATTCGTCTTCGCCGTCGCCGTCGCCTTCACTGCCACCGTCGATGATCTCGATGCACTGAGCCCCCTCGAGGCGGCGGACGACGTCGTCGATCAAGTTCGACTGGTAGGCCCACACCGAGGCCTCGTCCGTCGCCTCGAGACCGTAATACGCCGGGTTCTTGAGGAGGCGGCGCAAGAAAAAGGTAAAGGTCAGGTAGTTGACGGCGTCCCGCTTGCTGGAGATGGTGCCCATGGCGATCTCCGCGTTAAGGTGGTCGTCCAGCTGCTTGTGGAGCGAGCTCTCCACGGGGAACGGCTCATACAAAAATTTGCGGTAGAACGACTTTTGAGGCTCGTGCACCATGACCACAGCCACTCCGTGATCGTCGTACTGCGGTCGGCCCGCCCGCCCCATCATCTGCAGGACGTCGGTTATCGAGTACTGCACGTATCGCCTGGATGGCGCGTCGAAGAACTCGGTACCCTTCACGATCACCATGAACGTCGGCGAGTTGATCCCCCACGCCAAGGTCGACGTGGCCACCAAGAGCTGGATCTGACCGCCGACGTAGAGCCGCTCGACGAGGGTCCGGTCCCGCTCGGAGAGACCGGCGTGGTGCAGCCCGACGCCAAACTGGAGGGTGTGGCGGAGGCTGGCGTCCTGCACGTTCTCGGTCTCCAGCAACATATCCATCTCTTGATCGTCCATGTTGAGGAACGTGCGCGGCTTGCCGTCTGCAGCGGCGTACGTGATGATGTCCATCGCCGTCAGACGCGTCTGACGGCGTGACGCCACGAAGATGAGCACGGGCTTTGTCGGGCTGTGCGTCTGGATGGCCGCATATGCCGGCTTGTTCATCGTCGCCATGCGTGGACAGTAAGCTCGTCCGGGATATCCCTGGATGTGGCACTCCAGGGGGACGGGCCGAACGCTCGGCTTGAAGTTGAAGAGCCCCTGCGGCTTGACGCCGAGCCAGTTGCCAAGGTCTCGCGCGTTGGCTAGAGCAGTCGAAAGGCCAACGAAACGAACGTTGACCTTCGTGTGCTCCGAGATGTACCGCATCCGGCTGACGATGACCTCGAGGACGGGCCCGCGGTCGGCGCCGAGCAAATGGATCTCGTCCATGATGACGAGGCCCACGGTGCGGACGTATCCCCTGTTCTGCCAGTTGCGAGAGATTCCATCCCACTTTTCGGGCGTGGTGACGATGATGTCGGCGCCCATGAGCGCCCTGATGTCCGGCGTGACGTCGCCCGTCAGCTCGACGATCCTCAGACCGAGGCGCTTGGCGAAGCCCTGTCCCCAGTCTTTCATCCTCTCTTTGACCAACGCCTTCAGAGGGGCAATGAATACGGCTTTCATGCCCTTGTGGGCGCTGAACAGCCGCAGGAGCGTCAGCTCGGAGGAAATGGTCTTGCCGGACCCCGTCGGCGCGCCCAGCAGGATGCTGTCGTCCGTGTGGTACAGCTGGTAGAACGCCTGCGTCTGGATCGGATTGAAGTGCGAGAACCTGTACATGGACTCGTACAACTCGTTCTGCAGGGCGCTCTTGGGGAGCGGATCCAGGTCCAGCAGCTTTGTGTGGGCGCTGAACTGCTCGGGGAGGATGACCCCCTGGAACGAGATGGTCGCCGTCGCCTGGCAGCCGATCCAAGATTCCGAGACGGCTTTGACGTAGTACTGCGAAGGCAGTGGCTCCGTGACCGGCACCGGGAACTCGATCGACTGCGTCCCCTCCCGCCACAGCGACTTTGTCAGCGTGAACACCTCCGAGTGGTAGATGCGCTCGTTCTCGCTGTCCTCCACCCACAGGTACCACCGCAGCGAGTTGCCGTGGACGCTCTCCCGCCACTTGAAGTCGGGAGTGATGGTCAGGAGGATCCGAACGACCGTCCTCGTGATGGGCACGACGGCGGCGTCCATCTCGATGGTCGGGATGTTGGCGATGGCCGAGAGCACCTTGCTTCCAACGCTCGGGTGCCGGAGGGCCGCGCCGATCTCGTCTGCTTTCATCTCTTTGAGCTGCATCAGGTCAAACCCATAGTCCTGAATCTTCTCGATGATGTTGGGCTTGAGGAAGGACTCGAACTGCCAGAGCGGGTGCTGCGTCGGCCAGAGCCGCCACTCGAGCGCCTTGCTCACGGTCAGGCACACCTCGGCCGCGGAAGGCCATCCCTTGTTCATGCAAATTTCGAACAGTGCCCGCGAGATCCTCGGCGCGTTCTGTGAGATGTAGTTGAGATCGGCGATCAGGCTGAACGACTCGAGCTTCTCCCGGGACACGTAGGTCTGGAGGAGGATGCTCGCCTTGCCGTGCTTGGTCTCGGAACCCCCTCGGACCTCGTAGTCACACCCTCGTGCCAACGTGTCGAGCTCGGGGAGCTCGTCCTCGCGGACGTTGAGGTTGTCAAACTCGGACGACATCGAGATCATCGTGATGACGTCCTGCTCGTTCATGTAGGGCTTGAGCAGGCCGTTGTAGACCTCGATCGAGTTCTTCGACAGGTAGAAGTGCGAGGCCACGCGTCCCATCTCGGCCGTGTAGATGTTGCCGCTGCGCTCGTCGAAGCGGACCATCCTGGCGCGGTCCAGCGCCCTGGCCGCCTGGGTGATCAGGTTCCGCCTGTAGTCGACCAGCTCCGGGTCCATGGCGAGTTCCTCCCACGAGATGCCATACGCGAGCGGATTCTTGCGCATGCGCACGACCAGGTACGTGTAGCCCAGCCAGGAGACGCCCTCCCGCACGTTGGTGACCGTGCCGAGCGCCACCTCGGCGTTCAGGTGGTCCGCGAGCCCGTCGACGAACTTGGACTCGATCGGCACCGAGTGTGTTATCATACCAAGGTAATGCGCCAGCTTGTCGTGCGACGTCAGGATCGAGGCCTCGCCCATGTCCTGGAACTGCGGCCGTCCGGCGCGCCCAAAAATCTGCTGGACGTCCAGCATGCCCAGGTCGGTGAACCCTCCCTTCTGGGGAATGTAGAGCTGCGTGCCTTTGATGATGACGGTATGTGCGGGGAGATTCACGCCCCACGCCAGCGTCGCCGTGCAGCACAGGACCTTGATGTGGCCCTGCGCGAAGCAGCGTTCCATCATCGTCCTGTCGCTCCGCAGCATGCCGGCATGGTGGATGCCGATGCCGCTGGCGAACACCTCGAGCATTTCCTTGTTCCTGGACTTTTTAGCATCCTTGGCGACGAGATCGTACCTGTCGACCGCCGAGCAGTCGAAGGCGGCCGTGTCGCCGCCTTGCTGCGCCTTCATGGCCAGCATCCTGGCCGACTTGCCGGTGTCCTTCCTCGAGTGCACGAACACCATGGCCTGGTGACCGCGCTGCAAGGAATCCAGCACCTTTTGGTAGCACACCTCGTCCATGACGCTCTGGCGCGCGAAGAAGCTCTTCTCCGTCACGCCGACGAACGACGTCTCGAGGGGGACGGGCCTGTACGTGGCGTCAAAGTAGAACAGTCCGGTCTGCGCGTTGACGCCGAGGAACTGGGCTACGTCCTGGTAGTTCGGCAGCGTCGCCGAGAGACCGACGATCCGGATCATCGACTGCGACGTCTCAACCTGCCTGGTGGTCCTGGCCACGATGGTCTCGATGACCGACCCGCGGTCATCGTTCAGAAGGTGCACCTCGTCGATGATGAGCAGCTTCACTTTGGACGCGATGGACACCTCCCCACCTTTTCTCGTGATGACATCCCACTTCTCAGGCGTCGTAACGATCATCTGACACGCGTCCATCTCCGCCCTGGTCAACTGCATGTCTCCGGTGAGCTCCCGCACCGTCAGGCCGAGCGGCTCCAGCCGCTTTCCGAAGCTGTACGTCATCTCCGCCGCAAGGGCTTTCATCGGCGCCACGTACACAATCTTGAACTCTCCGAGATCGACCACCTCGTCGTCCTCGATGTGCTGCCCGACCTCTCGGAGGACGCACGTCATCGCGATGTTGGTCTTTCCGGCGCCGGTCGGCGCGCAGACCAACAGGTTCTCGTTGCTGAAGAAGGCCGCGGGGTAAATCCTGGACTGGATCCGGTTCAGGCTCTTGTATCCTTCGAACGCCAGCTGTGCCCAGTCGGGAAGCTCGGCGATCTCGACGAGCACCTCGCCCGGCTTGAGGCCGCCGCTCTTGGCGGGCGGCACCTTGACCTCCTCGTAGCCCTTGTACACGTTCCGCACGGTCCCCTTTGGCAGGGACGATTGCCTCCCGCGTCCCTCACCCAGCCTGAACTCCATCCCGTTGCCGAGCACGATCTTGCTCCGCGCCTCGTTCCGCGCCACCTCCGCGTCAACCAGCACGCCCAGCCCGTACCTCGAGAGAAAGTCATCGGCGCCCTTCGCATCCCTCGCGTGTCCGTCGCCGTGGCGTTCGTCGCCCTTTCTCCCACCCCCTTGTCCACCCTTTGCTTTCCCCATGCGCTTCCGCTGGTCCTTTCGCTCCTGCTTCATCGCGAGCCGCTCCGACTCGGACATGATCGAGAACCGCGTGCCGTAGCTCGGCCCGGACGTCTTCTCCTCGTCCTCCTCCTGCTCCTTGACGAGCTGCTCGATGCCCGCACGCAAATTCCGCCGCAAGTTATCCCGCTGGACCAGCAACTCCTCGGCGTGCTCGAACACCGCGTCGCCGATGAGGTCAAACAGCTCTGCCGCCAGCCCCTCGTCCGGCACGTCGTTCAGCACGAGCAGGGCGACCCGCGTCCCGACATCCTCGCAATCCTTTGAGCCGAGCGTGCCGCCCATCGCCTTTCCGACCCAGTTGGTGATCCACACGGCGGAAACCTCCTCGTTGGTGACGACAGCCTTGGCCCCGAACGCCGCCTGCATGGCCTCCGCCTCGTTCTCCTCCGTGATGATCGCCGGCGGCGTCGACTCTGCTGCCGACATCGGACTCGTGATGTCGTACTTCGCTTTGTCCTTCTCAAACGTCCAGCTCGGTAGCCTCTTCACACCGCAGATGGACAGCACGACGTCAGAAGTCGACGGGGACGACGGGGACGGCGCGGCGTCGACGGACGCGTCAGGCCGCAGCCCCTCGTCGCCCCCCCCATCCCCGATCGCTCCCGGCCCCGTCGGAACGACGACACCAAGGTCCGCGCACGCGCACGCCAGCGCCTCGCGCGCCGCGAGGACACGAGCACGCGCGGCGTCAGCAGTCGCCGACCCATCAGCGTACTCACGGAGCACCTCGGACGACGGATCCTTCCACAGGCAGATGGCGATATCCTCGGCAAGTAACGAGGCCGACGCGTCGTTGCCAAGCATCACGACGACCGACCGGACGAACTCCGCGGCGAGTGCGCGGACAGACTTCGTCGCCGTTGGCTGCGCTTCGTCGCCGAACCCTGCTCGCCCGAAAATTTGTCTCACGAGACCGGATGCGGTCGGCCCCTCGCCCCGCTCCTTCAGCGTCCTGACAGCATCGATGTATAGGACGTCAGGGGACGGGAGCGACGAGGAATGCCGCTGCGTCGAACGCAGAAACGTCGACAGACGCGGCCGGTCGTCCCTCCGCATTTAAAAATTTTTGGTTCTATCTCGCACGTTCCCCACGCCTGGCGCTGAACGGCACCGATTCGTCGCCAGCGACCTGCCAGTACACAATCGACCAATCGATCAGCGCGCCCTCGTTGGCTGGAACGGAGAATCGTCGTCGTCGTCGTCGTCGCTGCATTCCATCGGACAGCGTGACCGATCCACCATGGCGTTCATTCAGGCCATCCTCGAGAAGCTCTCCTTCTACGCCTGCGTGGCCATCTTCCTGGGGTACCTCGTTCCGCACCTGTTCCTGTCGCTGTTCAGGACGAAGAACCTCAAGAGATCGTACAAGGCGAACTGGGCGCTCGTGACCGGCTCGTCCTCTGGCATCGGCCTCTCGATCGCCAAACGGCTGGCGTCGCAGGGCCTGTCGGTGCGTGTTGAAGTCGATCGACGTGCGCACCGCCCCGGATCTCACCGACGCCGCGACCCTCACGCTCGTTTGCTCGTTCGTTCGCTAGGTCGTCCTCGTCGCCCTGGACGATCAGCTGTTGGAGGATGCGTTCCAGGATCTCGTCGCGTCCTTCCCTGACGTCGAGTTCCGCAAGGTCGGGGTCAACCTGGGCAGCCGGGGCTACCTCCCGACCATTGCCAAGGCGACGGAGGACATTGACGTGCAGTGTTGCTTCCTGAATGCCGGATATATGATCACGGGCTTCTTCGAGTCGCACGATCTCGAGAAGCATATGGCCAATTTGGAGTGCAACACGACGTCTGCCGTGCAGATCACGCACCTGTTCCTCCAGCGGCTGCTCGCGAAGAAGCTTAAGGGGTGCTTCGTGTACACGTCGTCCGCGGCGGCAGCCATCCCGAGCCCGTACTCTGTGCTGTACGCGTCGACCAAGTCGTTCATCTCCTCGTTCGGCGCCTCGCTGGCGGCCGAGGTCCGGAGCGAGGGCATCGACGTGTGCGTTGTCCACCCTTCCCCGGTCGCGACCCGGTTCTACGACGGAGCACACAAGTTGGGGGCGCTGGAGTTCTTCAAGAAGCTCGCTGTCGGCCCGGACGAGCTCCCGGACGCGATCTTTGCGAGCATCGGCAAGGTCATCTGGCGCGACATCGGACCCACCGCGGTCGGCTTCAGGCTGCTCATGAAGGTGCTGGATTATAATCTGTTCGCGACGATCATCGCACTGACGGCGCGCTTCACGGACGACTTCAAGAAGTACGGCCGTGCGGCGCGGACGGTGAACGACAACAAGGTCGACTAGTTGTTGTACTGTTGCACTGTTGTTTTGTAAACAATGCAGGCATTAGCAGTCGAGCTTGAACTCGTCGAGGGCCACAAAGATGTCCGAGATCACATCGTTGGACATCAGGAACCCGTCGGGATCGGTAAGCCGCACGACGACCTCTTTCGGTTTCGTCGATGCCGTATCCTCCTCTTCGACGACCTCCACGTCGACCAGCCCCCGCTGCACACTCTCCTCGACTGCCCGCAAAATCACGTCTCCAATCACCTCACCCCGCGTGAACCGGTCCACGATCCGCTCCCGCAGCCGCAACCCGCCCCCCTTCCGTAGCTGCAGCATCACCTCGTCCGTCAGCACGTCCTCCCCCGTCGCACGCACCCCGTCCACATGCGGCAACAACGTCCCACGCTCGCCTTCCTCCACCGCCGCCACCCGCTCCCCGAACGCGTCCACCCACCCCATGTACCCCTTGAACGCCCGCGGCCGCACCACCCTGACCCCGCCCACGTAACTCGCCGCGCCCATCCCAAACGCATAGTACCCACCCCCGTCCCAGTACACCCCGTTATGCCCACACCGATGATCTTTCCCGGGTTCCCGCAGCGCATAACTGCTCAACTCGTAATGGCCGTACCCGGCCCCCCGCAGCATCCCGCTCGCCATCCCGTACATCCTCGCCGCATCCTCATCGCTCGGCAACGGCGCCGCCCCCGGCCGATACAGCCTCCCAAACGGCGTATTCTCCTCCACCTGCAAATCATACGAGCTGATATGCTTCGGCCCCGCATCGATCGCCGAGAGCACGTTCCGCTCCCAGAGCCCCAGGTCCAGGTCGGGCAGTCCGGAAATCAGGTCGAGCGACCACGACGGCATCGACGACGCGTGCATATCGTCGATCGCCTTATACACATCGTACAGACCATGCGAACGCCCACACCGCGCCAGCAAGCCTTCGTCAAACGCCTGCACCCCCACGGACATTCTCGTGATCCCCAGGTCCCTGTAGGCATTGATCGTGGCCAGGTCAAACGTCCCCGGGTCCGCCTCGATCGTAATCTCCTGCGTCCGCGCCGCACCATACCGCCTCCGCAACACCCCAAGCAACCGTTCCAGCGACTTGAGCGGGATCAACGACGGCGTGCCGCCCCCAAAGTAAATCGTCCGAAGCGGCGTGTCGATCCGAGGACCGTCGTCTTCTCGATCCGTTCCGTTCCTTCCGTTCCTTCCCTCCGTTCCCTCCGTTCCCTCCGTTCCCTCCGTTCCCTCTGCTTTCCGACTACCAGGATCAAACGGCGGCGTCATCTCAATCTCCCGCACCACCGCGTCCACGTACGCCTCCATCATCGTGTCACCCTCGTACGACCGCTTGCTCCCGACCGCCAACACCGGAAAGTCACAGTACAGGCACTTCTTCTTGCAGAACGGCAGATGCACGTACCTATCGGTAGAATAGCGGCGCGAGTGAGAGAACACGTGGGGGGCCACCGACCGACCGCCCTCGACCGCCCTCGACCGCCCTCGACCGCCCTCGACCGCCCTCGACCGCCCTCGAC
>Ga0181573_10000729_pt1 | contig 34018 bp, 27 predicted proteins | sample 101ome_25_FD_148643 | JGI IMG/M metagenome (GOLD analysis project Ga0181573, IMG submission 148643) | Coastal salt marsh microbial communities from the Groves Creek Marsh, Skidaway Island, Georgia - 101409BT metaG (spades assembly) | ecosystem: Environmental > Aquatic > Marine > Intertidal zone...
CATTCGCTTTTTCTCGTCAGGCGACGCACCGCCACCGCGGGCTCCACAACGTCGTGCGCGAACCGAACCCGCGAGTGGTCACGGTCCAATCGCGCCACCGCGGATTGGTTCGTCGCAGCGCGTGACCGGGTTGGGCTCGGGCGGGGCGGTCCGATCGTCCGCGTGATCGACGCGGCGTCCCGTCGGGGAGCGGCGGCGATGGGAGGACTCGACTACGGGGAGTTGGAGGAGGGGGAGCTCGAAGCCCCCGCGGCTTCGACGCCGGTCACCCCCGCCGCGAGCCAATATCTCGCGGGATGGGCGGGGGGAGGATCCGTGCCTCCCCCCGCTCGACCCGCGGGCGGGTCCGGGTACGGGGCGGCGACCGCGCGGTACGCATCGCATCTCGGCGCGGGCGGGCCGCACACGACGGGGAAGGATGGGAGGGACGGGAGCAAGAGGATGCGCACGGGGCGCAACGGGTGGGTGGACACCAGCGCGGGGTCCAACGCGCACAAACCCTGCGTGTTCTTCATCCAGGGCCACTGCAAGAACGGTAGCAAGTGCGGCTACCTCCACGGCGACAGCCCGCTCCCGTGCCACATGTTCAACACCCGCGCGGGGTGCAAGTTCGGCGACAAGTGCGCGTTCAGGCACGTGCCTCCCGCCGCGAGGGTCGGTAAAAACGGCTCCTCGAACGGTCGCGACGCCAACCCACCATCGGTGGCCAACCCGTTCGGCACGCACGCGAGCAACTGCGGGTGCCTCGCGTGCCATCCGCCGCCGCCGCGTCGCGTGACGTACGTCCAAGCCGGCGACGAGGACGAGGACGGGGAGGTCTTGGAGGTGGTCGAGGAGCCCGAGGAAGAACCCGGGCTGAAGAACCGGGTTGGGGAGCGCGTGAAGGACCTAGGGGAGATTGCGGAGAGGGACGCGGTGCTTCGGAGGTGCTCGGTGATCGAGACGCCCGCGCAGACGGCGTCGTGGCGCGAGTTCCTCGCCGACGCGGAGCGCAACGCGGGCTCCGGCAACGGTCTCGCGCCCTTCTGGAAGCTTCAGGAAAAGCAGCGGGCGTCCGCGGCGTCGGGGAGCGGGCGAGGGGGGGAGGACGTAGACGACGTCGCATCTAGACGACCGAGCCGCGGTTCTTAGAAGTGTTGTTAGGATCACAAAGCTATGTTTACACGGGGCGAGGCGCCGCCGAGGCTCTCAGAAGCCCTCCTTGCGGTTCTTGCCCCAGCTCAGGTCGTCGAGACCCTTGGTCAGGAGACCCAAGGCGGCGACGGTGAAGCCCATGGGAATCACCACGGACGTGATCTTGTCCTGCGATGGGAGTGGGAGGGGGTGATCGGTCAGTCTGGTGCGGTCTTGTCGCAGGATTTGGCATCTGAGAGTTTTGTCACCCACTGCCAAGAGGTGCGGAGGGGGACCCGTTGATTTCCGCGGGGCCGAAGAAGGGATCGAGGCGCCTCGAGACTCACCATGCTGCTGCCCTTCAGGTGGACGTGCCCCTTGGCCGCCTGGATAGCCTGTAGTCGCGAGTGGGAAGGGTCGGGGTCGCGCGCGTCAGCCTCCGAGCGTCGGTCGAAGTCGTCTCCCCGCGCCCGTGAGGCGGTGTAATCCCGCCCCGGGGGGATATTTTTAGGGTTCGCGGGGTCGGGCCTCGATGTTGAGGCGCGCGCGACGATATTGGACGCACGGGCGCGCGTCGCCGACGGGGGGAACGTTCGACTCACCTGCTGAGCCGCGCGAATGTGCGCCGGCATGTTGTACCGGTGGAGAGACGCGAAACACGCTGCTGCGCGCGCGGTCCTTTCTGAGGCTGAGACGAGAGGTTGCAGACTGGGCGAGCCAAATCTCGGGTCGCGATCTGCTCGCGCGCCAGCGGGCCAGTCTGGTGTTGTCACCCCCGGCAAAGTCCCCCCGCGGTGACATTCTTTGGCGCACGTCGACGCAGTCTCGCGCCCCAGCCGACCGTTCGCCATGGGTTTCATGGACCTGTTCAAGAAGAAGGACCCCAAGGAGATGGTCCGTAAGTGGCAGTCCAAGCTCCGCTCGGAGATGCGCGGCGTGGACCGGCAAATAAGGGGTGAGCCCCCCACGCGTCCCGAAATGTCTGAATTTGACTAGCGACGGCACCCTCCCGCCTTCTCGCGCGAGCTGACCCCTTCCCCTCGCGCGCCTTTCTACAGATATCCAGAGGGAGGAGAAGAACGTGACCAAGTCCATCAAGGACTGCGCCAAACGCAACGACATTCGCAGCATGAAGGTGCTGGCCAAGGAGATCGTCAACAGTCGCAGGGTGGTGTCCAGGCTGTATCATAACAAGGCGCAGATGAACTCGGTGTCCATGATGCTCACCGAGCAGCTCGCCACGGTCAGGTCGGTGGGGCACATCACCAAGTCCACCGAGGTGCTCAAGGCGATGAACGGGCTGATCAAGCACCAGCAGGTGACGGACACGATGCGGGACATGTCCAAGGAGATGATGAAGAGCGGGCTCATCGAGGAGATGCTGGCCGACGCCCTCGACGACGGGATGGAGGACATCGAGGCGGAGACGGACGAGGAGGTCAACAAGATCCTCGCGGAACTGGCGGGCGAACACATGGCGAACATGCCCGCCGCGGAGACCCACACCTTGGCCGCGCCCAAGGTGGCGGAAACCGCGCGGCAGGAGGCGGAGGACTCGGAGCTCAACAACCTCCAGGCCAGGCTCGACGCCATCAGGCAGGAGGCGTCGTGAGGACCGGACGGACCCGCCGCGTGTACTAGCAGTCACTGGTGTAAAAACAATTAAATCTCGCGATTCGATCCACTCGGCACGCGACGCTCTCGGCCACGGGCGGCACGCGCTCGCTCCGAGTCACCGGGTGAACACCGGCGGGAGCGAAATCTGGTTCGACGCCTTGACCGCCGCCGCCCTCGCCCGCTCCACCTCCATCGTAGCCCTCACGAGCTCCACCGCGGACGCCTCCTTCTCCGCCGTCTTCCTCTCCACGACGCCACGGGCCTTGTCCACGTCCAGCTGGATGGCCTCCGCCGCGAGCGAGAGCTTGCGCTGCGCGGCCATCTTCTCGTCCAGCCTCGCCTGCGCCGCCTCAACCGCCTTGCGCGCGGTGACAACCTCCTCGGCGGCCCTCGCCGCGGCGGACCTCGTGGCGTTGACGTCCTCCAGCCCCCTGGTGACGGCCGACTTGGCGCGAGCGATGTCGGTATCGTACTGCGGTGGCGTTTCGGGGAGGTATCAGTTTCGGGGAGGTATCAATCGGGCGACGCGACGCGTCAGCGCGACGGATACTGGGCACGGCGAGGGACTGGGGGGAGGATCGAGATCTGCCCGAGGGCGGACGGGGTTGGGTGGGTGTCGCGTACCGACTTGATCCTGGCGTTGAGCGCGTGCAGGGCATCTTCGGCGGCGGTCACCGCCGACTCGGCCTCGTAAACTTTGTACGCGGCGGGGGCGTAGTATGCACCGGCAGCCTGCGGCGATCGGACGTGTTTGTGGTCAGCAGGTGGTGTGCCAAGGTGGCAGGGAGGGGGAGCGTGGGGTCGTCGATGGAGGGGGATGACGCGTATCAAGCGGGTCGCGCACCACCGCGGTGCCGGCGACGATGTATCGAAGCGACATGATGTGCACAAGGAGGTTTCGGACGCGAGTGCGCGCGAGGATGTGGCGATCGCCTTTGTGAGGTGATGGTGCACTACGTCCGAGGAGCGTCTTGAATATGAGTCCTCGTCAGATACGACAATCGTTCGTCGGTGCTCGAGCCCGAAGGGTCATTGCCAATGCGCGCGACGGTCGCCGCGGGCCTCCCCGGGCCCCCGTCCCTCGTGGGTCGAGGCTCGCGGGTGGACATCGATCGATCCGGTCGGCGTACCCGCGCGTCGACATCCATCCGACGGCTTAGGTGCACCGGACGCGGCAACAATCGATGCCGACTCGGACCCCGCGCGGCGACCGGGGATGACCCAACGGCTTCGACCCGAGACGACGGCAGCGCCGACCCCGCCGCCGCCGTCGGTGCCGCCGCCGGCGAGTCCACGAGCGACGAGGACGCGGCGCGAGAGAGGAAGGAGCACCACAGGACGTGGTCGCTCAAGTACCTGGAGGGCGTCATGGTCGGGGTGTCGAGGTACGCGACAGATTCCTACGCGTCGGTGACACGGCTGGGAGGGGAGGTGTACCGCTGGGCATCGCGCGACGAAGGGGACGCGCGGGGCGACGTCGCGGCGAAATCCGGGAAGCGTAAGAGGGGCGGCGACAAACCCGCCGAATCTTCGTCGTCGTCGTCGTCGTCGTCTTCCGGCGACGAGGAGGATTGGGAGGCTGCGCTGGCGTCGTGGGTCAGCGACGACGACGCCGACCCGCTCACCGACGCCGCCGAGTGGGTGGGCGGGATAGCCTCGTGGGTCGCGACGTACTCGGAGCGATCTAAAGCGAAGAGCGCCGCGCGAGCCGAGCCGCCGCCGCTGACGGTCACGGAGCTGACGAACGAGATGCGGCGGGAGATGGAGCTGGGCGCTGACGAGGCGCACTTTCTACCGCTCGAGGACAGCGGCTGGTCCATCGCCCTACTCCGGTACCGGCCCAAGGAGGGCGGCGCGAGGCGGTCGAAGCAGTCGCGCGAGATACCCGCCGTGTCGGTCACGTCGATGGACGCGGCGTGGGACGATAGCGACTTTTACCACGCGACGCCGTGGCGGCACCGAGACCTTCCGCCGGTTGTGATGGTGCCCGGGTGCGCTTCAAACGCGTACACCTTCGACGTGGCGGAGGGATACTCGCTGGCGAGGCACCTGGCCAATCGCGGGCACGACACGTGGATCGTGGAGTCCCGCGGCGTCGGGTTCAGCAGGCCGTGGGGGGCGAAACCGTCGGAGTGGGCGGATCCAAAGACGAAGGTGCCGCGGCAGCACATGCCCACGTGGGGAGATTTCGATTTCGACACCTACCTCCGCGAGGATCTTCCGTGCGCGACTGGGTACATCGCGGCGGTCACGGGGTCCAAGAGGATAGCCGCGGTGGGTCACTCGATGGGGGGCATGCTGGCCGCGTGCCTGGCGGCCGGGGCGGCGGATTACTTCAGGGAGGATGCGCCCAAAGTTGAACAGAGCGCTTCCAGCGCGGCGACGTCGCGGCCGAGAGTCCCGCGTTCCGATTGGCGGATCGACAAGGTGGTCACCATCGCGTCGTGCCTGGAGTGTTCGCCGCGGGAGGGTGTCCCGGAGTCGACGTACGCTCAGTTCGCGGCGTTAGCGGGCGTGATGCCGGAATATCTCTACGGGGGTGTCGCGAAGCTCGGGCCGGCGACGCCGCAGCTGCCCGTCGGCTCGCTCTCCGTCGGCCAGGGAATGGCGATTGAGTCCGTGTTCGGGGCTCCGTCCGTGGACGACGCGGACCCCTCGGAGGACGGGGAGGAGAACGATGACGCGGTCGACGATGACGACTACGAGGACGACGGCGGCGGAGAGGAGAACGGCGCGAGCGACGAGTTCTGGCGGAAGAGCGCCGTGAGCCTCAACACCTCGTACCCCGGAGCCACGAAACCCGCCCTCATCCACAAGCTCCTGCTCAAGGGCTTCGGCAACGTGCCCCTCCGACTGGTGCTCCAGATGGCCACGCTGTTCTCCCCCGGGGGCCTGGCGACGCGCGAGGAGACCGTGGCGCGACGCGAGCGCACCGTATCCGCGGCGAGGGAGAGACACGCGAGGTGGAGGCGTCGGCTCCGCGGCTGGGGCGACCCCGGCGACGCGCCCCGCGAAGCCACCGTCGCCGACGTCGTCGAGTCGGAGATGAGCGGAGACTCCGCCGCGGCGGTGCAGGCGTCCAACATCAGTGTCGGCTCGAACATCGACGCACGCGACAACCATCACGTGCACTACATCGACGCGGTTCGGGACGCCAGGCTGAACATCTTGATGATCGCCGGCGACGTCGACCCGGTCATACCCCCGACGCAGGTGGAGGCGACGGCACAGGAGGTCGGGGGCGAGTACGCGTGCTTCGGGGACGGGCCCAAGGCGGGCTGGGACGTAAGTACGAGCGGGGAAAACGGTCCAAACGGCCCAAACGACCCGAATGACCCAAACGCGGCGCTGAGGTCCATGATGACCGACGGCGGGGATCACTACAGCCACTACGACCTCCTGTGCGGCGTCAACGCGCCGAGGCGAGTGTTCCCGGTCGTCTCCGAGTTTCTGGAGCGGATCGAAGTACTCAACGGCTTGTTTCGACTGTGAGTGTTGGCTATCGAACATCTAGTGCTACTTGTAAGGGTCGGCGGTGATTTATCAGAGGCGTCGTCGCTTCGTCACGCCTGAGCCACCGACGTCACCGTCGCCAGGGTAGCCTCGAAGTCATCCTCGCCGAGCGAGAGGGCGGTGGATACGTCCAGGACGGCTCGTCGGTTTAAGGTGCTGAGGTTGGTGTGCGTCCCACGCCAGGTGATGCACACGCACGCGTCCCTCAGCCTGCTCCGCCGCGATGCGAACCGTCGCTTGAGCTCAGCGGCGAGGGTCTCCGCCGCGGCGTCCGGGTCGAGGTCCGACCCGCGCAGCACCTTATCCAGCATCGCCCTCGGCCCGAAGCCATCTATTTCGTGTCTCTCGCTCCTCCTCAGGAGGTTCTCCCCGAGCTCGTACGTCAGGCACCGCTCGAGCGGGTCCGTCCTCCCCGCGTCCTTGTACGCCTGTATGGTGCACTCCACGCTGAACTCCAGCGTCGCGGTCAGCGCTCTGGTCAGGCTGGAGCCTTCCGTCAGCCTCTCGAGAATGTCGTTCGCCTTCGGCGTGGGAGTTTCCTGCCACCACTGGTACTGTTGCCTGTGGAGCGAGCGTCTCGTCTGATGACACGCTCGATGACGCCCCGGACGCGACGAAGTGGACGGCACGGGCGCGATACGCGCGCCGTGCGATACCGCGTGACTCATCCTCGTGCCCCGATGTGTGGGCAAGCCGGGCTTTTCGTTGAGAGAATCGTCAAACGGCAGACCGACGCGCCGTGCTGGGGAAAAAGGTTTTTAGAGTAGCCACTGCGAGGCAGCGCCACACGCGTGGACTCGACCGAGATCGATCCGGTCGCCGCTGCATGCCAATCGTGGCACTCTCTGGTTTCGCCGTCTACCCCGCCGCCGCTAGCCGCTCCCGCCTCCGCACGATGGCGCGAGGCAAGAACTTCAACCCAGCTCGCGAAACCGCCGCCGCCGCTGCAGCGCCCTCGCCCTCGTCCGCGAAGCCGGGCAAGGCGGCGGTCGCCGCGGCCGCCGCGGACGGCATCGACGTCGCCTTCGATCCCAAGCCTCGAAACACCACCGGCGAGGCTATCGTGGACACGTACGGTCCCTCGATTCCCGGGGAGCACAAGTGGCTGGGCGCGGCGGTGGCGGACGACGGCAACATCTACGGCGTGCCGTCTCACAACCGAAGGGTGGTGCGCGTCGTGCCGGGAACGGGCGAGGTGACGGAGTTGGGCGACGACGACACACTCGGCGATCGCAAGTACAAGTTCCTGCGCGGTATCCGCACCAAGGCGGGCACCATCCTCGGCATTCCCGCGTGGGCCACCTCCGTGCTCGAGATCACCCCCGCCACCGGAGAGGTGACCACCATCGGCGACTTGCGCCCGCCGGATGGCAACATGAAGAAGTGGAAGTGGATGTGGCACGGCGCCGCGGCGGGGCTGGACGGTAACATCTACGGCATACCGTCAAACGCCAACGAGGTCCTCAAGGTGGACCCCGTGACGAGGGAGGTGACCCGATTCGGCGCGGAGTCGATGCCGCCGGGGCAGAACAAGTGGTACGGCGGCATCAGGGGCCCGGATGGCGCCATCTACGGGATACCCTACACCGCGAACCACGTCCTGAAGATCGTGCCGGAGACGCAGGAGGTGATCATGCTCGGGGATCTGTCGGACGTGTCGGGCGGGTGGAAGTGGCACGGAGGTGTGCTCGCTCCGGATGGGTGCATCTACGGCTTCCCGTCGCACGCCGAACGCGTGCTCAAGATCAACTGCGCGACGGGGGAGGTGAAACAGATCGGTCCGAGGTTCAAGGGGAGGTACAAGTGGGGCGGCGGCGCCGTCGGGTTGGATGGGAACGTATACGGGATGCCGTCGGACACCAACACGGTGCTTCGCATCAGGTGCGCGACCGAGGAGGTCGACACCATCGGCAAGGGGCTTCTGCCCAATATCAAGAACAAGTGGCAAGGCGGCGTGCTCGCCCCCGACGGCGCAATCTACGCCATACCTTCCGACGCGGCCAGCGTGCTGAAGATCGTGCCCGAAACGGAAACTGTTTCGCTCGTGGGTCAGCTCAGCGATGACCCGGACAAGTGGCAGGGGGGGTTCCTCGGCGCCGACGGGATCATCTACGGGATCCCAGAAAACGCAGATAAGATTTTGCGGATCATCCCGCCAGAGAATGAGGAAGGGATGGCGAGGGTGGTGGCGGCGGCGGCGGCGTCCGGCGCCGCTGCGGTCGGTAAAACGGACGGTTACGACAAAGGAGATGAAGTGAAGGAAGAGGTAAAGGTGGCGGCGGCGGCGGCGGCGGCGGCGGCGGCGGCGACTGTTGCGGCGCCGGCGGAGGCCATGATGCGGAGCCGTCAGTTGCCGCCGCTCGTGAGTCATCCGATGCCGCCGCTTTTTAAGGGGCCGGACTACACGACTCTGCTCGTCGTCGCCGGCGTGGGGTTCATGGCGGGGATTCTCTACGGACTTCGACGCAGATGATCATTAGCAGGGTTGTATGAGACTACACGTCTAGTCCCTGTTCTCTCGTCGTTCTTCTTTTTCCTCGTCGTCGTGTCTTGTCTTGTCGTGTCGTGTCGTGCGATCGAGCAGGGTGGTCGTGATGTTGCTCAACGCCTCTTACCTTCCGTAACCTTTCTTCTTGGAGTGACCTCCTTTGCTCTTGTGGCCTCCTTTGCTCTTGTGACCTCCTTTGCTCTTGTGACCTCCTTTGCTCTTGTGACCTCCTTTGCTCTTGTGACCTCCTTTGGAATGTCCTCCCTTGGAATGACCTCCTTTGGAATGACCTCCTTTGGAATGTCCCCCTTTCTTCCCTGCAAGGAGCACGCGGCGAGCGCCAGGGCTGCCGAAGTTGTCGCCGTCGAGGAGAAGCTGCGCCTCTTGGACGTTATCTCCAGCTCCGAGGGAGTCGTGGAGGACGTTGGCGTCGCTGGCCGCGACGGAGCAGGCGCCAAAGACGACGACAAGCAGCGAAATGAGTATCTGGCGAGGGGAGAAGACGTTGGCCATTCTTGGACTTGAGGAAAAGGGACGGGGTCGTGTAGGAGAAACGCGGCGTTGGTCTTTGCGTTGGAAGAAGTGACTGGAAACTCTCGGGGAGCGCTCTTACAGGTTGGGCGTGTGGCACTCCTCGGATTCGCAGAGTCCAAGAACCGATAAATTAAAGAAGAAGGCACCTGGTACCAATATTAGCCGCCGTCGGCCTCCGGGGCGAGATCCGACAGCGGCGCCAGTTTTTTTGTCCCGTCGGCCTGAACTATCTCTTCCCTCGAGCTCGGCGTGCGCTTGATCCTCGCGCCCTCCACCCAGTGCGAGCACTGCCATTCCTTACCCCACTCGCCGCAATCGCGTCGAAGCTTCCCGAGCCCGCCGTTGCTCACCCAGCTCCCGAGCATGCTCTGCTCCTCGTCTTCGTCCTCCTCCTCGTCCTTCACCACGGAAACCTTAATCAGACCGGCGCTGTACGCCTCCACGGTCCCGCTCAACCTCGCCAGCTGGCGCACGGTCAGGTTGTTGATCCTGTCCTCGATCGTGCCCCTGAGCTGCTGCGTCAGCACCAGCGCGATCATGTTGTAGAGCCAAGCCGCCGAGGTGCCGCCGATCTCGACGTCGAGCGCGCCGACGTGGATGCTGGTGGCGTGCACCCTGAGCTCCATCACCGGATCGGTCACCACGAAATCGTCCCCGAGGAGATCGCGGAGCAGCGCGCGGTGGCGCTCGAGCTTCCCGCGCTGGAGGTCGTTGAGCGGCGCCTCCAGGTGTCGCTGTCGAGCGCCGGGGCTGGTCGGCTGCGACGGAGCCGACTCCTCCTCCGAGTAGTCCGAGTCCGAGTCGCCCCCGCCGAAGGGGTTGAGCGACGCGATGCCGCCGAGGAGGGACTCGGAGATGGACGACGTGCGCTTGTGCTGCTGGTTCTCGCGCGCGTCGTCGTAGTCCTCCTCGTCGCTCTCGGACTCATCCTCGCCTCCGCCCCACGCTCCGAATAGTCCGCCGCCAAACGCCTTGTCCACCGCGGCATCCGCGGCGGAGTGGTCAACCTTGGGCGCCTCACCCTTGGGCGACGGCTCCGGAGACTTGAACTCGTCGTGCTCATCGTCGCGGTGCGCGGAACCGTTAGCGATCTCGCCCTTCGACTCAGTCTCCTGCCCGTTCTGCTGACCCCGCTCCTGCCACCGTTTCTGCACCTTCTCCTTTAGCTCGTTGACCTTGCTCTCGTCCTTGCTCAGCTCGACGCCGTGGTTGACGATGCGCATGAGCTGCGCGGTGTTGACGATGATGTCGTACGAGATGCCGACCCTGGCGCCCTCGACTTTCACCGAGCACGTCCCGTCGCTGTCCACCATCCCCCAAGACTTTGGGTACTCGCAGTACGCGAACCTGATGTCGTTCATCACGGTGCGGATCCCCTCGATGCTCACGGTGGAGCCAAAACCGGCATGATCCGAGTTCTCCCCCGTCTGGTTCTCCACCCTCAGACCGTCCTTGCCCACGGCAAACTCGGAGAAGGCCAGGTTATCGACGTGGTAGCACACGCTCCCGAGCGGCGAGTCGTAAACGCCGTCGACCCTCGGGAGCTCGAGGGTGGAGATGAGGTCGCAGATGACCTCGACGGATGCGCGGATGAGCGACTCAAATCCCGGCGCGATCTCCTCCTTGAGCAGACGCTGGACCTGCTCGTCCGTGCGAACTTCCTGCCACACGCTTCGTCCCTCCCTCGCCAACTTGGTCATCGCGTCGTTGTCGTCGACGTCCACGGATCGGCCGTCGGCGGCGGTCATCACCAGCTTGCCGTCGGCGCCGGCGGTGAACGTGACGTGCCCCGACATCTCTCGCGCGGCTGCGGCTGCCGCGGTCGCCGAGTCGTGGTCCACGCCCGCGGCTGTGGCGCGCTCGTACGCATCCGCCTCGATGGCGTCGGCGTCGGCCTCCTTGCTCTTCTGCTCCGCCTGCTGCTGCTGGAGCGTCTTCAGCACTTCCTTGAGCCGTTGGGTCACCCGCTGCACGGTGCCCTGGATACCCTCCAGCGCGCCGCTCTCGCCAGCCTGGGACCGCAGCTGCGTCCACACCTCCTTGGCGACCTCCCTGCCGTTCTCCACGAGCGCGTGGTTGTCCCGCTCGGTGCTGAGCAGGCCCTGGAGCCTGGTTGCGGCTCCGCGGAAGGTTCCCGCCACCTTCCCCGTGCCCTTGCTCGCGAGCCTCTCCACCACGCTGAACACCCGGCTGGACACATTGCGAGCCTGCGGGGGATTGGAGGAAAGTAAGGGAACATTCGGTCAGTTCTCGAAGTTCGGTTCGATGGGCGGGCTGGTCGATCGGGGAGCCGCGGGTGCGGGCGTCCACGTGCGAGGTAAGCGACTCGCGGCCGCGAGCGGATATCCACATCAACTCGGGCGTGCTCACCTTCTCCATGCGCTCCTCGGACTCCATCGTGTTCTCCAGGAACATCTTTGTCCTGTCCTTGATGGCCTGGACCTTCTGATCTTCGTCCCACACCTTACGCGCCGCCTCCTTGATCTTGTCTGGGTCCTCCAGTGCCTCCGCGGCGAAGGCGACGGACTTGTCAACCGCCTCCTTGGTGCGCTCAGACTTCTTGAGCCGATCGAGGTGGGTCGCCGCCTCCGCGGTCACCGCGCGGCCGACGTCCCGGAGCTTGGACCCTCCGAGCCCGGTGGGGCTCACGGGTTGTCCGTCCATTGCGCGCGTCTCCTCCCTCGGTCCCGTCCCAGTCGCGACGCCGCGCGACCAAGTTGTGTGGTGATCCGCCGTCAAGTCCCTCCTGAACCTAAGGGAGGATTTAGGTCTGACCAATCCAGTCTGCCAGTCGAAAGAGCTGCATGAGACGGCTCTTCGGCCGCTCCCTTCTTTTCCCTTTTGACATCCTGAAGCGCGCCACGCGCCGCCGTCCCAAAAAAAATCTAAGAGTTATTAGCACTACGGGATAACGAAGGCAAGTGACTTATGACGAAGGTATGACTGCTCGGGATAGAACACGGGACAACCTAGAAAAAAGGACACAACCCGCAAGCGCGGGATGGCCGCCGACGGGGACGGGTTCGAGCCCGCATCTGCGGATGCGTGGCGCGAAAACGTCCCTGATGACCTGCAAGAGATCATGGTTCGCGCGAGGGGCCGGCTGGTGGAGCGCATTCGGCACGCCCTGACACACCTGCCGGAAGGAGAAATTCGTCCCGGGGGCGACAGCCGATGGAGCTCGGCTGGGTACCGCAAGCTGAAGACGTACAGGAAGAAGGAGGACATCACCCGGGCGTTTTGCACATGGGAACACAACGCCGATGGGTTCGAGCACGTCCCCGAGGCTGTCAGCGTGTTGCGCCTTCCCTGCGGCGTGGAGCACGTGAAGGAAATTTGCTGCAGGTGGGAGATGAGACCCAGTTGGGACGCGAACTGCGAGAGAGCGACTCGAGGCCAGGAGTTCAATCCGCTGTGCGGCCTGTTCGAAAACGTGTTCAAGTCGCGCTTGATGTTCAGCAAGCGCTGCACGCGCGGGATCGCCGCGTGGGACAAGCTGAAGAACGGCGGGTGGCTCTTGTGCTCGACGGGCATTCCGCATGAGCACAGCCTCAATTTCGCGTTGGAACGCGGGACGACAGCGACAACACTCAACGTGGGGGGATACTACATCGAACCGGGGGAGGGGGATCACGTCGGGACATGCAAGGTGGTCGTGTTGCTGCACGTCAATTTGGGCGGGTCCCTGAGCAAGATGAACAAGCTTGCGTACATCTTGAGCCTCGGCAAGAATTTCACTAAGGCGATTTTTCTGTGGGCGAGGTGGGTGAAGCAGGAGTGGACACCCGCGACTTCAACGACGTGATTTTTTAATGCTAGTTCATATTACAGCTCAAGCTAGGCGGCACAAAATCACACGCCCACCTTGGGCACGGGCTGACCACCGGCGGATTCGCCCTCCGAGAGCGAGTAGCAAGCTTCTCCGTGGCACCACATGTCGAGACCCTCGCCCTGCTCCGCACCATCCGGCACGCGGAGGCTGCCGCCGGTGATGGCCTTGGTGATCATCAGGCAGGCGTAAGACGCGACCGCAGTGTAGGCGGCGGTGGCGATTGCGGCGGTGCACTGGATGATGGTCTGGGTCATCATGGTGGTGTCGGTGTTGAAGCCGCCGAACACGGGGGACGCGACGATGCCGAGCATGCAGGTGCCGAGGAAACCGCCGACGCCGTGGACGCCGAAGACGTCGAGGGAGTCATCGTAGCCGTACTTCTCCTTGACGACGAGGGAGAAGAAGCGGCACACGACACCCGCGGCGACACCGAGCATGAGGGCGCCGAGGGGTCCGACGAAACCGGCGCAAGGGGTGACCGTGGCGAGGCCGGCGATGGAGCCGGTGGCTATGCCGAGCATGGAAGCCTTGCCGGTCTCCTTGACGTCCTGGATGGCCCAGACGGACGCGGCGGCGGCGGCGGCGATCTGGGTAGCGACGCAGGCGAAAGCGGCATCAGCGCCCGCGGCGAGCGCGGAACCGCCGTTGAAGCCGTACCAGCCCACCCAAAGCATGCCGGTTCCCAGCACGGTGAGCACGAGGTTGCCCGCAATCATCTTGTTCTCCTTGCGGGGGCCGAGGACAGACGCGCCGACGAGCGCGCCGATGCCCGCGGTGATGTGCACCACGATGCCGCCGGCGAAGTCCATGACGCCCTTGGCCGCCATGAAACCGCCGGGTCCCCACACCATGTGGCAGGCGGGGAAGTACACGGCGAACATCCAGAGCGCGCAGTACCACATCACCGAGTTGAACTTCATGCGCTCAACGAACGAGCCGACCATGAGCGCGGGGGTGATGATGGCGAAGGTCATCTGGTAGAGGGCCCAGAGGGCCTCGGGGATGGTTTCCCATATGGATGCCTTGGTGATTCCCGCCATGAACGCCTTGTCGAGGCTGCCGATGATGGAGTTGCCAGCCTCGGAGAAGGAGAGGGAGTAGCCCACGGTGTACCAGAGGATGGTCATGAGGCAGGTCAGGGAGAAGCACTGCATGAGCACGGAGAGCATGTTCTTGCGCTTCACGATGCCCGCGTAGAAGGCGGAGAGACCGGGGATGGTCATGAACAGGACGAGAGCTGCGATGGAAAGGGCCGGGAGAGCGCGTCAGTCTTCTTGTGAGGGTTCCAACATTCCCGTTGTTCAGTTGCGCGACGTGGCGTGGATTTGATTGATTATTCCGAAGCGGGACACGCGTCGGAAGCTCGCGCTGACTCACCGGTCGAGATGAGAATCCAGGCAGTGTCTGCCTGGTTGACGGTTGCAACGACAGCAGCGGCGGCGGACGCGGGCGCTGCGGGGGTCAGCGCGGCGGCGGCGGCGGCGAACGCGAGCGCGGGCACGACGAACTTGCTCTTCCCGGGAACGGATTCGGCCTCGACCGCGGGCTGCGCGACGGTCGCGAGCTTCGCGCCGTTCGACCCCGCGGGCTTGGACGCGTCGGCGCGCACGGCCATAGCGACACGGGAAGATGTCATCCCGGGGATGATCGAACGGGGGCGCACGACCGCGGGGCGAGCGGCGGCGACGACGCGGGAACCGCGGTTCGCGGGAACGCCCGGGCGCTGCATCGCGGAGACGCGCGCGGTGAGACCGCTCATGGAGAGAGTCGAGGCCATGTTTTCGAGATGGATCGATCGATCAGCGACGAAAAGGTATCGATTGCGATTCGTGGAACCCTGTGTGGTCCTTGCGGGTGGTCGCTCGCTTCGCGGAGTGCGATCCACGGCCGAGGGATCGGCGCCAAAATCAATAAAGCACGGCGTTTCAACGTTTTGAGGACGGTGAGGGAGTCTCTTCGCCGTCGCGAAAGGACACGATCGCGTGGACGAAAACTTCTGACTGAATCACATGTGCTGCTTGCGGATCCGTAACATTTGACCCCCTCCGTGGAAGGAATTTTTCCCGAATCTCGCGATGCCTCCTCCGCTTTTCAATCCACTTTTCCATCCAAGGCGGATCGGGCACCCATCAGCTCACCCCATCATTTGTCCCTCATCAGTTGCAGCACGCTCCGACCGAGTCGGAAGGAATCTCCAGGCGCGCCGCGTCGGCATGGCCCTCCTCGCGCTCGCCGCGGCGGTCCCGACCGCGGCCCTCGTCGCTCTGATCATCAGGCGACGTCGCAACGATCTGAAGGTCGTCGTCATCAAAGCGAGGGGCATCGAGGTCCACGTCTCGCCGTTCGGGGCGACGGTGACACGCGTCGTGGTGCCCGACGCGACGGGCGCGCCCGGGGATGTCGTGCTCGGCTACGACCGTCTCGCCTCCTACGACGATCCCAGCGATCGCCCGTACCTCGGCGCGATCGTCGGCAGGGTGGCGAACCGCATCGCGGGTGCCAGGTTCACCCTCGACGGCGAGACCCACGAGCTCTGCGCGAACAACGGCCCCAACTGTCTGCACGGGGGCTCCAAGGGATTCGACCGAGCGTGGTGGACGGTGGACGAGGTGTTCGAGGACGGAACCGGCGTGAGACTGACGCACGTGTCCGAGGACGGCGACGAGGGGTTCCCGGGCCGGGTGACAATCGCGGTGACGTACGCGGTGCGCGCCAACGAGCGGCGCCACGTCGGATCGAACCACGGTTTAAACGACGACGATCGAGCTCGATCGTACGACGCGACGCTCTTCACCACGATGGTCGCGTCGACGAATCGAACCACGCCGGTGAACTTGGCGCAGCACTCGTACTTCAACCTGGCGGGGCACGACTCCGGGGTGACGATAAAAGACCACCGCGTCAAGCTGAGGTGCAGCGCGTACACCCCGGTGGACGCGACGTTGATTCCGACGGGCGAGATCCGCGACGTGACGGGGACCGAATTCGACCTTCGCGGCGGCCCGGGCGACGCGCGAGACTACGGCGTGAGGATAGGGGACCGGATGCCCGCGGGTGACCCGGAGGGGTTCGACCACAACTTCGTCCACGACGCGTTCGGGCTCCCTGGCGACGAGGTTGGCACCCTGGGTGGCGACGACGACACGCCGAGGGTGATCGCGCGGGTGTGGGAGCCGACGAGCGGCAGGAACATGACGGTGGCGACCAACGCGCCGGGGGTTCAGTTCTACACGGGCAACTGGTTGGGGGGCGCGAGGGGAAAGGGGGGCGCGAGGTATCGCAAGCACTCGGGGTTCTGCCTCGAGACGCAGCACTTTCCGGACGCGGTGAACCAGCCGCGGTTTCGATCGTGCCTCCTGCGGCCGGGGGATACGTACCGGCACGTCATGGAGCACAGGTTTTACGTCTGAGCGAAACACTCTTTTTACAAGTTTAACATCACTCCTCGGCGCCGCGGACTGGACAGGACGTCGGGACACCCGCGTCTCGTGACCTCACCTCCCGAACACGTAGTACCGGATGAAGAGGAACATGAACAGGAATCCGCCGACGACGATCAGGGGCATGTACTTTTGGATGAGCGCCTGGAACGCGAGGTCCTTGGCCTTGGCGCTGTACTTTCGGGTCTCGCTCGCCAGGTTCTGCGACATGTTGGACACGTGGTCCAGCTTCTCGCCCTGCCCGAGGATGTCGTTGATGTTGCGTGTCATCACGCTCTGTATGTCGTGCAGGTCCTCGTTGAGCTTGTTCAGGTTACGCTGCGTGCGCGTGTCCTGGTACAGCTTCTTCATCCGTTGTATCACAGTGTCGAACTTGATGAACGCGTACGGCCTCGCCACCGTCTCAACCTGCCCGCCGTTCGCCGCCGCGAACTCCTTGCACAGGTCCTCGAGGTACTGATACGCGAGTTTCTTCGGATAACCCCGGTCGCACAGCGTGAGGTAGCACACGCCGTCCTCGATGAGGTAGTGCAGGAAGAACGCCCCGCTCTCGTAGCTCATCCGCGAGGGCGGGGGCGGTCCCTGCGACAGCTTCTTGAACAGCGTCTTCGCCTGCTGCTTGTACTGCTCGAGGTCCTGCTGCCTTTCGCTGTCCAGACCCTCCGCGAGGGGCAAGCCGTCCGCCACCCTCGCCAACATCGTCAGCTTCACCATGTTTACCCCAACCAACCGCGCAGGCCGCGGATTCGATCCTCGGCACCCGAAATTTCCTCCAGATCCGGGAAGTAAGGTCCGGACCTCACTCGTGCTTGTCCACCCGAGATCCGCAACTGACGCGCGAACTCACGTGAGCCTAACCTGGAAGAAGCGCCGACGATGGAAGTGCTGCGCGTGGCGGCGCTCCCGATCGAGTGCGCGTTGTTCGGAGCGACGATTATTAGCTATTTTGCGGAATCAGGGCAACAACCAGACTGCCAGCCGCGCGCCCCAGCAGTTGTTCGAACAGGACGCTGGGAATTTACCCCACTTCACTCCCGACCCCGCGCGGCCACTCGCCCGCCGGAGGTGGCCATGTCCAACCCTTTCTTGCTCGACGACGATACCGGGTTCGGAATTCTGCCTCCGGCGTCGAACCCTGCGCCCAAGCCCGCCGCGCGCGATCCGTCCTCCTCCAAGTCGGGCTCCAAGTCCTCGTCCAGGGCGGACTCAGGCCATCGTCTCGCCCCGGACGAGGCGCCATCGGACGAGAAGAAATCGCTGCTGGGCGCGGGGTCCGACTCGTCGGCGCCCGGGTCCGCGCTCCATGATCCGCCCCCGGAGATCACCGCGGTGAACAATGACGCGCAGAGCGGCGGTGCGAGGCGACGAACCACGTCGTGGATCTTCTCTCTCCTGTTCTGGCAACAGTACTTCGACGTGGACACCGAGGACGTGGCGGTGAGGATAAAGAACGCGATAATCAGCCCCATGAGCGGCACGTTTAGCGACGTCATCGGGGATAATCCCGATCTCTGGGGGCCGTTCTGGGTCTGCGCCACGCTCATCTTCATCAACGCGCTCGGAACCAAATACGCCGACTACCTCACGCACGACGACTCGGAAGGGGACTTCACCTTCGACGTCACGCGGGTATCGTTCGGGGTTGGCATGTTCTACGGCTACGCCTTCTGCGTCCCCGCGGGTCTGTGGTTCATCCTCCGGTGCTTCGGCGGCGTGAACACCGGGTTGGCGTCGCTGCTGTGCCTGTACGGGTACTCGCTGATGGTGTACGTGCCCATGGGGATCCTGTGCCTCGCGCCGAACCAGTCCCTGCGGTGGTTCGCGTTCCTGCCGTCCATGGCGATATCGTCCGCCTTCCTCTTCTTCAACGTTCGGGGCGTGGTGGCGGAATCGCCGAAGGGTCTCGCGTTCACGACGCCATTCATGGGTTGCGTCGTCGGCGCTCACGCGTGCTTCGGGCTCCTGCTCAAGCTGTACTGGATATCGTGACCCGATCCGCGCGGGACGCGGGATCGCGCCGCTAGCTCGTAGACTTTAGACGTGCATCGACGACTTAGGCATTAGACGCGGCGTCGCCGTTTCGCGGGTGGAACACGCTAACCGCCATCGTCGGCTACGCGAACAGGAGTGGCCAAAATCGAGTTTCCACCAGCGCCATCTGCCAATCGACAACAGGCTCCGGTCACACACTCTACTACTTTGGGTGCGAACCCTGCTCCACACTCGGGCTCGCTCCTCCTTCGCCTCGAGGGGAAGTGAACGAGAATCCGTCGGGTGCGATCATACACCCGCCGACACTAGAGTCAAAGGCCCCGACACGGCATCAGTCCGGTCCTCCGGCGAGCTCCGACCCGCGCGTCGCCGCGAGCCGTTCTTCGGAGAAATTTGAACCATGCCCCGCCTCCCGGTGCCCACTCCGCCCGCTTGGCGCCTCAGCGTGGTCACCGAGGGCGCCGCCGAGCTGAAGTTCATCCTGCCGTGCGATGATGGGAGCATGACCGTGCTGGAGCTGACGCGGCGGTTGGTGGAGCGGTGTCAGTCGTTGACGCCGAGCGTGCCTCTCGTGGCGGACCGGCTCGTGGATGCGCGCGACGGGAGCACGCTTTTTCCGGAGGACAGCGCGAGGGAGGTACTCGACGACGGGGACACGGTGAAAGTTTTCCTGAGACGGACGAACACAGATAACGGGAGTGGCGCGATGCAAAGGCCACTGGTTCTGGCTCGGGAAATGGGCGGTGGGGCGACTCGCGGGAGGGGCGGTGGGGCGACTCGCGGGAGGGGCGGTGGGGCGGGGTCGTCGGCTAGCTACAGCTAGTTCAGTTTGGGAAAGTTTGTCGGCACATCACACAGTTTTCTGAGTCATGACTCATCGTCTCATGATGATTACTCAGCGTCAAAAAGTTTTCTCTGAAACGCGTTCTGATTGGCGGACGAAGCTCTGGAGTGCCAAGGTTTTTCGCGGCTGGAAGGCGTCGGTCTTGATTCTCCCTCTTCGTCTCCACACTTCCGCGCACCGCCTTCGCCGCGCGCGAATGTCGCGCGTCGACGTCGTTGACGTCGTCGACCTCGCCAAGGACGATTCTCCCACATCCAGGGTGCAGGAATGGGTGTTGGGCCTAGGCATGTCCCCGCCACCTTCGCCACCGGCCACCACGCATTCCGGCTCCCCTCCAGAACCCTCGGGAGAGAGTAAGAGGTCCTCCGAAGGCTCGGAACCGTCCTCCGGGCCGGGATGGCCGTCGCCCGCGCGGCCGTGGACAGGCGATCAGATCCCGTTCATCGCGCCAAGGGTCATATCGGGGCGCGTGGTGGTGCATGCGCCGGATGTGGCCTCACTGGAGCCACCGAGCGCGGAGGTTTACCACAACCTTCGAGGTATGGTCTGCGGGGGTGCAGACATCAGTGAGTTGTCGCCATCGCAGCCGCCGCCCGCGAGGTCCGACATAGAGTTCCAGCTGCCAACGGAGGATAACCCATACCACGTCCTGGCCATAAAGTGCGCGATGAGGCAGGATCAGGGCCCATCGGCGCCCAGGAGCTCGCGCGGGCGGGAGGCGAGGCCTCAGTTCTCAATCACGATCGATGCGTTGGGCTACATCTACATCGGCGCGGTCCACCAGGGTGACCCGTCCGAGAAGCCGGAGGGTTTCGAGCTCATCACCAGGTACCCCGCAGCCGTGAACGAATTCAGTGCGCAGTCGGTGTATAAAGACGGCGTGTTGTTTGTCATCGCGTCGCCGAAGGAATCGAGCGTGGTGGAGGTGCCCGTCCTGAGCGTCCCGAGCAGCGGCAAGAATAGCAATTTACGGTTCCAGCGAGACTAGCTTGTTGAGCCAGAGCTTCGTGCGGTCGCGAACTTTGTAATAACGATAATAAATAAGCTCAAGCTCAACGCCGCCGCTTTTTCTTTCCCGCGTGCAATCGCGGGGTTGGCTCCAGCAGGCTAAAACCGTCCTCGTCTTCCAGCACGCCGTCCTCCAAATCGTCGAAATCGTCGTGGAAGTCGTCGCCATCCTCGTTCATCTTGGCGTCCAGCATGGCATCCATGGCGCGGTCCATCGCGTCGTCATCGGCATCATCATCATCGGTGTCGTCTTCAACTTCGGCGTCGTCATCGTCATCGTCATCCTCCTCTGCTCCCTCTTCCGCCTCAGCCTCCCTCGTTTTCCTCCCGTTCCCGACGAGCGAGTTGTTACCCCCTCGCGTCGACGACCCCTTCCCGCGCGTCCCCTTCTTGCCCGCCGCCGCCGCCGCCTGCACGTACTCGTACATCACTTTCTTCCGATACTCCCGCTCCAGCGCCCCGTCCACGCCCGGGTGCGTCACCGCGTCGTGAAACAGTCTCAACATCCGCGCGCTCGATCGGAACCGCTCGTGGTACGCAATCATCTGCGCCGAGACCAGCGCGGCTCGGTTACAGAGCGGCGGGAAGGGCAGGTTGCGCGCCCTGTCCACGTACGCGGGCTCGTACGCGTCATCGGCGAACCCAAACGACACGCACACGCGCGGCGGCGTCCTTGGACCGAGTCCGGCGCTCCTCGGCGTGCCCCTGCTTCCCCAGTGGATGACCCTGTGCGTGAACAAAACCGCGGACCCCTTTTCGGCGGGAACCGCGGTGATGTGCTGATAGGCTTCCTTGTGCGGGAGGCACAGCCGCAGCGGGTCCGCGTCCGCGTTGCACGGGTCGTCGTCGTCTCCCTCGAAGTACCCGGGGTCTCGCGGCCGCGGTATGACGTACAGGCACGAGTTTTCCGGCGTCGCGTCGGTGAGGGCGACCCACGCCGTCGCGTACATGGCGGTGCCATCCGGTCGAAAGGTGGCTGGCGAGTCGTCGGGCTGCCTGTCCCTGTGCGGGGAGAACGCGGTGTGCTCGTCGTCGCCGAGGTCGTCGTACGGGTCCACGTGCCAGCAAAGCGCGTCGAAGTTGAGTCTGTTGCCGGTGGCGCGGAGCACGACGTCGGAGAGCTCGTGCGCGATGGACCACGCCTCGTCGTACATGAGCAGGAAACTCGGGTTCCATCCGTGGCGTATGAGTTGGACGCACGCCAGCGCGAGCTCGCGGTGCGCGACGCTCTTCCACGGGAGACACGCGGCGGGTATCTTGGTGTATCCGTCTCGGAGGATCCGTTCGCGCGCGTCGTCCGCGACCTCCTCGAGCGCCGCACCGACCATCGGGCGGACCGAGGCTTGGAACGCCTCGTCGCAGACGTGCAGCGACGGGCAGAGCTCGCGCCAGTACCCGGGTTGGAGCACCCGCGCCAGATCCACCTCGCGCGCGTGCCACGACGTGTTCTGGATCGGCTCCCTCGGCGAAGGAAGCGGCGGGTCGCTCATCTCGACGGCGGGCGTTTCGTACTCGGTGCCCCGCCAAACTGACGCAGAAATTTTTGTCGGCGCCGGCGCCGAGTTTTTCGGCACCGGTTTCGGGGTTTGGGTATGGCGCGCGGTGCACTCCTCGGGGCGCACGGATCGACCCGTCCGAGACGATATGGCCGCCCGACACATCACCACGAAAGCCATGAAGCCTCACCTGTACTACATGTCCGCGTGGTTCTGCCCCTTCGCGCACAGGGCGACGCTGGCGTTGGAGCATCATTCGTCCCATCTCACGTGGGAGTGGATAGAGGCGCTCGGCTGGGAGAAGCGAAGGGCGACGGACGAGTCGCTGCAGACGGAACACGAGAACTGGTACCACTTCAAGGCGCCCGAGCTCATGAAGCATAACCCGCTCGGTATGGTCCCGACCCTCGTCTCCGAGGCGACGTTCACCGGAGACGCCTCGAAGGGACCTGCCAAGCCCCCGGTCCGGGAGTCGCTCGTGGCCATCGAGTTCGTCGACGAGCTCGTCGGGGGCGGGGACGTGCCCATAATGCCCTCCTGCCCGTACGAGCGGGCCAAGATGAGGGTCGCGGCCGATGTCGTCAACAAGAAGGTGTGTTCCAAGTACTACCACGTCCTGGTGCGACAGGACCCGCGGGAGCAACGGGAGGGATTCGAGGCGCTCGTCGCCGGGCTGGACGAGTTTGGCAGCCAACTCGACGGGGGACCATTCTACGGCGGCCGGAGCACTCCCGGTCTGGTGGACTACGCGCTGTTCCCGTGGGCGCACCGCCTGCCGGTGTTCGTGCACTACCGGGGAGAGCAGTACGCGATACCGAAAAACACGCCGGGCCTCGAGGCGTACCACGAGTGGCTCGCCGCGATGCACGCGCTGCCAAAGGTTAAGAAGACGTGTCCGCCGTGGGACGACTACCTAGCGCACATCGGGCGGTACGCCGACGGTAGCGCGAGGAGTAAGGTGGCGAACGCGGTCAGGGACGGGCGGGACGCGCACCAGTATGACGACGTCAAGGACGACACGAGCCACTGAGAGGCTTCTCACCGGGGAGGGCGCGGAGGCGAACGGACTCTCCGCCGCCACCCCCGAAACGCCGAACCCACTTTGATAACTCTTTTACTCGACGATATGATAGTTTCGTTCGCAACACAACCCTCTCGTCTACCGAAGGAGTCTCGACGGGACGAGCACCCCTCCCGCATTCGGATCCGGCGCCATGATCCTGCCCCCGTTGCTGACGTCTCCGGCGGTGAACACGTCCGCGTGGTCGTCCAGCCAAAGCACCAGAGTCTCAATCGCTCGCATCGACGACGACGACGACGCCGCGCCCGAACCGCCCTCAACTCCCCTCGCCTTGCTCCCGCCGTCGGCGTCGGACGCGAGCGCTGCGTCGAACACCTCCCTCGCGCGCATCGTGATGAGCTCGTGCGCGCGTGAACGCCTGGATCCCGCGCCCGCCGCGTCGTCCCCCGTCGCGCACGGCGAGATCGTCACCCTCGGCGCGCGGTGGTCCGCATCCTCCGCCCCGTCGTCTCCGTCGCCGCGGCCGTCGCCGCCCGTCCCATTCGATGCGTCGTCCCCGACCAGCGCTCCCAGATCGCCGATCTTGGTCGCCCTGAACACGTTCTCCACCCTGGCGACGAACGAGCCCGGTACCTCGCAGGCGAGAGCCTCGGTGGCATCGTCGAGCGAATCCGGGTTCCGGTTGGCAACCTCTGCGCCGAGCGCGTCGAGGGGCGCCACCCGCACCGACGGCGCGACCGCGGCGAGGTGCGCGAGGAGCTCCGCGAGGTTGGACCCGGCGAATGTCGCGCGGGCATCCACGGGGATGAGGCTGATGCGCCGGCGCTTACTCTCTCGGGACGTCGCGGCCATGGCGCGCGCGCGAGCGCGAGTGGGGAGTCCTCGAAGGTTGTCTCTCCCGAGCCCTTCTGTTTCGCATGGCAGGACTCCAGGAGGACGCGTCACCCGCGCTCAAAAATATGCAGCGCACGAGGGACGACGACGCTCCGTGAGTCTCTAGGCGAAGAAAAGCGGTCCATCGAGATGACCGCGGTGAAGGAGGGACTCACGGAAGAACGCGGGGAGGCCGGCGCCGCCGCGCCCATCGACGAGCTGCCGCCGGAGGTGCGCGCCTCACCCACGCGCGCCTCACCCATTTTAGGCCTCCGATATTATACACGTCATTTCTCGCCACCATCCACGATCGCTCAACCGTCGCTGACCCCGCCCGTCCTCCCGTCCCTCAGGTCTTGTACCACATCCTGTCTTTCCTCCCCAGATCTGCCGGGACGGCCAACGCCCTCGTCGGCGTGTGCAAGGGATGGCGCGAAGCCATCCTCACGGACGATGCGTACCTGGGCTCCCTCAATTTCTCTCTCGACGCGTCGCAGCCGTTCAAGGGCATGGAGACGGTCAGAGGCGCGGTGGCCCACAGGCGAACGTGGGCGTACGCCGATCGCCACGCCCGCGCGATCGATGGCGCCGCCTCGACGACGACGACGACGACGCGCGGCTTCGAGTCGGGCGGCGGCGGCGGCGCGACGGTTCCGGCGCTGCTGCGCAGAGCCGCGGATGTCGGCTCCAACGCCACGGCGCTTGAGACGCTCGCCGCGCTGTTCGAGGCGCGCGGGGACGTCGCCGGCGCGTACAGGTCCTGGAGGAAGGCTGCATCGCTCGGATCGTGTCTCGCGCAGTTCAAGCTCGGGGAGATCTTTTACAGGGGGTCGGGGAACCAGGGCGTCGACGGCGAGGAGGCGCTGTTTTGGCTGAGCAAGGCGATGAAATCGTCCGCGCTCGCGCCGGAGTGCCGGGCGACGGCGGCGGGGATAATGGGGTTCCTGCACCTCGACGGGGAAGGGACCGCGGCGTGTAACACGACCGCGATCAAGTGGTTCAAAGTCGCGGCGGAGAACGGGTGCGCGGAGGCGCTCAAAACTCTGGGATGGCTGTACTCCACGGGCCAGTACTGAGACGCGTCGTCGGCTTGCTCTCCTTGTAAAATCCTGTTGTAGCACTACACTGCACTTGCTTGACAACGCTGTTTTTACGTGTATTCCTTTCCGCCAAACCCCACCCACGCCGGCTCTCTCAAAGACGCTCGGAAGGAGATGTGCGTCACCGAGTCGCAGACATCGCAGATACGCGACGGGATCCGGGCGAGGCGCGGGTCGAGCGTGGGATCCTCCACGGATTCGCTCCTCCGCGAGTGCCAAAGGCCCGAGGAGAGTTCGCCCTACCCGAGCGCCTTCGCCGTCAACCTCGGGTCCGTCGAGCTCGCGCGAATCCTCCCCCTGCGCGTATCCGATGGCGCCGCGACCCCGCCCGCGCCGTCGTGCGCGTCGTACGACGACGCCTCCCCGGTCACGCCGAAGGACTCGGCCGTGGAGGCCCAGAAGGACGGTGGGGCGGTACGGCGGCTTGCTCCGGACGCGGGTGTCGGCGGCAGCGGCGTGAACGCGGCGCTCGAGGAATATCGGGACGACAAACGCGCGGCAAACGTCGCCGAGCGCGTCGAGAGAGGACCCTTGCACGTGGATGTCGCGCGGGACGTCGTCGACGGTCGCGTGTCGGCGTTGTTCGCCCTCGCCGCCGCCGTCAAACAGCCCGACTGAGCTGAAAAAAAAAGTCTCCCGCCCCAGCCTCCTCCGGGCAGGGACATGGCAAGCACCATCCGCACGCGACACACGCAAACGCAAACACCGTACGGACACGACACGCGTACATGGCGCGGCGCATTAGTTGGTACGCAATGAGAGGGAACGAGTGTTACACCCCACGTTTGCCCGCTTACTCCGGCGCAGTACTCCGGCTACTCCGGCGATCCATCATCTCCCCCACCCTCGCCTCCATCCTCGCCATACTCTCGCCGGCGCGATGAATCCTCTGCTCGACGTCGGCCCTCCCCCGCTCCTTAAGGTGTCGCCCAAGCTCCTTCACCGCGCGCATCCTCGCTTTTCCCTGCGCCACGCGCGCGCCCACTCGCGCCTCCATTCGTTCTCGCCTCCGCCTGAACTTGTCCGATGAGAGGAAGTAGTACGTCGCCGCCGACGCCGCCGTGGTTCCCCCGGCGACGTAGTGAAGGGCCGCCATCGCCTCCGGGGAGATGGCCGCCGAGCCCCACGCGGTTTGTGTCGCAGCCGCGCAGCCGAACAAGGCGAACTGCACGGCGGTGCTCCACTTCCCCATCACCTGGGGCTCCATCGCTGGCAGCGCGGGCGGCGACGACGACGACTCGAGCTCACCGCGCGATCCCTCCCCTTCGCCCCGCCGCGACGCTTTCCCCGCGGACATCCCGAAGAACTCGCCCCACGTCTCCCATCGCCAGCCCAGTCCCCGGGCCCTCTGGTACGACACCCCCGCCACGAGCGCGGCGTCCCGGCCGAGGAAGCACGCGGCGAGCCACGCGGGTATCGCCCCCTTCCACGCCAGCGCCACCGCCACGGACGCCACGAACGCCTTATCCCCCGCCGGGTCCAGGTACGACCCGGCGACGCCCGTCTGGTTCCACCGTCTGGCGAGGTATCCGTCGAGCCAGTCGGAGGCGCCCGCGGCGACTATCCCGGCGAGGATCAACTCGGGCGGGGCGTCGTTGACGATCCCGGCGGCGATGAGCGGCCCCGACGCTCCGCGCGCGATGGACAGGGCGTTCGGGATGGTCGCGATGTCGCCGTAGGACCACGGCGCGGGCGACGGTGCCGTCTCCGGGTCCAGCGCGAGCGTGGCCTTACCCCTGTCCTCGTCGCGATCCCTGTTCCTCGGCGGCGCGTCCGGCGGGGTGGCGGAGGGAACCGCGGCGAACCCGCGCGCGGACCGCCGCGCCGTCCGCTCCTCGCGGCCGCGACTCGCGACGATCGCGCTCGCGGCGAAGCCGACGGTCGGGACGCCGCGGGGTACGATGCTCCACTCGCGCGGCGACGTCGACGCATCGCGAGACGAGCGATCGTGTTCGACGCGCCCCGGGGTGAGGTCGCGGCGAGGCCCCGGCGCGGCGACGCCGAGGCGTCGGGCGAGAAGCTCCCCGCGCGACGCGACGCGCGACGACGACGACGACGCGCGCATCGAGGCTTCCGCCGCGAGACGCGCCGCTGCTCGTCGGCCGCGCATGCTCGCGGGTGCGCGGCGACCTGTGACGCGCGGCGCCAACGGCCGCCTCCGAGAAGGTCGGGTCTTCGGGGCGCCAGCTCAGCATCTTCCCGATGTTCGTCACTCCAGCCGTCGCGCGCGGAGTCGAGGACGTGCACGACGATGACGACCGCGCTCACCCCGACGGCGACGCATCCCCGCGCCGCTCTCGGCGGCGGACCGAGGTGCGTCAGGGGGCCGAGGGCGGCGGCCGACGGCCGTTCGAACCCGTCGCGCACGCGCGGGGTCGACGCGATCGACGCGATCCCGACGGTGGTGCCCCGGCGAGCCGCGCTCACCGCGCTCACCGCCGCCGCCGCCGCCGCCTCCCGAGACCTCTCCCCGGCGACGGCATCCGTCGCGTCGACGTCGGAGGTTGTCCGTGAAGCCGCGGCGCTCGCGACGAACGGCGCGGGCGCGTCCACGGTCGCGTTCGATGACGCCACCGTCACGATACCGGGCACCGGGCAGGTGGTGCCCGTCGCGGTTTGGTACCCGACCGACGGGACGGGCCCGACGCCCACGTACCCGCACGCGATATCCGTCGCCAAGATCGCGAGGGTGCTGCTCAATACCCCGATTCGTCTCACCCCGAGGTTCCTGGATCGCGACTTTCCCCTCGAACCCTCCGCGGGGGTGGTCCGAGCGTCGACGTCCGCCCCTCCCAAAAACGCACGAGGCGCGGTCGTCCTGTGCCACGGCTACCTCGGCTCGAGGTTCGACCTCGTCGACCTCGCCGAGGCGCTCGCCGCGTCCGGGTTCGTCGTCGCCGCGCCGGAGTTTGCCGAATCCCTCGCGTCCCCGGACACCGTCTCGGCGCAGACGAGGCCCGGGGCGAAACCCGCGGCGAACCCGTCGGCGACGAGAGACGTCGTGTTGGCGTCGGCGATTGAACAGTCGATTTTTGGCGAGGACAAGTTTACGTGGGTGGGGGAGAGGGACGGGGAGCTTCACGCGAACCTTGGGGGAGACGCGAACCCCACGCGCGCGAAGGTGCCGGTGGCGCTCGTGGGCCAGTCCGCGGGTGCCTCGACGGCTACCGGCGCGCCGGGGTCGTTCGCGGCGAGGGTCGCCATCGCGGGGTTCAGGCCGCCGCCGAGCGAGGCGCACGAAGAAGTTTTGGCGTTGCTCGGGGACCCGCTCCTCGTCGTCGCCTCCGCCGGGGACGGCGTGATGTCGTTGTACCCTACGGACGGCGGGGTGTTCGGGCCGTACAGAGGGATCGAGGCGGAGGTGGCGTCGCTGCCGGCGGAGTTTGCGCGGTTCGACGGGGCCGGGGGACTGTTGGATTCGGTTCGGGCTGGCGACGCGAGCCGGACGTCGTTTGTGACGTACGAGACGGGCAAACCCGGGTCTGCACCGAACCCGGGTTTGTCGCTGCCGTGCCACATCAGCTTCCTGTCGTCGAGGACTAACGACGCCATGGTCGACGTGCTCGGGCCGCTCTTACCCGTCGCCAGGCTGCTCGGGGTGCCGGTGCTGGACTTTGACAGGTACCAGGTGACGAGGGACAGCGACCGGACGAACGCCGTTTTGGTCCCCGCCATCACGGCGTGGCTCGCGGCGGTGATGCGATGACGCCGACTCGGGTCCTTATCATCGCCAAGGGTATCATAGTCTATCGTATTTTTAGTTAGGACCGAAGGGACCTGTCCAGTCGGCTGCTGCGCAGGGATTTCAACTTAACCTAATAGGTATCATATCGTATTAGAAGTTAGGACAGGACACGTAAATCTTACTGGTACACGTATTACGTCGTGAGTCAAACCGGTCGACGGTTCGTCTCGTCAACCGGCTTTGGGCGCCGAACGCCCCACCCCGTCGCGCGCGGCGCGCACGCCCACGCGAAAACCGCGCCGATCAAAGCCCCCGCGATCACATCCGCGGGCCGGTGCTTGTAGTCCACGACGCGCGTGCACGCCACGTACACCGCGTAAGCCATCGGGAGACACGCCCCCGCCCGAGCCGCCGATACGATGTTTGACATCCGGAAAACGTCCGCCGATGAGCCGACGGTTTTACCCAAATGATGTCGTTCGACGGTTAACGCGCGGATGAGCGCCATCGTGGACCAGGTCATCGCGACGAAGGCCAGGCTCGCGTGTCCCGACGGGAACGACAACGACGCCTCGTCGACGGCCGCCCGCGCCGCGCGGCAGTGAGTTAAATCTCCCGGCGCGCCCGGCGTGGTGGCCGCAAGGTAGTCCGTGTAGTTCCCGGTTGACATCGCGTGCCTGTATCCCTTGTAGTCGCACGCCGCGAAGAAGTTGGGCCTGAGGCGACCGACGAACGACTTGCACGCGTTGTACGTTATCATGGTGAGCGCCAAGGCCTGGCAGTAGCAGACGATCTCGAACATCAACGCGCGGACGGCGTCCACGCGACTCGCGAAGACCGGATCGGATTTAGGGTCGGCATCCTCGCCATCCTCGTCGCGAAGCCCCACCGAACCAGGGGCGTGCCCAACTCTCGTGGGAGAGAACTTCACCCGCGCCGACACCGCGAGGACGATACACGCGAGCGGTAGGAGCGTTGAAATCAACGCGAGCGCCCCGTTGGACACCGTGGAGTCCAGGTAAGGGTAAGACAGCGACGGGTCGCGCTCCACGAAGAACTGATCGTGCGATCTCCATTGGTCGACGTTGAGCCACACGACGAGCCCGTGTATCGCGAACACGACGGCGACTCCGGCGTGCGCCGCGAGCGCCGCGCGCGTGGCATCGTCGGCTAAAACCGCGCGAACCAGCACCACGGGACCCATCGCTCGGCTCACGGCTCACGGGGGTTCGGGACGCCCCGCAAGTGAGGACAAAAATATTTTGGCGCGCCAGCTGGCGTGGGTGACACATTTCCGACAACCGCGCCGCGCGCTGACAGCCTCTGCTGACATCTTGTGCGTTCCGCCGCCTCTCCACCTCAGAGGCGAGCGCGCGGTGGAGGGCATCACCGACCGCGTTTTACGAGTATCCCAGGAGGAACGCGTCGTGCAATAGAGGCGAAGGTTCGAGATGGCCAAGAAGGGAAGGGTCGCGCGCATCCTGACGACGCTCCATCGCGTCGCCGGCACGCCCATGAGCGAGGCGCTGAAGCGGCGGCAGCGCAGCGCCGTCCAGCGCGGCGACGCCGGGACGCACTCCGGAACCGTGTCCCAGTGGCGCAAGCGGAAGGACAGGCAGAGACGACGCGAACAGTTCGAGGGCGCCGCGAAGGAGACGGGCCTGCCTCACGGCTACCACAGCGGCATGCGCATCCTCCTCGTCGGCGAGGGTAACCTCTCGTTCGCGCTCGCGCTCACCACGCTCTTCGACGGCGACGGATCCAACCTCCTCGTCACGTCGTTCGACCGCCAACGCATCGCGCGCGCCGCGTACCCGTACTGCGAGGACGTCGAGGAGTCCCTCACCGCCGCGGGGGCGGCGGTGGTGTTCGACGTGGACGTGGAGGAACCCGACGCACTCCGCGGGGTGGCGAAACGATGGTGGGCCGCCGGGGACGACGACGGTGGCGATAACCCGACGGGCCGAGGCGTCGGACCGGGCGGGCACTTTAAGGGGTTCGATCGCGTCGTGTTCAACTTCCCCGACGCCGGCGTGGGCGTCACCCCTCCCCTGTCCGTCAAGGCCAACCAGGACATGCTCGGCGCCTTCTTCGACTCGGCAAAGGGTTTGTTAAAACGAAACGGCGAGGTGCACGTGGCCATCCCCGAGGGCTCGGGCTCGACACACGACCGCGCGTCGGCGTGGAACGTGACGGGCGTGGCGGCGCGGTACGGACTGGTGTACAGGGCGTCGCTCGACTTCGAGCCCGGGGCGTTCCCCGGGTACGAGCACTACAGGACGCTGCCGCACGAGTCGCTCTGGGGCGAAGAAGACGGGCACGCGGGGGATGGGGGCCTTTTGAACGGCGAGAACGAGGGACGAGTGGAGGCGAACGACGACGACGTCGCGGAGGGGGCCAAGACGCTGGTGTTCCAGGTGGACGACGCGCCGAAGGGTGGGAAGGACGGGTCGGAGTTGATTCGCAAGGGGAAGACGTGGTCGCTGAAGTAGTCTTGAGTCCCGCTCCCGTCTGTGTCATCAATGTACGACAGATAGAGGCGTAAAGGGTGAAGCCAGTAGCTTCGACGCCCCTCGCGCGCGCAGTCATGGAGGCGCGCGGCGTCGGGGCGCTCGACGCCTCCGCAGCCTCCAAGCTTCGAGACGCGCTCCTGCTCGCGGCGGCGGAGGTACACGCCGACGCCGGGGTCGTGTTGGCGACGTCCCCCGACGCCTCTAGCGCGCTCCAACGCGCGTGGCTTCGGGCGTGTCCCATCGTCGACGGCGCCGACCTGGAGACGCACGTCGCGGTGGCGCTCTTCTGGGGCTTACGCAGGGACGAGCGTCGCGCGGCGTCGGCGACGGCGGGAGGCTACGATGCGGCTGAACGACGCGACGATGCGGTGGGACGTGACGGCGCACGCGCCAAGGACGTCGCCGTGACGTCCTCGTTCGGCACCGTCCGTCGGCTCACCGCCCTCGAGCTCGCCGCCGCCGTGTGCGATGCCATCTCCCCCGACGCGAGGAAGTCGACGCTGGTGGACGCTCGGCCGGCTCCCGGAGACAGCGGCGTGATCCACATAACCACGCGCGCGCATTACGAGGCGCGGCGTCGCGCCGGGCAGCTGAGATGCTCCACGTGCGGCAGGTTCGTCGCCGGGGATCGCGCGCTGTGGTGGCACCAGAAGACCAGACACGGCGTGCACCACTCGGAAGCCGTGGACGCCGTGGAGGATGAGCTGCGCGCGCTGTCCACGACGGTGGTCGGATCGGAGCGGGTGGACGCGGGAGGAATCGAACCCTCGGAAGACGCGTCGACCGCCGGGAGAACGGCGCGGAACGCCGACGACCTCGCTGCCGGTCTCGCGGGCGGCGGCGAAGCTCTGGACGCGCTCATAGCCTCCGGGAGGGTCGAGGCCTTACCCGATCCCGGGCTGGAGGCGGCGCGGCGCGGGGACGTGGACGCGCTTCGACGGCTCGTCAAAGACGAGGGGTGGGACGCGAACGCCGCGGTGGACAGGCACGGGAGCGGCGCGCTCCTGTGGGCCGCGGGGGCGGGCCGCCTCGAAGCCGTCAAGTTTTTGGTCGAAGAGGCTGGGACGGACCCGGCGACGACGTCGCAGGCTGGGAGGAGGGCGTACGCGGGCCGGACCGCGCTGCACTGGGCGGCGCGTAACGGCCACATGTCTGTCATCCAGTACCTGGTGAGTGATCGGGGCGTGGACGTGGACGCGAGAACCGCGGAGGGCACCACCGCGTTTGCGTGGGCGTGTTGGCGCGGTCGCGTCGACGCGATGCGATGGCTCGCGGAACGAGGCGGGGCTCGGTTCGGGGCGGTGAACGCCTTCGGGTGCAACGCGGCGATGTGGGTGGTGCAGGGTGGGGCGGGTCTGGACGCGTGCCGGTACGTTCGCTCGTTGGGGGTGACGTTTCGTCTCCTAAACGCCAACGGTCACTCGGCGGTGCACAAGGCGGCGCAGCGGGGCAGACGGGACGTGTGCGCGTGGCTCCTCGGCCGCGGCGGCGGCGACGACGGCGACGACGGCGACGCGGACGCCATCGTCGAGAACGACGCGCCCGAGTCGGAGTCGGAGGCAGAGGCTGCGTGGGCGAGGGCCCTCGTCGGGTCCGCGCACCTCGCGCCGGACAACGAAGGGTTCACGCCCGCCGACCACGCCAGGCTGGCGGGTGACGCGCGACTCGCCGCGTGGCTGCGCGCGAGGCAACGCGAGGCGTCCGCGCGAGAGCGCGCGCGATTCATCTTATCGTGCGACGGCATAAACGACGGTAACGACGAGACGCGTGTAACGGCCGTCGCACTCCATGAATCGCGCGGGGGGAACGACTCGGGGGATCGTCGGGTTCGCGACGCGTCCGGAGTGGAGACGACCTACCCTCCGGCTACGTTTTACGGCGCCGCCGCGGTGGGCGACGTTCACCTCCTCGACGAAATACTGGACACCGACCCTTACCACGTCAACCAGGACAACGGAACCGGCGCGCCCCTGCACTTCGCGGTGACGTACGGGCGCGTGGACGCGGTGCGCGCGCTGCTCGCCGGCGGGACGCGCTCGGCGGTGAACGTCAACCAGCGGAGCAAAGCCGGCGGTTTCGGTCTGACGCCGCTGCACCTCGCGGCGACGCTCTTTCGCAAGAGACGCGTCGCGGCGGCGGCGCGCGCGGATCTCGACGCCGCGGAGGCTGAACTCGCGTCCGAGGCGTCCGTCGATCTCACTTCCCTCGCGAAGGAGGAGGCTAAGAAGGAGGAGGCTAAGAAGGCGAAAGCCGACGAGAAGGCTGCGAGGAAGGCTGCGAGGAAGGTCGCGCACCGGCGAGCCGCCGCCGCGCGAAAGGTTCTCGCCACGCACGGCGCCGGGGCTGACGAGGCGGTTCGCGTGTACCGACTGCTGCTTCAGTCCGGCGCGGACCCGCGCGCCGTCGCGACCGTGCCCGGGGGCCCCGGCGGCTCAGGTACGCGGCTCCGCGTCGTGCCGGCGGACCTGGCCGGAGACGACCTTCTCGCCGCGGCCGAGATCGCCGCTCTCGAGTCGGAGGCGACGGAGTCGGTTCCGGAGCCGTTTCCGAGGGCGGACGTGGGGGACTGGAGCGCGGATCTGGCCAGGCCCGTCGCGCGTTCGAACCCGGCGTACGACGTGGACTCTTCACTGGAGTCGAGCCGGAGTACGGACGCCAACGACGACGCGGTGAGGACCGAGGTTGGAGCCGATGACCGCGTGACAACCGAGGTTGACGCGGCCGCCGTCGACCCGCGTGACGCGGACCGGGTCGAGGCGCTCTTCTTCGACGCCGCGCGCGAGGCTGGTTCGGCGGGGGAGGTTCCCGCGCGCGTGGACGTGCCGGGGGTTCCCGGCGCGTTTTTGCTCAGACGCGTGATGGGCAAGCGCGCGTGCGCGGCGCTCGTGGACGTCGTGGAATCGATGCAGCCGACGAGGGTTGGGGATTTGATGACGCGACATGATAGCG
>Ga0181573_10000733_pt1 | contig 33943 bp, 15 predicted proteins | sample 101ome_25_FD_148643 | JGI IMG/M metagenome (GOLD analysis project Ga0181573, IMG submission 148643) | Coastal salt marsh microbial communities from the Groves Creek Marsh, Skidaway Island, Georgia - 101409BT metaG (spades assembly) | ecosystem: Environmental > Aquatic > Marine > Intertidal zone...
CCTCGTCGCCTCCGCGTCCTTGAGCTTGGCCTCCGCGTCGTTGGCGCGTGCCTTGGCCTCGTCTGCCTCGCGCGCGGCGGCCATGGCTCGGTCGCCCGCGGCGGCGGCGTCCCGCGCGGCCGTCACCCTCGCCGAGTCAGCCTCCGCCAAGCTCCCCCGGGTCTCCGCCAGTTGAGCCTCTAGAGCGGCTAGCTTCCCCTCGACGGAGGCGCGCGCATCCTTCTCCTGCTGAAGCGTCGTCTCCAGCCGCGCCGCGCGCGTCGACGCCTCGCCGCTCGACGCGATTGACGACTTGAGCGAGGTAATTTCAGCCTCCCGCCGCGCGACGGCGTCGGATAAATCGGCAAAGTTGGCCTCTGCCACCGCCGCAGCCTCCTTGGCCTCCGCCGCAGCCTCCTTGGCCTCCGCCGCCACCTCCTCCGCCGCCTCCCTTCGCGCGTCGGACGTCTCTGCCCTGGTCTCTGCGGTGCGCGCCCGGTCCTCCGCCGCCCTCGCGGCGCCCCTCGCGGACTCCAACTCGCGTTCCAACTCGGTCGATCGCGACGTCGCCGTCGCCAGCTCGCGTTCCAAAGCCTCCTCGACACCCGCGCTGTCCGCCACCGCCTCCCTCTTCAGAGCCTCCGCCTCGGCCTTCGCCTCGTTCGCCCTCGACCACGCCTCGTTCGCCCTCGACTCCGCCTGCGCGGCCGTTGACTCTGCCCTGGCGAGTTTGTCCTCCGCGGTTACGAGTCGAGCCTCGGCGGCGTCGGCTCGCCTCTCCGCGTCGACGCGAGCGTCCGCGTCTCCCTTGGCCAGAAACCTAGCCTTTGACAGCTCGCGCTCCGTCTCTTCCAGCTCCTCGACGCGCCGGCGGAGTTCCCCGATCTCCCTCGCCGCGGCAGCCGCGACGGACGCGGCGGCTCGGCTCTCCGGCGAGTGCCCCGGCCCCGCCGCGGGAGTCCTCTTGCTCGTCGGCCGCGGCGGCGAAGCCGGCGGCGAAGCCGGCGGTGGGGACGACGGCGGGCTCACGGGACGCACCGCGTCGTCGGCGTCGTCGTCGTCTACGGGGTTCGGGGCCATGGGCCGGCGCGCGGGTGACGCCGGGTTGGACAGTCTGCCGCTCAGCGAGGCGAGGGGCGCCAGCGCGCCCGGTCGAGGACGGGCGGGTCCGAGCGGCCTGAGCCTGTTGGCGTTGTCGTGCATCGCGTCGTTGCCGGCGTTCGTCGTCGTTGAAGCCTGGCCGTTTCTCGTCGCCATCATCGACCGCATCATCTCCTCTTCCTCGTCGTCCTCCGCCTCCTCGGCCGTCACTCGCGCGGCGCCCGCGGGGGATGCGAACCAGTTCGCCGATGGTCCGCCCCGGCCGCCGCCGACCGACCGCCGACCCGGCCCCCCCGGTGAGGACCCGCCGGCGTCGTCCAGGACCTCCACCTGCACGTCGTCGTCCGAGTCGTCGAACGAGTCCGGGACCCTGTACCCGGTGTGCGCGTTTCGGGCGCGGTCGTCGTCGGGGTCCCGTTGATTGGTGGTCCCTCCAACCTCCAGCTCGATCTCCTCGATGTCGTCCAAATCGTCCAAGTCATCCCGCACGACTGGGGAAGTGAACGGCCTGGGGACGTCCGGCTCGATCTCCTCGTCGTCGATCTCCTCCGCGTCGTCGCTGTACGACTCGGGAAGGTCGTCGGGGACCGGCTCCATGTCCCGGACCTCGTCGGGCTCGGGCTCGGGCTCGGGCTCGGGCTCTGGCTGGGGCTCTGGTTCAGGCACTCTCGATCGGGGCGTCCTCGCCCGCGGGGGTGGTGAGCTCACGTCCTGCGGCGGCCGGCCTTCCTCCTCAGCGCGGACGTCCTCGATTATCTGCGCCACCTTTCGCTCCAGGCAGTCGATTATCGCGCTCACCTCGCTCGGCTCGCTGTGAATCACCAAGCTCACGACCTTGTCCCCGTTCTGCACCGAGAGCTTGAACGTGTCGGGCTGGGTGATGCCCCACTGCTGGATTCGCTGCAAGGGGAAGGCTCCGAGGATTTTACCGTCCGTCTTGATGAGCCTCAGGCCGCCCTTGCTGATGAATAGGTCGAGCTCGGCCTTCACATTGCCTGCGATCGAGGGATGGAGCGAGCGGACGCGGGCGTGAGCGACGGGTCGCCTTCGGGACGCTTCCGAGGAACCTTTTTCCCTCGGACGATACGAATGGGTAATGCGGGCGCGAATGTTCGGCAGTGCGGGCGGTGCGCGCACCTCTGGAGTCCTTCAGATGGGCGGTGAACTCCTCCACGTCGGTCATGGTGACCGTCACCCCTCTGGCTGCCCTTGAGAGGCGCGGCGACGCTTCGATATTTGAAACTTCGTAGTCCCCCTTAGGAGAAAAAGTTGGACGAGAACTCACAACGGTGCCCGCCGACGACCAAATGGACGACGAGGAGCGCAGGCTCTCTCCCGCAGATGCGGAAGACCTAATCCTCCGCGTCGCCGCGGAGGAGACCGTGTCTCACCTCTCCATGGATTCGGTTTTCGACCCGACCCCGTCGCTCGAGCTGGAGCCGTGGCCCCCCGGCGGCGACGGGCCGTGCAAGGACTACACCTCGGTCCTGCTGAGATCGATGGGCGCGTGCCTCGAGCCGAGCCTCAGTCCCTCCGAGTCCATCCAGTGGGCGGCGTACGTCGTGGTCAGGATCCTGGCTAGGATCACGAGGAACCACCCGGATCCGCGGAGCTTCGAGCCGCTGTTGAGGGGCATGTGCGAGGTGCGACGAGGACACGACGGATGGCACCCCATGCGAAGGGCGGTGGGTTGGCTCCTGACGCACGAGCTCCAAAGGGATCCCACCGGGACGGGCACCAACGCGAGAACCGTGCCGGAGGTTGACGGCACCGACGACGTACCGTGGACCACCGCGGCGGAGTGGGCCGCGGCGTTGGCGAGGACGTTGGCGAGCGGCGATGACCATTTCACCGGCGGAGAAGGCGACGGGTACACGCGGGAGCTCTTCGGACCCTTCGTCGAGGACTCTTCGTCGAGGACCCTTCGAGACGACGAGGACGCGCGAATCCGGCGGTGGTTCGGCGTGTTCGGCACGTGAACACAATTAGCTGACCTAGTATCGTAGCGATGAGACGTCTAGTAGAGTAGTAGCTAGCTAGAGATGTCACGAGGGTAAGATTACCTTCGCGGCGGCGTCGGGTTCCTCCTCCTCTTCGGTTGCCGTCGTCGGCGCGCGCCCCGCGCGGGTGTTCATCGGATCTCGCCGCGCCCGATCTCCCGCGCCCCGTCGAGCCTCCCACCGCGCGGACGCGGCCGCCATCATCTCCCGCGCGTCGCCGCCCCCTCCCGCGCGCGACGAGTTCACCACCGAGGTCAGCGCGTCCATCAGCTCGTCGTTGAGAGCGGGCGAAAACGGAAGCCGATCGCGGGTTTCTCGGAGCGTCCGGGGAGCGTCCGGTCCGTCCACGTCATCGTCCCCGACCCCGTCGTTTACAGGGGGAGGTGCCGTCGCGCGCGCGTCGTTTAAGAGCGCGTCGTTTAAATCGTCCGCCGCCCCGCCGGCGGAAACCCCGCCGAGGAGAGCCTCGCGCGTCTCGTCCATCTCCCTCTCGAAGATGGCCTGAAGCCGCGCGCGATTCGTCGCAACGCCCGGCGGGTTCGACTCTGACCTCGCGTCGAAACGCACGCGCGCGTCGACGCCGTTGAACGCGGACGATGGGACGCTGTCCAACGGGGCGGTAACGTCGGACGCGAGCGGGTCGGACTTTTCACCGGCGGCCATGGCACTGACGGACTTTTCACCGGCGGCCATGGCACTGACGACATCCGCATCCGCGGTGGAATCCGACCCCTGCGCCGCGGCGGCGACCGCGTTCGACCCCGACCCGTTCGGTTCCTGCTCCTTCGACCCGTTCGGTTCCTCCTTCCCCTCCTCCTCCCTGGGCGGTGGCACGGACGCGGGCACGGACATCCCCTCGGGCAGGTCGTCGACGTCCAGGAACTCCGCGCGGATGCGTTCCATCTCCGCGCGTTCCTCCTCCGTGGGTTCCCTCCGCCGTCCATTCGACATTCGTCCCTGCATCGCCTCGAGGAGCGCGCCGAGCGCGGCGACCGCGTCGGGTTCATCGACGGAGAAGTTACCGTCCGCGTCGATGGCGTACGTGATGCTCGGGCGCTCCTTCTTCTTTTCTCTTCTCCTCCGTCGGCGCTCGCCGTCGTCGTCCACGCGGTACGAGTCGGACCTGTCGGATCGACCGGACCGGGCCCATACTTCGGGGTAGTCAAACTCGGACGAGACATCGGAAGATGAATCGTCGCCATCCGAGTCTTGGCTGCTGTCGCCGCCCATCGGGGAGCCGAACACCCCGGAGCCGAACGGTCCCGCGTCGATGCCCCCGCGCGCGTCGATGTCCCCGCCCACGTCGATGTCCCCGCCCGATATCCCCGCGCCGTCCCAAGGTTCGCCAACCAGCGTCGGCCGGGTTCGTCGCGGCGACACGCTCGGTCGGTCGAGAAGCGCGGCCGCGGCGGCTTCGGCGCCAACCTCCGCGGCGGCCTCCGCGGCGGCCGACTCGAACAGCGACGGTCCTTCACCCGCCGGCGCGACTCCCGCTCCCTGTCGAGTCCGGGGCGACGGCGAGGACTGTATGATGGACAGGCAGGTCCGCCTCAGATCGTCCGCATCCAGCGTTCGCATCGACGCCACCGCGCCGTGAAGAAGCTCGGAGAAGCCCGGTCGCTCGGCGATGAGCTCGCCGAGCTCCGCCGCCGCGGGTGAGACTCCGACTCGGGTGACCGACGAGCTTCTGGCGGGCGTCACCGCCTCCCACCCTGCCCCGATGGACGCGTCGGACACCGCCACGATCGACCGCGGGGGCGACGGGGGAACCGGCGTCGCGGGTCGCGGCATGGCGGGTCGCGGCGGCGACCTAAGCGCTCCGCCCGCGGACATGTTCACCCCGGCAACCTCCATCGAGGGCATGGACGGACGGGGCGACGCGGGCGGGACCGAGCTCGCGCCGTCCACGTCCAGGTTGTCCCCGTCCAGGTTGTCCCCGTCCCCGTCGGCCGCGTCGTCGTCCGTGTCGTCGTAAACGCCTAAACCCTCGTTCGCGTCGTCGCGCTCGTCCGCGGTGTCGTCCCGGGTGGGCTCCCTCTCCCGCCTCGTCGACGCCTGGCCGACCGAAGCCCCGCCGCCGTTTAAGCCGCCGCTTGAACCGCCCCGCGTCGACATTCGCCCCGAGCGGCCGCGGGGGGGAGCCGGGGTGAGCGATCGGCGCGTGGTGGCCCTCTCCGGGGTGAGCGATCGCCGGCGCGTGGTGGCACTCTCAAAGCGCGTCTCGTTCCCGCCGCGTCGCGACGGGACGTCGCGCTCCTCCCTGCCTCTCCCTTGAACGAGGTGTCCGCGCGACAGCCGCCGCTCACGCATCAGCTCCAGCTGGTCGAAGATGGAGTGCGCGGCGTCCGAGCGGTGCGGAGAGAGCGGCCGGTCGTACCTGGACCCGTGGGCGGCAGCCGCGGGGTGTTCGAACAGCCCGAGGCCGAAAGGTCCTCCGTGCAGGTGCGAGTTATCCTCCCAGTCGATGGCGCTGTCTGGGGGCGACCGCGACGGCTCCCTGAAGTGGATCCGGCCCCCGCCGCCGCCGCCGTCCGAGTTGGCCGACCGACGGACCGAGACCCCACCGCCGTCCCGCCCTCCGAAAGAACCGCCGAAAGAACCGCCGAAAGAACCGTGTCCCAGCCCCCTGAACGCTCCCAGCCGAGGCGGCGTCGCCCCGAGCCGCTCCACGTACCTGGTCAGCGCCGAGACCCTTCGCGTCAATTCGCCAACCTCATCCGCCAACGCGTCGCGCTCCATCGTGCGCCTCCGAACACTCGTGTGGGCGAACGTGTGGGGGAGCTCGAACGGATCCGGCCCTTGGTAGGACCTCGGATCGAAGTCGTCGTCGTCGTCGTCCTCGTCGTCGCGGATGACGGGATCGTGAATCTGGATGGGATCGTCGAGATCGTCGGACGGGACGAAGTCGGTGGACTCCCGCCTCAGGTGCCGGTGCATCGAGGCGGGTACGCCGCGTCGCCGCGCGTGGCGCGAGTCCCTGGCGCGCTGGCGCGAACCCCCGCGCGACGAAGCGGCGGTGAACTCGTGGTCGAGCGCCCGGTGGTGATCGCCCGATCGACCGCCGCCCGTCGAGCCGAAGAACCCATCGGACGACCTCTCGAGCGCGACGGCGGTGCCGTCCAGCTGTGACCGCCGCTCCCGCTCCGCGTCCCTATCCACGGCGCGCTGCGCGCGTCGAAGCGCCCGCTCCTGCCGCTGGTTGTACGCCTCGAGGTCCCTCAGCTCAGCGACGAGCCGGTCGAGGTCGCGCGCCCGCGTCGTCACAGTTGTGTCGTCGTCTAACGCGCCGGGGCGGTCGATGAAATCTGCCCGTTCCTCGGGCGCACCGGCGGTTCCTCCCGCGCGGTCCCTCCCGCGCGGTCCCTCCCTGGGTACCCCACGGGAAACTCCAGACCCGCCCGCGCGATCGCGACGGGACATTCGGTCGTGAACCCGCAAGTGACTGCCAGCGGACGCGGGGGCTAACAATCCCAATCCCTGAAATCAGAATGAATGTGATGCGGGCGGAAGAATTGCTTCGACGAAAGGTGTCAGTCGGGGCCAACCGCCCCTTGCTATCGGTACATATTACATCTCAGACGGGGACCTAACGCGCCCTCCCCGACGCTGGCGCCTTGAAACCCTCACATGACGACGCAACCCGAGCTCTTCTTGTCCTTCTTCTTGCACATGACGTACCAGACCCGGATCACGTCCTTGAGCTCGTCGATGGATACCGCGCCGCTCTTGTCGTTATCCGCCGTGTCCATCACCTCCTGCACCTCCTCCGGCGTGGGCTCCACCCCGCCCGCGAGCGCCTTGAGCAGGGGAGCCAGCTGGTTCTCTCCCAAGGTCCCGGTACCGTCCTTGTCGTACGTCTTGAACACCTCCGCGAGGAACTGCCTGTCCTCGACGCTGAGGCTCTTCCACCCGCCCGGTTCGGCGTTCTTCATGCGCTTCGCCGCCGCGGCGCGCTTGCGCCGGTCCGAACTCTTGATCTTCTTGTTGGCATCGTCGTCCTGGTTGGTGATGATCGCCATCGCGCCGCGCTCGCCACCGGTCGACCGCGCTCCGTCCACTGAGGCGAGGGTTCAAAATCGTGACAGGAGTTCCCAAGTCACGCGCCATCGAGTCCTCGCCTTTTCCCCGCCGACGGACTCACTAGTAGCTAGCCCGCAGCGCGAAAGCACACGGAACCGGAGCGACACGCGAGGACCATGTCGGCTCTCTTCGATTTCAAGGTACTCGCGCATTCCTCCGTCTTCTCCATCGCTCCGTGATGCGGCGCGGATCCGAGCCACCCGCGACCGCCCTAATAACAACACGATGCGCTACTAACCCGCTTCCCTCCCACTCCCTCAGTCGTTCCTCGTGACCCTACTTCTGTTCATCTGCACGTGCACCTACGTCAAGATGAAGGCGCCTCGACTCGTCGACCCGTACCGCACCGGCCTGCGAGGCATGTTTTGGAAAGCCGCGCGAATCGGCGAGCGTCTCAGCCCCTGGGTGGCGGCATCGTGCCTCATCATGGCGTTCTACACGCTCTTCGGCGCGTGAGCACCAGATCGCGACCGACAGAACGGAACTAGAGTAGAGAGATAGCATGTCCGCCACGCTCAAGGAGCTCAGGGCCCACCTGGTCGCCGCTAAGACCGCGTTATCCGCCGGGAACCTCGCCGCCGCGCGGGAGTCGTGCAAGAGCGCGCTCGGGGTGGATGACGAATCTTACGAGGCGTGGACGTTTGACGGCAAGGTGGCGTTCGCCTCGGGAGACGCCACGGGCGCGCTCGAGTCCTACAAAAGGGCCGTCGGCATCAGGAACGACCACCCGGCGGCGTGGCAGGGCATCGCGGAGGCTGCGGAAACGACGGGGGCGCACGCGGAATGCGCCGCCGCGCTCGACATCCTCATCCAGATGCCCATCGACGACAGATCCAAACATACGGGGGACAAGAAGGCGGAGTGGAGGCGAAAACGAGCCTCCGCGCTCGCCGCCGCCGGGGCGTGGGGAGACGCGTCCGACGCCTGGACCGAGATTGCCGCGGAGACGATGGGCGAGGGATCGACCGACGCGTCCGTCGTCGAGGGATCGACCCGGGTGAACGACGCTTGGAGAATGGCGGCTGAGTGCGCGTGTTCGGCAAACGCAGCCGCAGCAGCAGCCGCCGCCGAAGCAGCCGCCGCGGAGGCGCAGCGGACGTCGGTGACGAGCCGTGCCGACGTGGCATCGATCAGATCCACCGTGATGCGTTCGCACGACGCGCGGTCCGACCCGCGGCTGGAACGGACGCTCCGATCGTACCTCGAGCGAACGCCGCCGTCGAACGAGTCGGACCCTAAACTCGAGTACGTTCACTCGCTGCACGGGCGTCTGCTGACCCGGGCGCGCGCGAGGACGGCGGCGACGGGCGCGCGCGAGGACGCCATGGACGCGATGGACGAGGCGGAGGCGATCGTGGCGCGGCACGGTGATGACGCGCCGGGTGTAGCCGCGGCGTGTCGCGCGGCTGCGCTCGAGTCGATCTGCGCGTTGGACCTCGGCCTCGACGTCGAGGAGGAGGGATGGGATGAGGGGGGACGGGACGAGAGGTACTCGGGCGACGGCGACGGCGGCGACGAGAGGTACTCGGGCGACTTCAAACGCGCCAGTCTGGAACGGCGCGCGGCGCGTCTCGTGTCCGTCGGCTCGGAACCGAGTCTCGAATCCGCCGATCCGTGCGAGGCGGTGGCGGCGGCTTGGCTCCGGCTGCGCGAGTCGGGACGTAGCGGTCGAGCGGCTCACCCGCCGGGGTCGGCGGCGGGCGCGGCCGCGCTACCCCGACCCGGTCTCGTCGCGCTCGGAGACGCGCTCGCGGCGGACGAGAGCGCGCGCATCGGATCCGCATCGGATGCCGCCTCTACTCGTGTGATAACGACGGAGGCGTCCGAGGCTGCGGCGGCGGCGGCGGCGGCGGCGGCGCCCGATCCCCTCGGTCCCGGCGCGAGGGTCGTCGGGTGGAGCGCCGCGGCGGAGGCGGCGCACATGGCGGGCGACGCGGCGGTCGCGTTGGAACACGCGCGCAGGGCGCTGAAGGCGTGCTTGGCGCTCGGATGGTTTGACTCTACCGAGCGGGGGTCCACCGCCCCCGGGGGGGCTCGCGGGTGCGAGCGTCGGGTTCGCATCGTCGCGGCTGAGGCGCTCCTCTCGGTCGGTCGAAGGCGTGAGGCGGCGGCCGCGCTGGGAGCGCTAAACGATGCCGCGGAGAGCCCGAGGACGTTGAGGGGTCTGGCGATGTGTCGGGACGGCTCACTCGAAGGGTCCTCCGCTAAAGACGGTGAAGGGTGCGTCGCCGCCCTGAAGAGGGCGGCGTCGCTCGCACCCAACGCCCCGAGGCCCCTCGCGGAGCTCGGATGGATCATGCTGAGGGGCGGGGGCGACGGCGCGGGGGCTCGGGCGACCAGGCTCCTGGAACGCGCCGCGGAGCTAACCGCCGGCTCCGTTCCCCCCGACGTCGACGCGAAATTGGGCGTCGCCCGGTGGATGGAGAAAATAGGAGCCATCGATGTGGGCAGGCCAGCCGAGGAGCACGCGCTCCAGGCCAAGGAGTACGCGCTCAGCCGCGGGCCAAACACCGCGCACGCCTCGCTCCTTAACGCCGCGTCTCAAGTCGGTCCGTTCCAACCCCTCGCGTTCGCGTACCTGGCCAGGATGTACGACGCCGCGAACGACGCGAGCCGCGCGGAAAAGTGCAGGGCTCGCGCGTTGTCCTTGGACCCGGCGGATCCAATCGCGGGACCCGACGAGTGCGCGGCGCGGGGCGATGATCACACGTACGTGGCGCGCACGTGTCGCGACGCGTTGCGTGCGAAGCCGCGGTGCCTTTGGGCGGCCGTGCGCCTCGCGCCGGCGGCGTCCCGTCTGGGCGACCACGAAGCCGCCGTCGGCGCGCTCCAGACGGTGTTACGCTCGGTGCCCGACTCGAGCGCCGCGTGGGAGGCGTTGGGCGCCGCCTACGACGCCCTCAACCGGCATAGCGCGGCGCTCAAGGCTTACGGCCGCGCGATGGACATCGAACGCGAGCGCGCCGGGCTCGGCTCGGGGTTGAACGGGTCGGGGTTGACGACGAATTCGATTCATCCCGGCGGCCGGGTGTTTGCGTCCGTGAGGTCGGGTCGCATCATGCAACAAATGGGCGCCGTGCGTGAGTCAATCGCCGCCTACGAGACCGCGCTCGCCGTCGCGCCCGGGCACACGGCGGCGCTCCTCGGCCTGGCCGAAGCCGAGCTCGGCCGGGCCCGTTTGGCGGCGGGACGAGCCCCCGGCGCCGCCGTGGCGTCTGCGGAGCGGGCGGCGGAGGCGGCGCACGCGGCGGCCGCTAAACCCGGGACGGACGCGCCGAAACGGACCGCCGTGAAGCTCATCGGCGACGCCATGATGGTCGTCGCGCGGTGCAGGGATCCAAAGGCGATGTACATCGACGATGACGCAATCGCCTCGGAGGCGGTCGAACCGTCCGCGGCGACTCGCGCGGCGCGGGCGGACGCCGCCGCGCGAACAGCCGCCCGCCGCGCCCGCCGCGCGTACGCCCGGGCGATCCACCTGGAACCGAACGCGGCGTGCGCGTGGCGCGACCTCGCGGGGGCGTGCATCGCGGAGGGCGACGCGTGCGCGAGTCGCGGCGTCGAGTCACCGGGTAGGGATGAGTCACCGGCAAATTTGAAACGTCGCGACGAGGCGGAGCGGTGTCTGCGCGGGGCGTTGCGGGTGGACGCCGCCGACCCGGCGACGTGGACCGCGATCGGCACCCTCCCCGGTGCCGAGGGTGCCGACCCGACGCGCGACATCGCGCGCAGGGAGACGGCGCTGGCTCGCGCGGTCGCGTTGGACCCGAGGTGCGCCCCCGCGTGGTCGGCGCTCGGTCGGCTCTACCTGCGCCGCGCGGCGACCGAGGCGGATCCCGGCGAGCGAGGCGTTTTCATCTCCCGCGCGCAGCGGGCGCTCGATAACGCTCGAGCCGCGGACCCGAGCGACGCCAACGCGTGGGTGGGCACGGCGCTGCTCCACTCCGCGCGCGGCGACGAGGGCGAGACCGCGGGCGCGTTCCGCATGGCCTCCGACCTCGGCGCGGGACGGGAGGCTGACACGTACAGGGCGCTCTCGGGCCTGAGGGCGGCGGCGGAGGTTGCCGCGGCGGCTGCGTCCGAGGGGGCGTTCAAGCCCACGCACGACGCGGGCACCAAGGTCACCAGCGTCGGTGGAGCCTACGCGGCGGCGAGGAGGGCGGTGGAGGCTGCCCCCGGCGACCCCACCGCGCGTCTATCGCTGGCGTTGGCGTCGGAGGCGAAGGGCTTGTTCGTCGAAGCGGCTTCCGCGTACGACGACGCGGCGGCTCTTCTCTCCCATACGGGAACGACGCACACTGGCGACACACGCGGGATCGCGATCGACCCCGACGTGTTGGCGCGCGAGGCTTCCGCGGGCGCCGAACGCGCGCGGGCCGGCATCGAACGTGGCGCGCGACGAACGGGTGCGGGTTCGGTGGAGCTCGAAGGCTCGGAGAGTATCGCGAACGTGGACGACGTCGCCTCGATCGCCGCGTACGTTCGTTCCGCGAGAGCGACGTTCCGCGAAGGCTTCGAGTCGCACGCGCGCGTCGCGAGGGTGGAGGCGCTCGCGGGTGCCGCAGCGGCGCTCGCGGGTGACCCAAACGCGGCGGCCAGGTCCCTCGCCAAGGCGGTTCACCTCTCCCCGCGCGACGTCGCCATCCGAGGCGACCTCGCTCGCGTCCTGGTCACCGCGGACGCGTCGGGCGCGGCGATAAAAGGCGCGGGTTCGCTGGTCCCCGCGCCCACCGCGGGTTCCGTCGTGGCGCTGAACCCGCTCGCGTCACCGCGCGCGTCCGTCGAGGCGAGAGAATCGGTGACGCGCGCGACGGTTTCCTCGGCGGCGGCTCTTTTGGCGGCGGGAAACGCCGGGACGGGCGATACACTCGCGGGCGTTCGTCTCGCCAAGGCGTACCACCTGTCGCCGAGCGGCGCCGCGGGGGACGACGCGTACGCGCTCATGGCTCTCGTGACGGCTCGACGCGCGGCTGTCGGCGACGGGTGGGGCCCGGGGTTTCGACTGGCGGCGGCGAGGAGATGCGCGGCCGTCGCCGAGGCGGTTTTAGGACGCGGGGACCCCCACATCGCCGCCGCCTTGACCGCCGCCGCGTGCGAGTCCGCGCTCGTCGGCGGGCGCGTGGACGTCGCGCTGGTGCACGCGCGGAGATGCGCGGAGGTGGCACGGGTGCACGGAGAGACCAACGCCGTCGGGGTCATACCCGCCGTCCTCGCGGCGACTGCGGCGGCTCGGTGCGCGTGGGCTTCCGGGGATGCGGCGACGGCGGCGGCGGAGCTCCGAACGGCGATTTCCGCCGCGTCTGAGGGCGCCCGCGTTTGCGCGTCCCACGCCCTTACGCGCGTCCACCCGCGTGTCGTGTCAGCCGCGGGAGACGCGGCGGCGGCTTTGTTCGCGCTTCTCCCCGGCGCCTCGGTCGACGTCCCCCCGGGTTCCTCAACCGCGCTGACGATGGCGGCGGCGTGCGCGTCGTTGGCGGTGGGCGACTTCAAGGCGGCCGAGGCGCTTCTTCGCGACGCGCAACGCGGTGCCGTGGACCTCGTGGGGTCGAGCGGGGGCGTTCAGCCGCTCTGCGCCGCCGCGTCCAAGGCGCTGTTGGGCGCCTCGCTCGCGGCTCGCGCCAAACCGACGGAGGTTGGCGGGGGCGGCGATCCAAAGGCGGCCAAGGAGGCCGGGAAGGTGCTCGCGAGGGCGATGAGGGCCGCGGGTCTTGGGACGACGCTCGCGGCGGCGTGCGGCACCGTCGGCGTGGAGGCTGAACTGGCGAAGGGCGGCGGCGGCGAGGGGGACGGTGAGGAGCGAGCGCGGTTGGCTCGCGCCGGGTGGGCCAAGGCTGGCTCGGCGACTCCCGCGGCGGCGCACGCGGCTGCCGCACAGCTGTGCGGGTCGTCGCCGCGCGGGAGGGTGGACGCGCAGAAGGCTGTGCACGCGGCGCCTTGGGCGGTTGATCACTGGCATCGGCTGTGGCAGAGGCCCGATTACCACCGACGAGCGTAGGCTCGAGTCCCGGTTGTTAACATTACCTTTCTTGTCAAAAAAGTTGAAAAGAGAGCAGAGTTCTCGGACGGCTTCGTCACAGCTCTTCGCCCCATGCCGTCGGAGCCCGCCGCGCTGGTCGTCTTCGCGCGCCTGCCCATCCCGGGTAAGGTCAAGACGCGACTCGCGAAAGACGTGGGCGACGCCAACGCGGCGGAGTTCTACGCGCGCATGGCCGAGCGCATCTTCACGGTCACGTCCCGCTGCGAGAGGACATCGTCGCGCACCGTGTTCTTCTCGGAGGGCGCCGAGGAGGACGGCATCCGTCGATGGCTCCAGGGCAAGCGCGGCACCGCATCGGACCCGCGCGCGTCCTCGTGGACGGACATCCGGCTCGAACCCCAAGCCGCCGGCGGCGACCTCGGCGAGCGAATGCGACGCGCGCTCGACCACGCGCTGCGGCACGGGGGATCCGACGGGGGACCGTGCGCCAAGGCGGTGGTGATCGGCACCGACATACCCTCGCTGGACGCCTCGCACGTGGACCGCGCGGTGAAGCTACTGGACGCCCACGACGTCGTGTTCGGTCCCGCGGTGGACGGCGGATACTACCTGCTCGGGGTGCGAGATCGCGGCTACACGGGCGACGGCGGCGAAGGGTCCGACCGGGGCGGCGGCGACGGGGGCGAAGGGTCCGACCGGGGCGTCGCGGGGGGCGGCGGGGCGCACCCGGCGATATTCACCGACATACCGTGGAGCACCGGCACCGTCCTGAGGGACTCCTTGAGTGCGTGCGACGCGGCGGGCATCTCGGCGGCTCCGGTTGGCGCCATGGAGACTCTGCGCGACGTCGACACGGCTGACGACGTGAACGCGTGGATCGAGTCCAGGTTCGAGGCTTACGCGGACACCGGGGTGTACGTCCCGAACGAGCTCGCGGACGTCGGGTGGGACCTGCTGAAGTACTCCGGGTACGGGAGTAGGCCGCCAAAGGAGGACGAGACGAGATTGCCCGCGGGAATGAAAGACTACGAATCGGATTAGGCGAGTTTGGCGGCGGATGCGCAGGTGTCACAAGGAAGAACCTCTGGCTAGATCGGGTCGAACGCCATCCTCGTAGTACACCGCCGTCCTGTTAACACACCGCCGTCCTCTTCACATCTCGCCGAAGTAGCTCTGCAGCGACCTGCCCTCGTTTAAGGTCACGTCTGTTTTCTGCACGCCTCGATACTCGCGCCTGAACCCAATCTCCGACGGCTGCGCCTGATGCGTGAACCAGCCGTACTCCTGCGACGCGAGCAGGGGCTTGGCGTACGCCATCTGGGGATCCGTCCCGTGCCGCCGGTTCTTCGCCCTGTCCCGCTGCATCTGAATAGAGCTGTCGTAGTTCCTCGAGCTCGCGGGATGCTCACTCCTGTTCCTCATCCTGGCGATCCCATCCTCAAACTCGCGTACGTCGATGACGCCGGTGGCTGTGATGTCGAAGAAGGTGAGAAAGACGTCCAGCTCCTCGCGCTCGGGGACCCTCCCGAGCACCCGCTCCATCAGCTCCGGCAGCTCGCCGCGCATCATGAAGGAAACCCCGTCCACGCCAATCTCTCCAGCCAGTTTTGGTCGGGTCCGCTCCAGGCTCATCTGGTGAAACGCGTCGACGAAGGCTTCGGCGGGGACGGCCAAGAGCCCGTCGAGCCTGTTCGCCCTGGTGTTCCTGAAGACATTGCCGCTGCCGAGGTAGGTCAGGCCGAAGAAAGACATGGCGGGCGCGGGTGCTTCGGCGAGTGCCGGTCAAACACGAATTTGGGCGACTTTCAGTTTGGCGTTTTCCCCCTCTGGCGATTTCTCGTCCAGACTCGGCGGGCGCGACGGGGGCTGGGCGCGATGGGCTCACGAGCGGGGCAAGGCCGGGGCGACGGCTCGCTCGGCCTCTCCGAGCCCTTGCTGACGGGGTCGACGACCGACCGAGGCGTCGCGAGCGGTCCCCTCCACGCATCCCGGGCCCCCCCGCAACGAGTCGGCGCCCACTCGCACGCACCATCGCAGCACAGCCTGCCGCTGGGAACCGCCCCGAGGGACGTCCGCGCGGTCGCCCGGCGCGGGTTCCGCCCCCTGCGCGGCGCGTGGCTCGTCCTGTTGACCTGGGCGGGAACGTGCGTCGCCACGCTCTGGGCGCTGCTCACGGACGAGCGCGGTCTCATCGGTCCATTCGACGACGCGCACGCCGCGAGGGCGTCGCTCAACGCCGCGCTGCTCCTCGCGTCCGGCGCCCTCGAGCTCACCCTGCGGCACGTGCTCAAGCGGCGGCAGCGGCAGGGGTACCTCGCGTTCTACAGAGGCGTGCGCAAGCTCATACCCCAGCCCTTCCGCATCGTCAGCCTGGGCACCGCGGTGCTCTTCGTCATCGTCACCACGGGTTGGAGCGTCGAAGCGGCGAGGGCGGTGGCGACGCTGCAGTGCGCGGCGATGGTGGGGTGCCTCCTGGCGATCGGGGAGCAGATCAGGCGGCACAACGCGGCGGCCCCATCGCCGGACGCCCGGGTCGCGTTGGGTCGGGGCTGCGAGGAGAGCGACGTGCTTTCAAACGCTCACTGGGACGGCTCCCAGAGAGATTGGGACGACGTCGAGGACGGTTTCGTCGGCGACGAGGCGTCGGTGAGTGAGGAGCAGGCCGAGTTCAACAGGTACCTGTGCGAACAGGTTCGGGAGCTCGGGAGGGAGTGCGTGCGGCTGCAGCGCAGGCTGGCGGAGGGCAAGGAAAAGAGGGGGGACTCACAGTCGGGCGACGACGACTCGGACGATTTCGACGACTTTGGCGACGACTTGAACGACGATGGCCAAAGTCGTCAAAGGCGCTCCTCCGTCCGCGGAGGGTCGTCCGCCCCGGAGCTCGCGAGATGCCGCGCGGAGCTCGCGAGATGCGCCGCGGAGCTGGACGAGCGGCAGGCGGAGATGGCGCGGCTGCACGCGGCGAACCGTCAGCACGAGTCGGAACAGCTGAGGCTCCGCGCGTCAATCGACGAGTGGTCGGGGCAGGCGGCGAGGCTGGAGCGCAGGCTGGAGCGCGCGGAACGGGGTTCGGCGGGACGAGGCAGCGGTCGGGACTAGGGTCGGAACGTGTCGTAAGAACGTGTGTCATAAGAACGTGTGTCGTGAGAACGTGCGTCGTAAGAATGTGTGTCAATCAATCACGGGAGGCCAAACGAAACCCACTTCGTCCCGCCACTCAGAGCAAAGAATAAATCCACTCCTCCCTCGTGCCCCGAACCTCCGGCAATCACCCCGACGGCCCGCGTGGGCCGTCCCGCACGAACTCCGGCGCGTTGGACCGTTTAGATGAGCTTGATCTTGGAGAGGGCGACGTAGGTGCCGACCGCGAAGGTGAAGGAGGAGGTGAGGAAGGCGAAGTAGAGGACGGGGGTGGGGATGTCCGCGGTGGCGAAAACCTCCTGGGGGACAGCCGCAACGATCTCCGCAGCCTTGGCCTCGGCGCCGGACATGGCGGCACCTGGTGGACGTCGGCAAAGACGGGGTGAATGCAGGTCAGCGAAGAGTTTTGGGGTTTGGGGACATCGCGGGCGGGTCTTGGGGTGAAAACGCGGGCGCGCGTCGCGCCGATCGCGCGGTGGGGGCCCGACCCCCGCGGTCCGCCAGACTGAAAAGCCTGTGGAGCGGCAGAATCGGGCAACCCTGAAGGGCGGAATCGGCGCGGGACGGGGTGGAGCGCGGATCGGGCGCGAACGACCGGAGGGGCGCGTGATGCGACGCTTCCGATCGTTCGCGACCCGATCCGCGCCGAACGCGATGCTGACGTTGTGTCACGCACCCACGGAGACGGCGACGGCGGACGCCTTCTTGGCGAGCTCAACACGCTCCACACCCGCCTTGGCCACGACCTTCACGGCGCGGGCCTTGGAGGAGGCGCGGGTGGCGCGGGCCGCAGGGGCGGCGCGGACGGCAGAGACGAGAGAAACCTGGGCGACGGCCATTTTTCTTGGTTGTGTTCTTGTGTGTACGAGAATGGGTTCCGCGCGATGGGCCGCCCGTTTGGATAGCGATCTTGTCAGGACCCGCTGGCGCAGCTCGGATAAGCAATCTGCGAGCGATCTGATTGGTCCACCAGCCGGGACGTGTTTTTTCTTCGCCAGCGGCGTGAATTGCGGAGTTTTGACGGTCTATTGACGGTTTATTCGGAGCCGGTGAGAGACAAAAATTGAACGAACCCCCGGAATGCGGTCATCATGATTCCGGGTTTGAAAACCAGGCTGGAGCGAGAACTGCGCATCGACCGTCCACTTGGCATTTTTTCTCTCATCAGCGACGAGACGTGAATCTTGAGAGTGAACATCACAAGGAGACTACACGAGCGCATACTTCATTCGCGTCGCGCCCACCCGCCCGGTCGATCCAATCAGAACACGCTTCCGACCCTCGCCGGGGTCCTCTCGTCGTCGTCGATATCCCGGTTGAGCCTGTAGATGAACCGGCCCCACGCGTTCCGGACCGCGGTGATGCCCGTCACGAAGAACACGGCGCTGACGCACTGCCCGACGCACCAAAACGCCCCCGCGAAGACGGACTCCACGGCGAGCCTCCATCCCGCGGTGGTCTTCATGGCGGACGCGATGATGGCCATCCTGGACACGCCCGTCAACGCGGCGGCGTCCTCGATCATGAGCTTCAGGCGGGTCAGGGACATCCGCCCCGTGCGCTTGTTGCTGATGAGCTGCCGGAGCACCCTGCGCAGCACGGGCGACCCGGTGGGGTTCTGCAGGAGCCGCTTCACCGCGAAGGGGTAGACGATGGCGAGGATGTTAAAGTTGGGATCCGCGGTGCGCGCCATGCCCTCCAGGGTGCCGAGAGCCCTGGCGTTGTTGAGGAAGTACGGCGGCAGCAGGAACCGGTACTTGGGCACCAGCGCGAGCAGCGCGCCGAGGAGCTGGTCGAACCGAACATCCGGGACGGCGCTCTTGGCGCGCCTCAGCCGAGCCTCCTCCTCCGTCTCGTTCTCCCCGCGTTCCAGACCGAGCTCGTCTTCGGGGTAGCTCAGCGTCGCCTCGGCCGCCTCCCTCAGCGCGGTGGTGAGCGCCGCGAACTGGTACGGGTTCTCGATGACGTCGGTTGGCACCAGCTGCAACTCGCCGAACAAACCGGCGACGGCTTCGTAGTCGCGGTCAAACACGAGCAGAGTCACGGCGGCGACGAGGCCGTCTCGCACGGTGGGCGGGATCTCGGAGACGAGGCCAAAGTCGAGGTAGGCGAGTTCGCCCGTCTCCCTCAGGCGGAGGAGGTTACCCCCGTGCGGGTCGGCGTGCATGACGCCCGTCTCGATGAGCTGCGAAAGCGTGCACCGGATGCCGAGCTCGATGAGGGGCAGCGACGCCGCCTTGCGCACGCACTCCTTCTCCTCCCAACTCATCGGCGCGCACTCGTCCGCCTCGTCGAGATCGGCGAGTTCGTCGTCCTCGTCCACCGACGGTTTGCGGTTGGACACCAGCGACATCACCCGCTGCCCGTCGAGCCATTCCATGATCAAAACCCGCCTCGTCGCCGGGAGTTTCGGCATGAGCCCCGGCACGCGAACGTACCCGGGCGGCGGCAGCGCCCTGCGGTTGGTGCCGTTGGGTCCGTACAGGCCGTCGAACTTGCGTATGTTGGCCTCCTCGTTGACAAAGTCCATCTCCTCGAAGATGCGAGAGGCGAACTCGTCGACGGCGTCAACCGCACGCGCCTTGAGCCTCGATCCCTGCGTCACCTCCAGGAGCCTGGCGGCGGTGCGGAGGATGGCGGCGTCGGCGGCTACGCGCGCCGCGATGCCGGGCCTCTGCACCTTGACCGCGACCTCGATGCCGTCGATCTTACCGCGGTACACCTGCGAGAGGGACGCCGCGGCGATCGCCTGTCCGGACGCGAGCACCGGAAGCGCCTTGGGGCACTCCTCGCGGACAATGGCGCGCGCGAGCTCAATGGGCGCGGGTTCCATCTCGTCCTGGAGCCTCTCGAGCTGCGCGGCGAGCTGCTCTCCCACGAGGTCCGCCCGAGACGCCAGCGCCTGTCCGAACTTGACGTACGTCGGGCCCAGTTTCTCGATCGTCGGCACCAGATCCTCGTACTTCTTGCTGTTGAGCAGCGCCCCGATCGTGGCGATCGCCTTGACAACCTCCGCGGTTCGTCGCGCGAGCTGCCCGGGGTGCCGCCAGAAGTAGGCGCTGATTGCGCGCGGGTCGTATCCGCGCACCTCGATGATGTCTTCCAGCTCCTCCAGACCGTCCCACTGCGACTTCTCCAGCCGCTCCAGCATCTCGGCGTCGATCCTCTCCTGCTCCGCCGCCTGCGCGTCGATGGCATCCTGGTCCACCAACGCGCCCACGAGGTTCAGGTCGTCCTGGCTCGCGTCCGCGGCCGAGTCGTCGCTCTCCTCTTCCACGAAGATCTCCGCGCCGTACTTGCCGTAGGAGGCGTGCGGGCGGGTGAGAGACTTACGCCAGTGCCGGCGTCTCGAACCGCGATACGCCCCGACGCGATGCGCCTGGACGACGCCCCGTCTCCCCGCACCCGCCGGGTGGCTCCATCGGCTGTCGCTGGTAGATGCGGACCCAGCGGAGCGAAGGCACCCCCCGTGAACGCCGCCGTCGCCTGGTGTGTGTGGAGCCCGAGCACCGGCGGCACGGTCGCCGCCGATCCTGGGAACCAAGTTGAGCGCACGCACGACCGCGGTCATCGCGCCTGCCCGTTGTGGCGCCGGGCTGAGCGAGCCCCACGACCGGCCAGATTGGGCTGGAGCAGGGAAAGGTCTGGCGCGATCCCTTTCGGCTCAGAAATGACACCGAAACCGGCGAATACGAACCGTGAAACTCGGTTTATTTCTCGCGAGCCGCTGAACGTGGGCACCATGCGGGCACCTTACCGCCAATCTTGGCGGCCTTTGATTGGTCGAGCGTCGACAACTGGAAATGAGCTTGCAAAAGCGATTTGTAAAGAATCTGGAAGGATTCAGCAACGATGCCCATACGATTGAAGGACAAATAGGATGAGTCATCGCGACACTGACTTTTGCGCAGGGGTTCAGGTTTCAGACGACGGACGTTACTTCGTCGGCCCGTTTCGGGTTTCCCCCCCCCAGTCACCCCACGCACGCCGCCGACCCCGTCTCGAGGGTCTCCCTGAGCCACCGCGCCGTGACCACCCGCGCGCCCAGCGGCACCCCCCCGGGCGCCTCGCCAACCCCGTCCATCAACACGACGTGCGTGCACTCACTTGTCCCGCCTCGGTGCACGACGTCCTCCCACGACAAGAGCGACCCGCCCCGCAGCGACACGCACAGCTCCAGCGCCCGCGTCGCCTCGGACACGCCACCCGAGGAGAGCGCCGGGCTCTCGCCGCTCTCGACGAACGCGACGACGCACCCGCGGAACGCGCGCCACGGATGAGCCGCCTCCTCCGGATTCTCGCTCCAACCTCCGCCGAGCCCATCGACCGCCTCCATCTCCCGCTCCATTGGAGTCGGATCCCATTCGGCGTTGTTGAACAAGAGGTTCGCGGCGTTTGCCACGCGGTCCCCCGCTACGAGCGCGGCGGCGTCCTCCGCGTCGACGTCCACCAGGTGGTCGTCCCCGAAGGCGTCCACCCTGCCCTGACTCCTTTCCACGGTGGCCCTCGAGAGGTGCAGACGGTGTTTGGGCCTGGGTTCGATCACGCGACCCGCGTCCACGCAGTCCCTGAGCCATTGAGCCGTGAGCACGTCCAGCCCCGACTTTTTAGCCGCGTTGAAAGCCACGCCGTTAACGGCGGATGGATCGCAAATCACGTGGGTCACCCCGGCGTGCTGCGCCTCGCTGTGCGTGCCCCCGTGCCGCTTGATGAGCTCGCACAGCTCCTGCTTGAGCTCCCGCGCCTTCTCGCCCGCCCTTAAACCGCCTCCTTGACCGCCGGTGATGACCCTCGCGTCGACGCGCCCGAGAAAATCCGCTGTTGAACGCACGTGGTCCGTTCGGGCGGGCGCGAGGTGACCGGGCTGAGCGGTGTCCCTGCCCGGGGCGGCGGTCTGTCTTGTGCGTTTGGATCCCGGATTGCCGTCTGCGCGGGCGGCCCTGTCCCGGCGCCCGGCCGCGCGCGCGGCTTGGTCGATGCCGATGCCGCCCTCCACCTTCGCCTCGAGCTCCTTCGTGTCGAGGCAATCCGCCCAGTGCTTGTCCCACCGAATGGCGACGCACCGCGGAAACCTCAGCGACCACTGGCTGTAGAACGTCGCGGTCCTCACGATCCGTATGTCCGCCTTCACCGTCATCACCACCGAGTTACCCGGGTCGCTGATCCACACGTCCGGGTGTTCCGCTGGCCTCCCGGTGACCTTGTAGCACCTCGGAGGGCGAACCCCTCTCTTGGCCTCGATCATGTGGGGATCGAGCTTCCGTCTCAGCTTATCCAGCACGTCCTCGCTCATGCCTATGCCAACCTTCGAGAACGAGACGACGTGGGTGGGCTGGGCGCCGGGCACCGTCGGGGTCTCCACGATCCCCAGCAGGTACTCCGCGATCTTGCCGCCCCGTCGCACCCCGGTGCCGTAAAAGCCGCCGATGATGATGACGTCCAGGTCCTCCGTTGGGAGATAGTCGGGCTTGATCTTGATCCACCCGGGGCCCCTCTCGCCCGGCGTCCACTTGGCGGCGAGGTCCTTGATCACCAGACCCTCCTCCTTTTTGTCGATCCGTTCGTTCAGCGCCCGTTCGATGTCGTCGCGCGACGAACCCACGACGCAATCCGGGTTTTCCTTTTCGCCGTCCAATGCCGGGACGTTGACCTCGACCCGGCCCCGGGTCATCGAGCTCGTCTTTGTTCCGCTGCCCTCGGGGCCGAGCGGGACGCTACCGTCGGAGGCGACGGGCCCGGATCCCTCCCCGTCGCTGTCGTCGTTTAAATCGTCCGCGCTCTCATGGAGGGTCGGGACGGGTCGGAACAAACGCCTGAGGATGGCGTGTCGCTCGCGAAGCGGCCTGTCGATGACCGAGTGGTCCGTGTCGTACAACACGTCGAACGCGACGTACACCAGCTCGAGGTCCCTCACCAGCAGCGGCTTCTCCCCGTACGCGAACTGGTGGTTCGATATCCGCGCCCGGTCCTCGTCCTCCGGTAAGTCGTCCCCCGCCCCGTCCTCCCCTAAAGCCCCGTCCGCTTCCTCCCCGGGATCCTCCCCGTGAACGCCTCCCGTCCTGTAGCGCGCAGTCTCCAGCGCCCCCGCCGCGCTCCCCTTGTTCGCGGCGTTGATGAACGACTTGAGGTACCCGAACGGCACGTACGCCCTGTGTTCCTTGTGCCACAGCACGAGCTCGCCGTCCAGCACGCACCGGTCCGTCGCCAGCCTCCTGCGAAAAAGCCGGTTCATCACGGAATACCCGCGAGGTCCAAAGTCGAAGTTGTTCCTGGTGAAGTAGTGGAAGGTGCGCTCGTCCACCCTGTGCACCTGTATGCGCTCGCCGTCGAACTTGTGCTCGATGACGAACTCCCTCCGCTGCACGTGCCTCCACGCCTCGTCGCAGTCCCGCTTCTTCGCGGCGTTCATCGAGCGGACGAGCGAACCGGGCTGGAGGTCCTGGCGCTTAAACGCGACAGCCTTGGTGTGCAGGGTCTCGCACACCCTGCGCAGGTCGCAGCACACGTTGTAGAGGTCCTCGGCGTCCCTGTGGAAGTGCCGGAGGATGGCGGCCTCGCCGTACCCGAGCTTCATGTCCTTGATGATGATCGCGGAGAGCCAACGCATCTGCCGCGCGTCCATCTTGTCCATCAGGCCGCGGACGACTGGCACCTTCTCGTTGTTGGTCTTGAGCGTGGCGAGCTTGTCGAGGGCATCGTTGACGTCCCCGATGGTCGCACGTTCCACCCGCTTGACATAGCCGTCTTGCATGTGCCGCGCGCAGCACTCCTGCACAGCGTCGACGAAGATGCCGGCCCCACCCTTGCGCCACGCCTCGAGCTTTTTTAAATCGGGCGAGCGGTTACGATCCAGGCCGAGCGCTAGACCGATGGCGCGCGCGAGAGCCGCCTCCTTGAGGTGGTAGGCGCTCCTTTCCTTGTCGATGTGCGGCAGCATCAGGCGATACAGCGCGAAGAACCCCGTCCGCCTGTCGTTGACGCCGCACTTGGTCACCTCAGCCATCCAACCGTCCAGGATCTTCCACTTCTTGCCGCTCCCCTTCCGCCCGGTGTCGTTGACCCCGCGGATGGCCTCGAACAGGTCGCACAGCTGCGCGAAGGAGATGTTGGAGGGGTCTTTGGCTGAAACTATCACATCCTGACCCGCACCTTCAACCATCGTGACTAGCTCCCTCGCAAGTGGCTGGCTTCCTGGGGGGGTGCCCGTTTTTTCTCGGATATCGAAAACGTTCTGTGAATCGGAGAATTCTCACACCAGTTCTCACTTCATACGCGCGAGATGAGGAGCACCGTCGGGACCCTGGAGCGTTTGATCCGGCGCCTGTGGGGCCTGCCCACCGGTCGCGGATTCTACGCGGATCACCCGAGCAGACCGAATGCGAAGCGCGTTCCTGGATACCTGGAGATCGTCAACGGGGCTACGACCCTCATGCGGAGGGATACATGGGCGGACGTCGAGGCCGCGGAGGCGACCAAGTACGAAATGAGCGCGCCGCCGTCATCGAAAGCGGGACCGAGAGAGTACGAGAGACGATTGGCGCATGATTTCGACGTCCACTCCAGGGAAAACATCATCAACAGCACCTCCGGCGGGGGCGCCTACGAGGGAGTTGACGATTGCCAGATGTCTGTGAGCCTCGCAGAGGATGTGTGGCACCTTCTGACCGTGGACATGTCACTGCAGCGTTTGCTCGCGCTTGAGATTGTCCTCGAGTTTAGCTTCATGCTCATCTCATCCGTCTTGCTGTGCGTCATCGCCGTGTGCGAAGGGAACACTTTGGACTCGGAGATGATGAATCAGAAGCTATTGCTGTCGCTCACCACGGTCAGGATATCCAGCGACTCAATCTACGGCTGGCAGGAGCGCGCGCCGTCGACGAAACCGGAGGTTGCGATGCTCGCGTTGCTCGGGTGGGCGCACTGGCTGCTTCTCTCCGTCGCCGGGGCGGTCATCGTCGCCAGGGCTTTGAAGCCACTGCAGCAAGTGGTGTTCGCACCGGACTGCGTGTACAACGACGAGTTTTTGTCGATCCGAATGATGATACTCAGGAGGCACGTCATACTGTACGACCTGCAGGTGCGGATACAGGCGTTCGCCGGCGGCGAGATCATGGACCTGCCTTTATCCACGGGAACCACCGGATACGCGCGGTGGACCGGCGTGTTCCCGCTCACGATGAAGCACAACATCGACGAAAACTCACCGATTACCAAAAAAGGAATGGACAAGATCACGAACATCGCCGTCACCGTGACCGCCATAGACAGCGACGGCAAGCCGGTGTACGCGGTGGCGGAGTACTACAACCCGCGCGGGTGGATCGCGGGTAGGCCGGAGTTCCAGGGCTGGTTCGCGAAGAAGGCGTGCTACCCTAGAATGCTGCGGGGGAGGTTTGGCGATCAATTTCGCTTCTTCAAGGTACCCAACGACAGCGGGATGAGGCACCCGTCGATGCCGGAAACGACGCAACAGGCGACGGTGAACGAGCCAGTGACGGGCCCGCCGGTGTTTTTGCTGGACTTTGACAACTTCCACGTGGTGCACAACGAGCCCGACGCCGACTCGCCGGTGTGACGGATGAACGGGTTGACACTTTCAGGTTGATTAATATAGACCTCAGTAGGTGCGTTAAGCTGCGAATATTAAGCGAGAGCGTCGCGGCGTCGACGGTTAGAATCGGCGACCGGGAGTACCTCGCCCTCCGCGGCCCCCGGGGCTCTTGCCCGGCGTGCCTCGTCCCCCGCGGCCGCCGCCCCTCCCGCCGCCGCCGGGGCTCTTTCCGGGGGTAAACTTCTTCTGCGGCGGTCCGCCGCCTCGAGCCGGGCCACCCTTGCGCTTCTTCTCGCCGTTATCGTCGTCGGGGTCGTCGAGAACGTTATCCTCGTCGGAAGAGGAGGAGGAAGAGGAGTCGGAATCGGAATCGTCCTCGGAGTCGTCGGAGTCATCGTCGCCATCCTTGTCGTCGCCGTCCTTGTCGTCGTCGTCATCTGAATCAGAGTCGGATTCAGACTCGGAGTCTTCATCGTCATCCTCGGAATCGTCGGATTCCTCGCCGACGTCCGCGCCGCCCTTGAAGGGTTTGGCGGCAGACGCGGGCTTCTTGCCCATGAACGGCTTACCCTCGTCCTCCTCATCCTCGGAATCGTCCGAGTCGTCATCCTCGTCGGAATCAGACTCGGACTCGGACTCGGACTCGTCCTTCTTGTTCGCCGCCTTGGGCTTCTCGTCCGAGTCATCGGACTCATCGGAGTCGTCCTCGGAGTCGTCCTCGGAGTCGTCCTCGGAGTCGTCCTCGGAGGGTTCCTCGGCGTCGTCGGGCTTGGCCGCCGCCGCCGCCGCCGCGAGCTTCTGCGTCTTCACCTTCACGTCCTTGGGATCCTCGTCGGAGTCGTCGGAGTCCTCGTCGTCGTCGGAGTCGGAGGAGAGGGAGGCCTCGTCATCCTCGTCGTCGTTCAAGAGGTCCAAGTCGTCTTCGAAGTCGTCCTCGATGCGACCGGTGAGGAACACGGAGGTGGAGCCGTTGTGGCGCACGGTGACCGTCTCTCCCGCGCTGAACGAGAGGCCTGTGCCCAGGGTGAACTGGTCGCACGTGCCCATGGTGAGCGAGCCGATGGCGAGCTCGGGGGAGTCCTGGGTCTTGATGAAGACGGTGACGCGCTCGCCAGCCTTGGGCTTCAAGCCGAGCGCGGCCTGGCACAGCACGATGGAGTCGCCCTCGTCGGCGGCGAATTTCTTCGCCTGCGATGGGATCGGAGCGCGGTGGGCGAGGGCGGGACCGGCGGTAAGCGGGCGTGGGAGGGGGCGCGGACGGCGCGTGGGTGACCGATGGATCCAAAATAACTCCGGAGATGCGCGAACGCGTGCGCCGAGGCGGTGCTCTCGGCGGGACACGACTCGAGGGGAGGCATCCAGCCGCCGCTTCGAGGTTCCCGCGGGAAAGGCACCTCGTCGTCGCGCGGCGCGGGCGGTAGATCACGGCGCGCTCGGACGGCGACGGGGCACGAGTGGGGGGAACACGGGCACTCACCTCGCCCTTGGGAACCTCCAGACCGAAGAACTGGGGCATCTTAGCTGATGAGAAGTGGCTGGACCGGAGGGCGCAGTCGTTGTGGCGATCGTCAGCGGCGGCGGTGGTTGCCAGCTGGAAATTGGCCCGCAGCGCGCTGCAGGTCTATTGGTCCTCTCGGAAAAACTGTTTTGGGCCGCCCCAGCTGCCAGTCTACGAACCCTCATCATCACCAGATTCAATCCGACTCGGATTTTTCGCGGGACTGTGGAACCCTGAATACATAAAGGTCCATAAAGCCGCCGAGCAGAGCGCACTAACGTCCAGTACCCGAGGATATTCCCTCGACGCAGACGATACCATGACAGCGACATCGGCGCTCACGAGCGCCCTCAACCTCGCCGCGCTTCGCTCGCGACGCCCGGCGACCGCGCCCGGCGACCGTCTCCACAATCGCTCATCCTCGAAAAACCTCGGCCGGTTCCCCGTCCGGGTCTTCGCCGCCGACACCCAGCAGACGCCGCCCAACCAGGGCACGTGGGGCGACTGGAACGACCTCGTTAAGCCCGGTCAGTCCGCGACGGGACGGGTGGTGGTCACGCCGTCGCCGACCGACCCGGGTAACCCGCTGGATTGGTGGAAGGACGCCATCGTGTACCAGATCTTTCCCGACAGGTTCGCGCCCGACCCGGCCGGTCCCCAGCCCGGGACCTCGCTCGACCCGTGGGGCAGCACCCCCACCATCCGCTCGTTCCAGGGCGGCAGCATAAAGGGCATCACCGCCAACCTGGACTACATACAGAGCCTCGGCATAAACACCATCTACACCACCCCGGTGTTTTTATCCACCGCCAACCACCGGTACCATCCCAGCGACTTCATGAAAGTGGACCCGATGCTGGGCGGCGAGGACGCGTTCAGGGAGCTCATCGACGAGGTCCACAAGCGCGGGATGCGTTTCGTGCTCGACGGCGTGTTCAACCACACGGGCCGCGGCCACTGGGCGTTCACGTCGCTGCTAGACGGGCAGGAGCAGTCTCCGTACAAGGGGTGGTTCCTGCCAAAGTCGTTCCCCGTCCGGGCGTACGACGTGGAGCGGTACCACGTCAACTACGAGTGCTGGTGGGACCTTCCCGACCTGCCGAAGCTCAACTTTGACAACGAGGGCGTGCGGGAGCACATCCTCGACGTGGGCGAGTGGTGGGTCAAGGAGTTCAACATCGACGGGTGGCGACTCGACTACCCCATCGAGATTCCGAACGAATTCTGGAAGGAGTACCGCCGCAGGGTCCGCGCGGTGAACCCCGGCGCGGTGACCGTGGGCGAGCTCTTCGGCGTGAGGCCCGACTGCGTGGGCGAGGGGAACCACTTCGACTCTTTGATGAACTACGCCTTCGGCACGTGTTCTCTCGGCTTTGTCGGCTGCGGCTTCGAGCTCAGGCAGGACGACGCCATCGGCGGAGAGTACCAGGTCATCGCCGTGGACGCACAGGGGTTCAAGGACAACTTCGGCGAGGTGTGTGCCGCGTACCAGAAGGCGCACACGGAGTCCAAGGGGGGATTGGGCGGCGGAAGCGCGCACCCGTCGATGCTGATGAACCTTTTCGACTCTCATGACACCGCGCGGGCGCTCTGGATGCTGCAAGGGGACACGGCGGCGCTCAAGATGCTCCTGCTGATGATGGCGTGCGCACCGGGGCCGTCGATGTTGTACCAGGGCACGGAGGTTGGCCAGACGTCGGCTAACGGTCTGAAGGGCGCCGGGCGCGACCCCGCGAACAGGGAGGCTTTCCCCTGGCACAAGGAAGACGAGTGGGACGTCGACCTCCTGGAGCACGTCAGGGGGGTTAACCACCTGAGACAAGACCTTTACGCGCTGCGGAGGGGCGGGCTTCGATGGTGCGACGCGACGCGCCAGGCGCGGGCGCCGGACGGCTCGGAGGCTCCCAAGGAGCTCAACCCGGAGGAGGGGAGGGAGGAGTGCGAGAACCTGCTGGCGTGGGAGCGTTTCTTCGACTCCAGAGACGACGGCGTCGACGCCGTGTGCCTGTTCCACAGCGGCCGCGTCGAGGGAACGGGCGTGATGACCGTGCGCACGGGGTTTAACCCCGGGGAGACGCTCGTGGCGGCGTACACAAGCCTGGGCGTCGAGGGGAACTACACGGTGGACGCCGAGGGATGCGTGAAAATTTCAATGCCGCCGCAAAGTGCCGCGGTGCTGACGCTTCCGCGGGACATGCACAAAAAATGAGGGGTCAGGCAGTCAGCGGTGGCACCCCGGACGGGACGAGCGGGGGGTCGAACGGCGTTGTTCATAATCATAAAGAATTCGTTGTATTCCTGCTGCTGGTACAAGGGGGATTTGTCACCAGTTTTTCGGTGCCCCCCAGCTATCTCTCCTCCTTGAAGAGTTTTCAACCTCTCACTTGCCCCACCCCTTCTTCTTCGGGGGCTCGGGAGCCGGAGCGACGGACTTGGACTTACCCCCGCCGAGCACCGCCCCGAGGATGAACCCGACGACGACGCCAACCGCGCCGGCGATTCCGAGCTTCTTCTGCTCCTCCTCGGACAAACCCTCAAACAAGCCGCCGTTTCCTCCCTCCTTCTTAGCCGCCTTGGGCTCCTTCACCGGCGGCAGCGCGGCGCCGGGGGACGCCGGGGACTTCCTGCTCCCGTAGTCGAAGGACGTTCGCTTGGCGCCCTTGCTCACCAGCTTGTACTGCACCAGCCACGGCTCGCCGAGGAAGTCGAGGAGCATCGACTGCGTACGGCGGAAGAGCTCGTGCGCGGCGTTGATCTCGTTCTTGAAGATGGACACGGACTCGACGGAAATGCCCAGTGGAACCCCGCAGCCCTTGGTCTCGTCCAGGATCTTCTTGCACATGGCGCAGAGGAGGTCCACGGACTTGCCGACTTTGTCCTCGGCGTCCAAAATTTCTCGTTCGACATCCTCCGGGACGGTGACGCCGAGCCACTTGATGAACCGCATCGTCTTCTCGCGGCCGCACGGCGCGAACGTGAGGACGACGCGCTTGGGCTCGATGTTCCGCTGCCTGCACAGGGCGCCGTACTCCTTCAAGAGCTTGATCATGGGTTCCGGATCGTAGATGGCCTGAGAGATGAACCATCGCATCCCGAGCTCGCCCTTCTTGACCAGAGTCTCGTGCTCGTTGCCCTTCTTGATGTGACGCTCGGCGATGGTCACGCCGCCGTGGGCGCACTGCTTGCGCTTGTTGAGCTTGGCGGCGACGTCGGGGATGGTGGGACCGCTGTACTGGTTGGCGGACGAGGCGCCGCCGACGAGGTTGTAGGCGTTGACCCCGTAATCGTCGATGGCCTTGTTGAGCCACCCGTCAAAGCCGCCCGGGTCGGACTCCGCGACGCACTTGTACACGACGGATTCCTTACCGGAGACGTCCTTGAGCACCTTGGCGAAGTGGGAGGGATCGTCGAGCTTGCGGAAGGGGAAAGGACGGGGCTCCGGAGTCCGTCCCTTCTCCTCCTGGATGTCGTAGACGATGAAGCCGTCGGTGGCGAGCGTGGCGCTGCGCTCGACGAACTTGCGCGCGGTCTCCTTCAGCTCATCTTGGGTGGCGCCCTCGAGCGGGGGCGTCAGGCCTGTGTCGGTGGAATCGGAGATGGACGCGTGGACGCGGTCAGCACTCGCGTGAGTTCGCGGTGACGTTCCGCGATCGGCATCGGATGGATAAACTAATCGGACGATCGGGGTGGAAGGCTCGGAAGGAAGGTCCCCAGCGGGGGGATGAGCGGCGACCGGGCGCGGGCGCTCACCGAAGAGAAAGACGGGGCGGGAGTAATCGCAGAGCGCATCGACTAATCCGACGTCCATGGTGGCGTGGGATCGGCGGTGAGCGGCTGTGCAGGCGCGGTGAGGTCTGGGCCGCCAGGGTTTCGGGTTATCCTTTTGACCTTGATTCCCGGTAGCTCGGCGAATAACAATAAACTTATGTGCGTTCAACTAAATACATGTGCCCGTTTTCATGCATTTGTGGTTTCGGGTACGCATGCAGAAATAGACACGAGGGTGCCGAGAAGAAACTTTTACCACTGGCATACCGAGCGCGGCGAAAACGACCCGAACTGTTTCGACGGTCTGCCAGTAAAATCAGACGACACCGGTTATTAGTAACCCTTTACCATCAGCGCTGCTGCCGGACGACACAGCCCTCGGCGCTGGGTGCAGCCCCGAGATGTGGATCACGCGATACCGACGGGCACATCCCCTCGCATGGAGGATCGTGGCCCTCGCGCTCATAGCGTCGGCGACCGTCACGGCGTCCGGCTCGGGCGATGATGATCGGGGCGCGAACCCCGATCGCGGTGCGTTCGTCGTCGCCGGGTACCTGCCCGAGTGGCGGTACGAGGGCGTGGACTGGGACGCCACGTGCGCGCACGTCACGCACCTGATCCTGTTCAGCATGGAGGTCACCGAGGACGCCAAGCTGACCGCATCGGACAGGTTCCCGCACGCGCACCTCGACGCAATCAAGGCCGCGTCGATGAAGCACCACTGCGAGCTCGTGATCAGCATAGGGGGCAACAAGCGCACCGGCGGGTTCCCGATCGTCGCCAAGGACAAGACGCTGACGCGCAAGCTGGCGCGCACGCTCCTCTTTTTCGTCAAGCAGCACGGGCTGCACGGCGTCGACTTCAACTGGGAGTACCCCAACGGCGAGGAGGAGTGGCGCGGTTTGCATCGCATGCTGAAGATCACCCGGCGCGTGTTTGATCGGCACAGGGAAGAGACGGGCGAGAGGCTCACCATATCGATGGCGTATTACCCCGACGGCAGGCAGGAGAAGATCTTGGCCGAATTCGGGGCGGCGGAGCACGTCGACATGGCGCACGCGATGGCGTACGACTTTGGACCCGGCGGCCACTCCACGATGGAACTCGCCGAGAACGTTATCGCAAACATGGAGCGCCTGGGTCTGAACAAGTCCATCGCGACGTTGGGTCTACCCTTCTACGGCAGGAGCAAGCGGCGGTCGGGTTGGCGCACGTACGAAGACTTGGCGTCGGAGCATCCCAGTCTCGGGACGAAAGGCGGCGGCGACGAGGACCCCAGCGGGGAGTATAGCTTCAACGGTCTCGACACGATTGCCGGAAAAGTTCGGTTGGCGAAAACCGCCGGTCTGCGGGGGGTGATGATATGGGAGCTCGGGCAGGATTTTCACCCCGGGGATGGGCGGAGCCTGCTGGGCGCGATCGCGCGGGAGGTGTGGCCGGAGGGTCGGCCGAAGAGAGAGGTCAGGGATGAGCTTTGAGATTATTGTGTTTACTCTGTGATACTCATATTATTTACAGCCGGAATGGCGCGTTGAAATGCAACTTCTCAAAGATGATGAACAGAAAGTTGAACCAAAACGAGTGTACGTGAGAGTATGTGATATGCCGTCGTTCGGGGGTGGAGCGGTGGCGTGCGTGACGACGGTCCGAGTGAACGACCGTCTCCACTCACTCGGAGTGCGCGTCCTCCACCACGGTGGCGCGCCTCTTCGACCGACCCGATTGGACCACTCGGTGCATCACGAGCGCGTTCACCGCCGCCGGCGTAAGCACTCGCCACACGCACTCCCAAACGACGTGGCACCAAATCTCCACCGGCGTCAGCGGCGGGTTACCGGGCACCAGATACGCCGGCGTCGTCCCCGTGCGGAGGTAGTGACCGATCCAGTCGCACGCCACCACCCCGGTCTGCGCCTGAACGGCATCCGCGGTTCGCCACATCGGGAACATCGCCACCGAGAGCGTCGCGCTGACCACGTCGACGACGGATCCGAGGTACATCGAATACCTGGAGGCGTACGCCGCGTGCCCGCGAGCGAGGCACGCGACCATTCGCGCGATGTGAACCGTCACCGACAACGCTGGCCAGTTCGCTCTGCGCTGGGATCGCGTGTTCCACTCGGGGAACTGCAGCGACGCGAGTAGCGTCGCCGCGGGAACAATCTCGGTAGCCGCCACCAAGAGCAGCTTGGCGGTGTTCACGCTCGCGTTCGAGCGGAGTTTCATGAGCTGCACCGCGACGCACGCGATGGCCACGAACGGCCAGATCATCGCCCCACGGTTCTGCGCCCTCACCGCGTGCTTCGCGTGCGCGGTGCTCCACCGCTTCGAGGAACCCCGCTTGATGCCGCTGGTCCCCTCGTCCGTCCCCTCGGAGTTAAACCGAAGCGCCTCGCGGTACAAAACGGCCGGCACGGACGCCGAAGCCACGCTCGCGATGAACGCCGGCGACAGCACGATGTCGCCGGTCAACGAGGGCACGCCGCCCACGACCCCGTCGCCGATGATCTTCATCGCCGTCTTCACCGTCGCCGCGAGCATGACGCAGGAGAAGCCCACCAGTCGCACGTGCCACAGCGCGGCTATGACCGCCGTGAGGGCGTTGAACAGACCGCGAAGTAACCCGCCGTCGTGATACGCGCCCACGCCTATGCGTCCCATCCGATGGTACCTCATCCCGTACTTAAACATCCCCGCCGGCGACGCGCAACCGATGCGCGCCGCGGTGTGCTCCAGGCAAAAGTACCGAGTCATAGCCGCCGCGCCCCTCTCCAAACGCGGGTTCGCCTCCAAACCCCTGGCCCTCGCCGCCAGCACGGCGCCGAGCATGGACAGGAGCGCCACCGGGGGGGGCATCTGCGGCGCGTCGTCCTCGTCGCCCTCGTGCGTGGTTTCCGAGTCTGTCGTCACGTCCGAGTCCGTTCGCGCGGGCGACGCCCTGCCCGCCGGGACTGTCCTCAAAAACTCCAGCCTCGACATGGCATCCACGACCTCCTCGCGAAGCTCGCGGTCGGGGGTGAGGAGCAGGGGTATCGCGGCGCCCACGGGCAGACCGCGCATGTGTCCCTCGGCGATGATCGCCTCCAGCGTCGCGGTGCCCTCGACGTGTGGGCCCAGCGTGGCACCCGCGGATGCGCTCGTTCCGTGGGGCGTTTGTTCCTCGCTGGAACCGTCGGACAAATTGTCCGGTTCCACCCGGCGGCCGCCATTCATGCGCCACGTCTCCGCCGCCCGGAACCCGCCCCTGGGTGCGAAGCAAATCTCCACCTCGGTGTCGCGCTTGCCCCTGCGGGTGATCGTCGTGGGCAGGTGCGCGCCGCGGAACATGCACACCAACGCGAGGGACCTGTCCAGGTTAACCGGCAGCGTCAGCCGCGCCGTGGACGAGCCCGAGTCCAGCACCGATTCCTCGACGGTGAGTGCGTTGGGATGTAAGCCTTCGGGGGCGCCCCGCACGGGCACGGTGCTCACCTCGCCCGTCGCCGGGTCGTGCTCCAGCTTGCAAATCTCGCCGTTGAACGACCCGAAGACGCCCTCGGGGATGCGTAAGAGTCCGTCGGGTCCGGACACGTCAAAGGAACCGTCAAAGCCCCTGGACCCGCCCGAGTCGGTCCCGCCCGTGGAGTCCCTCATCCCGCCTCCGGTGTTGGTCCCGGTGTTGGTCGCGCTTCTTCCGCTCTGGATCCGCGTGCGCCGCCGCGTCTGTGATCGGGTGATTATGCCGTCGTCCCCAGCCGCCGCGGCGGTCCGCAGCATCTCCGCCGCCCCCTGCGACACCCCCGGCACCGCCGACTGCGAGTGCACGCCGAATATGAGCGACCCGGGCCGGATGAACGCGTCGTAGCCAT
>Ga0181573_10000734_pt1 | contig 33917 bp, 31 predicted proteins | sample 101ome_25_FD_148643 | JGI IMG/M metagenome (GOLD analysis project Ga0181573, IMG submission 148643) | Coastal salt marsh microbial communities from the Groves Creek Marsh, Skidaway Island, Georgia - 101409BT metaG (spades assembly) | ecosystem: Environmental > Aquatic > Marine > Intertidal zone...
CAAGGGCTCGATCCTTCGGAATCGACCCAGAGCGACACCTCAATGCGCCCCTCTTCTGTCCCTTGTGCGGATAAATTGATCGCAGCGATAACCGCGGTTTGGACGCTGTAGGCGTAACCCGGAATCATTGCAGGGAAGTCTTCGGGCACAAAAAACTTCGTTTCAAGTGCTGTATCTACCGTAGCCACTTCAAGCGCCATTTGCGCCAGCTCGGTTAACTCCTTCAAATCAACGACTGGAACACTGTCATTGTTCTCAGGGGTAACAGGGGGTCGCTCAAGAATGAGCGTATTCAGGCTTAGACTCGCTTCCAAGAATTCGCTAATGGCGATATCAAAATATCGGCGCTCCTCGCCTTGAACATCTTTTTGGCGCATGGCGTACGCGAAACGACTCATGATCTCCAAATGCGAAGACAGGACCTCATGGATTGAGGAATTGAGCGAGTCTTTGTCAGATAACGAGCGTGTGAAAGAGCTCATGAGACCCTCACTTTGACTGCGGTATCTCAGGTAACTAACAGTCGTCAACAATAGGACTAGGGCAAGCACCGCCGGTAAAAAGGAACGCCATGCGGGTAGCAAGATTGAGGGGGCTGAGCGGAACTGCCTGTAGGCATCTGTGGGCTGGTAGATACTATAGGTCAATTCAACAGAACGCTCTGTATCAAACTGTGTCCTGTAAGCAACGGGCTCCACAAAAAACTTATCGTCACACGCTAGAGCACCGTTACCCACCTCCCATACTGTCACACAAGTGTCGGACTCCGCATCAAAACTAATGATACGCATTGGGGTGACGCCACCAGCCATTTGCTGACCGACAAGATCAATGCTTTCGTGGATATCGCTTAAACCTGCACGGATGGACAGATACCATGATGACAGTCCCTCCTCACCCTCTACAATCAATCGCGTATTCACAAGCACGGGCTGTGCGTCAGAAATCAGGAGTAATGGGTCCGATTCTGCATTGTGGATATGGTAGTACTGGCGAAACAGCTCTACATTTTCACGATCGACGTGTGAGAAAAGTGGCGTGTCACTCACATCAATTTCGCCAATGTTTATTGCAGTAGGAAATCGGCCGCGCAAAGCTAAATTACCCTCAGGCGTTTCTTCAATGAGATAAACCTGCACAAAGCCATAGCGCGAATTTCGCAAAACGAAGCCGACTTGCTCAAACGCAGCTATCAGACGATCTGCACGCTCTGCGTTGGTCTGAAGAGTTTGGATGCCCGAGATGTTATGGAGTGCATACATCACTGCCGCACGCACATCGCGGCCTAAAAGGTCACGCATACCCTCTCGGCGCGATGCATCAACCTCAAAGCCGCGAACAAACTGCTCCTGCGCGGTTTTTTCCGCCTCAAGCAGACGAGACGTGACGTCCCACACTAATACTGCGAACAGCGTCAGTGGTATCACAACTAACCAACGGCCGAAGCGATTGAAAGAGGTCATTTGCAGATATGTCTCATCATTCCGGAAATATAGCTCGTACCCGCTAAGTTGCTAAACCAAGAAGCATCGAAAGCTACAAAACAGGCGGCTCGTAGTCTGACCGAGTTATTCTTAAACGGCGTTGCCCTGGCGAGGCAGCATGCTAAACCAGATTACGGACGATCACGACCGAGGACAGCCCAATCCAAAGGGTGTTGAAAGCCACCATCGTTGGCAATAGCTTGCGCTCAGAGACCCAAATGAGAAGAGCCGATGTCAGCAAGGTTACAATGTGCAGCTCCCAGATTTCCTTTTGCCAGATGAGGCCGGGCAAAATTACTGCAGCCTTTGCTAGCCAGGCTAAGGCCTCAACGACGTTGTAGTTGACCCAATACCCGTCCTCGAACCACATCCTGTAGCTGTTGGCGATGTTTACAAAACCTACTCGGGCATACACCAGCGTGGTGATGGCCAAAAATAGAGCGGCAGCGATGTATGTTTCCACGGCGCGTTCCCTTAAATTGAATCGGGGTTGATGGTAGCTTTACCAGTGCAGATAAATGGCTGATGCCTATACTTCGTCCGGCATAAAACGAACATCCAATCCACGAGAGGCGATTGCGAGATGTTGGATACCGACGTCATTTTAAAGCGGTTCGATAACCCCGATAAACTCAGAACCTTTGATAAGGGCACCTTCGAGCTGCTCGAAATTGGAGGAATGACCATTGGACGCGCCACCTATCAACCCGGCTGGCGATGGTCAGAGGACGTTGGCGCGGTATTGGGTGAGTTGCATTGCCATGTTGAGCACGTAGGAATGGTGGTCTCAGGCTGTGCTACAGCTGCCATGGCCAATGGTGAGATTGTTGAGATGCATCCGGGTGATGTGTTTTACGTACCCCCGTCACCGCACGATAGCTGGGTGGTGGGTGAGGAACCCTACGTCTCACTACACTTCTTAGGGGCGGCCTCTTACGCTCAGAAGTAAACCCAAGCAGCAAGAGCCTTCGTATTAATTTCACAAGCCTCAGCCCACCCCAGGTTGAGAGGCGCTGTCGTAGACTTTTTAAAACGATGGGTGGCGCCAGGGCCTAACGATGATGTGACCGCAAAGTGCTTTGATAATGAGAAGCGCAACACACCAGACGAAGACGATTAAGTGCGTATCGGAAATTAAGTCGATCGACCATTCATAAGCCGCTGGGTCGATCGGTTCCCAGACCGACAGTAGCATCAGATAACCAATAGGCAAAAACTTCGCTAAGCCGGCGAGTGCCAGCCCAAAGTTAAGCCAAGCCATGATCTTGATACAGGTCTCTTTAAAGCTCATTTGTCCCCTCTACTCTGCGCGCTCGGGACGGCGACTTGACTACAAGTTACCACTTCCTCAGGCTGGACACCTCTGGGAAACGGCAATTCCATTGCCAAACGTGAGTGAAAAACCGTGGAAAACAATAAACCAAGTCGCCCTCAAGGACTGTCGATTGGCATTGGCGTGGTCTTTGGCGTGGTGCTCTACGTGTTGACCAATGAAGCCGTGTGGATTGGCGTTGGTATCGCACTTGGCGCGGCACGCGAAATTCGAAGTCGCAGTTAAACCGTTGTTCCTCGGCTCTGCAATACGAGAAGTTGGAAGCTAATCGCTGGGTTGCCAAATAAAAAAAGTAAGGAATCACTATGGATACGTTGGCCGCATCGATCGATGCTTTTATGGCACCGCTGGCAAGCGCACTCTCTGCCTTTGTCTTTTTTTCGGTCCCAGTCTTTGGTCAACAGGTGCCGCTGGTTGTGGCTTGGCTCGCCATTGGTGCGCTCTTTTTTACGCTTTACCTTCGATTCATCAATATCAGGGGCTTTTGGTTGGCAGTTCGTCACGTGCGAGGCGACTTCAAGGACCCATCAGCCGAGGGTGAAATCAGTCACTTCAGAGCGTTAGCTACGGCTATTTCAGGTACTGTCGGAGTTGGCAATATTGGTGGCGTTGCTGTGGCTATTAGTTTGGGCGGCGCAGGTGCGGCCTTCTGGCTTTTTGTCGCAGGATTCCTCTCGATGTCGACAAAGCTGATCGAGTGCACGCTCGGCGTGAAGTATCGACAAGTGCACGCGGACGGCTCTGTCTCGGGTGGCCCCATGTATTATCTCGATGGGTATTTCAAAGAACGCAATTGGCCTCGAATCGGAAGGACATTGGGCGGCATTTACGCGCTCGCACTGGTCATCGGCTGTTTTGGTGTTGGGAATATGTTTCAGTCCAATCAGGCCTATCAGCAAATGCTCGTCATCACAGGTGGAGAGACGAGCTTCCTAACTGACTACTCACTGCTATTCGGATTGGCTCTGGCAGGCATCGTAGGGTTAGTCATCATCGGAGGTATCACGTCGATCGCTCGAGTGGCTGCCTACATAGTGCCCTTCATGGCGGGTATCTACATTATTGGCTGTCTCGTCATCATCAGTCTGAGCTGGCAGAACATCCCGTTGGCCATATCGACGGCCGTATCCAGCGCATTTGGTGCGGATGCAATGGCGGGGGGTGCACTGGGCGCACTCATCATGGGATTCCAACGTGCACTCTTCTCTAACGAGGCGGGGCTGGGATCGGCCTCCATTGCGCACTCAGCTGTTCAGACGCGCGCACCCGCATCCGAGGGCTTTGTGGGGTTGCTCGAGCCTTTTATCGATACCGTTGTGGTCCTCACGCTAAGCTCATTGGTCATACTGACCACGGCACTGCCCAATGGACTGATGGGTGGGGGACTCTCGGGCATTGAGGTCACCTCTGCCGCCTTCGCGTTTCACATTCCATGGTCGCCCTATCTGATAGCCTTCGCCGCAGTCTTGTTTGCGTTTTCAACTGCACTTGCTTGGTCGTACTACGGACTTCAGGCGTGGAATTACCTTGTTGGCGTGGGCAAGTGGCGAACGCTCGGCTTCCAGTTGGTCTTTCTGACGTTCTTTGCACTCGGCTGTGTTTTAGAGCTCAAAGCCGTCCTAGACTTCTCGGATGCAATGATTTTCCTCATTGCGCTACCCAATTTGGTCGCGCTATATCTATTTGCGCCGATGGTGAGACGTGAGGTAGAGGCCTACCTTCGCGAAACCGCGTAAATCAATAAGGTAAATCACCCTCACTGACAACGCGGTGCAGCGCTCGGCTTGCGGGCAAGAAGTCATTTACCGGTTTGTGCTGGGTGCTTCGGTTATCCCACAAGACGAGACTATCGACCGCCCAGTTGAAGCGGCAGGTGTACTCCGGTAAGACACAATGCCGATACAAAAAATTGAGCACTTCTGAGGACTCTAGTGGCGAGACACCCTCGATATGCGAGGTGAATAAGGCATTCACGAAAATGACCTTCTTTCCCGTCTCCGGGTGCGTCTGAATGACCTTGTGACGTACCGGCGGGTTGTCCGCCAGCGCACCAGCCAAACGCTCGCGGCCTCCCGGCTCTGCGAGACTCTCTTTGAACCCCTGCGAGAAGTCATGAACGGCAACCAATGGCTCAAGGTAGGCCTTCATACCCGCTGAAAGCCCGTCGTACGCTGACGTCATGCTGGCAAACAAGGTGTCCCCGCCCACCTCCGGAATAGTAACTCCCCTAAGGACAGTGACTGAAGGCGGATGCTGACGGAAGGTCATATCAGAGTGCCAGACCTCAATCTTGGAGGGCTTCGCCTCCGTGCTCTCAAGCAACATGACTTCAGATAAACCATCGACCGTACCGTAGGCCGGATGAGTCTGTAGAGGGCCAAACAGTCGCGCCATATCGCGTTGCTCACTTGGCGCAATACACTGCCCTCTGAAAAAGAGCACTTCATGCTCATTGAGTAGATCACGGATAACACCGATGCTGCCGTCTGCAAGCGACGCACTAACGTCTATGTCGGTGACCTCCGCTCCTAGCGCCCCTGCCACACGCGATACTTTCATTTTTCCCCCACGACTAACGGCGTCATCTCAAAATGAGTTAAAGACAACTCACTCTCCGCACTTCAGTGATTAACCTGTTACATATTCACTCATGTATGTCGCGCGAATGTATCAGCAGAGCCATTTCGGAGACCATCCTCCAAAACGGTTATTAGTTCTCACTCAGACGAGATCTAGTGCATAGGGCTTAAGAATTTCGAGTGGAATAGCTCTCAACGTCACAATATTGGTGGCCTTGAGATAAAGTTTTGGTGCTTTCCCCGCTCGGTGTGCCTGATCCCAACGCATGGCACAGAGACACCATCGATTGCCAGCGACGAGACCCGGAAAGTTAAACTCGGGGCGAGGCGTACTGAGATCGTTACCTGCTGCCGCAGAGTACTCGAGAAATTCATCGGTCATGAGCGCACAGACGGTGTGGGTGCCCAAATCATTGGGTCCCGTATTGCAGTGTCCGTCTCGATAGAACCCGGTCAGTGGGTCGTTGCAACACAGCTCAATAGGTTCGCCAAAGACGTTTTGCTGCGATTGAGGTAAGCCTTCCGCTTTCATTCATCATCTCCGCGAACATTCTCTGCTATCAACATACTAATGCAAAATTAGACGTAACAGCGGTACCGCAACTTATCAGGCATGGGTTCATCAGACAGGGGCATGCGGGTAAAGATTAACGCCACTATCTACCCCCAAGCCGCTGCGCCACGGCACCGCCCCTTAACCGTTAATACCCGCTCAAACTAGTGGCTTTACTCAAAGGATACGATTGCTAAGGTAATATCATCTGATTGTGGGGCGTCACCTGCGTGACGCGCTATCAAATCCAATAATTTATCCAAAGTGGTTTTTGGGTGGCTTGAGCCTAATGTCGAAAGGAAGTCCTCGAATTTCTCGGGGGAAAGCTCTTGCTCTCCCTCATTTACGGCCTCAGTGACGCCGTCGGTGTAAAACACGACCGAATCTCCGCGTTTAAGAACCACGGCTGTATCCTGAAATACAGCGTTGTCGATAATACCCAACGCGGGTCCAGCATCGTGTCCTGTAATGTGATCGACTCCGTAATCGTCAAATATGATGGGCAATGGATGACCCGCGCTAGCAAAAGTCATGGTTCGGCTCTCAGTATCAAAGATCGCGAAACTCAGCGTGATGAACAAGGAAATAGGATTTTGTTCAATCAAAGCCTCGTTGAGATGATTCAGACAAACAGCTGGGGAGTGATGGTTTCTAGTAATCTCTCTGAGCAAATTTTTTGCCACCGAGGCAAAAAAAGCGGCAGCCACGCCCTTCCCACTGACATCGGCAATAACGACGGCGACGCGATTGGTAGAGAGTGCAAAGCTGTCGTAAAAATCCCCACCGACTTGGAGTGCGGGCAGCATTTTGGCGGCACCCCCCAGCCCTTCGCAATATGCAGGAAAAACTGCTGGTAAAGATGCGTGCTGTAACTGTCTTGCCAGATTCAGTTGCTCGTTCATGAGCGACTGAGTCTCGAGGAGTAATTTATTCTTCTCCTGAAGCTCTTTATTTCTCGCTTGCACTAATACATCGAGCTCCTCTTCTCTCAATTTAACTCTCGAAGCCATGTCACGAAAAACTACTATTAACTGCCGAAGGCCAAAACTTTGCGTACCTTCCGTTTTCAGATTAGATGCGAACTCATAGTTTCCCCGTTTAATGGCCCTTGCCGCTCGATTGAGCCTACTTATAGGCGCCGCAATGCGCGTCGAAACCAAAAATGCGAGAGCACCAGACACACTAACGCCAATGAAAAAAATGAGGAGTGACACTCTCACGATTCGTTTGAGCAACTCATCAATTGGCTTAGCAGAAAGAGAGACGTAAACCGCGCCCTGAAAAATGCCATCAGGGGAAGCTATAGGTGACGCTACGTTAATAGTCGATTCCGTTATCTCGGTCACTGTCATACCAAGAGAAAACATCTGACGAACAAGTCCTCGCTGTTCTTCCGCAAACTCAACAGCCCGATCATCTGCCGATAAAGGCTGTAAGTTACTATCAGTCAAGATAAGGGACTGTATAGAGGACTGTGCTAGTAATAGCTGAATTAGATCCGATACGCCGATGGCGTCCTTTATCCTCTTTAAGTCACTCGCATCACGTTCGAGATAAACGATGCGAGGCACATCAACACTGCGAATACCAACAGTCTTGAACCAATGGCCCGCTTCTGACCTTTCACTCGTCTGTATGACCACAGACTCGTTCCCCGCTAGCAACTGCGAAAACCCGGGCATCTCGGGTTGCAGGCCTTGATGGGGGCTGGACTCACTTTGCTCAGCATTCTTGACGTCTATCTGAACTGCCCCCTCGGAGTCCGTGACGACCGCGCGTTGAATATTAGTGCGCTGAACTACATCAGCCAGACCACCATTTAAGGAGGCTTGACCATCTGGCAGGCCTTCTAGCGATTCTGCCCAACGAGCGACAAGACGAGCGGTGGTTACCATGTCGTCACTGACCGTAAGCTCCAAGGCCACGGGAATCGTAGACTCTCGATTTAAAACCTGCTTGATCACCTCGGCCAGAATCTCGACATCTTGTGTTGCCTGAGCAATCACGGACTGGCGAGCCAACAGACCAATGGTCAAAAGGGCGCCGAGAAACAGCACTGACATCACGACGATGGATGAAATAAAAACTCTAACTGGAAGCGTTAACCGCCTCATGCGTCCTACCCCAGATGATTATTCTGGAGATGATAAACTATTGAGTGGGATGACACGCAGATGACAGATCAGTGCGGCGCGCGCACAATGACAGGCATAGCTGAAACTAGGTAATGAAAAGGTTACGGACAACTTATGGAATTTTCGACAGACCAGCGAGGCAAATTTACCGTTTTATCTCCACACGGACGTCTTGGATTTGATGAAGCATCAGAAGCTCAAAAAGTCATCGAAGATCAGGTCCAAGCCTGTGACATGGGGGTCATAGTCGACTGTAGCGAACTTAGATTCTTGTCGTCAGCGGGCCTGCGGGCTTTCCTATTAGGTGCTAAAGCAGCGCAACAAAGAGGCGTAACGTTCTGCGCTTGCAATCTGGATGAAAATATTAAGTCCGTTTTTACTATCAGCGGCTTTGATCGCGTGGTACCACTCTTCACCGACACTAAGGATGCCATTGAGCGTCTGCAGTAAATGCCATGGCAGAGATCACGCTTAGTGGTGTTACAAGAAACCTCAGTAAAGCAAATGAATACCTTTTGGGCTGGTGGCGCGATCAAAGATTAAGCGAGGACAAAAGGTTTGATTTTGAGTTGGCGCTTGAAGAACTTTTCATTAATGCAGTCACGCACGGCGACCTGCAAAGGAATGCTTCACAGGTAGTTCAGATATCGCTCGCAGTGGAAAAAAAGCCACAAACCGCGACAGTATCTATGCGCATCTCCTATGAGGGTCCTATGTTTAACCCACTAACGGTAGCGACACCAAGCATCCACCCCACCGCTGAAAAACGGTCATTGGGTGGCCTTGGAATATACCTGACGGTTTCGCTCATGGATCGCGTAGATCATGAGTTTAGCGATGGATTGAACATTACCTCAGTAACAAAGACCTTCGACCATGCGTTGTAAATTAGACCTGTAGGGTCGTGACGTCACCGCAGTGCAATTGAAATTACTCGAGCCAAAAACGACTACAATTTTCTATGCATCGCCAATCGTCTCTCTTGCAAGTTCACAACGAGGCCCCAAGCAACCGCAGACGCAAACTTAAGTACAAGCGCACCAAGAGTCTGATTTCAGTGTTGCTCAAAGTGAAAAACTGCAGCTAGCGCTCATTTACATACCCTTTACCTAATGAAGGGAACTAGTCCATGCCCACAAAATACGAAGACCTACAACGCAAACTAATAGGCCTGTGAGTTGTGCGATGCGTTGATTGGCAACGCCTTCAATCACGAATCTGCCGCCAATAACACCACCAATGACGACTGCAATCAATAATGGAATTGCTTCGTAAAGTCCTGATACGGCGGAGTCAGTGCCCGTCTTGAGAATCTGTCCCGCCAGCCCACTCAGTGAATTGATGAGAATAAAAAAGCTGCACAAGGCAGCAATCGTTTTACTCGATGCCCAGCGCAGGTGATGCAAGATCGGAGCTAGAAAGATCCCCCCGCCTATGCCGACCATGCCCGACAGCAGACCCAACCCTCCCCCTATAACACTGGCCAACCCCCAGCCACGTTTACCCGAAATCGTCACGTCGTCAGGCGCCGTGCGCGCTATCAAGCTCAGGCCTGCGATAAAAAGGCTCAAACCGAGCAGGAGAAAATAAAGGGTGGTTTCCAGTGGGATCAAACCACCAACAAATGCCATGGGTACTGAGGTGATAAAAAAAGGGACTGACAGCCGCCAATCGAAGTCACGCCGATGCACTGCGAGATAGCTGCCCACAGAGACCACCGCGATATTGCAGGGCAGCGCAATCAGCGGGATGACGTCCGCTGGATAGCTGCTGAGGGCCAGCAGCGCAATGTAGGTTGAGCCACCGCCGAAACCAACCGCGGAATAAATAAGCGCAACAGCAAAAAAACCAATCGCAAGCATGGTGGTGATGATCACACAGTTATGCCGACTCAGACTAGCTGAGCCCGCGTCCTCAGACAGCCACATCGCGCGTCGGATAAATCGGTAATTAGGTCATCGTATTGGTCAGCCAAACAGCCTGATACGGCGCAAGCTCGATGGTGGGATCCTCTGAGAACAAATCAACTGTTACGCCACTGATCAAGTCTCGCCAACTGTCACTGCCAACCAAATTCAACGATGCCGCAGCAATAGCAGAGCGTGTGGGTGTGACGTTATAAAGACAAAAAATACTCTGTGCACGGTCGGGACTTTGTCGCCAGAATCCGAAAATTGACCGTCCGCTATTCAGCGTGAACTGGGTGGCATTGGGGTGAAACGCAGGCTGTTGTTGTCGAATGCCAATCAAATGCTTGATCGAATGCAGACACTGAGCATGCTGCGACTTGGCGTCATTCAGCTGTCCAGTGAGCTCGTCGAGCGCCCATTGATGACGATTAATCGCACGGTTGTGACCCGTATTCTCAACCCGACTGACGTCATTATTGGTCGCTACAAAGCTATGTAAGTAGATCGCTGGTACGCCCTCCAACCCCAGCAAAATCGCATGAGCGAGGATCATGCGGTCAAGTGTCCTATCGACCGCCTCACCTGAATATTTAAAGGCATCAAATAACGAAACGTTTACTTCATAAACTGTTCTCGTCCCGTCCGCGTGCTCACGCCAGGAGAGCAAAGCGCCATTCTCTTGGAGCTGGTCGATCATCGAGTCCAACTCACCCTCGCTCAGCAAACCCTCTACCGGTCGAAGACCAATGCCATCGTGCGAAGCGAGAAAGTTAAAATAGGTTGTTCCCAGAATGGCTGGCGGCATACTCATCAGCCAGCGTGTAATGCGCGAACTGTCTGCCTCGACAAGGGTATGGATGAGCAGCGGTGGAAGTGCGAAGTTATAAATGCAATGCGCTTCATCACGCTGACCAAAGTACGCCAGGTTTTCAATATTAGGAACGTTGGTCTCGGTGATAATGATGGCATCGGGCTGAACCCACTCAATGAGAGAGCGCAGTAGTCGAACCAGATCATGAGCCTCGGGTAGGTTGATACAAGTGGTTCCTGACCGCTTCCAGGTAAAGGCCACAGCATCCAATCTAAAAATCCGAACGCCTCTATCAAGATACAGGCGAATAATGCGTGTGAACTCCAACAGCACGTCAGGATTAGAAAAGTCGAAATCCACCTGATCGTGACTAAAGGTGCACCAAACCTGCTGTTCACCCTCTGACGTTACGACGGGCATCGTCAAATCAGAGGTGCGCGGTCGTACAACCCTCGAAACATCGAAAGACGAGTGCTTGGTAAAAAAATAACCTTTACCCGGGTCTACACCCTGCTTGAAGTTTTCGAACCAAGCGGAGCGGCTTGAGCAGTGATTCAACACCAAATCAGCCATTAACCGGTAATCGGTCGCGATCTCACTAATATCGTTCCAGTCGCCCAACGCTTGATTAACCGATGAGTAGTCGAGAACGGAAAAACCGTCATCCGACGTCCAAGGAAAGAAAGGCAAAATATGAACCCAGGTGACGCAGCTTCCCAACCATGTCTCACAAAAGTCACGCAGCACCTTGAGAGGTTTCGAGCCCCCGTCTACGATCGAGTCACCGTAGGTGATGAGCGCGACGTCACGCTGAGACCAAAGATCCGTAGGATGAGACGGACCAGCCCGAGCAGGCGCTGCTGAGGCGCCGATCGCATCGATTAGATCATCAACAATCTTTTGAAGACGCTCCTCACCAACAACGGATCGATACAACTGGCCTGTTAAAAAGTGGACTCGCTCTCTCTGACCAATCACTAGCGCCCCCGAACTGAAAACTCTTTATGGTCCTCCTCAACTGCTTGCACCAAACGCTCATAGATGTCGGGTACAGCGCTGACAACTCGGGACCATGTCGGCATGAAGGGAGCGTCCAATGGGCGCTCCAGGAATTGTTTTCCTGCCTCAAGAATATTAGTCGCAAACAGTTCGACCGCTTGTTCTTCGGCGTGAGTGTCAAAGTCTAAGCCATTCATCATAGCGTCGCGCCGGAAACTCTCCACGTAATCAAGTGCGACCCGATAGTACGTCGCCTTAAGCGTGCGGAAGGTTTCTTGATTAAAAACCTCGCCCTGAATCGCCAACTTGCGTATCAATGATTTGGTGATATCGAGCGACATGCGCGATAACCCTCGCTGGGCATCATTCGCTGATAAGTCCTGGTGCTTATGGTCGTAGAAGTCGGTAAGTTCAACCTGACAAATACGGTTTGCACTGTTGTTTCGGTACATCTCCGATGCCACGCCCATCTCGAGCCCCCAATCACTGGGAACCCGCATGTCATTTAACAGGTCACGCCTGAAGGCGAATTCACCTGCAAGCAAATAACGGAAGCTATCGAGATAGTTGAGAAAATCGTTTTCACCAAGCACTCGCTTCGTCGCGTGAATCAGTGGTCCCACCAAAAGCCTGCAGGCGCGGCCATTAAGCTTATTGCTCGCAACACGCGCGTAATACCCTTTACAGAACTCAAACGAAAATTGCGGGTGCGCCACCGGGTAGATTAAGCGTGCCAGCAAACTGCGGTCGTAAGTGAGAATGTCGCAGTCGTGGAGTGCGACGGCATCGACTCGCGAGGTTGCGAGTATGTAGCCCATGCAGTACCAGACATTTCGCCCTTTCCCTGGCTCATGCGGCGCCAGGCCTCTGGTTGCCAGCTCCGAATGAATGGCTCGCAAGCGAGGGCCGTCGTGCCACATGACGCGATGCTGTTGAGGTAGTTCTGAGAAAAACTTTAATGCAGACGCAAAGTCATCTTCATCAGCGCGGTCTAAGCCGACTACGATTTGAGAAAGATAAGGTACTTTCTTGAGCTCTTCCCGAATGTTAGGCATCGCAGGTGTCTCGAGCTCCGAGTACAAGGAAGGCAGAATCAAACCCAAGGGTCGAGAATTGGAAAAGTTGACCAGTTGCGCCTCAATTTCCTCGACCGCACTGTTGCGCAAATTGTGCAATGTCGAGATATACGGCGTTTGATAAAAATCAGCCATTAAATGTCCCACCCCATACTAGTTAAAATCTCCGAAATACCTTTTGCCCAAGCAGCTGGCCCAGCGCTATCGGAAAGCCATGTTGGACCCGAGCGCTGTAGGCGAAGCGGCGTGCCGCGCGAGTTACGCATTAACAGCGCGTAGTCAGCCATTTCGAGCAACTCGCCATCGTTGGGTGCATCGCCTGCGGCAATTGCCACGACGTCAGGATTCATTTCGCGTTTGAGTAATGTTTGAAACCATTGGGCTGCCACACCTTTGTTGTTCGGCCCCATAAGGTGCACGAAGCGGCCTCCCTGGGAGACGGAAAACCCGATACCGGTCAGAGTGCTTGAAAACTTTGTCAGAGCCTCCTCACTGTCACGCCAATCGAGCGTCTCCGAGTAGAGCCGCTGCTGTGCTCGCTGCGCGGATGCGAGGTCTAATCCCGTAATGTCAGAAACTTCTGCACTCCGCATTTCAGTCAGCGACTTAAATTGGTAAGTGCTGTTCATATCGAGCGCCTCAAGTACATCGCAGAGCGCCTGTCGCTTTACACCGAACTCGCGGACCCAGTAACCATCAAACAATTTACTTCCCATGGGACAGCGAATGCCGTTATCGATCGGCACGTACAAGGCCGCCCCGTTCTCGACAATAAAGGCATCATTGAGGTTCATTGACTCGCGAAACTGAATCACTTCACTGTAGGTTTTACTCGTAGCCGGAATCACAGGAATGCCTTGGGCTGTGACTTTTTCCAGGACTGATCTCGCCTCTTCCGCACTGTAGGTATCGTGATCCAACAATGTTCCGTCGAGATCTGTGTAGATAATCGGCACAGTGTTCATGATCGCAGCTGCTCCGCAATCACTAGTCGATCTGATCGTAATTCCCAGGTTTCGTGAGCACGCTCTGGCAGCACGTCAATAGCGTGACAAGTAAGACGTCGATAATTCTCGACGAACTCGCTAACCTGCTTTACTGACATTCCTCTCACTGGTGCCGATGGAGAATCCTCGCGTCTGCGACTGACCAAACGCACTTCTTGCTCCACCCGCCAATCAAAGACCGATTCAAACGACGGCGGCTTTAGCATGCTTATTCGATCGAGCACGCTAAACAACTTTTTGTAGTCGCCCTCGAGCTGCTCATTGACATAGGCTCGCCACTCACCAGTGTTATCCTTGGTAAATTCGAAACTGCTGACCGGAACAGAGAGTGCTAGCGGCTGCTGAGCAGGAATACCGACGCACCATCCTTCAAACAAAACAATGGTCGGTTTTGCACTCTTTTGGATCTTTTGCACTTTTCTGGTGCGATCGTCTTTTAATTTATCGAAAATAGGGATAGTAACCGACGTTGGTTCTGGGGCATTGAACGCCTCAAAACAGTCCAATAATCGAGGAATGTCATGGGTACCGGGAACGCCTCTGGTAGCGAGTAAGGGATGAATTAAGGCACCCAACTTTTTGCGCTTCGCTTTAGATAAGTAAAAATCGTCAATGGAAATAACGTGACAGTCCACATCCAAGTGCTTGGGCATCATTTGGCTTAGATATTGACTTAACGTTGATTTCCCTGAGCCCTGTGCACCGTTTAACCCAACAATAATTGGCCGAGAACTCGCTTCAGCTAGTTGAGCAAGCCGATGTGCATAGGCATTGAAATACTCAGTCACATTGCGCCTAAAGATGTCATTCAGTCCCTGTTGTTGAATAAAAGTCTCAAGAAACTGTTGATCCAAATTGTCACAACTCACTGCTAAATCTCACGCGATGGAAAACGAATTAACTGCTTCAAAGTGAGGGTTGCAAAGACCATGCCTATTTCACAATAGCAGGTGACGAAACATTCCAAACAACGGCATCCACACGGTAATCTTCAACTGTGCTCACACAACAATGAGGTACGCCATGTTTAATAATAATGAGTGGCTCGAACAAGTATCTGAAGCGGTTATCGATCCTGAACGCGATATCGTGGATCCGCATCATCACCTCTGGCCCCAAGCTTCCATGGGTTACAACATTGATGAACTGTTAGCCGACACATCGGATGGCCATGCAGTTAGTCAAACCGTGTTTATGGAATGTGGCGCAGCCTACCGAAAGGAGGGACCTGATTTTCTTCGATGCGTGGGTGAAACAGTGTTTGTCGCGCAAGTAGCCAGTACTGCGCGCGCGCAAAAAGCGCCAACGCAAATTGCCGGCATTGTCGCGCATGCTGACCTCCGTTTAGCTGAACTCGATTATGTGCTTGATGCCCACGAAGACGCGGCCGGGGGCCTCTTCAGAGGTATACGTCATGCAGGTGCCTCTGCCGGAGACATAGAAGGCCTAGCGATCCCGGGCGGTTCCGATCGCAACCTTATGTCTAATGAGGCATTCCGAGCAGGTGTGGCTCGTCTGGGAGAGCGAGGTCTGACCTATGACACCTGGCTTTACCATTTTCAGATCAATGATTTTGTGGAACTTGCCCGAGCGGTGCCTGCGACCACCATGATTCTTGATCATTTTGGGACCCCTCTGGGGGTTGGCGAATTTGCGCATCAAAAAGACGGTATCTTTGAGCAATGGAAAGAAGACATTGAACGCGTTGCAGCATGTCCCAACGTCTTTGCGAAACTGGGCGGTCTTGCAATGCCCGATAATGGCTTCGGATGGCATGAACGCGCGACGCCCCCATCATCAGATGAGTTTGTGGAAGCGCAATCGCGTTACTACGAACATGCTATAGCCTGCTTCGGTGTCGAGCGGTGTATGTTCGAAAGTAACTTTCCGGTGGATAGACTCTCGATTGGTTACCGCGTGCTGTGGAATGGTCTAAAAAAGATGACCATGAATTTTTCGGAAGAGGAAAAAGACCTCCTTTTTTCAGGCGTCGCGCGCCGGGTTTATCGGATCGACGCTCCATGATGCCCCTTCGCAGACACCTTGCCGTAATCCTTTTACTTGCTGCGTCGCTAATCGCTTTGCCAATTCACGCAGCGACAACATCGTCATTCATGGATTCCGACCGCGCCTTTACCTTCGAAAAAGGCTCCGGCCTCTACCAAGTTCGCTTCAACTACACGGGAAAGAACTGGACCCATGCTGATGTCGCTGGCATCCGCATCCATACCGAAAAGCCCATAGCGGTCTTACCGATGCAATACACCGACCCATCTGCCATGCAACCGGGAGCAATGGTTGACGGCAGGCACATTGGAAAAGAATGGAACACCATCACACAACGTGCGCTGGCAAGGCGACTTGAGGCGCGTGGATTTTTTGTGCTGACTCCCACTATCACCCAGTACGGTGAGGATCTGCCAGGCTTTCAAGCATTGGAGCACTTTATTGCCGGTGTGCACAAAGGAAACACCAACGTTCAAACGGTCCTACTGACAGCTGATGCGCATATCCCGAATGCACAAAACCCCATACCGGGCGCTCAAATGTTGGTGACCGGGACCAATGAGCGAAACCCTGAGTGGGAAGCGCACCTGCAGAGATACATGGCGCCTTTTTATGAGGCGGTGAAACTTGGAAACCGAGGCGCTCGCGTACGGGGCGGGCTGTCAGATGAAGAAGGATCCTCGGCCGCGTGGCATCCACTGATTGAACGGGCTGCTGAATATGGGCCTGAAGTCACCATCATTGAGGTCGCCCGCGCAATCGATATCGTTAATAAAGCAGGCAGTATTGAGCAGGGTGAGGCTTGGGCGTCACCGCTTTTCGATGCCATCGCTGATGCGATGCAATCATGGGCCTTTCGCGATTAAAGGTTCCGTCGGACGTGCTCAAGCCAACGCTACGATTTCAGCTGCCCAGAGCCTTGAGCATTTCATCACGCATCACGAATTTTTGAATCTTCCCCGTCACGGTCATTGGATATTCAGTGACAAACCGAATGTGCCGCGGAATTTTGAAATGGGTTATCTGGTCACGGCAGTAGGCTTTCACATCTTCATCCGTGAGGTCGAACCCGTCATTGAGCTGGATCCAGGCACAAACCTCTTCTCCCATTTTTTCATCGGGCACACCAAATACCTGAACCTCAGAAATCGCGGGGTGCTGGTATAAAAACTCTTCGACTTCTCGCGGGTAAATATTTTCACCGCCTCGGATGATCATGTCCTTGATGCGGCCAACAATACGCACGTAGCCCGCCGCATCCATGGTGGCAATATCCCCCGAGTGCAACCAACCCGCACTATCGATCGTCTCTGCCGTTCGCTCCTCGTCATTCCAGTAACCTTGCATGACCGAGTAACCGCGCGTGCAGATTTCACCTTTCTCACCCACGGGTACTACCCGCCCCTCTTCATCGACGACTTTTATCTCAACCCACGGCATCGCACGGCCTACCGTCTCGGTTCGTCGCTCCAAGGTATCGTTTGGCAAGGTCATATTGTTGATAGGGCTGAGTTCGGTCTGACCGTAGGCGATCAGAATGTCCTCCATGTGCATCTCGGAGAGCACGCGCTTCATCACCTCTACAGGGCAGGGTGCGCCAGCCATAATGCCAGTGCGCAAAGTCGACAGGTCAAACTCTGAAAAACGTGGATGATCGAGTTCGGTAATAAACATAGTGGGCACACCGTGAAGCGCAGTACATCCCTCCGCCTCAACCGATTTAAGCGTCTCCTCAGGATCAAACGAGGGCCCGGGAAATACCATGGTGGCGCCATGAGAAACGCATGCCAGCACTGAGAGCACCATCCCAAAGCAGTGATACAGGGGCACTGGAATACACAGCTTGTCTTCCGGACCCAATTGCATCGCCAATCCAGTCAGAAAACCGTTATTCAAAATGTTGCAGTGAGATAGCGTTGCGCCCTTTGGATTACCTGTCGTCCCACTCGTGAATTGGATGTTGATCGCGTCATCTGGTTGCAAGCGAGCCTGCAACGTATCCATGGTGGCCTTATCGTCGGCGGTTCCAGCCGTGCAAACTGCATCGAAGTTATACATGCCAGGCGTGGTATCGGAGCCCATACGAATAACGTGCTTCAGATGAGGCAGTTTCTCTGCCACCAACTGACCCGGGTGACTGCTCTCTAATTCGGGAGCTAAAGTATTGATCATTCCCAGGTAATCGCTGGTTTTGAAACTGACATCGGTGATCAAGGTCATACACTCGACCTTGTTCAGCGCGTACTCGAGTTCGTAGAGCCGGTACGCCGGATTGATGCACACCATGATGGCACCAATCTTTGCTGTCGCCAGTTGGACCAACACCCACTCACTACTGTTTGGCCCCCAAATTCCCACGCGATCGCCCGGCTTAATGCCCAGGTGAATCAGTCCCGTAGCAAGACGATCCACACGCGCTTGCAGCTCACCATAGGTCCAATTAACCCCCTGATGTCGAACGACAAGCGCAGGGTTGGTACTGTGCACATCAGCTATTTTGTCGAAGTAAGTGCCGATCGTCTCGTAGATGATTTGGGCGTCGGATGCGCCGCTGTAATAGCTATGAGTCAGAGGATTCATACGCGCTCCACGTAGCGCTTGCCTCGCTCCGCCGCGAGCTTGAATGCGGCTTGCGTCTCCGCCTCAACCTCTTGACGTTGTTGCTCGCTCAGCGCCTTGAATTCCTCTACCCACCAGCGGCGGGTGACCTGCGGGAAGGTTCCCATACGGTTCACACAAGCGTTCGCACCTCTGTCGCGACCGGCTTCATAGCCAGCAGCGCCTTTCTTATCCGCTGCGTTTTTCCCGAACGGCACCAAATCGCCCTCCATTTTGGGTAGTAAAAAATACGGCATCGAGACTCGGGTTTCACCCTCTGGAATCAGCAGGGTATTCACACGATGCAAAGTCGCGGAATACCTCCCCTCACTTAGGTGCATGAGGGTACCGCCTGTATTGACGATCACCGACCCAGGAATAACAGGCACATTGTAGTCCCCTGGTGCCGTTCGGCAGGTTACAGGTGCATTGACCCAATCACCTTCCCCTGCCACCACCTGCAAACCGGGACGATCGTTGATGAGTAGTGCCACGAAGGGCGGGCCATCAATGTGTGCTCCGACGTTGTCAGCATCGAATTTCGCGTAAGAATCCTGAACTCCTTGCTTGTCTCCATCAGAGAACACATCAAGGCTATAGTTATGATTCAAGCTGGCCGCAAGGTAAGGCTCATCGCGATCAAAATATCGTCTAAATTCAGCCGGATCCTCACCAAGTGATTCGACGATGAGCTCTCCCAGTTGGTGCGTTAGCTCATGATAGGTATCCGTTAACTGCTCAATCAGAGGTTTGAAGCCCGGCATTGAATCTGTTTTCGGCCAGGTGTTCGGACCTACAAACAGTCGCTTATGTATGGGTTGAGAGTCATCATCGTGCGCGCACAAGGGGTCTTGTTCAAAACCGTATTGGAAATTTTCAATGACTTGTCCATGGCCTCGATCGGCCGGTGTTGGCAGGGTATATCCTCGGAAATAAGGCGTGTTCGATATATGCGCGGTTTTCTTGATGTCCATGGGTGCATCGAAAAACTGTCGCACTTCGCGAAACGCCCGCTGCTGAAACGCATCTTCCAATCCGGGCGCGTTTTTGAGCACAAGAAACCCGCACTCAGAAAGTGCATACCTCAAATCATCCATGAACTTGACACGGTTAGCCTCAAGATCAAGCCAATCTACCGTGGGGATTGCGCTATGGTCGTGTGAGTTCATATTAGCACCTTTGTTTTTATTCGATACGCGGGTTCACCCCTCTGAAATCTTAAACCGAAATCATTCGCTTAACGAGATAAAGGTGGAGGAAACCAATCGCACTCGAGAACCAAGGAATCCCCCTCGTAAACACGCATCCCCAGCATGTAAGGCCCGTCTGGAACAGGCAACCAGTTACAGACTTGCTCCGGCCTTTGCGCGGACAAAATGATCGTCAGACTGCCATCGTTCTCGTAATGTAGGTCGGGGGTTCGGTCGCCAATAGAAAACCGGTCAATTTCATTTTCTACCAGATAGAGATCCATACCATAGGCAGTCAATGACCAAAAACCATTACAAGGCGGCAGGTCATTTGGTCCGAACGTCATGCGAAGCTCATGCTTGCCATTCAAGGCCTCACGCTGTGAGTCCACCAGGGCCATGTAAGACCTGTTTTCAATTGCGTAATGCCCACCCAGTCCAAATTTTGCCCCCAGCGCGCGCTTCAAAATATCGTCTCCGGGGCCACCGAAGGCGCGGCCCGTGCTCCACCCATTCTTTAACACGGTATCGCTCGTTCTACCCGACTTGATCAAGGCCTCTGCCTCGCGGATACCCTCTTCTAACTCTGCGTCAGATAGGCAACTAGGATTTTCTAATAGCTTCTGTGCGTCGGGTGACAAGGCTGGGTGCCACGGCGCAGGAGGTTCTATGGAGACATAGCCACTGAGCTCCGTAAAAAATGCGGCACCCGCTTCCGCGATTTTAGCGGCACGCCCAGCCGATTTTGTGCGGACGTGCGGGTGATCGGCTGCGGGTCGAACGCGGAACTGACGTTGTAAGGATCTTGCCTGAGGGAGGTCATCAGGTGACTCGACCAAGACTCGAATAATGATCCAAGCCATTTGGGTTCCGAGGCGAATTGTGGTGCCCCCATCGTCCAGAGGCTCTGCCACAGGATCATAGGTTACGCGCGCAGAAATACCGCACACACCGTGGTGCCTCCGTGATACGTAAGCGACGTGGGTATACGCGTCGACCACCATGACATTCCAGTAGCGATCAGGCTTGTCCATGGCTGGCACATCAATCGTGACGTCACCATGCGATAGATCGTACCAACCTGACGAATACAAGGTGTCATTGTTGACAGCAACGATCGCCTTATCGCGTGGTGTTGCCAAAGACTCAACGTGCCGCAAGGTGCCGGTATCATGATGTGAGGACAGCATCAGTCGTGTGCGATGCACTGATACCGTAGGAAATCCCCACAGATACAATTCCGCCGCCGGTGATAGTGTCTTTTTAGTTGCTTCACTCATGAGTCAACCCCAGCCCCAAGAAGACCTCGTTAAACAATGTTTGCCTAACTGGCCAGACCGAGATAATCCTCAAAATTCCATCGATAGAACCGGTCGAGTTCCTCGACAGAGGGATCGACGGCTTCCAAGCTGCGCTCAAAATCACCATAAGGATCGCTACCGCCCTCGGGATGTGGGTAGTCGGTATTGAACATCAAAATATCCTTTCCGACATTTCTGAGAATCCATCCCGTATTCTCCGTGTGCAGCGGCGCCACCCGGATCTGACGCTGAAAATATTCCGATGGTTTCAAAGAGAGCTTTTTTAGCCCTTGATCAAATTTCCCCAGCAGCGAAACACCCATATCAAGGTTCATTAGGGATGTTGGTACCCAGTTGGCACCCAACTCGATGATGCCAATTTTCAGCTTTGGAAAACGCTCCAAAACACCGTCATAAATCATGCATGTAATCCAACGCTCAATACTATGGTGAATCACGGGAAGGTCTTTGGGCTTCGTCGTTTCGATGTTGCCAATGTTGCCCTTCAGCACTCGCTCAACGCCGGTATTCATATAGACCGACGGCATATTTTGACCACTCCCGATATGCAATGTGATCGGTACGCCAGCCTCTTGCATCATCGCCCAAAGAGGGTCGTATGCGATATGCGAGGGTGCGCGCCCTTCGACAGCATCGCTACCAATCCAGATCGCATTGATGCCCAAGTCCAAGGCCAATTTAAGCGAGGCTTGCGCACGCTCGGGGTCGCGCAAAGAGAGGTAACCCACGGATAACAATCGGGGGTCATCAGCACAGAAGTCAGCCATGCCTCGGTTCAATGCATCGCAGCCACCGTAAACAACCGTTATATCTTTGGATCGCGCAAAGCGCGCAGCACCAACCGAGGGGAAAATAAGTTGGGAACTGACACCCATAATATCCAGTGCAGCACTCCGCTCTGCCTTCTCTACCGCACCGTAAGCGCTCCACATATTTCGCTTACCCGGATGCGCAAAAATATTCGACTTCAATGCTTCTGTCAGTTCTGGATCGTCACCAGCCAGTCGCTTGTCTGCCGCCTCAATCAGCGGGTCAAGTGCAGGCATATCAAGATCAAAAGCGCCCGTGTCTAGATTATTTCTCACATACTCAGATGCGTAGCTCTCGAGCCACCCTCGGCCTTCGATGATATGGCTGTCTGCGTCATGAATGACGCGTCCTTCTCTGTGTGACATGAGCACCTCGTTTTTTTGATTGGTTAATGCAATGTAATGCCCTTATCTGTAAGCTATCGCTTTTATTAAAGTCTGACAATAATAAAAGGGCGAATTGCCCTCCCTTGTCACAATCGATCTGAACGATAAGGTTTAAATCGTGGCCAGTGCAGAAACGACAGAAAGCATGCATTTGACTTTTGGAACGAAGCTAGCCTTCGGTTCAGGGGCCATTGCTGAAGCCGTATACATGGGGCTCTTCAATACCTTTATCACCATTTTTTACAACCAGGTCATTGGTCTGTCGAATACGCTTATCGGGCTTGCAATTATGCTTGCACTGATCGGCGATGCGCTTACCGATCCCGTAGTTGGCGTACTCTCCGATCGTTGGAGAGGTAAGCTGGGACGCAGGCACCCCTTTATGTTGGTCGCTCCAGTGCCTCTCGCTCTCATGATTTACTGTATTTTTAATCCGCCCCAGGGCCTGGTGGAGAATAATCATCAGGTAGGTCTCTTTATATGGTTGGCCGTTACGACCATTCTGAGTAGAGCCTTCCTGACGCTATACCACGTTCCTCATCTCGCCTTAGGTGGTGAACTGACAAAAGATCAGTTCCAAAGGTCACAACTATTTAGTGCGAATACCATCATAGGCGCCGCATCTGGCGCGCTCGTGGCCTTTTCCACCTGGGGCTATTTTTTCGCAGGAGAGCGGATTCGAGCGACCGATGGGCAACTGGTACCCGGTCATCTCGATCCTGCAGCGTACGGACCCATGGTCATTTTTGCGTGTGCGACCATCATTATCGCGATCTGGGCCTGTGCGTTGATGACGCTAAAACATGTACAACACCTCACAGAAGCGCCAATCCCTTCAGAGCGATTCTCGCTCGTCCTGCTGTTGCGCGAAATCCTATCCACCTTCAGAAACCGCAACTATCTGATTCTGATGGTGGGCTATTTTTTCTTCATGATCACCAGTGGTATCTACGACACCCTAAATGTCTTCATCAACACCTATTTCTGGGAGCTGACGCCCGAGGAGATCAAGTGGTTTGGTGCCATCGCTTTACCCATGATTATCGTCGGCGCACTTGCCTCACCGGTTCTTCAAAGGCGATTTGATCGCAAGCCCGTCATCGTCGCAGCGCTCATCTTTATGACTATCTTCGCTCAGTTGGTGATCGACCTTCGTTTACTTGGCCTACTGCCTGAGAATCATGATGACGCCCTACTCCCGATCCTCTTGGCCAATGCGGGTGCCTTCGCATTCACAATTGGCGTTGGTGGGGTAGCAATCGTTGGCATGATTGGAGACCTTATCGATGAAAACGAGTTATTGACGGGGCTCAGACAGGACGGATTATTTTTTTCTGCTCGCGCTTTTTTTGCTAAGGCCTCTTACTCGGTGGGCCACTTTTTTGCCGGGATTGCGCTGGATCTGTATGTGGTTTTGCCGTTTGAAGCGGTTCCGGGACAACTGGACGACGCGACGCTTACAAGGATGGGCATTGTGGCGGGACCCGTGATGGCAATTTCCGCGGTGATTGCCGTTTTCGCCTACAGCCGGTACAACCTGACGGCGGCGCGGCACAGCGAGATACTGGCGGAATTGGAAAAACGGACTGGGAACGAAAACCCCACCGATTAGTCGCCGTCAGCCGAGCTAGAGGAAACTTGCTCTAACGGATCTCACCTTAAAACAGGCTCGACACCACCAATCGTAATGAGCGACTCCACACAATCTCGAATAGATTCATCGAGCGAGCGAAATTCCATACCCAAGGCGGCTTTAATACGGTCATTTCGCAATTCGCAGCCGTTCCAGATTGCTCGAAATTGAGCCTCGCGCGCCTTGACCTTTTCAGGCAAGGGATCAAACAGTGTCGCACCAGCAAACCCAAGTTCAGGTAACAGTCTGTCAATGCTGGCACATACGTCTTCAACATTACGGGTTTCGGTTGACCAGGCGATAAAGCGCTCGCCATTCTCCAAACCATCCCGCTCAAGCATGCGAATATGGGCCTCAGCAACGTCACGCACATCAACCGTGTACCAGGGTCGGTAAGCCCCGACGACGTTTTGGCTGTACCGGCCAAGTAACATGGTCTCGATTTGGTGCTGCCATGGGCCGCGTTCTTTTTGATGACGCGACAAGATAGGTCCGACATTGTCGCCAGGACAGCAGGTAATTGCATCCCAGCGCCCACTCGAGCGCGCCGCGTCGGCAAAGGCTCGCTCGGCAATTACCTTACCGATCGAATATCCCTGCCCTCGTGCCGTTGTGCGATTCGGGTTTTGCTCATCCGGATAACGTCCCTCGAACAGAACGGGCCGCCGGACCAGCTCTTGCATGTCCTGCTCCGAGATCACAGCGGCAATACTGGAGGTCACGACCACCCGATTGACCGAGTCTGAGCGGTTCACGCTCTCAATGATGTGGTCACACACCCGTTTGACATAGTCTTCATCATCGTAAGTGGATACGTGGGATAAATGGGCAACACCATGGCAACCGCGAAAAACATCATCAAAACATCCGGGCGTATCAAGATCAGCTGTATGCAATGTCAAACGTCCACTGGCGTGGCCCGGCATAGACTTTAAAAAGCCCGTCTTCTCATCATCGTTGACATCACGAACGCAGGCGCGCACGCGGTAGCCTTTATCCAATAATTGCTTGACGACCCAACCTCCGATGAAGCCTGCGCTGCCCGTCACTGCCACTGTGCCACCCTTTGGAATTGGGGCCATGGGTCTCTCCTGCTGGTGCTACCAGGTTTTTTGTTTTAACTGAGCGACCGACCGACCGGTCCCTTCTTGTGGTTGGATCAAGCTAACCAAGTTGCCATCAGGGTCTCTCAAGCAGGCTTCGAGGCCCTCTTCGGTCACCCCTAGCGGCGCTAGAAATTCAATGCCCTGCTCAGACAAGCGCTCGACTTCTCTGTCTAAATCCGAGACCTCGAAAGCCATTTTGTTATACCCCAATGCCTCGAAAGCAGGAGGTTGCTTGGGCTCTGGCGTCACCGGATTCACGAACTGCCACATCTCGAGAATCATATTGCCAACATCAAACCAAGCCGCTCGGATCATGACATCATCATAGTCAGCGACTTCGTCAAACGTCGGCCCAGAAGCTCCATTCGTTCGCCGGTTAGGCTCGGCATTTAACAGCAAGCCATAAAACTCGACTAATCGATCGAGATCCGGTGATACCAAGGCCACATGTGAAAACCAGATGGGACCCTCGAACGGCGAGCGGTCTAGATGCTCCGTTTCGTACATGATGCCATCCCGGTCTCTCGCATAAGCGTAATACACCCCCTGCCCCAGCAGATGCACTGGTTCTGTTCCACGGCTAACGGGGGTCGCGCCTGAGTCCATCAAGCGTTGATAGATGTTTTCTTGCGTTGGTGACTGGTAACACACATGGGTAATGCCGGGCCCCTTGACTGGCAGGACTGTCGCTAGTGGTAAGTGTGTTCGATCGTATTCAGAGAGCTTGAGGTATCCGTTGGGGAATGACAGCAAAGCGCTTCTGGCGGAAGCCCCGTAAGCGGATACCTCATTGTCATGCTGCGCGGGGGTCAGGCGCTCGGCGCTCGTGCCAAGACCTTGAGTATAAAACTCAAGCGACGCCCGCAGATCGCTGACCGACATGCCAATGTGATGAATGCCTATGATGGTTGACTGACACTGCTCGCGTCCGCTTTCACGCAAAGTCTCGTCCTCCCTTTAGCCTATTACTTGCGAGCTTCAAGAATTTCATCCCGCCGCTTGTCGTAATCGGCTGAGGTTTTCTTATCACTTTGTTCAAGCTCCTCAGGCACGTACCAATGCAAGCGATCGCCGTGGTAGGCGTTCCATACAGCGCGGGCAACTTCGATCGGCGCAATCGTTCGCGCTTCATCCGTTCGCTCCGCATTCAGCTTGGGAATTTTTTCGTAGGTACCAGCCGGCTGCCCGTCTTTGTAGCGCGTGCCCTCCCACAAAGGCGTATCAATAATGCCTGGCATCACATCAGCCACCCGCACACCAAATCGGGAGAGCTCAACACTCATGGCATGGGTAAAACCCTTGATCGCATATTTTGTCGCTGTGTACGTTGCCATTCCTGCGGCGCCGTAGATTGCTGCGGAAGAGGAGGTACTGATACAGAGTGCGCCTTCGGTTCGTTTCAGATAAGGGATGGCAGCATGAAAACCATTAAGCACACCAACCAAATTGATATCGATCATGTCCCGTGTTTTTTCAAAAGGTAGATCCTCAAAAAAACCACCTATGGCAATGCCGGCGTTGTTAAACATGATATCGAGTTGACCATCGCGTTCCACACAGAAAGCCGCCAGCGCTGCCTCGAGATCACTCTTTTCACGAACGTCCACACAATAGATTGAGCAACGCTCCGTTAGCTGAGAAGCAAGTGAATCCAGTGCTGACTGACTCGAGTCGCTAGCGCCAATACGCCAGCCCGCTTGATGAAAAAGCACTGCGGTGGCCTTTCCAATGCCACTCCCAGCACCCGTAATGAAGATCCTTTTCGTGTCCAACGGTTGTTCGCGCCCTTATTTTAAGAAATTGTTATGGACCGGTAGATAGACATGAGTATGCCATAGCCCTTGGACGCATAGCTCCAACTATTAGATGCCGGCTCTTATAAAGTGGTGGTCACATTTCATTTGCTGTACAAACGAGGTTATGACCACACGAAACGCCACTACCCCCCAGAAAAGGACCCGCTTGAGCCCTGAAGCCAGGCGAGACCAAATACTGGACTCGGCGAAGCAGTTAATCGTCCGACACGGGCTAGAGGCTTTCTCAATTAAAAAACTCGCGATCGAAGCTGAGGTCAGTGAACCCCTGCTGTTTCACTATTTCTCGTCACGGACAGCATTACTACAGCAATTATTAGCGCGCGACTTTTCGCGATTGGTAACCAGCTTGAATACCTCTCTCGATGGCGCCGACACAATTGACGAGGTACTGCGTGTTTACGTCGCGATGAACTATGACCAGTATCTCGAGGAAAGCATTATCAACCTACTTCTCGGTGAGCCCGACATTGCCATGGTTATCGAGGACGAGGTGTCACAGAATCGAGAAATGCGCGAAAAAATGTTGGTCTCTACTATCGCGACTTCTCTTGATGTCAGTAAGAAAAAAGCAGCGATGCTCGCTCTCATGGCATCGTCAGCATCACTATCCGCGGCGCGATTTGCACATAAGTACAAGGTCGAGCGAGAGGAGGCCATTCAAGCCGCCATCGATTTCGCTCGAGCCGGGTTCGAGGCACATCGGACAAAGTAATCAGATTGTGGACGGATCGAAATTGATCATGGACGACTATAAACACGGTTACTTCGAGACGGGCGGGTGCCGTCTTCATTACGTAGAAGCTGGCCGGGGCCCACTGCTCGTTTTGTATCACGGCTTTCCCATGTTCTGGTTTTCGTTCTACGCCCAAATCGAGGCCTTAAAAACGCGTTTTAGAGTCGTCGCCATCGACGGACCGGGCGTGAACTTGAGCTCCAAACCTCAAAACATCGAACTCTATAAACTTGAGAACCTAGCGCTTCAAATTGATGAATTGGCACGGCATCTCTCGGGCGATGAACCGTTTTATTTGGTAGGGCACGATTGGGGCGGTGCGCTGGCGTGGGCCTATGCGCAACGCCATCCGCAGCGCCTACACAAAGTCGTGGCCATTAACGCACCGCCAGCTAATCAGCTGATCGAGCTGCTCGCCTCTAACACGGAGCAGCAAAAGCGCTCAGCTTACATGTGGGCAATGAGGGAGGGAGACCTCCACAAAGCAATGACAGAAAACGGTGCTGCCAGAGTCTGGGAAAGAGCTTACGCACCGTTCAGAGGCCGGCCCCACTACACCAAAGAACATGACGAGATCATGCGCGAAGGCCTTGCTCAACCGGGTGCCATTGACGGGGGCATCAATTGGTATCGAGCCAATATCCCACCCCTCGGCACCATTACAGATGCTGACTTCTGGCCGTCGAGAGATGCGAAAACAGACGTGCCGGCCTTGCTGATCTGGGGGGAGGATGATCAGACCTTCATCCCGCAGTTCATCGATGACTTACACCGCTACGCAACGCAACTATCGGTTGAAATTCTGCCCGGTGTTGGGCATACCCCAATGCTAGAAGTCCCTAAGCTCACTAATGAAACCCTAGCGGAATTTCTTTCCACGTAAGCCACTGATACTTGGTTGACTCACGTGGTTAGGCTTCTCTGTCGGCAGCCGCCTTTTTCATGGCTTCTGCCACCATGCGTTGCTCAGACCCGTCCAGTCGTGCTTTTAACCCGCGATCCATCTCGGCTATTACTCGTGCTGCATGCTCATTCTGTTGAATGCGTTCCCAGTAAGCCTCCGTCTTTGGCAATCCCACGATGGGGTTTTTGACACCCAGTCGAGGTAAAGTCCGGTCGCACATGTAAAGAGCAGGTACAAGACTGCAATCTGCGCGCGTTAACTCAGAGCCTCCCATCGCATAGCCCTCTAGCGACAGGTGCTCCTCCAGCGCAGTGACGCCACGTAATACCTGAGCCGATAGCAGATCAATAATCCCCTGATTAGGTTCGACCGCTCTCATTTGGCTTAGCGCGAGGAAGATATTGTCCATAAGGTAGGTATCTGCGATGCGGCTTATTACCCGAATGTTGGCTCGCTCAAGCCGTGTTCGACCAACCAAGGATTTTTCTGGGTACAGCTCATCGATATACTCGGCGATGACCTCGGATTCAGGAATGAGTCCTTCATCCGTTTTCAGAATAGGGATGCGGCCAATAGGAGACACTTCCTTTAACTTGCCAGAAAAAAACTGAACCACCGGCAACTCGAAAACAAAGTCTCTATCAACGCCCATGGCATAAATTTGCAGGCGCACTTTCGCGCTGTAAGGGCTCAAATCACCGCTGTAAAGTATCATCACTGCCTTCATCCTTTTTATAGTAGGCCTACAATAACAGAGGAAGCGTATTCAGGTGAGTAGTAGATGGAGCAACTGAAACGATTAGCCATAATTCTCGCCTTCGCTGTCTGCACAGCCCTCTTGCTGGGAAGCATAGGTTTCGTTGTTGGATTCTTCGGACCGATGCTGATCGCTGTGCTGGTCGGCTCGGAAGCAAATATGGGCCCGTTATGGGGCATATTTATTTTGGGACCGGGTGGATTGATTCTTGGTTTTTTCGTTGGCGCGGTATTTGGCTACAAGAAAATCCGAAATAAATGAAAGTATGTAGCGTTAGTACTTGCGAGCTGTAACCCATCGCTTTTTATGTGGGTCCAATAGCCTTCGTCCAACTGACCACTGAGCATCATAAAAAACGGGACCACTCGGTCCCTTTTTTTATTAGTGGCGGAGAAGGAGGGATTACCCAGAACAGCCTAGGGGCTGTTCTGACCCTTCGGGTTTCGCCGCTCACACGGCTCGGTGCCAAATACTCCTTAAGTCGTATTTGGTCGAACCGGAGGATTCGTCCACACCGCCTTTTCACAACCAATAAAAAAGGGACTCGCTGAGTCCCTTTTTTATTAGTGGCGGAGAAGGAGGGATTCGAACCCTCGATACGCGATTAACGTATACTCCCTTAGCAGGGGAGCGCCTTCAGCCACTCGGCCACTTCTCCGTATATTGTCACTCATACCCTTCGATACGAGTCTTTGGACGCTCCCGGGTAGCGCGTTACTCGACGCCACGCGTCTCGCCCTTCGGGTCGCCCTCGTGACTCGGGCGCTCCTTCGCAATCTTCGATTGCTCGGTCAGCACTCGGCCACTTCTCCGAAATTTTCCTCAATGACGCGAAAAAAAACGTCATTAGCAGGACTTTATGTCCTTGCCGCGCGGTGCGCGAGAATAGCACAACCTCTAGCGCTTGCGATATCAGGTCCGCAAAAAATCCCGTGCAACATGCGCACCCAATAACGCCATCGTTTTTTCAAGCTGCCCGGAAATAGGGTCTATCCCCTGCGATCGTCACCCGCTCCATTTTTCGGACCTGCGGAAAGTAATCCGAGCTCGCAAAGTGCTGACAAGCACGATTATCCCAGAAGGCCAACGAGCCTGCTTTCCAGCGGAACCGACATTGGATTTCAGGGTCAGACGCAGTGCGATATAAGGTTTGAAGTAGCTCTTCGCTTTCAGCTTCATCCATTCCCTTGATATGACTGGTGAAGGCGTAGTTCACGTAAAGCACACTCGCGCCCGTCTCAGGGTGGGTTCTCACCACAGGGTGCTCCATAACCGGATAAGTCTCGCGAAGCTGATCCGCCGTTTTATTGAGACGTCCAGCAAAAACCCGGGCGATATCATGAACAGCAGTTTTCCCGGCAATTTTTCCCTTCAAACTGTCAGGCAACCGATTGTAGGCCTCTGCCATATTAGCGAAGAGCGTGTCACCGCCAACAGCAGGCACCTCCACCGCTTTTAAAATGGAGCCCAATGATGGTTTTTCTCGCCACGTAACGTCCGAGTGCCAGGAATTCTCCCGCCCTTTCGAGTCAGGGCCATGCGCTATGTGTAGAACTTCAGGATTGTCTTGGCCTCTCGGCGTCGCAGGATGAATCTCCAACTCACCAAACTGCCTCGCGAAGTGAATATGCTCCTCTTGATTGAGGGTCTGATCGCGGAAAAATACGACTTGGTGCTTCAGCAGCGCAGCTCGGATGTCCGCCACTTGCTCATGGGTCACCTCCCTGAGATCGACACCAGTGATTTCAGCACCGATAAAGGGGGTCAAGGGTTCTATGATTAGTTCAGAGGTCACGGGTTCCTCCTGCCTGGCTTTTTATTATTGCTGTCGAGAGCAGACTAACGAAGGCGCTTAGTGATGTAAATCGAGCTCAACGGTAGCGACCTCTGGAAATGAAATACCAGCGCTGGGCCGACTCAATGGTGGCCTGAGCTGCTATCTGGCGTCTTTATCATCCGCGCGCAAAGTGGGTGTCTCGTCATCCTTGTGCGCAAGCTCTTCGCGATGGACAGACACGTTGCGCGGGGCATCAACTCCAATACGAACTTGATTCCCTTTGACACCAAGAATAGTAACGGTGACATCGTCACCGATGACCAGTGACTCGTTAATCCGCCGTGTAAGAATCAGCATCGTCAACTTCCCTGTTAATTAGACACAAGGACAGACTACACCTCAGTCCTGCGCTTCTCCAGCCTCAGGTTGATCGAGCCCGAACGCTGAATGCAGCGTACGTACAGCCAATTCCAAAAACTTCTCTTCGATAATTACTGAAATTTTGATTTCGGACGTGCTGATCATCTGAATGTTAACGCCCACTTCAGCCAGGGCTTTGAACATATTGGCCGCCACGCCTGCATGAGAGCGCATACCGACTCCGACCACGGACACCTTGGCAATTCGGCTGTCTGATCGCCACTCAAGTGCACCCAATTCAGCAATGTGTGACTCTAAAATGGCTTCGGCTTTTTCTAAATCGCTGCGCGAGACGGTAAATGTAAAGTCCGTTTTTCCCTCATCACCGACGTTCTGAAGAATTACGTCGACTTCGATATTCGCATCACCAATGGGGCCCAATATCTGATAAGCGATACCGGGAGTATCCGGGACACCAATGACAGTGAGCTTCGCCTCATCGCGATTAAACGCAATACCAGCAATCGTTGGAGCTTCCATGGGATCGTCCTCATCCATTTTTATGAGGGTTCCAGGCCCCTCTTTGAAACTACTGAGTACCCGCAGTGGCACTTGGTATTTACCTGCAAATTCCACCGACCTGAGCTGCAACACCTTCGAACCCATGCTGGCCATTTCCAACATCTCTTCAAAAGTGATGCTTTCCAGTCGCTGTGCACCGTCAACAATGCGCGGATCCGTCGTGTAAACGCCATCAACGTCGGTGTAGATCTGACATTCATCTGCACCAACGGCGGCGGCCAAAGCAACCGCTGAGGTATCAGATCCGCCCCGGCCCAATGTAGTGACTTCGCCGTTTTCATCAACCCCTTGAAATCCAGCCACCACCACGACGCGGCCTTGATCGAGTTCAGCTCGGAGCCGACGATCATCGATGCTTTGTATGCGCGCCTTGCTGTGAAAACTGTCGGTACGAATCGCAACCTGACTGCCTTTAAGCGAGAGTGCATCGATTCCCCGCTTGTGAAGTGCCATCGCCAAAAGCGCCATGGACACCTGTTCGCCGGTGGAAACGAGGACATCGAGTTCTCTAGGGCTCGGGTTGGATGTCAGCTCTCGCGCCAACCCCAAGAGGCGATTGGTTTCACCCGACATAGCCGACACGACAATGATCAGTTGATCACCGTCTGAGTGGTGCCTTGCAACTCGCTCAGCAACGGCCTCTATTCGCTCTACCGAGCCAACAGATGTGCCACCGTATTTTTGCACGATCAGTGCCATAGTTAGTTGGGTCTATGCCGAAAAGCCGCGTATTAAACACGGTTTGGAGAACCATATAAAGACGAAAAAGCCCCATATTGAGGCTTTCATAAGAGCTTTAGCGATGTGCCTGTCCTCAGCTGAGCTGGTCAGCCACCCAGTTGGACAAGTCGGAAAGTGCGGGCTTTAAGGCCCTGACATCAGTGCCACCACCTTGTGCCATATCGGGTCTACCGCCACCTTTGCCACCAACTCGACCCGCAAACTCTCTCATGAGATCACCGGCCTTTACGCGATCAGTTAAATCGGCCGTCACACCAGCCACCAGGGATATCTTATCGCCGTCAACTGCAGCGAGAAGTACGACGCCCGAGCCGAGCTTATTTTTACAGTGATCAAGCGTCTGACGCAGGGTAGACGCATCAGCACCATCGACCACTGTTCCCAGCACCTTGATGCCTGAAACGTCTTGAGCATCAGCCGTCAAATCGGCGCCTGCGCCCGTAGCCAGCTTTTGTTTTAGTTGCGTGACTTGCTTTTCAAGTTCGCGAAGCTCCCTTCGGAGACTGACCACTTTGTCCGCCGCGCTCGCGGGCGAGCCCTTTACTGCATCGCAGATATCCGCAAGGGCTCTATCCGTTCTCGCGATATCTTCGAGTGCGCCCACGCCAGTAACGGCCTCGATGCGACGAACACCGGCAGCGACACCGCCCTCGCTCACTACTCGGAATACGCCGATATCACCGGTGCGTTCAACGTGCGTACCACCGCACAGTTCCACCGAAAAGCGGTCGGTGCCCATCGTCAATACGCGCACCTCGTCACCGTATTTCTCCCCGAACAGTGCCGTGGCGCCCGCCTCTATGGCGGCGTCCATGCCCATCTCTTGGGTGAGTACCTCGGAGTTACCACGCACATGGTCATTCACAATTTTTGCGACCTGCGATAACTGTTCACCTGACACGGCTTCGCCATGGGAAAAATCGAAGCGCAACTTATCAGCGTCAACCAAGGAGCCTTTCTGCTGAACATGCTCACCCAACACTTGCCGGAGTGCCTCGTGCATCAGATGCGTCGCGGAGTGATTCGCTTTAATTCGTGTTCTCAGCGATTGATCAATGCTAGCCGAGACAGTCTCGCCTGTAGCCACTGCGCCACTAACAACGACCGCATGGTGTAAATGATGACCCTGTGCTTTCGTGGTGTCTCTTATCTCAAGCTTGGCAGAATCTGTCGTCAGATAACCGGTATCACCGACCTGACCCCCGCTCTCGCCGTAAAAGGGCGTCCGATCCAGGATAACGACAATCTCATCGCCCTCTTCAGCGCGCTCACAGGACTGTCCATCCTGGAAAAGACCGCGGACAGTC
>Ga0181573_10000735_pt1 | contig 33888 bp, 22 predicted proteins | sample 101ome_25_FD_148643 | JGI IMG/M metagenome (GOLD analysis project Ga0181573, IMG submission 148643) | Coastal salt marsh microbial communities from the Groves Creek Marsh, Skidaway Island, Georgia - 101409BT metaG (spades assembly) | ecosystem: Environmental > Aquatic > Marine > Intertidal zone...
CGACGTCGCCATCGGAAAGGGCGTCAAACGCTGTTGGATGCGCGCGCGAAAGTGCGAGCGGCGTGAACGGCCGAAAGACCGGCCGACGAGCTCTCAGAGCCAATCATTTTGCGCGGGTCCAATCTGAAAGGCGGGCCTCTGCGAGCACAGGGCGATCGGTTCGACGGCGGTAAAATAGGGAATAACCTTATGAGTGATATAAAACGTAATAGGAAATAGTTACACACAGAGAGAGTATTTAGCGTTAATCTCATGTCTCATGGGCGAGCCGGCCTCCCAGCCAGGTTCTCAAAAATGGTTTTGGAAACGCACACGCGATTTGTCCCACCTTGACTCACAACGTCGATGCATCGCCAACGAGCGAGCATGGGCTGCCGCCACAGCGCCCCCGTCGACCCCATCGATGCCCCAACCGACGCGGTTCGGCCTAAGCTCCTCCCCGCGTCGCGGCACGGATCGGTGATACCGACGGCACGAGATCCGCTCGCGGCGATCGGTCAACAGTTGAAGCTTCCGAGACGGTCGTCGCGGAGCAGCGTCGGGCGGCTCGGGCGGGCCACCGGCGCGCCGCAGAGCAGGGCGGAGTTCGACGCCGCGCTGACCGCTAAGCTCGAGCGACTCGCGCTCTCGCGGGGGACCGAGGTTTCGGGCGAGGCGGACGCGTCCGAGGCTGTCGTGGAGGTGACGACGCCCGACCATCGCGACAAAAGTCAACAAAACGCGCATCCGCGCCGCGGGGTCGTCGACGCGGCGACGGATCGCGACGCCGTCGCGGATTGGGCGCGTCGCGCGGACGCCTACCTCGAATCACGTTCGGGCGGCGCGGTCGTCGAGGGATACGGCCGAACGCGGCTCAACGCCGGGGAGACCGGCTGGGTCCCCGCGGGAGGGTGGGCGAACGAGCGGCAGGTGCAGCAGGAGCGGCAGGTGCAGCAGGAGCGGCAGGAGCATCAGGAGCGGCAGCGGCGGCGGCTTCGCAAACCACCGATCGACGCCGACGTGCCGTTCAGTCGAACGCGAACGCGCGCCGCCGGAGGAGTCGGACGCGACGACCCGATCGTGCCCGTCCCGGTGTCGAGGCGAGCGGTGTCGACCACCGCGCAGTCCCGCGTCTCTACCTCGACCTCCGAGAAGGCGCCGTCGTACTCGAAGCCGACGATTGCGTCGAAGCACTATGCGGCGTCCGACGCCGACCCGATCGTCGTCACGAAACACTTCGTGTGGGACCCCGCGCGTGGGCTGAGACGCAGGGCCGACGTCGGCGCGACGCGCGGAGTGACGTCTTCGTCCGGTGACGGAGCGACGTCTTGTTCCAGCCGGACGTCGACGCCGCCGACGCCGCCGACGATTGCGCCGACGAAGCTTCGCGCGGATTCGCCCCGCCGGGTGGTGGCGCCGATGAGCGCGAAGATGCTGTGCCTGCGCGCCAAGCTGTCGGCGCTGAGGATACCCGGGGAGGAGACGGAACGACGCGCGACGCACGCCAAGAGGAACGGCGCGGCGAATCAACACACGCGGCTCCGGCCCAGCTCGCATCTGTATTAACTTTTAGAAGTATCGATTGAAATCAGGGTGCGATCGAAGCTACGGCGACAACCCCCTCGCGCGCGGCGCGGCGCGCTGCGTTGAACCTCCCTCCTCAAATAAATCCGCGAATCCACCTCCGCGAATCCACCTCCGTATCAATCACGTATCAATCACGCATCGATCAATCACGCGGTCGCGGCGTTTTTCTTGGCGTCACCCGACGCGTACTTTTCTATGAGCGGCCACGCGGTGACGACGGCGACGGCGAGGACGAGCGGAACGTCGGCGACGCTGCCGACGACGCCCGCGGCGTCGCGCAAACCGCCGCCGCCACCGGCGAGGTACACGTTACCCGCGGCGCCGACGAGCGCGTAAAACGCGGCCCAAGGAATCGTGCCGACGACGGTACTCGCGAGAAACACCTTCGTCGAAACCTTCGTCAGCCCCAGGAGGTAGTTGGCCACCGTGAACGGCGCGTGCGGCACCAGTCGGTACAGCGTGAGCTCGACGAACTGCCCGAACGTGCTGGAGTGCGTGATGTGCGAGTCGATTCGACGGAGCTGGTCCCGAACCCACCGACGTGCGGGGGCGCCGAAGCCAGCGCCGTTGGCCAGCGCGCTCGCCGTCTTTTGCACCCCGCTGATGCGAGTCACCGCGAACGCCACGGCGGCAGCCTCGAGGGCACCCACGACGGACACCAGCGCGCCCTCCCACGCGCCGAACATGAGACCCGCGAGGGCGAAGAGGGGCTGCGTGGGGACGAAGGGCACGAGCGAGGCGACGGCGACGCACGACGCCATGAGCGCGGGTCCGAGCGGGCCGGCGACGTTGACGAGCCACTGGACGGCGCCGATCGCGCTCCAGCCCTGGCCGCCGCCGTGTGCGACGGCGAGGGCGCCGGACGACGAGACGACGGACCTCGCGACGGCGAACGCGCCGAACGCGAAGAGGAAAGCCGCCGCCTGGAGGTACCACTGGTAGCCCATCACCTCGGTGGCGATCCAAGCCCTCGCGCGCCTCGAGTCGACGAGCTCGATGGGAACCTTGATATGCTGGTTCCTCGCGTGCCGCTTGAACGCCCGCGCGTACTGGGTATCGCGAAGCTTCGTGTTGGACGCCATCCACGACCACGTCTGCACCGCCTCGTTGAGACCCGCCGCCTGCCTGCGTCGCTCCTTCTCGTCCGTAAGAAGCTTCGTCGTCATCGCCCCCGCCGCGGCAAAGTCGCCCGACTCGTAGAGCTCGCCGCTGTTCGTCGCCCTGACCGCCGGGTCGGTCAGGATGTCCTGTAACCCGCCCGCCCTGACCGCCACCACCGGAACCCCGCTCGCCATCGCCTCCATCACCACGAACCCGAGCGTCTCGCTCTCCGACGGCATCACGAACACGTCCAAGCTCGCGTACGCGGCGGCGAGGTCGTCGCCGGTCATCATCCCCATGAACGTGGTGCGCGTGCCCTCGAAGTGCTTCTCGAGCTTTGCGCGCTCCGGGCCGTCGCCGATGAGGGCGAGGTTGGTGTCCGGCGGGCACCGGGCGAGGATGTCCTTCAGATCCGCGAGGTTCTTCTCCGCGCCGAGTCTCCCTACGCAACCGATCACCTTGCCGTCGCGTCCCCCGCACAGTCTCGCGTGCATCTCGTCGCTCCTGAACCGCGGGTTGAACTGCACGGTGTCCACCCCTTTCTGCCACACCATCAAACGCGGGCACCCCTGGTCGTCCAGCTCGTCCTGCAGGATCGACGAGGTGACCATGGTGACGTCGGATTTGTTGGTCCAGAAGCGGATGAAGTCCCACATCGGTTTCACCAGGCCGCTCCAGGTGTACCGAGGGATGTAGTGGGGTATGTGCGTGTGGTACGACTGCACGAGCGGGACGTTGTACTTGTCGCTGAGCCCCACGGCGGTCCATATGAGCGCGCCCGGGGACGAGCAGTGGATCAAGTCCGGCGGGTTCTCCTTGAACATCTTCTCCACCCTCGGATCTTTGGCGTAGGAGAAGAGCAGGGTGTCCATCATGTAGAAAGGGAGGTTGAAGCCGTGGACGCCGATGACCTCCGCGCCCGCGTACGTCTCCGGCGGGTTCCTGTCGGGGGTGACCACCACGACGTCGTCGCCCAGCTCGACGAGGTTCTCGATGAGGCGGAGGAAGCGGTTCTTCATGCCGGAGACGTGAGAGAACGGGGAGGGCTCGACGAAGATGCAGATGCGCTTGCGCTCGCGGGTCGTCGTCACGGCGGCGGAGTCGTCCGCGGTCGTCGCGGAGACGCGCGCGGGGACGGACGCGACGGGCACGACGCGGGCGAGGCGCGGGCCGACGATCTCGCGAGAGACTCGATAGTTTTCGCGCGCGCCGGGTGATCTGGGCTGGCGAGCCGCAGACCTCGCGGAGGATCGCGCCTCCGACGGGCGAGGGCGCGACGCCGCGCGGGGTCGCGCGAACGCGGCGAGCGTGACTGCCATGGCAGCCATGACCGTGGTCTTGGTCCTGGAGGCGGCCTGAGACGGGCGCGCTCGACTGTGGAGCCGAGGCCAACAAGGATAAAATCTCAGTAAAATCTCTAATATCCCAATAAAAAGGAATCAAATTCGAGAAAAGTCGCTCGTTACTGAATACTCATTCCCAGTCGCGCCTATTTACCATTAACGACACAGCTTTTCGAGTTGCCTTTTTATCCGTGGACGTCCAGCCAGGCCGGTCTTCATAGACTAGACTAGTCTTAGAGTGCTACGCGCGGGGCGATGAGGAGCGAGACCTCCCCCGCCGGGTTCCCCCCGTCCACGTCACGCCGCCTACCGTCGACCGGGACCCCCCAAGCCCTCGCGCGCGCCCACTCGCCGTCGGAGACGCCCCAACACCGACGCGACCCCGGCCCACTTCGCAACCCCGGATGGGAGACGCGCATCGCGGAGGGCACCTTGTGGTCGTTCGCGACGGGCCTCGCCGGCGGCGCCGCGTACTGCGTCTACCACGAGAGCCTCGACTTCTCCCACAACATCGCGGCGATCGCGGGTAACGTCACCATCGCCGGCGTCGCTTTCCTCTCCGCGAAGGAGCTCACGAGGCTGGTGCGACAGACGGACGACTGGGTCAACTCAGCCACCGCGGGCGCGATGGTGGGCTCGCAGCTGGCGGTCATGCAGCGCGGTCCGAGGTACTCCGCCGCGGGCGCGGCGCTGTGCGGCGGCGTCGCGGGCGCGATCCACTACGCGTGGGAATCCGACAAGGGTTCCGACTCGCTGTGGCGCGCGCTGGGCTTCCGCGCGGTCGTCGACCCGCGAACGGGATTAACGACGGACGATTGGGTCACCCCGAGGTGGTTCCCCGTCAGGAGACTCACCGACGCCGAGGCGGAGACGAACGAGATCAACTTCCAGATGAGGGTCCAGTCGGTGCTCGACGGCAGGCTCAGCGAGGAGGAGGCGGCGGGGGTGCGAGAGGAGTACCGCCGCCGCCGGCGCGCCGCGGGCGTCGGCGCTGAAGCCGATGAGTTCAACGCCGACGAGCTCGATTCCGCGAAGCCGGCGGCGACGGCGAACGAGGACGGGGCACGCGCGCGGCGGTGGCGGTGGTGGCGGTCGTCGTCGTCGTCGTCGTCGTCGTCGTCGTCGTCGTCGTCGTGAGGGCGGCGGGGTCCACGCGAAGGACGTCGCCGTCCGTCGGTCCACGCGCCGTCTCGCCCGTCTACGCGAGGGTACGAGTAAGATTAGTCTCTACGAATCTCTACGATGTCTCTAGGTAGTCTACACACGAGCGTCATCACACGAGCGTCGGCGGGGAGGCGTGCGTCAGCATCCGTCGCAGCGACCCGAGCAGCGCCCCCTCCGTCTCCCCCGGAAGCGAGATCTCGTACGGAAACGACACGACGTCGGCGGACACCACCGGGGGTATGTGGTCCTTGCGCTCGTTGACCAGCCCGAGGACGTGTTGCGTGGCGGCGACGATGGTTTCCTGAAGCTGCGCGGATTTGGCCTCCCTGTCGGCGACGTTCATGAGCGCCTCATCGCCGCCGACGACCTCGATGGGAACCCTCCACTGCTCCCAGTACACGCGCTCGTCGCCGCCGCCGAACCACCCGCCCCTCTTGTCCTTGGTCTCGTAGAAGCTGAGGCACACCTGCGCGACGGTGTCGTCCGCGCGATCCTGCTTGGCGAGCCAGCGCACGAGGGCGTCGAGCCTCTCCTCGACGTGACGTTCCACCGCGGGATCTCCGCACGTCGTGTAGGTGAGATCGAAGAGCTCGCTGTCGACGTCGCGCGCGCGGACGACGCCGAGGGTTCTGGCGAAGAGGATGGTGTGGAGCACCGCCCGGAGCGTCTCCTTGGCCTGGAACGCCTCGCAGCGCAGGGGCGCGAGCGAGAAGACCTCGCAGTTCATGAACGTGAAGGGAGGGCAGGGACGGGCGAACCCTCGCCGACGCGCTCGCCGCGGGAACCGGGCTCCGCGCCACCGAGGCCGCCGCGTCCGAGAGTGATAAACTTTCTAAATCTGTTTGAAGCGACGGGTCCGCGGCACGCACGATGGATGTCGAGCGGAGTAATTTTATTACGAAGGTTGCCGCCGATTGGCGCCGCCGATGGACTACAATCACGTGTACATCGCTCGCTTCTGCAGCTCCGAGTTGAGCGCCTCCCACACCTCGTCCAGGTTCCGTCTCAACGCGGCGTGGTCCGTCTCCGACTCCTTGCCCTTGATGTACTCCCTCGCGGCGTAAACGCCAGCCTCCGCGGTGCGAATCTTAACCTCCATGCGCTCCAGGTTCTTGTACGCGTCGCCGCTCTGCGTCTCCCGTCGTCTGCGCTCGTGCGCCAGCGACCGCTTGTTCACGATCGACCGGAGCGCATCCTTACGCGCGCCGAAGCTGGCGAGCTCGCGCGTGAGCCGCGCCCTCGTCTCGTCAGCTTCAGACGCGAGCGTTTTAAAATCGCCGAATTTACCGACGTCCGTCTCCATCGACGACATCCGTCCCCGCAAACCCTCCAGCTCCGTCGCGATCTTATCCTCGAGCTCGTCTATCTTCGCCAGCTCGTTCTGCCGCTCGAGCTTCTCCGTGCGCAGACGCTCGTTGGTGTGCTCCGCGTTGGCAACCTGCGTCTGCTTATACGCGAGCTCCCGCTCCAGCTCCTTGAACCGGCGCTGATTCGGGAGGTTCCCCTTGAGCGAGAGGTGTCGCGCCGTGCGCTCCATGGCGGCGACGATGGCGACGCGCCTGGCGTCCGCGTCGTTCAGCGCCCTCGCCCGCGCGGGCTCGAAGTTCTCGATAAACTCCGTCAGCTCCCGCTCCTGCGCCAACAGTTTCTCGAGCTTATCCGCTCGGTCCATCGACTCGACTGATCCGCCGCCGTCGCGTTCGTTCAGCTCGATCCTCGCGCCCGCGAGCTTCGACTCCCCCGCGTGGATCGCGCGCTGCAGGTCGACGATGTCCTGCTCCGCCCGCGCCGTCGTCTCCTTGTCCGCGCGGATCTGTTCCTTGAGCCGCTCGCGCTGCTCCTCGGGCGACAGCGCCAACGCCTCCTTCTCCTCCCGCAGCGACGCGCGACGCTCCGTCAGATCGCGCGTCTTATCGCGCAGCGCGAGCGCGCGCTGCTTGACCTGGTCCCCGCCGAGCGCGCGCTCCGTCTCCTGGAGCTCCGCGGTGGCCCGTTCCATCTCCGCCTCCGCCTCCGCCTCTCTCCGCGTCAGCCGCTCGCTCTCGAGCTCCAGGCGATCGTACTCGGCGCGCTTCGAGCCGGGGAGCGCGTCAACCTTCGAACGCACGTCCCGCTGCAGCCGCTCGAGCTGCGCCTCCGCCTCCTTCAGCCCGCTCTCGAGGGTGACCCGGCGTTCGAAGGCCTCGTCCAGCGCGCGTCGCTCGTCGGCGTTGGCGGTCGCGAGCGCCGATCTTTTTATTCGGAGCGCCTCCACCTGCGCGGCGCCGTCCACGGCGTTGACGCACGCGTCGAGCACCACGTTCTGGTCCGTCAGGGCGCCCTGGAGCGTCGCCACCTCGGCGCGGAGCTGGTCGTACTTGCGCTCGATGGCGTCGAACTGCGAGGTGCCCATCCTCTTAGTTTGCGCCTCGGCGTCGAGTCGCTCGATCTCGAGCTGCACCGCGCGATTCTTCTTGCGGATCTCGTTCAGGTGGAAGGACTTATCGCGGACCTGGCGGCCCGCATGGACCGCGGTGCCGAGCCTGTCGTGTCCGCCGCCGTATCCGCCGCCCGTGTGCGACGCCATCGTGCCCGGTCTCGCCGCGTCCGCTCCGGGAAGGCCGGTGGCTGGTCGGAACGACTGCGCGGCGTGGGAGGAGGTCAACGGCGGGGCGCCCCCGAGGCCGGTCATCGGTCGCGCGCCGAGACCGCCGGGCGCCGTTCCCGCGGAGCTTCCGGGGCGGGGCGGGGCCACCCCGGGGACTCCGCCGGGGACGGACATGCCGCCTGGATCGATGGAGAAGGGGGGTCGGGGGTCAACTCGGGGTCCGTCGGGCGAACGAAGATCCAGACGTTGTCGTTTTGAGTTTCCGCGACGACGCGGGTGGAGGAAACTCGAGTGAAGGCGCGGGTGGGGGAACGCGTGACGAGGGTTCGCGCGCGCGCGGCGTCTCACCTCTTGACATGGCGCTGCCGGGACGCTGCATGACGTCGAGGGGTCGCCCAATGCGCTCCGGTGGCGCGGGCCAGTGAGACTTCGACAAGCTGCCCCCCCTGGTTTTGAACCAAAGGTCGGTCGCCGCGATGGATGCCAGACATCGCAGTCCTGGCTGCCTGGGTCCGCTGTTGTTAACCCTCGCCCCGTCAAAAACCTACAATCGTCCGGGCGCTCGCCCCGGGCTCATTTCGGTCGAGCGCGCGCGAGGGTTCGCGTCTTCACGCGTCCGTTCTTCTCCCCGCAACCTCTCGAGCCGCCCCGTCGGTTTCATCCGCGTCCAACCGCCGTCAAACTCCCCGCGCGACCAGCGGACGTACGCCCCCGGAGTCGTCTCGGAGATCCAAACAGAACCGGAACAGGGCGCCCCGACGAAACGATGGACACCCGCTCCGCGAACGGGCGCGTGGCGAAGCTCGCGGCGCACCTCCAACCCCAAATCCGCCGCGACCCCACCGCGGCGCGCAAAACCGGGTTCACCGTCGCCGTCCTCGGCGCCGCGGGCGGCATCGGCCAGCCCCTGAGCCTCCTCCTCAAGCGATGCCCCCTCGTCGCCGACCTCCGCCTGTACGACGTCGTTCCGCTCGCCGCGGGGGTGGCCGCGGACGTGTCGCACGTCAACTCGCGCGCCGACACGCGCGGGTTCCACGGCCCGTCGCAACTCCCGCTCGCGTTGGCGGGGTGCGACCTCGTCGTCATACCCGCGGGGGTCCCGCGCAAGCCCGGCATGACCCGCGACGATCTCTTCAACATCAACGCCGGCATCGTTCGCGACCTCGTCTCCGCGTGCGCCAAGCATTGCCCCGACGCCGTCCTCAACGTCATATCCAACCCCGTCAACTCCACCGTGCCCATCGCCGCGGAGGTGCTCAAGGCTGAGGGGGTGTACGACCCGCGACGTCTGATGGGGGTTACGCACCTCGACGTGATGCGAGCGAGGACGTTCGTGTCGCGCGCGAAAGGGGGCGACCCGACGTCAATCGACGTCCCCGTCGTCGGCGGTCACGCGGGGGTCACCATCCTCCCCTTGCTCTCGCAGACCAGGCCTTTCCCCAAGGGCGGGTTCACGGATGAAGAGGCGCGGGCGCTGACGCATCGGATCCAGAACGGCGGCACGGAGGTTGTGGACGCCAAGGCTGGCGCGGGGAGCGCGACGTTGTCGATGGCGGCGGCGGCGGCGGAGTTTGCGCACGCGTGCCTTCGCGGGCTCGCCGGGGAGAGGAACGTCGTCGAGCACGCGTTCGTGGAGTCGACGCTCGGTCCCCCCGGTTGCCCGTTCTTCGCCGGCAGGGTTCGACTGGGCCGCGTTGGCGTCGAGAAAGTGCTGGGTTTGGGCACGCTGAGCGACGCCGAAGCCGCGGGTCTTCGCGCGTTGACGCCGGAGCTCTCCGCTTCGATCCGGAAGGGGTCGGATTTCGCGAGGGCGCGTTCGGCGCTGACGTCGTCGTCGACGGCGGGCGCGGGCTCCAGGCTCGCGTCCGGCCCGGGGCTCGGCGCGTGACGAGAGACGCGCGTGTCGATCGCGTTACACCGACCGGACGGGGTCCTGATACAACCCCGCCCGTCGTGGTCTTGTACATTAATAAAAGTACTACACTTGCTTGAGACGCGTTTGGTCTCTCGCCTGTTGGAACAACACGCGACGCGCGGGTATTAAATCGCGCGCCGCCGCCTCGATTACATCTTCCCTTTCGCGTCACGCCAGGACGCATTCGTCGCCGAGGTCCTGCTCGTTCACGACCCTCGGACCGGTGTAAGGGTTCCAGATGGCGCAGTACCCGTCCTCCTCGCAACCGTAGACGAGGACCTCGTGCTCGTCTTGGGCGAACGCGTCGCACGATGTGTGAACGCCGTGGCGCTCGTCCAACGGAACGTGGCGCGGGGCGTCGAGAAACTGCTCCGAGGCGGCGTGGAATCGGAAGTGACTGTCGAAGCATCCCTTGAGGACGCTCCAGCACGACGAGTCATCTCCGTTGACGGTGTCACGACGCGCGAAGTGCATTTTCGTTGCCACGCGGGTTTTGTGCTTCTCCCCGCTGAACTTACTCCGGACGTCGACGACGGCGGCGCGAGGGGAGGCGAGGGCGCTGAACATGGTCGTTGAAAATGCTTACGGCTGATGTGCACTGGTGTCCGAGCCCGTGCGGCGTGGATGTGACGCCGAGGGTTCGAACGAGACAGTTATTTTCATCGAGGACACGTCATCAGCAAAGAAAGTCGTGTCAGCAAAGGTTCGATGATGACTCCAATCGGGAAAAAATTCTCGCGCGGAATTCTCGTCTGACCAGTTCGGGCAAAAAGATCTGGCGACCCAGAGCGGCCCTGAGCTGCCAGAAAGGTCCAAAAAGTTGGCATCCGATGATTATGCTTTCCACATTGAGACGTCAGAGCCGCCGCTCGGTGCGGCTCGAGCCGTCGTATCGGCGAGCCACTCCGCCTCGCGCGTCCATACGATCTCGTCTCACCGCCCCGGCGGTACGCGTCGGCTCGGAACGCCGCGGATACGTCCTGACCCTCGAAGGTTCTACAGAGCGCTGCCTCGCAGAAAAACCCGACACCCAGCTTTGCCGTCGACCCCCCGGCATCGCGAGCGTCCTCCACCATCCGCTCACTTTATGTCCTCGCGCTCCTCTCGCGTGCGAGAACGCGCGCCGGCGGTATGCCCGCGCGTGCCCATCGCGATGGCGGTATTTTCTCTCCTGTCCCGCTCCGCCCTCGCGGCGGAATCCAAGTGGCTCCCCGGCGCCGGGTTGGACCCCTCGTCCACTGCATGCGCCAACGACTACAAATACGGCACCACGCGCATTGTCCAATGCGCCACCGGTACGCCGACGACTACGCAGATCGCGTACAACACCTACGGCAAGACCCCCAATAATGTGGCCGCCCCCGCCCCCAAGTCCTGGGTCAGCATTCAGGACCACGGTGTCTCCCTCGTCCCCATCAACGCCTCCGAGCCTACGAAAGGGTGGTTCAAGGGTCAAAGCTATTTCTCCACCACCAACTGGGGCGGCCACATCGGCGACTTCATTGCCCAGGGGCACATGACGTGGTACGGCGACAAGGAAGGGGACGGAATGCAGGGCACGGGCGCCGTGCGCAGCGGCATGTCGTACGGATACATTTCGTACACCGCAAAGGATAAGTGCGACGACGACATGAAAACACAGGCTAATTCGAGCTCGGACGCCGATCTGAGGGCTGCGGGCAGGACGCAGGCGGAGGTGGACTTGATCCGGAAGCACTGCAACGGAACGTACGATCAGACCCTGGGGGAGAACCAGTTCCTGGTCAGCACCGGCGGCGGCATTTCCTACTACCTCAACGGGTGCCCGAATTACCTTCCGGGCAACACATCCGCGAACATGAACTACACCTGCCCTCGCGTCCCGGTCAAGCCCGGCGGCTACAAGTTCTCCATGTTGGGCATGCTGTTCGGCAGTATGATCAACAGCGCGCACGCATCTTCGTTCGGCGACTACACCACGAGCACGAGCCCGCACTACCGCGACCTTGCGCTGTACAAGTCACTCGTGCTCACCACCACGCTGGACGTCACCAACGTCGGCAATTCTTCGAGCGCCAAGTCTGCGTGGGTCGAGTTCCGCAACGGCACGACGGTGAACTTCACGGACCTCTCGAACACCACCGACATCGCGGGCACGAGGCTGCACTTCGTGTCGCCCGGCTCGGGGGAGGATGAGATCATCATGAAGTTCTCGGACTACTACTCCACCGGGAAATACACGCGGGACACGGCGGCGGTAAAGGCGGAATTCGGCGCCATTCCCTGCGACATGTCAAACGGTATGAACGTCTGCGTCCGCGACAACACCGGGTTCGGAGACGCGCCCGAGAGCTTCCCCATGGGCGCCAACATCGGGGTGAAGAAAATGGGCAAGGGAGGCATGGACGCTCTGCCCAACATCGACTGCGGCAACGGCGCGGGATACCCCGCCAGTGCGTACACGACCGCGTGCGACGTCACATCGTACGCCGGGGCCACACAGTCCCCCGCCAGCACCGCGGAAGAGCTCGCCGTCGCCGGCGGCGCGCCGAAGCTCGATGTCTCCGAGGTGCGACCGGTGAAGGTGTACATGCGCCGGCACAGCGGATGCAGCGGTCGCCCCGACAAGCCCGCCGCGACCGATACGAGCGGCACGCTGGGCACCACGTGGGTTAACGCGCCCTCGGACTGTCCCGCCTGGTACCTCGCCTCGAACAACGCCGGCTCGGACTGGATGTCGTCTACCACGCCGGCCAAATGGTTGATCGACTGCGAGGCGGGTGACCTGAAGTGTTACCTCATCGACGTTCACTTTGACCTGACGTACTTGAACGGGACGCGCACGGTCCTGGGAAACCCCGAGAACGACGCCGGCGCAACCAACTACGGCTGGGCGAAGGGGTCCTTCTTCATGTACGACCCCGAGATCGGCACCGGCAAATCCGTCTCCGGCTTCGGCGCCGACGTCATCTCCGTCTCCGACGAACCCGCGGCGCCGACGTCCCCGTCCCCGTCTCCGACAAATCCGCCGCCGGCGGCGGTATCCCCCGCGACCACCGTCGCCGCGTCCGCCTCGACGCTTGTTCTCGCTGCCCTCAGCGCGCTGCTGCTCTGAAAGGGTGACGTTCAAGACTTTACGCGATTCGTACGGGCATTTCATTTCTGCACATCCGCGATTGCTTGGTATATATCAGTTAGAATTATTTCACAACCTAACACGGTTCGTCATCGGGTCTCCCGTCGCGTCACATCTCGTCGATGACGCCGCAGATGTCGGCGAAGACGTCCGCCTTGGACCTGTCGCCGTCGATCTCGTTGATCTTCCCCTCGTACTTGCCCACCACGGCCTCCACGTTGGAGTGGTGCACCTTGAGCCTGTTCATCGCCTTCTCCTCGGTGTCGTCGCTGCGCTGCGTGCACCGCTCGGCGACGTCGGCGGGTGGCGGGTTGAACTTGAGGTGGTAAATCTTCCCCGTCTCCGGGTCCATCCGGCGTCCGACGACGCGCTCGACGAGGATGTCGTCCGGGACGTCGAGGAGGATGACGGCGTCGGGGACGATGCCCTCCTTCGTGATGGCGTCCGCCTGGGACGCGGACCTCGGGTAGCCGTCGAGGAGCCAGCCGGCGGATTTGGCCTTGTCCGTGTCGAGCGCCTCGACGACCATCCCGACGACGACCTCGTCGGGCACGAGATCGCCGCGGTCCATGAACTCCTTGGCGCGCACGCCGAGGTCGGTGCCCGCCGCAACCGCCGCGCGGAGGAGATCGCCCGCGGAGATGTGCTCCAGGCCGTACTTATCGACGATGAGCTCGCACTGGGTGCCCTTGCCGGAGGCTGGGGCGCCGGCGATCACGATCTTCTTCGGGCCCGCGGCGACGGCGACGACGGCGCGGCGGGAGGAGGACGCGGTGACCGCGCGAGCGTTGAGCGCCCGGCGCTGCTTAGCGCCGGTGAACTGGGAGGCGGAGACGGTGAATGCGGCGGCGGACATCGTCTGCGTTTGGGTGTGTGCGCCGATTGGATCGGGGATAGCGAGGATAGGGATGGATGAGGAAAACTTTCTGTTGGCATCGGCAGCGCGTGTCAGCAAAACATCGTGATGAGTTGCACTTTTCGTCGTCGACGGTTCCTCCGCACTTTACGCGGCGATTGCTCCCATGATCAGCCCCGTCCTCGCGCCTCCGACGCCGTCGGCGCGTCCCCGCGCGCATCTGCGCCCCTGGCGTCGCGCGTCGTCGTCACCACCGCGCGGTGTATCGCGCGCTTCGGGCAAAGACGACCGCCAAACCCAAATCCGCCAAACGGACCGCGTCGTGAAGATCACCTTCGTCCTTCCCGCCGACGCGGACGACTTCCCCGGCGACGAGGACGACGTCCGCGAGGTACACTACGAGGCGAAAGTCGGCGAGAACCTCCTGAGCGTTGCGATGAGATGCGGCGCGGTGAACCCGGACGACACCGCGCAGTTCTGCCTCGAGGGGAGATGCGACAGTTGCCTCATGGAGGACGTCAACACCGGGGAGATGATTCGGGGGTGTCAGGACGTGGTCGACGAGTCCGTCGGGGAACCGATGCGGCTGTGGATCGGCGGCGACGGTGGGGACTTGCTCCCGGTCGGACCGTGGGTGAACGATACCGGACCGTGGGCGACGAACGCGAACGACGACGTGATTTTCGAAGAAGATTCGGACGATCCCTTTGGACTGGTGCGGAAACCCATAGAGGGTGACCCGGTGCTGGAGTGGATCGAGGAAGACTTGCGGGAAAAGGGGAGGGAAAACATTCACTAGCTAGGTGATGCGCACACGCGCGCGAGACCGTCGGTCCGGTATCGAATGTTCTAATGAGACGGTCGAACACAAAACTCGTGCGGGTCTATTCCGCGGCGGCGTCGCCGTATAAGAGGTCCTCCTCGTCCCTGGTCTCGCCGTACTTTCTGTGCTTCGCTTTGCCCTTGTTCTTCGTCTCCTTCAAGCCAACCTTCACGCCGGCGGCTTGCGCCTTTTGAACCTTCTTGAGCCTCGCCGCGAAAGCGCTCATGCCGGGGTCGGGCCGCCCCTTAAACTGCACGAACACGCGCTGGTACTCGCGCAGCGTGACCACCTGCTGGTCGTCCTCGATGAGCTCCTCCACAATCTGGTCGCCAACCTCCTTGGTCGTCGTCACAGACAGCAGGTTCTCAACCTTGTAACAAAACTTGAGAGCGAGCTGCTCTCTCAGGTGTGCGATCTTCCTCTCCTCGATTTTCACCTCTCGGCAATGACCGCGCGGGGGCTGGTTCGCCATCAGAGTGATGGTCCGATCGGACTCCAATATCGAACCTCGAGACACCGTCTCCTTCGCGATGACGTTCCATCGCTCAAAGTCGGAATAGAGCCGAGCCTGCAGCTCGCGCGGGAAGAGCCTGGCCGGCGCGAACGAGGGCTTAGTGATCGCGATGTCCGCGTGGTACAAGACGCCGTTGCGGACGTCCACGGTGAGGACGATCGTCGGGGTGTAGTGTTCCCACAGCGTCTTGTTGTCGTCGACGTACTTGAAATCCGTCATGCACTTTTGCGAGTTTGGATCCGTGACGATGTCCTCCTGAATGACCCCCTTCTTCCGGACGTACTCGAACAACTTCGGGACGTCAACTTTCATGTCGAACCTCGCCACGTGGTGTATGATTCCGCTCTGCTGCGACCTGGTGAAGTACATCCAGTACAGCACAAACGCCGCGATGAACGCCCACGTCAACAGCGAGAGCCAGAACCAAACGGCGTTTTCGTTGATGATCAGCGGATAGGTCACCGCGAACTTCATCCAGCCGTCCCACAACACCGACCACTCACCTACGGACCTGTCCAGGGCGGCGAATGCCAGTGAGCCGGTGATGAGCACCTGCATGACGTCCCTGGACGCGCTGGAATCGTTTAGTTTCATTTGCTCGGACGCGGAGTGATAGAGTTCCTTCGTCTCCCGGTTCACCTGCGATCGGATCGACGCCATGACGATGCCGATTTGCTCGATGAGAAACTCAATCTCCGAGCGCGTCGCCCCCACCTGTTTCTCGCAGTCCTGGACGCGCTGGCGCAGGGACTCCTGCATCTTTGGTATCTGAAGGATATGGTACAGTCGCTTACCCCCCTTTGTCTTGGGCATGTGCTCCTCGGGCAGCGCCTCTTTCTCCACGGAACCCTGAAGGTTCCGCATCACCTCCTCGAGCATGATGCAGTCCTCGTTGATCCGCGAGAGCTCGTGCCGGATGGTCTGGACGTGACTCGGGTCCTCGAAGAAGTTGTTGATGAGCTCCTGCTGTTTGGTCATCTCCTCCGCGATGATGAACAGGCGGTTGAAAAAGTTGGTGACGAAATCCTCGCGAGATTTGAGCGCCAGGTAAGCCAGCAGCAGAGTCTCGTGGCGAATGCACTCGGGCCCGGCGAATAAGACGCCGGCGTCGCCGAAGATGACGACGTCATTCTCGGTGATGTCGAAGGCGTGCTGCGTATCGCCGATGATCTGCTTGAGTTCGGCTTCGAGCGCGTCGCCGTCCAGGTACCTGAGCGCCCTCAGCTTCGGCGTGATCTTCTCCGCGATGAACACGTTGACCTTGTTTCGGTTCATCTCGTTGCCGTTGAAGACCATCTCGAGAAGCTTCCCCTGGTGGTGCGAGCACAACGATTCGGTCACCTTGCTGCTGTCGACGTGTATGTCGGTCATGACGCGCGCGAGGTTATCGAGCGAGATGTCGTTGAGGATCGCCTCCATCACCGCTTCGAGCTTCAACCCGTACAGAACGGTGCCGTCGCGTTGGTACCGGATTCCAAAGTTTTCAACCTGCGTGATGCCCTCGTCCTCGGGGAACTCAACCTCGGCTTCGATGTTGATCCACTGCGCGGCGTCGCACGAGTTCACCGTGACCTTCGTGAGGCCCACGGGAATTTCCAGGCTCGTCTCGGTGGAGTGTCGGTCGATCTCCGAGGAGAAGTATCCGCCCTGGATTCTATCGTGCGCGCCGAGCTTTTGCGTGAGCTGCATGATTTGGTTACATCCAAAGGGGATCCACTCCCCGACGAGGATCACCAGCCGCGAAAGCGTCATCTGGACGTCGAGTTCGTCGCGCAGGTTGCTCGTGCCCGTCGCCGCCTCTTGCGCGCGGTGCGCGTTCGACGCGAGCGGCCGCTTGAGGTCTCGAACGGTAAACGGTAAATAAGGGGAGGACACGTAGGAGACATCCTCGGTGTCCGTCACCGTGCTGTCGACGCAAAAGCCGTTGTCGCTGTAGAGCCGGAACGTCTCGTCGTCCTCGTCGTACCCCACCATCATCAGCGACCCGAACGGATCCTGGATGATCTCGTCAATCTCCGATCGGTCGCCCTTGTTCAGCGGCGACGCCCTGAGCCTCCGAAGTCCGTCCTCCGTGATCTGGTACGCCACCACGGGTTGCTTATCGTCTCCGATTGTTCGCAGCGCGCGCACCAGCTTCGCCTCCACCAGATCGTCCAGGTTATCCCTCCCCTCCTGCGTCACGTTGAGGTATATCCGTCGCCCGGAAACCATCGCCGACGCGGGCGCGTAATCGTAGTCGATCACGCCGGCGACGATGAGCTCGTACATGAGCACCAGCAACGGCTGGTATCTCACCCACGTCTCGTTATCCGTAACGTTCCTCGCGTACATGCTGTACCTGCTGACCAGGTAGAGCAGTTTATAGTGCTCCAGGGTGATCTGATCGAGCATCTCCTGCTCCAGCAGGTGATCGTGCTCCGCAGCCTCGGCGGCGTCGGAGAAGATGATCTCGTACCCGCCGCTGGGACGAAACGCGTCAAACGTCAACGTGTCGTTGTTCAGCCGCCGCATCATGTGACGAAACTGCGGGCCGTGCTCGTAGAAGGGCTCGTGCTCCTTCACCGCGCCCGTCACGAACAGGTACGCGTGTATCATCGAGTGCAGGAGACCCTCTTTGGCCATGTTCGTGAGCTTGAACCTTCGCATCGCGTCCGGCATGCGGATGTGGACGCTTCGGCGAGCGTACCCGCCCCGTCGCCGTTCGACGCAACACGACACGCCGCACATCAGGTTCTTGTGCGCGCCGTGCCACCAACCCGGCACCGCGCTGCACAGACAGTACCGAAAGTCCTCGTCGTCGGCGGTGCGATCGATCCACGAGAACGTCACCTCGCCGAGCGCGTCGTCAAAGTACGTTTGGTTGTAGTACTCGAAGAGGATGTTGACGTCGGTCCACCGATCGTTGTTGACGCCGGCGAGGTGCACCGCCGCGCGTCTGGCGGTGAGCGCCACCCTCGTCTTGCTCCAGTTGCGTCGCGCGTTCGCGGATTCCTCCTGCGTGTTGATGCGGCTGTGCTCGTCGGATATCTCTCGCTCGGCGTTGCCCAGCCTCCGCTGCTTGGCGCGACGAGCCTCCCTCTGGTCGGCGATGGCATTCTCGACGGCGTCGCCCTTCGAGTCGAGCTCCCTGCGCGCGTCGCTCGCCGTGGGTCCGTCGCCTGGATGCGGATCGGATCCGCCGCCGCGGCCGGAGTCCTTGGCGCGCGCCAGAGCTCGCGCCATCGCGGCGGCCTTCTCCCGCAGCGTCGCGCCCTCGAAGTCGTGAATGGACGGCTCGGGCCTGACGTTCTCCTCGTCGCCGCCGGCCGTGTTCGCGGCCGCTCCGGCCGCGTCGCCCATCGATTCCCTCGCGTTCTCATCCGCGAGGCGCGCCTGCGTCCTCGCTCGCTCCGCACGGTCGCGCTCCTGCTCGCGCTGCATCCTGTTCGCCTCCCTCATGAGCCTCGACATCCCGAGCGGCCCGCGCGACGGGCTCGTGGGATTTGCGGGGCCCGCGGACGCGTTGCTGTCCATCCTGGACGTCGACGCGTCGTCATCGCCGGACCCACCGCGGTCACCGTCGCGGGAAGGCGGACGTCGGTTCATCCCCGGCTTCCCGCCGCCGCGCCCGCACCACTGCGTCGGCGTCAGCTCCGAGAGCTTTTTGAATTCGCGCGAGTTCGGTCGGTTGACTCAAACCATCCTCATCTACAAGTACTTGTATCACCAGAAAAAAATGTCACGGCGACGTCGGCTCCCATCGCACGGTCAGCTCGACCTCGTGCCCGTGTAGTGGGACTTGTACTTGCTATCGGCCTCATCGCCCGTCGTCCTCGCCGCCAACCCACCCCCCCCGTCCTCCCGCCCCGGCCATATCCGCCGGTAATTGGTCGTGCAGTACTCGCCGCTCGCGCCCCCCCGAAACACGCAATCCACGTCGAAGTCGTCAACCTCCTTCAACAGATCCACCAGCCTCGAAGCCGCGTGCTCGACGCACGCCCTTCCCTTCTCCGCGGTCGCCTTGGACGCGTTCCCGGTGGCGCCCGACGGGTTCAAGTCCTGCGCCAGCCAGCCGAACCCGATGCCCCCCTCGGGCGTCAGCAGCTTGAAGTCGCCGCTCTCCTCCATGTCGCGGCCGGCGGATCGAAAATCGCCAGCCTTGGACATGTCCACGAGGTCGGGGTGCAGGTGAAGCATCACGCTCGTCTCGACGTCGCCGCCGTGCAGCCCGTGCCTCAGCTCGTCGTCGTCGAACATGCCCTCGGGAAGGCCGAAGGAGAACCAGTCGACGGTGACGACGAGCATGCCGAGTCGCTTTCGCAAGTCGCGCGCGACGATCTCCGCAACCTGCGGCTGACCCCCGTGACTGTTGAAGAGGACGAGTTTCTTGACGCCCGCGCGCCGGACGCTCTCGCCGATGTCGGTCCACGCCGCCATGAGCGTGTTGGTTCCGAGGCTGATCGTTCCGGCGAAGTCGTCGTGCTCAACGGACTTGCCGAAGGGGAGGGGCGGGAGACGCGTCAGCGGGATCTCGGGCGGGAGGAGCTCCATGGCGCGGTTCAGGACCCCGGCGTTGATCGCCGCGTCGACGCACACGGGAAGGTGCGGACCGTGCTGCTCGGTCGCGCCCACCGGCAACAGCGCGATGACCCTGTCCTTGTCCAGCCGCTCGAACTCGTTCGTGGTCATCTCGGACCAACTCCTTCTCGGCAGCGTCCCGGCGGTTGACGACGCGGACGAGGACGACGAAGACGCGCGGAGACGGCGCGCGGGGCGGGGTCTCCGGTGGGACGCGTGAACGTGCGCCGAAGCCGCGGCCAGTCCCGCGGATGAAGGGACCGCGAACATGGTGTCGACCGGTGGAAGGTGCCGCCCGCGGTGCCAAGCGGCTGTGCCAGCTCACATCTGCCTGCCGGACGCGTGACACATCATCCTCCACGGGACCTCCACGTGGACAGGATTGGAATGAAGTTCGCACCTTCGAGCGCGTCCTTCTTCGCCACTTCGAGGATCGCACCCGGGGCATGTCGGCGTCTACCACGGGCGCGCGCGCGTCCCTGTCGCGCTCGGTGGGATCCAGCCGTAAACCTCGCGTAAAAACCGCGTTCGCGTCGCGGCGTCCGCGCGCCGTCGCCGCTCCGGAACCTCGGGGGCGAGCGGAGAGCGGATCTTTCGAAGTTTCCACCCCGCGATGGAGCGACGATGGACTGGAGCGACGACGACGCCGACGCCGACGGGTGCGCGCCTCCGCGGACGATGAAGCCGCGTGGTCCAGCGCCGGAACGCTCAACCCCGAGCTCAGCTACGACGAGGAGTTCTGCATCATCGATAAGGGGTGCGGGCACGTCCTGCGACAGCTCACCGCCTCCCCCGAGGACGTCGAGAGGCTCGACGCCCTGCTCCGCGAGGTTTCATTCGACGCCAGCGTGGAGGAATGGCTCGCGCTCCTGAAGTCCTCCGACGACTCCGACGGCGACGCCGCCCCGGTGGGCGGCGTCACCGGCGCGACCGGCGTCTTCGACGAGGACGGCGACCTCGTCGGCTTCGGCAGCACCGTCGTGTACGGCGGTGACACCGACGCACCGTTCGGGTGGGTGGGAAACGTGGTCGTGCGATCGGACTACCGCAAGAGGGGCGTCGCGTCGATGGTTCTCAGGGCGGCGCTCGACTCCATGGGCGCGTCCACGCTCGCGGTGCTGGACGCCTCGGCGATGGGCGCGCCGCTGTACCTCAAGGCTGGGTTCGCGCCCGTCGCCGCCGTCCGCAGGTGGACGCTGTCGCGCGACGACGCGCTCGAGAGGGACACAGCTGGACGAAACGGGGGCACAGCTGGACAAAACGGGGGCACAGCTGGACGAAAAGACGCCGCCGCGGATTGGTCCGCCGGCGACGGCGCGCTCATCGCGGACATGGACGCCGCGGTGTTCGGCGCCCCCCGCGGGAACGCGCTGAGGGCGTGGCGCGATACCGTCCCGTCGCTGTGCGTCGTCGAGGACGGCGTCGGGTACGCCGTCGCTCACGTGCGCGGCCGCAAGCTGTACCTCGGCCCGCTCGGCCTCGACGTTCGCGCGGGCCAAACGTACTCGACGATTCGCGCGAGGGATTTCGTGGAGCGGTACCTCACGCTCGCCACGCATTACCTCGCGACGAGCGGCGGCGGGGACGTAAGCGGCGGGCGGGAAGACGACGACGACGACGACGCGCGGGCGCGGCTCGACGGGATTGTCGTGTACGTGCCGGAAGGTTTGGAGGAGGGCGAGTTCGCTACGGACGCGACCGGCGCGCAGCTGCGGGGCACGAGCGCGCTGCAATACGCGCTCCGACGACGCGGGTTCGAGCCCGGGGAGCGGACGACGAGGATGGTGATGGCGCCGGCGACGAGGGACGAGTGCATCGGGGACTGGTGCAGTTCGGACGAAGGGGAGGAGGAGCTCGAGGGCTTCGTCACGCCGCTCAAACAAACGGAGCCAAACGGAGTCGACGTGCCCGGGTTCGGGATGGGCTGCCTCACCGTAGCCAGCCTCGACCTCGGCTGAAATCCGCCAACGATGACAACACCCTCTTTTATCGTAACAGTGCTGCGTGTAAGGTGATAAAGAAGAATCAAACGCCGATCGAACGTCATTGGAACGCCGCCCAATCGATTTTCGCGTTGAGCTCGTGCGTCTCCCGCCAGCTCCAACCGCGCCTCGCTATCCGCGAGTTATCCGTGACCCCCAGGTGCGCCCTCGCCCCGCGCGCCGCGTGCTCGAAGAACGCGCGCACCACGCGCACGAACGCCTCGGGTTCTAAAGCGCTGACGTGGATCCGGCGCTCGTCCGGGCTCCCGTACCGCTCCGCCCTCGTCAGCTTTTCACCCGGCCTGGTATCGTCGAGACGCAGGACGGGGCCCGGGTCCGTGTACCCCGACACGTCCCATCGCAGGTGCGACCCTCCGCGCGTCACCGCGGCGTCGCGCGCGTTGAGCGCGTCCGCGAGCGCGCGTAAGTTGAACCGCGGCCACGTGGCGCGGCTGCGGTAGTCGACGAAGCCGGTGTACCTGCACTCGCACTCGTACCGACCGCCCGAGTAGACGGAGACGACGACGTCGGCGTCCGTCGCGAGCGAGAAGAGCGCGTAGTAGTGCGTCGGGGACTCGCACCTCACCACGCACACGCCGAGGTCGTCCCACGTCTCCGTGGGTAGGTTCCCTTCGGGGTTCCCGGCGAGATTCCCGTACAGTCGCGTCACCCCGTCCAACACGCGAGCGACCTCCTCGTCGCCCAACCGTAACCCGCTCCTCTCCGCGGCGGCTTCGTCCGCCTCCGCGGTGGACCCCGCGCTCGGTTCGACCGCGTCGAGCGCGTCCGCCACGAGGGGCAGGAAGTGCGCGTACTTGCGCGCGCTCTCGCGGTGCTCGTTCCCCTCGAAGGGGCGCGTGAAGAGCGTCCGTTCGACGGTGTTTATCCACGCGCACAGCCTGAGCGCCGCCGTCGTCTCCGACCACATCCCGAACGCGTCGCCGTCGGCGCCGGGCTCGCCGTCGTCGGGATCGTCGCCCCCACGCGTACCGCGCGTGACACGAAGCTCGCGAAAGTCACCGATCCTCGCCGTCTCCCGGAGCACGTCCTCGTGCTCCAGCGCCTTGAGCGGTTCGATGAGCGCCCACGCCGAGACGAGTCCGTCGATGTCGAAGTGGTTGCACGTCACCGCGTTCGCCATCTTGAGCGGCCTCCATCCCGCGCGCAGCGCGTTGAACACGGTGTCGGTGGACGTGTCCCCGCGCAGGTGCTTCGGCGTGCTGCCGTCCTTGTGATGCGTCAGCGTGGGGAGATTGCGGTGCGCGCAGTCGACGCACACCGTGTCAGATCCCACCGCGCTCGGGTCGTACGGGACGAACCGAACCACCGACGTCGACACGAACACGCGGTCTAACAGCGGGCGCCACACGTAAACGGTGAGCCTCGCGAAGGCGTAGAGCGACAGCCCGAGGAGCGCGGTGCGGAGGGTCGCGACGGCGCGCAGCGCCAGCAGCGCCTCCTCCGGGGTCATGTCGGGCGCCCCCGCGAGTGTTAGTTTTCCCGATGAGACGACCGAGTGGATAACCCTTATTTTCGCGGGGCTCTCGTCACACCCTCGTCACGCGGCACGGGCTGGACATGCCGACGACCCTACTAGCCTCCTCGCGCGTGCCCCGCTCGTCCACCGCGATCGCCCTTTGTCGTCATCGCGCGCGGACCCGACCGCACCTCGCGACGCGCGCCGTTCGTGTTCACACGAGTCCGCCGCATCGTCCCAGGTTCCTCGTCGTTCTCAACACGGGTGCCGACGCGGTGGAGGCGGAGATCGTCCCCGACGGTCCCCGCGGGGGAACCGGGGTCGCCTTACCCCCCGAGCCGTGGACGAGCCCGAACTGGAACTGGGGATCCGCGCGCGGCGACGCGCACGACGCCGCGCGCGTCGTCCGCGGCGTCCTCAACGAATCCCCCTCGCGCCGACGCGATTGGATCACGGCGATGGTGCAGTCCACGCCATCGGACGACGCGGTGCCGTGGGAGGAGGTCAAGCTCGTCATGGCGCTCGCGTTTCAGCTCAGCGGCCACATGCGACGGGAGGTTTGCCGGAGCGGCAACGGGACGTGGCTCGAGGTCATGGCCATGATGCAGCGGGGGTACTTCGAGGGCGGGATGACGGGTAGCGACGGCGGCGGCGGCGGCGACTTGGCGCTGGCCATGGAACTGGAGGCGAGGCTGACGCCGGACGGGAAGAACCTGCTGAGGGACGCCAAGGCGGCGGCGTCGGCGTCGGGGGCGCCCGCGGCGTGGGTACACGACGCGGTGAGGAGGAGCGCGGCGATGGCGGTGCTGCTGGAGTTGCAGTTCCTCGAGGATGGCATCTGATGATGATGAGCGAGAGAATATTCCTCCTGTCCCAAGTCTGCACGCGTGTCGATTGTTCCGCCACCCTTTTTTTGGAGCGCTCCTCCCCGCCGCGCACTTTCAACCGCGCCGAGCCCCGAGCCCCGACGCGAGCGACCCGCCCCGTTCGACGCCGCCTCGGAAGCGAGGCCGCCGAGCGACGACCGAACCGCCGCCTCCCGGCGCGATGACGAGGAGGCGCGGCACCCTCGCGAGCCCGCCGAGAATGTCCAAGGCGATGCACGTGGCGCTCCTCGCGTGCGCGTCGCTCCTCGCGCTCCTCGCGGGCGCGGACGCCCGCCGTCTGACCTCTTTCACGGTCGAGACGGCGGACCTCAAGATCAAGGCGCCCGCGTCCCTCGCGAAGACGTACGACATGGCCATCGCGAACTTCGGAGAGCCCCTCTACGGCGCGACGCTCAGGTGCGCGACCCGACCCAACCCCGCCCGCCCTTCCCGCGTCGCTTCCAGCCCAGATCCGACGTCGCGAGATCCGAACCCGCGAACCGCGCCTGACCCGGTGTTCCCCGACTCCCATCGCAGCGGAGGACTCGCGTACCCCACGTCGATCGACGCGTCGTACAGGACCGGCTGCCAACACTTCGTGAGTACCCGCCCGGCCCGCACGCCCCGCGCCACCTCTCCCGCCAACGCACGAATCGGTCGCGACGAATCGGGAAAAAAAAAAACCCGAACCGACGACAAAAAATCCATCAACCACCCTCCGTCCGAGCCCCCGACCCCGTCGACGATGCCCCGATCTCCCGCTCACCCTCCTCCCCTCCTCCCCTCCGCCCCCCGCACGCATCAGCCCGCCGGCTACGTCGTCCCGAAGCAGGCGGGCTTCGGCGCCGCCATCCTCGTCCTCGACCGCGGCGGTTGCCCGTTCACCGACAAGGCGTACTTTGCGCAATCCGCCGGCGCGGATGCGCTCATCGTGGTCGATAACGTCGACGAGCCCCTCGTGACGATGGACGTCGGCGACGACGAGCAGAGCAGCCAGTACGCGGCGAACATATCCATACCCGTCGGGTTGATCGCCAAGAGCGACGGCGACGCGTTCAAGACGGCGCTCACCGCCGGCACGAGCGTGCTCGCGGTGCTGGACTGGACGGATGTCCTCCCCCACCCGGATGAGCGCGTGGAGTGGGAGTTTTGGACCAACTCCGGGGACGAGTGCGGGCCGAAGTGCGACCAGCAGAAGGCGTTCCTCGAGGACTTTCGCCCCATCGCGAAGAAGCTCGAGCAGGACGGCTACACCTCGTTCACCCCGCACTACATCACCTGGCTCTGCCCGCCCGACCTCATCCAGGACCCCGCGTGCGTCGCGCAGTGCATCAACAACGGCCGGTACTGCTGCCCGGATCCCGACGGTGACTTTCAGTCTGGGTACAGCGGCCGCGACGTCGTCATCGAGAACCTCCGAACCCTCTGCGCGTTCGACCAGGCGAACGCGACGGGTCAGAGCTGGAAGTGGTGGGACTACGTGGTTCAGTTTGGAGCGAAGTGCACGATGGAGAGCGGCAACTACGGCTCGGAGAGCTGCGCGATTTCCATCCTCAACTCCGTCCAGCTCGACGTCGAGCAGTGGCGACAGTGCGTGGGAGACCCGGACGCGAACGAGCGGAACAGGGTGCTCGACGAGCAGCAGGAGGCTCAGGTTGGCACGGACGGCCGAAGCGACGTGAGCATATTGCCCACCGTGGTCATCAACGACGAGCAGTACCGGGGGAAGATCATCGGCTCGGACATCCTCCAGGCGATCTGCGCGGGCTTCGCCGCCGGCACCGAGCCGGAGGTTTGCGGCGGCGCGGACGCGTGCGACGGCGGCGGCGGGGCGGAGTGCGCGAAGAACACCGACACCGGTCACACGTCCTGCCAGACTTCGGGCGCGAGCTACAAGTGCGTCTGCCCGGTGGGAACGATCGAGGTGAAGAAGGAGGACGGGACTCTGAGCTGCCAAGACATCAACGAGTGCCCGACCGCGATGCAGACGGTCAACTCGTGCATGTGCGAGCGGTGCTGGTGCAAGTCGGAGCACCTACCCGGCAACGACGCCACGTTCACGTGCCACCAGGAGCCGCCCTCGGTGTGCGACGCCGAGGGCATCGAGCACCCCGGCGGATGCTGGTCGGAGAAGGGATTCACCGCGTGCGTCGACGGCATCGAAGCCAAGAAGCAAGCCGGGATAAAGGGTCTCGACCCGGCGGCCGTCCCGGATCACACGTGCGTCTGCCCCAAGGGGTTCACGGGCGACGGCAAGCAGTGCGACGACGTGGACGAATGCAAGGCGGGGGCGTGCAAGGACGATCACATGACATGCTCGAACACCTTCGGCGGGCACGAGTGCGGATGCGTCCCGGGGTTCGCCCCGACGCTCTCTGCGTCGTCCCCCGACGGCGTCAAGTGCGTGGAGGTCAAGAGCGGGTCGGGAACCGGTAACATCATCGCCGCCGTGGCGCTGTCCTGCGGCGTCGTCGGCGGCGTCGCCTACGGACTGTACCGATGGAGGCTGAGGTCGTACATGGACCAGGAGATCAAGGCGATCATGGCGCAGTACATGCCGCTCGAAGAGGAACCCGACGACGAGGAGAACGGAGGCCGCGAGCTGCGGACGGTGTCGCGTCCGGGGAGGGGGGGGCACGACGAGGAGTATTGAACAATATTGAACTGTTCGATATTGTTCAATACGGAAGGGGGCTCCGCGATTTTACGGCGAATTTGACGGCTTTTGCGGCGAATTTAACGGCGGGAGCGGGAGCGGCGACACGAGGACGACGACGCCTTTACGTTATGTTTGTTTAATCTCGAAGACTGATTTCACGACGCCCGCGCCGGACCACGGCTAAACCTGCCCGGTTTTTTCCCCCGCGTCCGCGATGGACACGCCCCCCGCCGCCTCCGCCTCTCTCTTCTTCTTTTGCATCTCCCGAACCGCCGGCATCGCCCCCGCGGGCGTCCCGGTCTTTTCGATGTTGAACGCGCACCTGAACCCGCCGACGACGACGCCGTCGCCGCACTCCCCCCGCGCCCGCGCGACGCACGCGTCCACGACCCCGGCGTCGCACGCGCCGAGCTCGATCCTGACGACGTGTTCAAACGCCGACGATTCGTCGACGCATCGGTGCAGGGACGCGCCCAGGAAGGCGTCGCCCGCCTTCTCCGCGGCGACGTCCGCGCCGGACCACGCGCGCCAGTCCCGCGCGTCCAGGTGCGCGGAGTCCCCGGAGTGACGGGGCGTCGCCACCAACACCACGGCGTCCTTCTCGGAGTATCTCACGACGCCGTGGGGTACGCCGGCGATGGCCGACGTCGGGCCGGGCGCCGACGCGAGCTCGACGCACGGCATCGGGTGATGCACCTGGTCCATGTGGCCTATGTCGAGGCACTCGTGGAGGTCTTCGAACCGCTCGAAGAGCTCGTCTGGCGGGCACTTGAACAGGGTCATGTTGAAGTAGCCGTGGGGCTTGCAGTCGATGGCGTCGTTCTGGTCGATGGCTTCGTGAAAGTGCGCGGAGCAGTAGTCCGGATGGGAGCGCGCCACTTCGCAGCAGTGCAGCGCGCCCTCGAGGAACGTGCTGAAGATGGGCTTCGGGGACTTGAGCTCGGGGTAGAGGTGGAAGAAGACGGTGCCGTCGTACATGCCGTCGGCGTTCACGGCGGGGTCGGCGGCGGGCGACGCGGCGCGCGTCGGCACGGGGGATCGCGCGGGGCGACGGATAAGGCGGGCCCGGCGGTCGGCGCCGGCGCGCTGCGAAGCGACGGGACGCGCGCGGGCCGGCGCGACGGCGGCGGACGCTGGCGCGAGCGACATCGTGGGGCTCCGTGCGGGGGTGAAGAGACACCGTGGGGTGACCGCGGGTTGTGACCGCCGGCGGCCCTGCCCGACCGGGTTTTAGAGTTAGAGCCGACGCGACTTCGTTTGAGAGCTCACGCTGGTTGTTGGTTTGAACAGCACGCGGAGGCCTCGCGGGACACTCCGACGTCCGCGCGCGCGCGTGGGCATGTCGAGACGAGGAGGAGACGGATGGGGCGCGCCCATCGACGACCGCGCGTCCGCGCGCCGGCCGCCCATCCCGTACGAGCAGATCAGGGGCGAGGCGCGCGCGGTGGGGCGCGGATCTCCGGGCGGTTGGGACGACCAGGGTGCGCACCCGAGAGCGCACCCGCGGGTCGGCGACCAGGATCCGTACGATTCCGCGCCCAACTCGGCGCGGAGCAGCGCGTACACCGACGCGGACGACGATTCGTCCCTCGCCGCGAGCGACTTCGAATCCGGCGCCGAGGACCTCGAGTCCGACGACGAGGCCGCGGGCGCGACGGCGAGGACGCTGGCGGAGGATCTCGCGGGCGTGCGCATCGGCGGTGGCGGTGACGGTCGGGGGGGCGACGCGCGCGGGGATGGACGAGGGACGGCCGCGACGTCCTCGACGGGGATCGACAGGGAGGCGCAGGCGGCGAGGGGCGCGGCGGCGTTCGAGGACGACGAGATTCAGGAGGCGTTCGCCGCCTTCGACGAGGACGGCGACGGGCTCCTCGACGTCAACGACGTGCAATCCTTCTTTGACGCCCTCGGCGAATCGCTGACGCTGTACGAGGTGGCGGAGCTGATCAAGATGGTGGACGGGGATAAGGACGGGATGGTGAACTTCGACGAGTTCTTCGACCTCGCCACGAGGAGCGCGAGGTTCTTCGAGCAGGGCGGCTGACGATGTCGTAGCGGGATGTACCAGAGCGACGTCACGAGTAAAATGTTAAAATTAGCGGGACGTCGCGGGAACGCGCGCGAAGGTACTACCGGCCCCCCGCTCTGCGCCGCGCCTCCTCGGCCGCCTCCGCCGCTTTCCGCCCCGCGTCTTCCTGCGCACGCTTCGCCGCGTCCGTCGCCGCCTTCTGCTGCGCGGCGGCGGCTCCGATCGCGCGATCCTGTTCCCTCATCGCCTTCTCCACGGCCGCCTTCTGCTTGGCCACGATCTCGTCGTAGTTTAGGGCGATGTACACGATGAACCCGGCAACCACGGTCAGCACGAAGGTCTCCTCCGCTCCGAACCTGGCACGAATCGTGGATCCCCGTCCTTTGGTGGCGCTCAGCAGCGCGTCGCGGGCGCCGAAGGAGGGCGCCACGGAGGAAGACGAACGGACGAACGACGAGCGCGTGGACGCGACGGACGCGACGGACGTGTGGTTGCCGTTGCCGTTCGCCCGGGGGTGCGCCTCGGCACGGCACGCGACGGAGACCCGCGCCCGCGTCGGGAGGACGAGCGCCGGTGAGCGGTGAGGTGTCGGTGCGACGCGGATGGACATGGTCGCGGGAGGGGCGAGTGCGCGCGGGGGAGGAGTGCGGTTGGGGGTGCCGAGCGGGGCGCGGGCGTTTTTCTCCAAAAAGTAAATTCCCGAACGGTGAAGAAAGGGCGAGGCGGACTGCCGGGATGAAAATTTTTACAAGCACACTCGCGCGCCGTCACCACGGTCGGGACACGACGGCGAGGACGACGGCGGCGCACGATATCCCAATCAGCATCACCACCAAAACGACGGGACCCCACCTGTCGTCGTACCTCGCGCTCGGCTCGCGTCGAGCGATACGCCGAGCTCGCCACAGGTACATCCACAGCGAGTACGCCATGAACGCGACGGCGACGGGCGCGAGAATCGCGCCGCACGCCCCCGAGGCGACGGCGTGGAGGCGGGGGGTGCCTACGGGGGTGCCGACTGGGGTGCCAACTGGGGTGCCGACTGGGGTGCCGATGGGGGTGCCGAGTGATGACGCCGCGCCGATCCCGCCGCCGCCGCCGCCGTCGCCAATCACGGGCTCGGCGGTTCCGCTGGCGTACCCGCCGCCGCCGTCGAGCGCGAGGAGCGCGAGCGACATGAACAGGATCAGGATCGACATCGACAGCCACTGCAGCATGGTGCGCTCGTTCGCGAAGAACGTCTTGGGCTCCACCTTGACGGGGACGTACCTGCGACGGGCGGCGGCGGAAACAACGCGCGGCTTATCGCGGCTCATCGGGACCGGGGGAACCGGGACCGGGTAGTAGGGCGCGCCGGCGCTGCCGCTGAGCCCGGCGAGCGGACGCGGGGGACCTTCGTCGTCGACGGCGACGCACACGTGATCCGCGACGGTTCGTATCTCGGCGGCGGTTTCGGTTTCGTCGTCGTCGTCGTCGTCGGCCGTCTCGGCTCCGTACCAGTGGGGCAGCGCCGCGTCGACGCCTCCGTGGTGGTCCACCCGGAGCGCCGCGGTGGCGTGAAGAAACTTTGAAAACTTCTTAACCTCCGTCGCGCGGCCCGTCGCGAGCACGTCCTCGATCCAATCCGGCGTCCCGCCGTCGTCGTCCCCGTCGGTGCGCGCCAGCTTCACCTCCAGTATCGCGCGCGGGAACCGAACGGGCGCGCGTGTGGGATGCGCGCCGGGACGTCGCATCGCGCAATCGCGCGCGTCCGTGAACGTGAGGTCCACGTCCAGGGAGACCCTCACGTCGTTGGTATCGGCGCGCTGAAACGCCGTTCGTCGATAGCGCGTGCCCACGGACGGCGCTAGCCCCCTGGCGCTCAACTGGTCGAGCGCGATCTCCTTCGCGAGCGTCGCGGATTCGGCGTCGAGGGTTTGGTCCAGGGTTCGGTCGGACGTTTGGGATTTCGCGCCGACGCCGGCGGCGAGGTACGAACGAAGGTCTCTCGCGTCGAGCCGGAAGCGTTCCTTGACGCTGGACTCCTGGGACCACGACTCGTGGTGCGTCTTGCGCTCGACGTACACTCGAGACGGGCCGTGTCCGTCGTCGGCTGCGGCGGATAGTGCGGGGATAGTGAACGGTGATCGGTCCTCCGTACTCGGTGACCCGTCGGAGCCGTACCAACGCGCTCGGACGAGCGTCGCGCCCTCGAGGCGCTGCATGCGGGTCCGGTACACGTCGAGGTGGTCGTCGTCGAAGTACACGGACGACACGAGGCAGCCGTCGAGCTCCGGGGGTCCCACGTCGCCTCTCTTTTGCTCGGAGGCGGCTCTCTTTTGCCCGTCGCGTGATTCGCCGAAGACTAAAACCGGGAGGTGCTTGCACGTCGCGAGCTTCACCCGCAGGACGTCTCTGGGCCGTACCCAGTACTTGGTCGTCCTTCGCTCGAACGTCGTGGGCGGGGTCCACACCGCGTCGCGCGCGGAGGCGGCGGTACCCGACGTGGCACCCGACGTGGCATTTCGGATGGCGGCGTACGCTCCGGAGAGCGCCAACACCGCGGCGTCAAACGTGACGTACGCTTCGGCGAAGAGATCCGATTGGTCCGCCTCCCCGTCGTCCGGACACGTGGCGGACGCGTGTGGGACGCGCGGCACCCCGCCGCCGAGCGGAGATCGCGGCGAGCCCGGGCGAGCGGCGTCGTCGATGTCACCGTCCGACGGGACCGTGGTGAGGGAGTCGCCGTCGAGGTCGTCGAGGTTGCCGAGGTGGTGACCGACTTTCTCGGCGGCGAGCTCGTCCTCCGTCGCCGTCGCCGTCGCCGTCGCCGTCGCGTCTTCCGCGACCGCGAGGAGGTCCCACGCGCACGTCGCCCTCTCCGCGAGCGAGTCCGCTGCGTCCGTCCACCTCCCGAGCGCGGACGGTTCGGCGAGAGGCGCGGAGTGTTCGAGCCTCGCCGCGGCGTGGGTAACCGCGAGGGTCTCGGCGCGGACGAAGGCGCAGAGCGCGCGCGTCGCCCTCGCGAGCGGCGGCGACGACGACGACGCGTCGGCGGCGTCGGCGACGCGCGGCGGCGCGAAGAGGACGCCGTCGAGGAAGATGGCGTGCCCCGGGGCGGAGGGCGGCGGCGACGGCGGGGGGAACACCGTCGTCGCGCGCTCCCGCGGCACGGGTCCCGCCAGTCGTTCTCGGTCGAGGTCCGCCTGCCGCAGCGACACGTACCGCCGGCGCAGCGCCGAGGCGCGGTCCTCCGCGGACGACGACGACGAGGACGACGACGAGGAGGAGCGGGACGACGACATGGCGCCGCGCGGAGTGCCCGCGACGCGAAAGAGTGCCCGCGACGCGCGCCGTGACCGGCGGGCCAACGTCCGCCGCACAAGCTTTCTTTCCTCGGACGAGGCTGCCGAGGATCCGAGGAAACTCCCCTGATGAGAGACCTGATCTGCTGATGTGATCTCGCCCCGAGCGCCGAGGTCCTTTGTTCTTTTTTGAAAGGACGTCCAGTCTCGTCTCCTGCTCGCGCGGGGCACTTCAGCCGCCGGCCGGGCGGCCGGAGCGCGCTCGCGGGCATGAGCTGCGGCGCGATCTGGCTGCCTTTCCTCTCCACCCTCGCGGACGGCGACGACGACGACGCCGACGCCCCGGCCTCCTTCCCGGCGATGCGCCCGGACCCGCCGCCCGAGTCGCCCGCCCCCGCGGCGAAAAGCGCCCCCGCGGAGTTCCCCTCCGCGATACCGCCGCTCGAGCCGCGCCTGAGGATCCGCTACGACGGCCCGTTGCGCTGGAACGACCATCCGAATCTGACGCAGAGGCTCGAAGACGCGACGGCGGCGCTCGAGGCCGCGGGCTGGACGACCTTTGACCAACTCGTGCCCAAGGGCGTGAGAACGCCCGAGGGGGTTTTCCACTTTATGCCCACGCTCCACGCCGTCATGAACGTCTCGGGGGTGAGCCGCACGCAGCTCGTGAACCGCCTGGCGTCCAAGCGCTCGAAGCAGCGAACGGCGCTGCCGTATCCTTTCGGCGCGGGTCGGGTCGGGGCGTTCACACTAATCCCCAACCCCGTAACCCTAACCCACCCAGACCCCGAGCCCGAGCCCGTGCCCGTGCCCGTGCCCGTGCCCGCCGTCGTCCGGGAAAACGAGCAGCTCGACAGAAATAAAGAGCAGCTCTGCCTCGGATACGCGTGGCCGCGCGAGTCACAAAAGTTCGGCTCGCTGAAGAAGCTCACCGACAGCGCCGCGACCATCCTCCCGGGTGACGAGAACCCGTTGATGCTCGGAGAGGACGACGACCGGTCGCCGTCGTCTACAAAACCCGCGATCAAGCGGCGGCTGCGGCGCCCCTTACGCCGGGTCGATGAACCCCTCGACGAGTCCGAGGAGAGGGAGAGGGTGCGAGAGTCCATACGACGGTCCCTCATGGAACACGGTCCGCGCGGGAAGGAGGTGAGCGCGAGGGACGTTGACGCCTTTGTCGCCGACGTCATGAACATCGAGGACGACGGCCTGGGCGACGATTCTTCTCCCGAGCAAGAGACGCCGATCGCGCCCGCGGACGACGAGGACGAGGACGAGGACGAGGAGACCCTGGCCGTTATGCTCGAAAGGCATAGGAAGCAGCAACAGCAACTCGAGATGCATAGGAAATAGCAACAAGCCGTTTGGGGGATACGGCCGAAGGGTACGAAGAAGACGGCGACGGCTGGGAAAACGAGACCGGGGCCGAAGGCTCGGACTCGGGCTCGGGGCGCGGTCGTCGAGACGCCGCCGCCTCCGCCGCCCACGGACGCGTTCGCGCTTCCTCGGCGGGAGCCCTTCAAGATCCCCAAGATCGCGACGCCGGCGGCGGCGAGGGCGCCCGTCGAGTCGAAGCGGCCCGCCGGCGATCCGGCGAGGGCGACAGTCGCCATCGAGGAGTTTTCAAACGCGGCTCGCGCCATCGGGTCCAAGTCGCACGGCGAGGCGGCGCGCGCGCTGACCAGGCTGGCGGGCATGAACATCCCCTTCGACGTGCTCGCCAAGCTCGGCGACTGCCCAAAGCACGTGAAGCGTTGGGCAAAGTCGGGGGGCACCCGCGAGATCAGGGACACGGCGAGCTTGTGCGTCGAGAGGTGGGAAAACGTTGTGCAGACGAGCCAGGAGGAGGAGCACGAGACGCCACGGCGAGCGCCAGAGCCCGAACCAGAGCCCGAGCCCGAGCCGGTTCACCACGAACCAGAGGCCGAGCCCGAGCCGGTTCACCACGACTCTCGCGCGACGTTTGCGTCGGGCTACTACGCCTCCCCCGATCGGTGCATCGACCCGGAGGTGGCCTACCTCGAGTCACACGCCTCCCCCAATCTGTGCA